>SL_7KL_010_BRINEDRAFT_10000064_pt1 | contig 42811 bp, 30 predicted proteins | sample SodLak_010_BRINE_FD_10663 | JGI IMG/M metagenome (IMG submission 10663)
TCGATGAATTCTTCAAGAAAAACATCTTGATCTTCGACCTTAGATAGCTTCTCAATTGCAGGTATTCCAGATCTTATAAAGGTCTTGAGCTCATGCCTATTCTGAAACTTGACAATAACTTGTTTTTCATTGTAGGTCACATTCTCCAAACCCGCATCCAGAGCATACTCTTGATACTGATCATCAATGTTTGCATGGAGGTTATTTTTTCTTAGGTCAAAATATTCAGACCATTTATTATGTTTTTGGAAGTGATGACGAATCGCATGTAAGTAGGGGTTACGGCCACTCATAATCAATCTGACTTGACCGTTGGGGGTTAAATGGGAGGCTATGTTTTGAAAAACCTTGGGTTTATTTGTCTCCCACTCTAAACAAAAAAAACTTACCACCCAATCAAAAGTATAGGGAAGGGAGAAGCTGTCTAACTTTTGGGCCTGAAAAGATGTATTTTTAAGATCTCTGTTCAACGTTTTAGCGACGCGAAGACGTTCAGGGCATCCATCAATTCCAATCAATTGACCTTTGGGTATTTTATCGGCAAAATATCGGCTTGCTTCCGCATTCCTGCCCCCAAGATGCAGCACATGGTGTTGGGGTTTTGTATCCTTCAATATGCTTTGGATAAAGGGGCGCGCAGTCATATTTAGCAAGCTTGAAAAGGACGAATCTAAATTGTTTTTCACGGCATCAATCCTGTATTGAGGGGTTAAGGTAACCAAACTTTCCATTGTTATCTTTACGCTAACGTTTTTAAGCTTTAACTCCGTACAAAATGTGACCTTTACAGTATACGCTTTCTGTTGCGAAACTATGTCCGTAAAAAATACGTACATCAAGTCAAGTAGAAAATACATCTTTTTTTCACCTAGATCTTTTGAGGGGGTGGGACGAGTATGTTTCCAAAAAAGTGTATTTCCAATGCATGACAAACTCGTTCTTGATTACAATGCGGCCCATATTGATACAATTATGAAGCTTATTAATCTTCCTCACCTATCCCCGAAGATTAAAACATTTGGTTATTACCGTTTTTATCCAGATGGCCGGCACATTCACCTCGTGAATCAACAGGATTGGCTTGTAAACAGGGTGAAAACGTTTCGTAGGGTCGGACACGTTTTTGAAACGGCGGCTCAAGAAATGAAGGTGGGACAAGAGCTATACAACGTCTGGACGGTACCTGAGGTCGATGGAATATGGGAGCTTTTGCAGGCCTATGGAATTTGGAATGGTTATTCAATTTTAATAAATCAAGGGGATTATGTGGAATCATGGAATTTTGCTTGCTCCCTAGAAGACACAGAAATGGTCAATTTCTTTGTGAATAATCTGAACATGCTCAAAAGGACTATCAGAAAGTTTAATAAGGCAGCTCGGGATATACTCTGGCCCTCAGAAGCCGTCTTGGGACATTTTCAGCAAGACGTGTTGAATAGGGAAAAGTTAGGTCTTGGGGCGACAACCAAGGATAATCGGTTTTACCTTTCTTTAGATTCCCTTCAGAAAAAAGTTGGCTTGTCAGAAAGAGAGGTGATGTGTCTATACCATCTGGCCCATGGATGTACCTATAAAGAAGCGGCAATAAAGATGTCGTTATCCCACCGAACCGTCGAAACTTTTATCAATCGTATGAAACGAAAATCCGATTGCAACAAATCGAGTTTGGTTAAGGCATTTCATTGTTTGTCGACAATGGAAAAACAAAAAATAAAGCGAATGATATCGTCAACGGAGCAAAAACTATTTCAAGTTCCGGGGTGGGGCGATAAAAAGATAGGTCTTAAAAGAAACGCCAGGTTGGCTTAGGGTTGTCAAGGATATATAAACCATCAATATGGGGATATATACCAGTGAGAATCACAGCAAAAACCATAAGGATTCCAAAAAGACAGCCATAAAGAAGCTGTATCTATAAATAACAAAAATTGTAGTGTAGACAAAGGGCAAACATATGAGAGAGAAAATAGCGACGGGGGGGTATTGTGTCCCAAACAAGCAGAGTCGCCACCGAACACAGAAAATCCAAAACACATTTGCCATTATCATTTATAGCACCCTTGGGTCCTTTCTTGAGTTTTATGAGCTTGGTTTATATGGAATTTACTTTTTTACCCTAGCAGAGTATTTTTTCCCCTACAGTGCTTTAAATATAGCGCCCTTTCTAAGCTTAACCATATTTGCCCTTGGATTCATGGGGCGAAGTCTGGGAGCCGTCATATACGGGCATATGGGGGATCGGTTGGGCACCCCAAGAGTCCTTCCGTCGACCATTATGCTGATGGGGTTTTCAACCTTTACGATTGGGATTGTTCCAGGATATGAAACATTAGGGGCCTTTTCACCCATCATATTCTTCATTTGTCGTGTGGTTCAGGGGATTGCAACAGGGGGCGAATATAATGGCGCATCAATATTTTTGACGGATCACTTTAAAAAGTATCCGGGACTCGTCAGTGGATTAACTTGTGCAGCTGGCATGATGGGGGCCTTAAGTGCCTTGGTTTTTGTATACATCACTTTATTATTAAATATTCCAAAATGTTCCTGGCATATACCATTCATTTTTGGGCTTTTTATTGGTGTAGCCGGGTATATATTTCGAAGCAAGATGCTAAAGTCAGATTCCTTTCGTGAATTCATCAAGGAGGATTCCCCCTGTCCCATTTCGCTCCATATTTTGATTCAAAGTCACTGGACACAATTCCTAAGAGCTGTAGGAGTTGGGGGGTATCGAGGGGCCTGGATTATTATGGTCGCCATTCACTTTAATTTTTTTCTAAGGGATTACTTATCCATAGACACAATATTTCTTCTGGGCATATATGGCTGTCTTGTGAAGATTTTTGGGGACATCAGTTTTGGGTTTCTGGCGGACCGTTATCAGATCAGCAAAATGAAAATTATGCGCTATGCAGCCTTATCCACGTTTGTGTCCATATACTATGTCTTTTATCTGTCGACGTCGTGTCATCTGGGAGAGTTAATCGTCGGGACAACGATGCTTGCTGTGCTTTCTTCGGGGTTTTCGTCGTGTAGTAATGCCGTTTTATACAAGCTTTTTCCAAAAGATGTCCGACATAGCAGTGTATCGTGTGGGTATTCTTTAGGGATTATTATCTTTGGGGGAACGACCCCCCTGATCTCGCATCTTATGGTGGAGTATACGGGAAATAATTTTTCTCCCAGTTATTACCTTATGGGATTGTCCCTTGTGGGGTATGCAGCCTGTTATAGAAAAAAACATCAGTAGCTTTTTCTCGCCTGTCGGAGGCAGGGTCGATGGGGTGGTGAAGCTTTGTGTCCCGACAACCTTGGATCCTTGACGAAAAAGTTCAAATTGCACCTGGTTTTTGTGAAAAACTGGTTTAAAATAAACATAGACACCTAAAAAACCAAGGCTATGATTCAAAACTTGCAGGCTCATCTCGTTAAAAACTTAGATCGGAACATCACATCCTCAAAGCATTTCTTAAATTTTCTAGACTTATTTTTAAATCGATTGGATTCCCAGGATATTGACGCGCTCCCCCAAGACGAATTCACCAGGATTTTTGAGTGCTGTTGGAATTTTATACAAGATTTTAAGGGGCAGGACGCAAAGATTCAAATCAAGACGTTTTGTACGAATGAGATTCTTACGATCAACATTTTGAATCGGAATAGTCCATTTCTGGTTGATTCCCTGGTGGGGTATTTAGAGCAATTCAATCTTAAAGCGCAAGTTTTGGTTCACCCGGTTATGAAAGTCGAAAGACGAAGCGGGGGGGGGCTGATTTCCCTTGAGCCCGCCTCTCATGGAACCCCCAATGACCGTTGCGAGTCCTTTATACACTGTCAAATATCGGATCCAATCAGCCAAGACGTGTTAGAACAGATCCATAGGGATCTTCCCAAGGTCTTTGAAGACGTCAAGTGTGCAGTGCAGGACTGGGCCGGGTTAAAACAAAAACTGAAGACCTACTTAAAGGGCCTTGACGGATTTCAAAATGTGCTTCCCCAGGAAAAGATAACGGAAATTAAAGATTTTCTTCACTGGTTAGAGGACCATAACTTTACCTTTATCGGGTATCGAAAATTTATAGATTTAGCGGACAACGGGTTTCAAGCCTCTGACGATACGGAAGATAACCTGGGAATTCTTTCCTTAGATCGTCATAAAAAAACGGGTATTATTCAACATAGTGGGTTGAATGAGAAGACGTTGGAAATCTTGAGGAATCAAGATCCGATTATTATTTCAAAGACCTCTCAACTTTCTCGCGTTCACCGTACGGTCCCCCTCGACGCCTTGTACCTTAAGGAAATGACCCCAAAGGGAGAGGTGACATGCATTCATCAATTCTTGGGTCTTTTTACATCCCTGGCCTACAATACAAGTTCCCGAGATATTCCTTTACTGAAGCAAAAAGTAAGCCGGATTATTGAAAAGTCTCCCTTTTCCTCGGATTGGCATGAAGCAAAAGCCCTGCTTCACCTTATCGATACCTTGCCACGGGATGAGCTTTTTCAAGCCAACGAAGACCAATTGCTTGATCTTGTTTTAAAAGGATTAAGAACCCAAGAACGGCCCAAACTTTTGCTCAATATTCGCCAGGATATTTTTCATCGGTTTTTATCTTGCTTGATTTACATTCCACGAAAACATTTCAAATATGAAATTACAGACCGTATCCGTGAAATTCTTTCCGAGGAATTTGACCTGCCTGTAAACCTAAGAAGTGCAGAGTACGGGAGTTTTGCTCTTGCGAGAATTCATTATCTTATTTTTATTCCGGACCGCAATAAGGTTTCTTATAACTTTGAAAGGCTTGAAAAGAAATTGGCGGAGTGTGCACGGTCTTGGGACGAAGATTTTCTACAAGAGTTGAATAAAAAATTTGGATCCTGGGAAGGACATTCGTTATTTAAAACATATCGAAAAGCATTTTCAAAAGGTTATCAGGAACACTTTCTTCCGTCGGAAGGTGCGATAGATCTGAAGTATATGGAAAAAGCATATCAAACAAACGAGGTTCAGTTGCGGCTGTATCGTCCGGACGGGATGGCGAAAAATATGTTTCGCCTTAAGTGTTATAATGTGGAAAATTTTTTACCTTTGTCCGATATCCTTCCGCTGTTTAAAAACCTGGATCTGGAAATTCTGGGAGAAAATCCGTTTTTATGTACCCCAGGAACGAATCGCGAAAAAATATGGGTCCATGATTTTGAAGCCAGAAGCCGGGGACAGTGTGGGATTGAGCTGGAACAGATCCAAAAGAACTTTCTGGAAGCCTTTCGTCAAATCTACAGTGATTCCATTGAAAATGATGGATTTAACCGCTTGGTGTTACGCGCCCACCTGACTTGGCGGGAGTGTATAGTGATTCGAGCTTATAACAAGCTTTTGCGTCAAATGAGGAGTCCTTTTAGTGAAGGGTATATTATTGAAACCTTGATTAAAAACTCAAATACCACTCGATATTTATATGATCTTTTCGCCACGCGCTTTGATCCCAGTCGAACTGAGAACCGTAATGAAAAACAGATCTATGACAAAATTTTAAAAAATATAAATGATGTTGAAAGTCCGGATGAAGATATCATTTTACGACGCTATGCGCATTTGATCCTGGCCACTGTCAGGACAAATTATTTTCAATTTAAAACCTGCGACCCGCTTCCCTATCTGACCTTGAAGTTACAAACAGAGCGTCTGGAGGAGGCACCTATCCCTCGTCCGAAATATGAAATCTTTGTCTATTCACCGCGGTTCGAAGCCATTCATCTTCGGGGGGGGAAGATTGCCCGTGGTGGCATTCGGTGGTCCGATCGTAGAGAGGATTTCCGTACAGAAATTCTTGATTTGATGAAGGCTCAAATGGTGAAAAATGCCATTATCGTTCCCCACGGTGCCAAGGGAGGTTTTGTCTTGAAACGGACCAAGGATTGCGCCAGTCGTCAGGACGTTCAAAAGGAGGGGGTTGCCTGCTATAAACTCATGATCACGGCCTTTCTTGAGGTAACCGATAACCTGCAGGGTGAGGAGGTGATTAAACCAAAAAATATGGTGTGTTATGATGACGATGACCCCTATTTTGTTGTGGCTGCGGATAAGGGAACCGCAACTTTTTCCGATTACGCGAATCAAATTTCTGCGGAAAAGAATTTTTGGTTGAAGGACGCTTTTGCTTCGGGAGGGTCCTCAGGCTATGACCATAAAAAAATGGGAATCACAGCCCGTGGGGCTTGGGAGTCGGTCAAATCTCACTTTTATATTTTAGGAAAAGATATACAAAAAGAAGACATTTCAGTCGTGGGTGTCGGCGATATGGGCGGAGATGTATTTGGCAATGGTCTATTATTATCCCGACACATCCGGCTTGTTGCGGCCTTTAATCACAAACATATATTTATTGATCCCCACCCTGATCCTGAAAAAAGCTTTGAAGAGCGCCAAAGATTATTTGATGCCGTTTTGGGGTGGGATCACTATGATCGTCAGGTTTTATCAAAGGGTGGCGGTATTTATGATCTCCATGGCAAGTATGTTGATCTTAGCCGGGAAGCCTGTGAGTTGCTGGAGCTTCCCAAGGATGAAAAACTGAAACCTGAAATTGTCATTCAAGCGATTTTAAAAGGTGCGTTTGATCTTTTATGGTTCGGTGGGATTGGAACTTTTGTGAAGTCAAAGACCGAAAGCCATACGGAAGTCGGGGACCATGCCAACGATCGAATCCGGATTAATGCCCATGATCTTCGGTGCACTGTCATCGGCGAGGGCGCCAATTTAGGAATTACGCAACTTGGTCGAATTGATTTTGCCCAAAAGGGTGGATTTGTAAATATGGATGCTGTGGATAATGCCGGAGGAGTCAATTGTTCGGATCATGAGGTTAACCTTAAAATCTTAATGAACGCGATCCAAGAAAAGGAATCGTTGAGTGAAAGTCAACGCAATGACGTGCTTGAAAGCATGACAGGCGAAGTGACGGACTTAGTGCTTAAAGATAATCGGGATCAAAATGAGGCAATTAATTTAATTCAATCCTTAGGATCGATGGTATTTGATGCTCAAGTGCGACTGATTCATGAACTTGATAAATCGGGAAAACTAAATCGAGAGATTGAATACTTGCCGGATGACCTGACGCTTGAAGATTATTCGAATGAGCAAAAGCTTTTATCTCGCCCTGAGTTATCGATCGTTTTGTCCTATGCAAAATTGGCCTTGTATGAAGATATCCTGAAAGGTGACCTGATTCAGGATACCTATTTCACGAAGTATCTTATGGCCTACTTCCCAAAGATTGTTGAAGAAAAGTATGCTGACTATGCTTTCTCTCACCCATTAAAGAAACAGATTATTTCAACCATGGTCTGTAATCAGGTTCTGAACACGATGGGGGGAAGCTTTGTTCTGGATTTAATGGAAAAGTCGCATCGTTGTTCAGAAGATGTCCTGCGCGCCTATTTTATTACTCAAGAAATTTTTGACTTGGAGGTTTTTTGGGCACGTATTGAGAATCTGCCTAAGCTGGAACATGAAAAAAAGATGCTGCTTCGGGTGCGAATCTGGACGATTGTGAAACGAATCACAAAATGGTTCTTAAGAGAGTTTAAAGAGTTGCCATTTGAGGAGATTTCTCAACGCTATCGCGAGGGAGTCAAGGAGTTAGAAAAAGATATTCCCAACTGTATGGATCAGGATATGCGGGAAGCTTTTGATCATCATTACGATTTTTATCAAACACAAGGAGTGGACCATGAATTTGCCATGCAATTGGCCCAGCTTGAAACAATTTCCTCATCACCGGATATTATTTTGATTTCTTTAAGGGATCAGGAGAACATTTCCAATGTCGCAGTTTTATATTTTTGTTTGGGGTCCCGTTTTCAATTTCATAAGGCCCGAGAAATCGGACTTCACCTGAAATCGAACACGGCTTGGCACCGTTCCGCTGCAAGTCTTTTGATTGAGGATTTTTATCATCATCAGCGTGCTCTTACGGAAAGAATTCTAGATTTTCGTAAATCGAAAAACCTTGACTTAACCGGACAAGACTTGCTTGATCGATGGTCACAGGACCATGCCTCTTTAGTCAAGTACTCCGATAAAACCCTTGGGGCGGCAGTGAATGTCAACGCACCCGACCTGGCTTCGTTAGTGGTCATTCAGAAGACGTTAAGAACATTAAGTTTTGATATCTAAAGCTTTGGGTGTGTCACGGGGCATTAGCCCCCCCTCTGCCTTTAAAAATTTTCTGGAAAATTAATGCGGATTAATAAGATTTGATGGCGGTGCTTGCGACAGACCTCAAGGTCTAAATTGTTGACGGTAATTTTGTCACCAATGGCGGGAATCTGGCGGCTTTCATGGATAACCAGCCCTGCAATTGTTGAAGCTTCCTCATCGGGTAAGCTGAGGTTAAATTCACGGTTTAAATCCCGAAGTGTCACATCCCCTGACACTAATATCTCCTGTTTTGATACCCGCTTAATTCCTGAAACTTCAAGGTCATGTTCATCTTGTATTTGACCGACAATTTCTTCAAGGATATCTTCCAGGGTGACAACCCCTAAGACGGCCCCATATTCATCGACGACAATGGCAAAGTGTTCCCGGCGTTTACGAAATGATTGAAGTTGATCTAGCAACCGGGTGGATTCGGGGATAAACCATGGAGAAAAAGAGATTTCCTTCAGGTTTAACTTCCCTAAATCTTGGTTGACCTTACGCAAAACTCGGGATAAAGTTTTTGTGTTGATAACCCCAATAATGTTTTCTGGATTGCCCTCCCACAAAGGAATTCGGGAATAGGGAGCTTCAAGACTGTCCTGAATAATTTTATCTTTTGCGTCATTCACATTAACCATAAGAACATTTTTTCGGTGGGTCATAATTTCGCCTACCTCCACAGCGGCAAGATCGATAATCCCCCTTAGCATGGCGCGTTCCTCGGCCTCCCAAGAGCTTTCACTGCGATACACATCTATGAATCCACGTAGCTCCTCGGGGTTGGCATCTGAAGAGTCCTTAAGGGTTTTTGCACCGAGCATCTTTAATGTCAATCGAGCAATGGAATCCACAACCCGAGCCACCGGGTTTAAAAGCCCTGAAACAGCCTTTAGAAGGGGGGAGAAACGCATCACGGTTTTCTCTGGAAAATGAATGGCATAAATTTTTGGCAGCACCTCACCATAAAGAATGATAAAGAAGCCTAAGAGTGCCGTGGCATAAAATACACCATTTTCACCAAATAGGTGAATGAAAATGCTGGTTGTTAAAGTCGAGGCCGTGATGTTCACCAGGTTGTTGGCCACAAGAAGCGTGCTTAAAGAACGCCCCATGTTTTTTCGCAATTGTTGCACGTATTTGGCTTTGTGATTGCCGTCTTGGGCGTGTTTATTAATTTTATTTGAAGAGCTTGCAATCAGGCTGGTCTCCGACGCCGAGGAAATGCCTGAAAGAATAAGCAAAATCCCCACAAATAGAATCATAAAAATTAACGAGAGGGACATAAAAAACTCCTTAAAAGACCTACCACTTTAAACTCGGGAGAATATAGTTAGGCCATAGATCATGCGCTGAAAAAAGATCATCAAAGGACGTATTTGTAAGGGCATCGCCACAGTTTAGACCCAGGGCCTTTCTATGGATTCCCCGTGGAACAAAAGCCGTATCAAGATTCTCACGTTGGGCCCCTTTGATATCAATGGAAAGGGTGTCCCCAATGCACAGGACCCGCTTGCGATTATCGTAGGTATGAAGGGCGGTTTTGTAAAAGCTTTTTTCGGGCTTTCCATGATAACGTACGCATCCCCCCATACGTTTATAGTAAGATCCAATCGCTCCAGCTTCGATCATCTGATTTTCATGGTCCCCAGGATTTGGGTTGGCGCAGATCATCGGGATTTTGTAGCTGAGGGCTTTATGAAGAATCGGGTAGAAGCTTTCTAGTTTGTCTTCCCACAGGGTGGCCCCTAAAGTAAGAATGAAATCCGCATCTTCAATACAGCGAACCTTGCTTAAGGGAAGGTGATCGATAAATTCCTCACAGGATTCGCCAATAAAGTAATATTTATGCCCCAAACGGGCGTACCACGGGTGATGTCTTTTTGAGAGGTTTTGATAAACGTCCTCCCCCGCTGATAAAATATGTTGGTAATAGGAAGACGGGATCCCGATGCGATCAAGAAATTGAATGACTTGCCCCGCACGGTGAGGAGAGTTTGTTAAAAATAAGACCGATTTACCTTGAATGGACAAATGTTTCAGGCAGTCAGATACCCCTGGATAAAGGCTGGTCTCTGAACAAACCACACCAAATAAATCAATGAAATAGGTATCATATTGATCACTAACGGCTTCTAAGCCTTCAAGATTAAGGGGGGTCAAGTCCAAAAGCCTTATTGGTTTGTTTTAGGTATTTTAGCAGCTTTTTAAAAAAGGAAAAGATGTCAATTACAGATGACGTGCACGCCTGTGAAAGGGGGGGAGAAAATGTATTGTGTAAATTTTGCCATTATATATGACTCTAAACAGAATCTATGTTATAAATAATATTTATATGTGGAGAGTGTATTATGGAAAATCGACGGCAGTTTTTAAAAAAAGGGCTATTAACGGGGGTTGGGTGTATAGGTTTGCCAGGGATTCTTCGTTGCCGAAGTTTGTATCAACGCCGTCTGAACCTTTATCATATTCATACAGGTGAGATTTTTAAGGAGGTTGTGTGGGAGGCGGGTCAGTATGACCCCGGCGCGCTAAAACGCCTACATTATTTCTTAAGAGATTGGCGTCACAACCATACAAAAGAGATTTCGTTAAAACTGATTGACCTATTGTATAACATTATTCACGTGTCGGGAACTCAGGCACCAGTCAATATCATATGTGGGTATCGTTCCCCTTCCACAAACCAACTTTTACGTAAAAAAGGTCATCGGGTCGCGAAGGCAAGCCGTCATTTAACAGGACATGCGATCGACTTCAATATACCCAAATATTCATTACAGAAAACACGCCAAATCGCGTGTTCGTTTCAAGCGGGTGGGGTTGGATATTATCCAAAGTCGGGTTTTCTTCACGTTGATATTCGTGATAAACTGGCATATTGGTAATGTGATCAATGAAGAATTCTTTTTAATGCTTGAACCTCAATATATTCAGACAACCTGGAAAAGAATTAAGCCCTTTATCCGTCAGACCCCGATCATTGAGATGCAGCAACATCAAAAACAGCTGCCTTACCCGAGTCACGTTTTTCTTAAGCTTGAGTGTATGCAGGTTACAGGCAGCTCGAAGGTCCGGGGGGTGACCGCGAAACTTTTATCCTTACCTAAAAATATTTTATTAAAGGGGGTGGTGACCGCGTCTATCGGTGGCCAAGGTTTTGCCGTTGCCCATGCGGGGTGGATGCATCGTGTCCCCGTTTGTATTTACCTTCCTCAGACGACACCTTTGTCTCGGGTTGGACGCTTAGAAAGGCTGGGGGCAAAGTTGATAATGGCGGGTAAAAATTTTGAGGATTCTTTGCGCTTGGCCCATGCCCATGCTCAAAAAAAGGGGCAGGTGTTTTTGAATCCTCTTTCGGATACCGAATTCCAGGCCGGACAAGGGACCCTATTAGTTGAAGATTTGTTGTATTTTGATTTCGATATGATTATTGGTGCCATCGAAAGTGGGGTGATGATGGCCGGTGTTGGGGGGCTTGCAAAGTGTCTTCACCCCAAATGCAAGGTTGTAGGGGTCCAGACGCATCACGACCGGTTCTTATCTCGGCAGACCTTAAGTACAGATAGCTTTCGGTCATCTGTGGATAAGGTAATTGGTGTTGACGATCAAGAGACGGGCCGAATCTCCAAATGGCTTGCGACGGAGTTTGCGTTAAATGTGGAAGACAAAGGGGCTGCACCGTTAGCCGCTTTTTTAACCGGGAAAATTCCGGCAAAGCCCCATGAGAAAGTCTGCATTATTGTCGATGATGCACGATATCGTCACGGATAAATTAGATTGACGTATCAGATTTATGTCTGGGGGAGTTAAATTAAGGAGGTATAAATACCGACGGTTTCCTTAACCAAACGATCAAGAGAGTAGGTTGTAATACACTTTTCATATCCTTTTTGCGCGATGCTCAAGGACGTTTTAGGCTGGGAAAACACAGTGTCAATTTGTCGGGCCAGGGCATCGGAGTCTCCTGGAGGCACAAGCCAACCTGTGACCTGAGGTTCGATAATTTCACATGGAGCCCCAAGTTGGGAGGCAATAACGGGTTTTTTCATGGCTTGGGCTTCTATAATCACCCGTCCAAACGCTTCAGGTTCTAGCGAGGCGTGGATTACAAGGTCGGCTGCAGCATACGCCGTCGGCATATCAGGTTCATTCCCAACAAGTCGAACTTTATTTTCTAGGTTAAGATCCTGGATGTTTTGAAGAATTTCCTGGGTATATTCTTTGCGTCCCTGGTCGTCTCCGACAAACACAAAGACACATTCCGCTGTATGGACTTTTGAGGCCGCCTTCAAGACCGTGAGTTGACCTTTCCACCGGGAGAGACGACCGGGGATGAGGATCACTTTCGAATCTTTTGAAACGTCCCAACGTTCACGTTTATCTTTTCGGTTTTGGGGAGAGACACTTTCGGGAGAAAAAGCCTTTACGTCCACACTGCGATAGATGACCTGAATTTTTTGATTTGCCGAAACAAACAGGGAATAATGTTGGCGGATATGTTGAGCGATATGATGAGAAATCGCAATGATAACCTGGCCGCGGACCATGACAGAATTATAGAGTTTTTTAAGGGATCCGCCTTTCAGGCCATATGTCCCGTGAAAGGTCGTGACAAAAGGGATTTTGGTAGCTTTTGCGGCAAAATACCCCGCCCACGCAGGGGCGCGGGAGCGGGCATGAAGAATAGAAATATCCAGTTTGGAAATGATTTTGGCCAAAGCCTGGGAATTTCGCCAGATGGCTAAAGGAGATTTTTTCTGAAGCGGGAGGCTGTAATGGGGGATCTGATGTTTTAACAGCGTCTGAACATACGTCCCCCCAGAAGATGCGATAACCGGACGAAAGCCCTGGTCCTTGAGGGCAATGGCCAGGTCAACAGCCCCACGTTCAACGCCCCCGGTATTTAATGCCGGTAAAATTTGTAAAATTGTTGGTTTTTGTGTATATTGCATTAGACAACTGTGTAAATATATGACTTATTAACTTTTACATATTACCATAAAATAAGATAATCACAGGAAAATTCAAGCATTGGATGAAATATGACACAAAAATTAAGCCCAAAGGTGATTGGGATTTCCATAGCAGCTTTATTGATCACAACATTTTCTTCATTTTATGCCTACAAAAAAATGACGACGCCTCTGCCTTTAGATGCCCCGTTTATGGGAATACCTGTAGAATCTGATCAAGCACAAACAGGGGCCATCACGCGCCGAGTGAATGTGACAGGCAACCTTAAAGCGATGCAGTCCGTCACGATCCGTCCGGAAATTCACGGAAAAATAGCGAAGATATTCTATGAAAGTGGTGAATATGTCGAAAAAAACAGCCCTTTGCTCAAGATAGATGATCGCCTATACAAAGCCGAGGTTATGGAAAGTCAGGCAAAAGTTAAATTGATGGAGACAACGTATAAGCGCGCAAAAACCCTGACAACAAAAGGTGCCGGGGCTTTAAAAAAAGAAGAAGAAGCCTATGCGAATCTTCAAATGGCCCGAGCAAAATACGATCAGGCAAAGGTCAAACTGGAAAATACTTTGATCAAAGCCCCTTTTGATGGTCACGTTGGTCTAAAAGAGGTGAGTGAGGGCATGTTTGTAACGGAACAGACAGAACTTTTGACCATTGTTGATGAAGACCCCATTCGAATCGACTTTCGGGTTCCGGCGCGATACATAAAGTTTATTAACCCTGGTCAAAAACTAGAAGTTCAAGTCGACGGTTTCCAGGATGATGTTTTTACAGCGGCAATTGAATCTGTGGATGCTCAAGTTGATCAAATTACACATAGTTTAAAAGTGAGAGCCATTATCCCAAACGAAAAGGGTGTCTTAAAGCCGGGACTTTTCGCCCGTGTTAATTTGGTCGTAGGTGCTAAGGATGATGCGGTTTTAATCCCAGATAATGCGATTTTATCCAGTGGAGACGAGGAGTATGTATTTCGTTCCTACGAAGTTGAGGACAAGGGGGAAAAGATTAAGGTCTCTGTGAAAACGCCAATCACGACAGGTATGAAGGAAAAAGGATTTACCGAGGTTGTACGTGGCTTAAAATCAGGTGATGAAGTGATCACAATTGGGAATAGTAAATTGAAACACGGTGTGCCCATTCGCATTGTTGCGGATGTCGAGGTTGAAGACATTGATAAACAGTAGTTTGTCCCCAGCAAGAAAAACATCTTTAATGATGACTGATAAAAAAAGGTAGAAGCCCCTATGAAACTTACAGATTTTTGTATAAAGCGCCCTGTTTTCTCGACAGTTTTATCCTTGATTATATTTCTTGTTGGTTTGGTGACCTTCCAATATATGTACAAACAGGTTCGGCATTACCCACGCGTTGATTCGCCTCGGATCAGTGTTAGCACTCAGTTCGAGGGGGCAAGCCCGGATATTATCGAGTCTCAAGTCACAAAGCCTATAGAAGATGTGCTTTCGGGGATTGAAGGGGTGGACAAGATCACGTCCACATCTGACCAAGGGGAAAGCCGTGTTGACATCCATTTTCACCTGTCTCGCAAAATTGAAGATGCGGCTAATGATGTCAGGGAAGCCATTGGTCGTTTAGGAGACCGGCTGCCTTCAGAAGCCAAGCGCCCCGAAATCCGAAAAGCCCGGGCGGAATCTTCCGGAATTTTAACATTGGTGCTTACCAGTGACCAACATACGACGGGGGAGCTTTCGGATTATGCCCAGCGCAATATTGAAAATTTAGTCGAAACTGTCCCTGGGGTTGCCAAGGTTGATACCACCGGAGGGGGTAACTTTGAAATGCATATCCAGCTTGACCCTCGGAAAATGGTGGGGTTTGAGGTCACAGCCGAAGATGTTGCCCAGGCCATTAAACAACAGAATTTTGAAAAACCCGCAGGAAAAATCAGAACTGAGGATCGCGAAATTTCTGTGACCACAAAGGCATCCTTACGGACAGAAAGTGAATTTAATAATGTGATTGTTCGTGAAAAAGATGGGTATCTTGTNCGTCTTAAGGATATTGGCCAAGCCCAACTGTATGCGATGGATGAACATTTTCGTGTCAATTACAATGGCCAAGATGCGATTGCGATTGATGTCGTAAAGCAATCTGTTGCGAACCCATTAACCATTGCAAACGAAATTAAGGATCGGATCCTTCCACGGGTCAAGGAAAACCTTCCTACGGGGATGGAGATTAACGTCGCTTATGACTCAACCAAGTTTATTGAGCGGTCGATCGAAGAAGTCTATGAAACGATTTTCATTGCGGCGGGGCTTGTGATCCTGGTTATCCTGGCCTTCTTAAGATCATTCCGGGCCGCGCTTGTGCCCGTTGTGACCATCCCACTATCTTTGGTCGGGGCCTTTATGTTGATGTGGGTTGCTGGGTTCACCATTAACGTATTGACCTTGTTGGCTCTAGTCATGGCCATTGGTATGGTGGTCGATGATGCGATTGTGATGTTGGAAAATATCTATCGGCACATTGAAGAAGGGATGCACCCCCTTAAGGCGGCTTTTAAAGGCGCTCGCGAAATTAGTTTTGCTGTGATAGGCATGACCATTACCTTGGCGGCGGTGTACGCTCCAATTGCCCTTGTGGGGGGAATGATAGGGCGCGTCTTTACAGAGTTTGCACTCACCCTTGCGGGGTCTGTGATTCTATCAGGTGTCATCGCTTTAACCCTGTCCCCGGCTATGTGTGGACGACTTTTGAAACCCCATAAAAAGGCATCAGGGACGGAGACAGGATTTTCCGGGCTGTTTCGACGGTGGGATGAGGGATCGGAAAAGGCATTAAACCAACTGGATCAATCCTATAGTTCTTTTCTAAAAAAGTTAATGGACACCCATTACTTTCGTCTGAGTGTCGTTGCGGGGGGGCTTGCTATCTCTTTAGGGGGGTACTACTTAGCAACGAAAGTTCTAAAATCGGAATTAACTCCTCAGGAAGACAGTGGAGTCGTGTTTTCCGGCGTTTACCCTCCTAAGGGAGCCAGCCTTGATTATGTGAATCGATATACGAAAAAAGTGGCGGATATTTTAAAAGATGTTCCTGAAATTGAAAAGCGTTTGACCATTGTGAATGTTCCCGGGAGAACCTCGATTATGAGCACGCTTTTGCCTTGGGAAGAAAGAGTCCGTTCAGGTGAAGATATTGTGAATTCAATCAAGCCCAAACTTGCTGATATTACAGGCGTACATGCAAGCAGCATCATGGGGCGTGTCAGTTTGTTTTCGGATTCCGAACGGCCCGTAGAAATTGTCATACAGGGGTCGAATAAATCCATAGAAGAGCTGGAAGAGGTCATTAAATCGGTATCGAAAATTTTACGCGCCACGGAATCCATTAAGGAAGGGTCAATATACTCCACAGAGCTGGACCGTTCCCGAGAATATGCCGTTGTGGTCGATCGAGAGAAAGCGGGAACGTTAGGCATCGACGTGAAAACTGTTGGTGAAACTCTGAAGACCCTTATCGGTGGACAGCCGGTTTCCGCATTTAAGAAAAATGGACAAAGATATTACGTGAAAATAGAACTTCCCCAAGATTACCGAAGGACAGCCGAAGACATCAAGAATATTTATATCCGGGGACAAAGGAAAAATAAAAATAAGGAGCCGGAGACATTGATGGTGTCTTTGGCAGAAGTGGTTAAAATTAAAGAACGTTTTGAACCGATTATGATTCAGCATTTTAATGGAATGCGTGCTGTTAATGTCTCTGCTGCTCTTGAAGAAGGGTATGGTTTAGGCGACACCTTAATCCAGTTGCAAACTGCGATCAAAAGGGTGCTTCCGGATGGAATGCAATTAGATTTTGATGGGGAAAGTCGTCGATACTTTGAGGAATCGCAAAACGTATTAATGGTATTCCTATTAGCCCTTGCCTTCATTTACCTGGTTCTTTCAGCGCAGTATGAAAGCTTTATTGATCCGTTAATTATTATGTTTAGTGTTCCCCTATCGCTTGCCGGGGGACTTTTTGCGCTGTGGGTTTCAGGAGGAAGCTTAAATATCTTTAGTCAAATTGGGCTTGTCACCTTGATAGGGTTAATTACAAAACACGGAATCTTGATTGTTGATTTTGCCAACAACCTTATTGAGAAAGGGAAAGATCGTAGTGAGGCCATTATAGAGGCGTGTAATCTGCGTCTACGTCCGATTTTGATGACGACCTTGGCCATGGTTGTTGGGGCTATTCCCCTAGCTTTAGCCAATGGAGCCGGCCAAGAATCGCGTCAAGAAATTGGCTGGGTGATTGTCGGGGGAATGACATTTGGTACATTCTTTACTTTATTTGTTGTGCCAATTGTGTATTATTACCTGAGTACGAAAAAGAAAGGATCCCTTGAGGAGTACTACGCACAGTACCAACCTGATGAGGCTTCCTAAGCAAAGGACCCAATGACGACAAAGGATAATTTCCAGGCAGCTCATCTGCGTGATGAAGTGCTGACATTTCTTGAAAATAAGAAAGCAGAAGGCCTATCTGTAATTGATATTCAAAACAAAACGGCCTTAGCTGATTATATGATTGTTGCTTCGGGGACATCTCCCCGACATATCCAGACAATGGGGATGTTATTAAAGGAGCATCTTCGCAAATTTGGTGTTAAATCTATTGGCGTTGAAGGGAAAGACAGTCAAGACTGGGTTTTAATTGATGCCGGCGATGTTATTGTCCATCTGTTTCGTCCCGAAGTCCGGGAGTTTTATGACCTAGAACGTATGTGGTCTGTTCAGTTCAAAGACACAGGATCTGATGAGCTCCGGTGAGAATCAGCCTTGATTCCCCTCGTGGTCAGGACATGACCACCTGGGTTTAGGAAAGGGTTGCATCCGCGTAAACAGGATTTCATAGATCATTTCCATTTCCCGTACCGAGGGTATTCTGCCCGAGGGTATTCTGCAAAAAATAACCTTATTTTTCGTAACACTGTCCCTAACTGGAAATTGTTGTGATACACTTTTCTGGGCACATAAAAACGAATACGGGTATGCTGAAGTCCATCTTTAAAAAGTTAACTGTTTCAAGGGAACGTCCTGATTTTATCAAGCCATCTTTTCAAAATCAGTCCGCCGAATATCTTTTGCCGTCGCTTTTGATTCATACCAGCCAAACAAAAAGTGAGAGATTTGTTATTGAGTCCCTCGTGGGGCAGGAGACATTATCAAATTTATATGAATTTGAGGTGACGATACTGAGCGCGAATTCATCCTTGGCGATTACAAACTTCATAGGACAGGAAGCGTTGGTTTCCGTAGATACCAATACCACGTCTCGCTATTACCATGGAATTATTGGCGAAATCTATCAAGGTCGTACGGAGGTAAAAAACAAAAAGCTGACCACCCACTATATTGCCCGGATATATCCCAAAATTTGGCTTTTAAAATCATCTCAGAATCACCGAATTTTCCAGGATCAATCTGTGATGGAAATTATTAAAACGGTATTCGATGAAAATAAAATTCATAATGTACGATTTGAAGTTCAAAGAAGGGGTAAGGAGAAAAGAAACTATTGCGTGCAATATGGAGAATCAAACTTCGATTTTATATCTCGCCTTATGCAGGAAGAGGGCATTTTCTATACCTTTACCCATGATAAATCTGGACACACATTGATACTGGCGGATTCCCAAGCGGCGTATTTTCCCATCGGGAGTAAAGACAAGGTTCCCCTTATGACAGAAACAGACATCATACCGCATCGGTTTCCCCCCAATACAATTCAAGAATGTCATTTTGGAGTGCAGATTGGTCCTCAAAAAGTTCACCTTCGGGATTATGATTATATGGCCCCGAATGTTCCCTTAAAGGCCCATGCGGAGGGAGCCGGTAGGGGGGGAGAGATATACCGGTACCCGGGAAATTTTACGACGCCGGCCAAGGGAGCGACGTACGCTGATCAGTGGCTTGAATCAGCAGAAATACAAAACCAGGTTATGAAAGGGACCGGAACGGTGTCTGTTTTTGTGCCTGGGGCCCATTTTCAGCTTACAGATCATCCATGCCCGAACTATAATAAAAACTATGTTGTGTACTCCGTCGAGCACCGTGCGTTTCTTGATGAGTCCCAGGATCCGAAAAATCAGCTTTTATATGAAAATACATTTGAAGGATTTGCGAAAGAAAAGGTCTTTCGACCCCAACCCTTGACTCCAAAACCTAAGATTTACGGAGCTCAAACGGCCACGGTTACGGGCAAGAACGGTGAGGAAGTCTGTACTGATGAATTGGGACGTATAAAGGTTTTGTTTCATTGGGATCGTTGGGGAACGGCTGATGATAATAGCAGCTGTTGGATTCGTGTAGCCCAAGGTTGGACCGGAAATGATTGGGGAATGGTGTTCACGCCACGAGTAGGTCAAGAGGTAATCGTTCAGTTTTTAGAGGGAGATCCAGATCGTCCTATTGTCACTGGGTGTGTGTATAATGGACAAAACTCCGCTCCGGAAAATGTAAAGAGCCCCACAAAGTCGATCATTAAATCTCGTTCCAGCCCCCAAAGTTCAGGTTTTCATGAAATTTCTTTTGAAGATAAGAAAGATAATGAAAAACTTTATGTTCATGCGGAAAAAGATGCAGAAATTGAAATTGAAGAAAATCGCCACACCTATCTTCATCATGGTTCAGATCATTTAACCATTGAAAGAGGGGATCGAAACGTTTGTCTTGAGGGGAAAAGTCAAGGAGAACGGGATGTGACGGGAAGTGGAAATGATACTTTAGAGATTAAAAAAGGGAATAAACATATCTCTTTGGATGAAGGTGATTTTGAAACCGTTCTCAAGCAAGGCAACTTGACAATTAAAATCGACAAGGGAAACCAATCCATTGAGATTAAGGGAAACCAATCAACCTCTGTGGGGGGAAATTGTGATTTTGACACGAAAGGAAATGTAGACCAAACGGTTGGTGGAAAATATCAACTGAAAATTACAGGAGACTTTGATATCAATGTGACGGGCAAGTTTAAAGTCGATGCGATGGGCGGTTTTGAAATGAAGACTATGGCCCAAGGAGAAATCGAAGCCATGGGTGGGCTTGATATAAGTTCCTTGGGTCCCTTAAGCTTGTCTTCTAAGGCCGAAGCCAAGCTGGAGGGCACCGCCGCGGTGAATGTAAGTTCCGTTGGGCCCGCCGAAGTGAGTGGGTTGCAAACCTCGATCAAGGCCAACACCCAACTTGAGCTCAATGGCGCCGCTATGACCGATATTCAGGGGGGGGCGATGGTCCAGATTCAGGGGGGGATTGTGAAAGTCAACTAAGAAATTTCGCTGAAATAATCTAATGGCAAATATTTATTAATCTCTTTACACTATATTAAAATAAGAACATGTGTAAAAGGGACCATTGCGTGAAAAAAATTATATCTTTTTTTAATCTTCTTTTTCTTTTTACCCCCTCTGCTTATAGTTCAATCATTCACAACAAGACTGGTTCTGACATCGTCACTTATACCTTCACGGCACAGTGTCAAGGAGTTCAGAAGGCGATTACAAAGTCTCAGAAACATAGGGGACAGGGGAAATATCTAGGGAGTGAAAAGGGAAAGTCCCACTGTTATCCCGCAGGAAAAAGTGTCTTACCCAAAGAGAGTTTCATGAAAGTTGGAAAAGACCAGTTCGTTTTTGTCTGGAAGAAGGGGCTTGCAATGCCAGGGTATTGTAAAATAAAAAGTCCCCACGATACATTTGAGGTTCGGATGACCGGGAAAGGGCTTGTAACATCTTGTCAAAGAGAATAAATTCATAAAATTATATTCACATGAGGTCAATTTTTACTTCCGCATGGGATTGATAAAGGTCAATGTTTGTATTCACAAGTAAGGGAAGAACTTTGTGATAATCCCCATGCCCAAAGTCTGGGTTAAATAAAATAGGAACTCGCCCCTCTAAGATCTCATCAAAAATTTTTGCAATCAGGGAAATGTCCTTTCGGTCTTGAGATCCAAAGGAGCTTAACAGAACTCCCCGAACATTTTTTAGAATCCCATTTTGCTTTAACCCAGAAATTCGACTTTCCAGTTGATGAAGACACGATCCGATATCATCATCTTCGAAAAAAGCAATGCATGACTTTGAAAACACGTCCCGAGAATATACCGGATTCCTTTCGATCAAAGAAAAATTTCCTCCCACAATGGGGGTATGTACAATCTTTGTAAAAAGGGGCTTTGGATTTAAGATTTCAAAGGTATATTGTAACGTTGAATAGCGGCCCTTCAGGATATCCAAAAGCTGCTGAAATGTTTGGCAGGAGTTTATAGTGGGGTTGGCGTCTTTTCCATAAGCCATCATAGGGGCAAGAAAAGTGGGCCATCCCCATGCATTTAAATAAAGATGAATAGCTGTCGTATCACTATAGCCGCAGAAGATTTTGAATTCCTTAGGAAGAGGCGTCTGCGAAAAATATTCAACAACACGTGTGGCTCCATGACCTCCTGCAATGGCCCAGACAGCCTTTGCGTTTGAAAGGAAGGCGTGATGCAGGTATTCGGCACACCTTTCCGGTGTATTGGCAAAGCCCTGATAGGGGTGTATGGCGACGGGGTCAAAAGAAAAGTTAATAGCATAGATGTCTTTTATACGTTGAAGCGTCTGAAGGTAATCAGCCGGTGGCGCATAGGAGGGGGCGACCAAAGCAATTGTATCCTTCACTGATAAAGGGGTCCAATTTTGATTGCCAATCTTCATCTTGAGGTCCTCGATACCATTTTGAAAGACGGATTAAGCCGTCAAAATAATCCCATTTTCCGGTCGCCAATAGAGATAGACTTTATCCCCCCAATTAATCGGTCGTTCCGCAACCCGGACCAAATTTGGCATTGTTGCCAGGACTTGTTTTCCAGATTCAAGTTCGACGTAATAAATAGACATATCACCTAAATACCCAATTTCCTGGACCAGCCCCCGGGTGACATTAACGGGATTTTGCAGGGCGTACCCCTGGGGAGGAGTTTTATTCATCATGATCTTTTCAGGTCGTATAGCCACGGCAACCTGGGCCCCCTCTGGGGCAGCCCCAGAGTAATTAATATACATATCACACCCTGTGTCCTGGCATCGTATAAGAGCGTGATCCGGGTGGGTTTCAAGGATGACGCCTTCAAAAATGTTCATATTTCCAACAAAATCGGCTACATACCTTGAGTTTGGAAACTCATAAATTTCCTGGGGGGTCCCCACTTGGCGAACACGTCCTTCTTCCATGATGGCAATGCGGGTGGACATGGTCATGGCTTCTTCTTGATCGTGGGTGACCATGATAAAGGTAATTCCGACTTTTTCTTGAATATTGACGAGCTCAAATTGGGTTTCTTGGCGCAACTTTTTATCCAGGGCCGCTAAGGGTTCATCAAGCAACAGAAGCTTCGGACGTTTAATTAAGCTGCGGGCAAGGGCCACACGTTGGCGTTGTCCGCCGGAAAGCTGGTGCGGACGGCGGTGAAGGTAGGCATGCATTCGCACAAGTTTTAAAGCATTATGTACCCGATCCCGAATTTCATGACGTGGTATGGATTTATCTTGGCGTAAACCAAAAGCAACATTTTGTTCTACGGACATGTGGGGAAACAGCGCATAAGACTGAAACATCATATTGACAGGGCGGTCATAAGGGGGAATGGATGTCATATTGATATTAGAGATAGTTATTTTCCCCGTATCCGGGGTTTCAAAGCCGGCGAGTAAACGTAAAAGCGTCGTCTTTCCACATCCTGAAGGTCCTAAAATTGAAAAAAATTCGTTCCGATAAATGTCCAAAGTTGTCGGAGCCACAGTTTGGATGCCATCAAACGACTTGGTGACATGATCCAGTTGTATGTAGGGTTTAATGTTTGGATTTTGCCAAGGTTCAAGTTTTTTCAAAAATCAGCTCCTTTTTGGTGAGGTCAGGAATTCTAAGACTCATTTCGTTTTCATGTTAGCGTATCCATAGACACGCGTCTTCTTTTTTTCCGTAAAATCATTTATGATCTTTTCTGTATACCTGCTTCAATAGATTTTATTAACTCTAACAGTTCTTTATCGGATAAAGTTTCAAAATCAGGAAAATGATTCGAAGTTGGTTTCCTATAATACCCCCTGACCTTTCCATATAAATCAAGGGCACGCAAAGCTGTTGGTAAATAATCCTTTTTCAAACATGTTTCAAAAATATGTTCAATGTCACGGCAAAACTTTTGAATATCGCTCATATCAACCCCTCTCTGTACTTTTTTATAGACTAATAAAAAAGTATACCTCAGCAGGAAAGAGGCCGATAAAAGTCAATTTTTGAGACTTTTAACATCGACGTTGCTTAAAGCTTTTGGGGGTAATTTTTTAATTTTGCAATTTGTGTTTCAAAAATATTAATATGTTGATTGAATTGCCGCATGGCATTTTTGTTTAACTTTCGCGAAGGTAAGAACGTCAAGCTTAAAGGGTTGACTTGCTTTTTGGCTTTCAGGACTTCGTAGTGCAAATGTGGGCCTGTTGCCCTGCCTGTGCGTCCGACATAGCCAATCCGTTGACCTTGACACACCAAGGACCCACGCCTTAGACCTTTGGCAAAACGAGACATATGCCCATAGGCTGTGGAAAATGTTGTGTTATGGCGAATGCGGATATAAAGGCCATAGGCCCCAAGCCGACCAATATAGTCTATGTTTCCGTCACCGGCGGCGACAATAGGGGTTCCGGTTGGGGCCGCAAAGTCGACGCCTTTATGCATTTTTGTATAGCCCAAAACAGGATGATGACGTTTGCCAAATTTTGAACTGATTCGTGCCCCGTCTACCGGCGTTCTTAATAGAGACTTTCGGATATTTTGACCGTTTTCGTTATAATAGCCAACTGTCCCCCCCTTGGGTTGAAAACGGTATATTTTTAAAGTCTTTCCCTTCACCATGAGTTGAGCATGGAGAAGTTCCCCAGGGCGAGTTTGGTTCGTGTACTCATCGTGATACATTGTATAATACAGCCCAAATTTATCACCTTGTTTCAAGGATCGTTGAAAATCGACATCATAGCTGTACAAGCGAATCAGATCATGGATGATCTTTACCGGAACGTTTTCAAGCAAACAAGCCTTGTAAAGACTTGTTTCCAGTGTTCCTTCAACCCAAAATGTTTGTTTCGTAAATTTGACTTTGTGTTTATGAGTCTTGAATTGGCTTGGCTTAATTTGGGTAATTCGTATTTCTTCCGTTGCCGTGGGGCGGAAATGAAGCTCTTCAAAACCAGAGACTTTATCCCCGATGACGCGATTTTTGAAGTGAATCTCTGTTCCTTGACGTAGCTGGGAAGGTTGGTAATATTTTTTCAGACTTTGAATCAACGTATGGATGTCTTTAGACGTTAATCCATAGTTTTTAAGGATCCCTCCTAACGTTTGGCCTCGTTGCACCGTTATTTTTTGGAATACAGGGAGTTCGGGGACGGATTTCATCACCTCTTCAGAAGGGGAAACGAGCGGAGCTTTTTCCGGTTCTTCGGGCGTTGTTTCGAGGGGCGCAATGTTCTCTTTGTCCCCAGGCACAGTCGACTCGTCATCGGGGGGGGTAACTGTCTCAGAGTTCTCGTCCCTTAAGGAATAGGAATGGCGAAATTCATTGATCGCTAAGCCAATCGCCAAAAAAACAGCAAAGATTGGAATAATTTTTTGAAAAGATTTTTTGAACATGGAAAAACCGTGTTAAATTTATATCAAATATGAATTTAAGATTAATCTTTATGCACCGGGAAAACAACCTAAAAATCACTCAACTCCTGTCCTCTCGTTTGTGTCATGACCTGATTTCACCTGTAAATGCGATTCGAAGTGGCATCGAATTGCTTGAGACGCTTTCACCGGAAGATGATGCAGAGGAAATTCGTGACCTGATGAAACAAAGTACGAATAATGCACTGAATCGGCTGAGTTTATTTCGCGCGGCGTTTGGACAAGGATCGTTAGATACCCTCAAAGATTCAAAATCATTCCAGGAATTTCTTTGTTCCAATTTACCTGAAGACTTTCGGATTCAATTTGATGACGGCAATCAAAACTTTGTAGCGTCAAGCCTTCCTCGCATGATTACAACCCTTATTATCCTTTGTTTTGAGTCCTGCCCCGGGGGTGGAGACATCGTGTTAGAGTGTTCCGATGGACAATCTTTTAAACTCTCTTTGGCAGGCAGAAAGATATTTTTTCCGAATAATCTGAAGGCTGTGCTGACAACAGGGGGAGAGGATCCTTTGACGCCGCGAGATATTATAGCCTTTTTCGCCTACTCTTATTGTGAAGAGGCTGGAATAAAACTCGAACTGAATATAAATCCATCAGAACTTGAGTTTAAGGGGTCTCTAAGCAGATAAAATCAAGTATTAATAGGCTTTACTTTGATCACTATTCATCGTATTATTTAATATAATAATAAATAATTATGAGGTTAATATGGGGAAAGTACGTAAGCTGAAAGTGGTGAGCCTAGTTATGGTCGCCTTCATGACCTTGAACCCGAAAAAAGGGTATGCTAACTGGGGGGCATCTGAAGTTTCTTTGCTAATTTCATCAGTCACTGGGGGGTCTCTTGTGGTCGGTGGTGTTGCTTTGGGAGGGATTTATAGTGCCTATAAGATATACTATCATTGCTCTCTTCGGAATGAACATGTCGATCCTGAACTGGGGGCAAGACAGGGGGGATATTACTACAACTTCTTTCGTTCTTGTTTGTGTGGAAAGAAAATGACAGATGAGGAAAGGGAGCGTTTCGAAGACAGTCGAAAAGCTCGAGGGATTTTCAACGAGAAAGGGCTTGAGGCGCTTGGGGGCAATCAAATGAGGGCGATCGATGAGCAAAGTAATCGGTGGATCCAGGGGGGGCTGCAAAATTTAAAATCCCAAAGTATTGAATCTTCAGCCTCTGAAAGTTTAACAAATTTTGGGAAGTCAAAAGATGACTTTGAACGTTTATCTCCTGAGCTCCAAAAAAAAGTTTATGATCAGCTGCAAAAAAAATTAAAAGATCTTGAAGAGGTTTTGGACAACCCGGAGACTCAAAAGACTTCGTCGCATGAGCCTGAGGACATCACGGAATTATCGGAAGGGCGGCTTCAAAGATCCGATGTCGAAGATCTGTCTACCCAGGATTTGCGTAAGCTTTTAGAGACAAGAGAGCACGCGTTGCCCCAGGTGCCGTCGTCCAAAAAAAGACAAAAAGATGATAGATATTTACCATCCTCAAAGCGCTTCTCTAAAAAAGATATTCAGTATGAAAAGGCACAGTCTGTAACAAAAAGTCGCTCCCTATCAAGTTTAAATGAACTAAGTAAGGGATACTAACCAGATGGGCCATATGAGATGGGTCCAGGGGCTTGCTTGTGGGGCTGAATGGTATAAAGACGTTGCTTTTCGGTAAACTTGGAAAAACAACGCCTTTTTTCAGGGGTTAAGTAGAATTTGAGATCACAGATTCAAGAAAGTCTCTTTGCTTTTCGAATTTTGGGTACATCTTTGGACTTATATTAAGGATCCCCAGCCCCAATTCGTCGGGACAAGTGGGGATGTCGATAGTTATGACGGGCCAGCACCCAAGCTTAGTGACCAACTTTAAGGTCTTTCGCGTGCCTTCGAAGATCATGTAATCGACCTTTTTTGCCATCCCCTGGTTCATGATCCCGTTATAAAGGGATTGATAAAACCGTCCCATTAAAGATAGAAGCTGAAGCGGGGTTTTCTTCACCGACGCAGGAGGGTGAAAAAGGATTTGATTGAGAAAGAAAAACTTGTTTTGAAGAGGGACCATTTTTAAAGATAGATTCAGAGTTTCAGCTTGCGCTCGCGAAAGGCAAATGAGTTCGGCACTTCCAGAAAAACCAAATTTATTATCGATAAAGACAACATCGGATAGTTCGAGCCCCCCTTTTTCTAGACAAGAAGAGTGTCCATGGCTTTTCGATTCTTTTCGAACGGTGTCAAGAATGTCAAGGGTGCTGTGAAATTTCGGATAATTCTTGTCATTAATAAATTGCAACATTATCTTTTAACCGTCTCTATTGATATATATATTACATATGTATTTTATGTGAAGAAAGTCAAATTAAATATAGTTTTTTTCGTCAAATGAACAATAAAATTAAACTTTTAATTTTGTCGCGGGTCCGGTAACTGTTAAATTAGGTAAAAATTCGCTAAAGGTAGAAGGTAAAATAGTGGTGGATCTTGATAAGGTAAAAGCATTTTGTATGGTGGTAAGGTACGGCTCCCTTACCCGTGCGTCACAAACTTTGAACCGTACCATTTCAGGTGTGAAAAAACAGGTAAATTCATTGGAACAAGAGCTGGGACATAAGCTTTTCCACACAATTCACCAGCGGTTGGTTTTAACTGAAAAAGGTGAGATATTTTATGGGTATGCTCTGAAGCTGCTAGGAACATATATGGACGCCCATGAAGTGCTAGAGACNGGGAAGTATACNGCGAAGGGGANGTTTGTTGTTTCCACNACCAATGCCATTGCCAGTACGTGGCTGGTGGGAGATTTGGTGGTGTTTTTAAAGCAAAACCCAGATATTTTTATNAGCCTTATCGGGGATGATGATGAGCTGGATCTTTCCGTGCGTGAGGCGGACATTGCGATACGACCTCAGATGGAAAAAAGCTCTGATCATTTGGTGCAGAAGTACTTAAAAAGGTTTGAATATAAACTATATGCCAGTGAAGAATACATTCGGGAAAAAGGGCTGCCCAAAACCGTAGAAGACCTCGCAAAGCATTCGTTAATAGGCTTTGCAGATTATCATGCCCCACCATATCGGCACATTAACTGGCACCTTGATTATGTGCCGGGACGAAAGACCTTTAACCTTGCGATAAATTCAGGTGCGGGGTTAATTCAGGCCCTTGAAAAAGGCCTCGGGATCGGTCCCACAAGCTGCGAGGGGGCGAAGATGTCACAAACAAACCTGATCCCGGTTATGCCAGAGCTGAGTGGTCCCCCCGTAGATTTGTATTACATTTATCCCCATGTCTTAGAAGACTCCAAGAAAGTTCATTTGTTATATGATTTTCTTGTGGACAGGTTTCAAAACCAATCCTCAGAATAAAAATGGAGGTCGAGGCCCACAATTTTCATGGCTTGGACCAATGCATAGGGCAAAGTCGCTGTCTTAGCCTGGGTGGATTTTAGGGATTATGCCATTGCATTTATTGATGAAATCGTTTACGTTGTTGTCTGAGTAACCGCGGGAGATACGCTAAAATCGTACCGCATTAAAGGAGAAAAAAATGGCAAAAAAAATTACTGGATACCTTAAGCTTCAGTGTCCTGCAGGCAAGGCAAACCCCTCGCCACCCATTGGTCCAGCATTGGGTCAGCGTGGATTGAATATCATGGAATTCTGTAAGGCATTTAATGCCAAAACCCAAGGTCTAGAGCCTGGAAGTCCCGTTCCCGTGGTGATAACGGTGTATGCAGATCGATCCTTTACGTTTGAAACAAAGCAAGCCCCTGTGCCTTATTATATTCGAAAAGCCCTTGATGTCAAAAAAGGATCATCACTCCCAGGACGAGAGTTCGTGGGGTCGATCAGTGAAGCTCAGATTAAAGAGATTGCCGAAGCGAAAATGCAAGATCTGAATGCCCATAATGTGGATGCGGCGTGTAAGATGGTAATGGGAACGGCACGTTCCATGGGGATTAAGGTTGAAGGATAAAAGATGAAAAAATTAGGAAAAAGACTGAGCAAAGCCTATAAGGCTTTGGAAAAAGAAAAGCTGTATACTTTAAAAGAAGGAATTGATCTTTTGAAAAAGAATGCAGCAGCAAAGTTTGATGAGACGGTTGAAGTATCGATGAACTTAAATGTCGACCCTCGCAAGGCTGAACAAAATATCCGGGGCATGGTCTCGCTTCCACATGGAACAGGTAAAAATATCCGGGTGGCCGTATTTGCAAAAGGGGAGGCTGCCGAAGCTGCCAAGAAAGCTGGGGCGGACATCGTAGGTGCCGATGACCTGGCAGAAAAAATTCAAGCTGGGGATATCAATTTTGATCGCTGTGTGGCGACCCCGGACTTGATGCCCGTTGTAGGGAAGTTAGGTAAAGTCCTGGGCCCTAAGGGACTCATGCCCAATCCGAAGTTAGGGACTGTGACGCCAAACCCCGCAAGTGCGGTGACGGCCTTAAAGGCAGGCCAAGTGGAATATCGCACAGAAAAAAATGGAATCATCCATGCGGGCACAGGGAAACTGAGCTTCAAAACAGAAGAGATTACAAAAAATATTGAAGCATTAGCCGAAGCTGTGATGAAAGCGCGCCCCCAAGGAATTAAGGGGACCTACCTAAAGCGTGTAGCCATCAGCACGACAATGGGGCCAGGTATCAAATTACAGCTTGATGAATTTAACAATATGGGGTAAGCAGAACCATTTAACACGAATAATGAAAAAACCTTCCTATTTAGGAAGGTTTTTTGCTTTTGGGTATTGCAATGTTTTTGTAATCCCTTTAATATCCTAACCTGTGTTGGAAGTGCTAGTGCGAAAAAAAAGTCCGAGACTGCAGGTTCTTAGAAAGACAAAGGTAAAAGCCTGCATAGACAGAAGTAACCGTGAAAAACATTCTGTTTCTCACAGGAGTTAGACCCTTCTGATTGTGGATATCTTTTCTTGGCACAAAAGTGAGAAGGAGCGAACAGTGAACAAACAAGAAAAGCAAGAATTTATTTCAAGCTTAAACAGTGTTTTCTCCAGTGCATCACTTGTGGTTGTGACGCGTCAATCCGGTATGACCGTTGGGGAGTCCAGTGAATTACGCACACGTATGCGTGAGGCAGGGGCAAGCTACCGTGTTGTGAAAAATACTTTGACGCGTATTGCTTTGAAGGACACACCTTTTGAAAATCTCGCTGAAATGTTTACAGGACCTGTGTCCATTGCGTATTCAGATGACCCCGTTGCAGCTGCGAAAGTAACGGTCGAGTTTTCAAAAAAGGTTGAGAAGCTAAAGGTTGTGGGCGGTGGTCTACAGGGCAGCATTCTTGACCAAGAAGGGGTTCTTCAGCTTGCGAAGCTACCATCGTTGGATGAACTGCGTGGAAAATTGATTGGTGTTATATCTGCACCTGCTACAAAAGTAGCTCGAGTGATTCAAGCCCCTGCGGCGCAACTTGCTCGTGTGTGTGGTGCCTATGGATCAAAAGAATCTAATTAATGTGAGGAGAAAACAAAATGGCTAATTTAGATCAACTTATCAAAGACTTGTCCGCATTATCTGTAATTGAAGCTGCAGATCTTGCGAAACGCTTAGAAGAAGAATGGGGCGTTTCTGCAGCAGCACCTGTGGCAGCAGCGGCAGCAGCGGCACCGGCTGAGGCCGTTGAAGAAAAAACAGAATTTGATGTTGTTTTGGCGTCTGCGGGCGACAAAAAAATCAACGTTATTAAGGAAATTCGTGCCATTACAGGGCTGGGCTTGAAAGAGGCGAAAGATCTAGTTGAAGGCGCGCCAAAAACTGTAAAAGAAGCAGCAACAAAAGAAGACGCGGAAGAAGTCAAGAAAAAGCTAGAGGCTGCTGGGGCTAAAGTCGAATTAAAATAATGATTTTTTATCATGGGGTGGCTAAAGCCACCTTTCGTATTATAAAGAATGCAAGGCGCTTTCTGTGTTCCTCCGATATCGGGGGAAAGCAGGCAACCGTCTTGCATTCTTTTTAAGTGTTTAAGTGTTTTTTTTTCTGAAAGTAGGTGGGTGAACGCATAACTTTTGAGACGAGTGTTACGCCTGAAGCCCAAGTGTCAGCGTCCCATCGTCAAACTCGAAAACAAGCGATATCCTAAAGTTTAACACAGTGAATGTTTTTAAATAAGCGTCTAATTGAGGGTCTAAATGTCTAACGCCTTGAGTCTTCGTAAGAGAATACGTAAGTCCTATCAACGTATCACAGAAGTAGCCCTGATACCCAATTTGATTGAGGTACAGAAAAATTCCTATGAGCAATTCCTGCAAATGGGAATCAAGCCTGAAAAACGTGATGAATCGGGGTTGCAGGCTGTTCTAAAGTCTGTATTTCCGGTTGAAGATTTTTCTGGAAAAGCGCAGTTGGAATTTTTCACGTATGAATTTGAGCCTCCAAAATATACCGAAGAAGAATCGCGTCAGCGGGGGGTTACATATTCTGCGCCCTTACGTGTGACGTTTAGACTTGTTGTTTGGGATGTTGATGAAACCAGTGGTGCACGCTCTATAAGGGATATTAAAGAGCAAGACGTGTATATGGGAGATATGCCGCTTATGACCGCAAGGGGCACCTTTATTGTTAATGGTATTGAGCGGGTTATCGTATCCCAAATGCATCGTTCCCCAGGTGTGTTCTTTGATCATGATAAGGGAAAAACCCACGCGTCTGGAAAGTATTTATTTTCAGCACGGGTGATTCCGTATCGTGGGTCATGGCTGGACTTTGAATTTGATGGTAAAGACATCCTGAACGTACGAATTGATCGAAAGCGCAAATTCCCGGTGTCGACGCTATTGTACGCCCTGCTGGATCCGAAGGATAAAAAAGAGGGACTGAGTGATCGCGCATGTCTTTTGCAAAAATTTTATAACGCGACGGTTTATGAACGTGTTGAAAAGGGATGGAAAACCGCTTTTACCCCAGAATGGTTTAAGGGCCGTAAGTTAGCCTATGACCTGTACAGTGCAAAAGGTGATCTTGTCTTTGAGGCGGGAAAAAAGATCACTGCACGGACATTAAAAGATCATCAAGATCTCCAGGATGTCCTGGTCCCGACGGAAGAGCTGCATAATAAATTTGTTTCACAGGACATTGTGAACCCTGAAACAGGAGAGATCTTGGTCGAAGCCGGGGGGGAAGTAAGTGAAGACCTGTTGCAACGCCTGGATGCCCTGAACGTAGATAAGATCGAAGCCCTTGATATCGATTATATTCATGTGGGTCCTTATCTTCGGAACACAATTGCAGCAGATAAGAATCAAAATAGAGACGAAGCTCTGCTTGATATTTACCGCATCATGCGCCCAGGAGAACCGCCAACCCCCGAAGGCTCTGAAGAGCTTTTCCGTGCATTATTTTTTGATCAAGAAAAATTTGATCTCTCATCCGTGGGCCGAGTCAAATTGAATTCGCGACTTGGATTTGAGACAGATGACCAGTTACGCGTATTAAGGTCAGAGGATATTTTTAAAATCGTGCAGACGTTATTGGATCTTAAGGATGGTCAGGGAGAAATCGACGACATCGATAACTTAAGTAACCGCCGTGTACGCTCTGTGGGTGAGTTATTGGAAAATCAGTATCGCGTAGGCTTGGTTCGGATGGAGCGAGCCATTAAAGAGCGTATGAGTTCCGTCGATATCGACGCCGCGATGCCCCATGACCTTATTAACGCGAAGCCAGTCGTAGCGGCCATGAAAGAGTTTTTTGGGTCTTCGCAGCTTTCTCAATTCATGGATCAGACAAACCCCCTTTCAGAAATCACGCACAAACGCCGCCTGTCTGCCTTAGGACCAGGGGGATTAACACGTGAGCGCGCCGGGTTTGAGGTCCGCGATGTTCACCCCACCCATTATGGGCGTATTTGTCCAATTGAAACGCCAGAAGGGCCAAACATTGGTCTGATTAACTCTTTAGCCACATATGCACGTGTGAATAAGTATGGGTTTATTGAAAGCCCTTACCGTCGGGTGAAAAACTGCCATGTGACAGAAGAGGTGACATACCTTACGGCTATGGAAGAAACAAAGTATGCCATTGCCCAGGCGAATGCGGATCTTGATGACAACGGCAATTTCAAAGAAAGTTTTGTGAGTTGTCGCCGGGGGGGGGACTATATGATGGTCCCTTCTAAGGAGATTGACTTCATTGATGTGTCCCCAAAACAGCTTGTATCTGTGGCGGCATCCTTAATACCATTTTTAGAAAATGATGATGCGAACCGGGCATTGATGGGATCCAATATGCAGCGGCAAGCCGTACCTCTTTTAAAGGCCGAAGCGCCTTTGGTGGGGACAGGTATGGAAAGTGCAGTTGCGAAGGATTCGGGCGCAGTTGTCCTGGCGAGAAATGATGGGATTGTGGACCGTGTCGAAGGAACCCGCATTGTCATTCATGCCCTTAATGAGGATGGCAAGTCAACAGCGGGAGTTGATATTTATAACTTGAAAAAGTTTGTTCGCTCTAACCAAAGCACATGTATCAACCAACGTCCGTTGGTGCGGAAAGGGGATATTGTAAAATCCGGTGAAATAATCGCAGATGGTCCTTCGACAGATGAAGGCGAGCTAGCCTTGGGAAAAAATGTGCTTATGGCCTTCCTGTCCTGGAATGGGTATAATTATGAAGACTCGATTATTATTTCAGAGCGCATTGTGCGCGACGATGTCTTTACCTCCATTCATATTGATGAGTTTGAGGTCATGGCCCGTGATACGAAGCTTGGCCAAGAAGAAATTACCCGTGACATACCGAATGTGAGTGATGAGTCCCTAAGAAACCTCGATGAGACAGGGATTGTTTCAATTGGGGCTCAGGTGAAAGCCGGGGACATTCTTGTTGGGAAGGTCACCCCCAAAGGAGAATCTCCTGTGACGCCAGAAGAAAAGTTGTTACGGGCTATATTTGGGGAAAAAGCTTCGGATGTGCGAGACTCATCCCTGCGTTTACCTCCGGGGGCCGCAGGAACAATTGTCGATGTACGTGTCTTTAACCGCCGAGGAATTGAAAAAGATGAGCGTTCCTTAGCGATTGAACGATTTGAAGTGGAGCGATTGGCCCAGGACCGTGATGATGAAAGACGGATTATTGAAAAATCGTTTAGCTCACAGGTCCGCAACCTCTTGATTGACCAAAAAGTCGTCAGCGGTCCGGCAGATATTAAGGCTGGAACGATAATAAATGAATCCGTTTTGGCGTCTTTAAGGTTGCGACAATGGTTGAAATTCACGGTTGAGGATGAGGGTGTTGTAAAAAGTTTAGAGCTGATTAAGAAACAGCTTGATTCAGCCTTAAAAGAACTTGAAGCTCGTTTTGAAGATAAAGTCGAAAAAGTGCGTCGGGGGGATGAGCTGTTACCCGGTGTGATGAAAATGGTTAAGGTTTTTGTGGCCACTAAGCGTAAGCTACAACCCGGTGATAAAATGGCGGGACGCCATGGGAACAAGGGGGTTGTGTCTGTGGTCGTTCCCCAGGAAGATATGCCTTACCTTGACGACGGAACGCCCATTGATGTGATTCTTAACCCCTTAGGAATTCCTTCACGTATGAATGTGGGGCAGGTTTTGGAGGCTCACTTAGGCTGGGCAGCTCGGGGTCTTGGTCATAACATAGGCCGCACGCTTGCCGCCCAAAAAGGAAAAGATACTGCGAAGCTTAAAGACACATTAAAAAAGATTTATAACCGGAAAGACGATCATGCGTTGATTGAGAACCTGGACGATGACGATACGTTAGAAGTGTCGCGAAAGTTATCAAAAGGTGTGCCAATTGCCACACCGGTATTTGATGGCGCCCATGAAAAGGATATTGTTGATTGCATGAAGCAGGCCGGCTTAGATACCTCCGGTCAGGTGACACTCTTTGATGGAAAAACGGGGGAAGCCTTCGATCGGAAGGTGACGGTCGGGTATAAGTACATTCTTAAACTTGACCATCTTGTTGATGATAAGTTGCATGCCCGTTCCGTGGGGCCTTACTCCTTGGTCACACAGCAACCCCTGGGCGGAAAAGCTCAATTTGGGGGCCAAAGGTTTGGAGAAATGGAAGTTTGGGCCTTGGAAGCCTATGGGGCGGCGTACACCTTGCAGGAAATGCTTACTGTGAAGTCGGACGACGTAGCTGGGCGTACGAAGGTGTACGAATCCATCATACGAGGTGATAACAACTTTGAAGCTGGTGTCCCAGAATCGTTTAACGTTCTGGTTAAAGAACTGCGTTCTTTAGGCTTAAACACAGAATTTCAAAAGTTAAACGACTAGAATTTAGAGGCAGGTGAAAATTATGAACCGTCATCCCGTTACCTTAGTGAATCAAGTCACAAATCCTCAAAGCTTCGATCAAATCAAGATTGCGATCGCAAGCCCAGAGCAAATCCGTAGCTGGTCTTTTGGGGAAGTGAAGAAGCCCGAGACCATTAACTATCGTACTTTTAAGCCGGAAAGAGATGGGCTTTTCTGCGCAAGAATTTTTGGTCCGGTAAAGGACTATGAATGCTTATGCGGAAAATATAAGCGTATGAAGTTTCGTGGCATTGTCTGCGAAAAGTGCGGTGTTGAAGTCACACTATCCAAGGTGAGACGCGATCGTATGGGGCATATTGAGCTCGCGACTCCGGTTGCCCACATCTGGTTCACAAAATCCCTGCCCAGTCGTTTGGGATTGATGTTGGATATGGGCGTCAAAGATATGGAAAAGGTTCTGTATTATGAATCGTATGTGGTGACTGAGCCCGGGTTAACCCCCCTTAAGCAAGGGCAACTTCTGTCAGAGGAAGAGTATATCGATTCCCAAGATGAATTTGGGGAAGATGGATTTGCCGTCAATATTGGCGCAGAAGCCTTGCAAAAGATGTTGAGAGAAATTGACCTTGAGGAAGAGGTCAAGAAGCTGAATGATGAACTTGAAGATACAAATTCAGAGATGCGGCGAAAGAAAATCATTAAGCGGCTCAAGCTTATTGAGGCTTTCTTGTCTTCCAATACGCGTCCTGACTGGATGATTATGGAAGTTGTCCCTATCATTCCCCCTGAGTTACGACCCCTGGTTCCCTTAGATGGAGGACGGTTTGCGACATCGGATTTGAATGATCTGTATCGACGGGTGATTAACCGAAACAATCGGTTAAAACGATTGATGGAGTTAAGTGCTCCGGACATTATTATTCGGAACGAAAAGCGGATGCTGCAGGAGTCCGTAGATGCCCTGTTCGATAACGGACGGCGCTCGCGGGTGATTACGGGGGCGAACAAACGTCCACTGAAATCCTTATCAGATATGCTGAAGGGAAAACAGGGACGGTTTCGACAGAACCTATTAGGAAAACGTGTGGATTACTCTGGGCGTTCTGTCATTGTTGTGGGGCCAAATATGAAGCTACATCAGTGCGGGATCCCAAAGAAAATGGCCCTAGAGCTGTTTAAACCCTTTATTTACTCACGCCTGGAAAGGTACGGTCTGGCCACAACAATCAAAGCGGCAAAGCGTATGGTGGAAAAGGAGCGGCCGGAAGTTTGGGATATCCTCGAGGAGGTCATCCGGGAACACCCCGTGTTACTAAACCGTGCCCCGACATTGCACAGATTGGGTATCCAAGCCTTTGAACCCCGATTGATTGAAGGGAAAGCAATTCAGCTGCACCCGCTTGTGTGTGCCGCATTTAACGCTGACTTTGATGGGGACCAAATGGCTGTCCACGTTCCCCTGTCCCTTGAGGCTCAGCTTGAAGCGCGCGTGTTAATGATGTCCACGAACAACGTCTTAAGCCCGGCCAGCGGAAAACCCATTATTCACCCTTCAAAGGATATGGTGTTGGGTCTTTATTATCTTACCCTTATGAGGAATGGGGAGAAAGGTGCTGGCATGGTTCTATCCCACATGGGTGAAGTAGAGCAAGCCCTTCATACAGGGGCTGTGTCCTTGCATGCAAAGATTAAATATCGGATTACGGAGCTCGATGAAGACAATAACGAAGTTCAAAAAATAGTCGAAACGTCCCCAGGCCGACTTATCTTGTACGAAGTCGTGCCAAGAAACAAAAAATTACCTTTTTCAACAGCAAATCAGTTGATGACCAGTAAAGAGATTTCTAATTTATTGGGACAGGTCTATCGATATTGCGGACAGAAGGAAAGTGTGATCTTCTCCGACAAAATCATGGGTCTTGGCTTTCGATATGCAACCCTATCAGGGACGTCCTTTGGAAAGGATGATTTGTTGATTCCCCATGAGAAGACAGGTCTTGTGGATACCACATTGCAGTCTGTGAAAGAATATGAACAACAATACTTGGATGGGTTGATTACACAAGGAGAAAAATATAATAAAGTTGTGGATGCATGGTCCCAGTGTTCTGATAAGGTCGCGGATGCCATGATGAAGACCATGGAAAAATCCGAGGAAGGAAAACCTGTCAACTCTGTGTACATGATGGCGCATTCTGGGGCTCGAGGTTCTGCCGCTCAAATGAGGCAATTAGCCGGAATGCGTGGTTTGATGGCCAAACCTTCAGGTGAAATCATTGAAACGCCCATCATTGCGAACTTTAAAGAAGGGTTGAGCGTTCTTGAATACTTTAACTCGACCCACGGGGCCCGAAAAGGTCTCTCGGATACGGCTTTGAAGACCGCGAACTCTGGATACCTTACGCGTCGATTGGTTGATGTGGCTCAAGATTGCATTGTTTCCGAGGAGGACTGTGGTACAGAAAGAGTTCTAACGCTTCACGCCAGTAGCGAAACAAGCGAGATGAACGTTCCNCTTTCAGAGCGTGTCCTTGGACGTACGGTGGGAGAAGANGTGTATGATCCGGTCACGAATGAGCTTATCGTTGCCAAGGGAAGCCTCGTCGAAGAAGAGGAGTCAGAAAAAATTGAAGCGGCAGGCATTGATACGATTAAAATTCGTTCGATTCTTCTCTGTGAAACAAAAACAGGGGTGTGTGTATCATGTTACGGACGGGATCTGGCGCGGGGTTGTCGTGTCAATGTTGGCGAGTCCGTTGGAATTATTGCGGCACAATCCATTGGGGAGCCTGGGACGCAGTTAACGATGAGAACCTTCCATATTGGTGGTGCCGCTCAACGTGGGGCTGAAAGGTCAAACGTCGAGGCCCCGTTTGAAGCCAGTGTTCAATTAAAGAATCCTAATATTGTGACCAACTCAGAGAATCAGACGATTGTCATGAGCCGTTATTGTGAAGTCGCCTTGATCGATGGTAATGGGCGCGAGAGGGCCCATTACCGGGTGCCATATGGCGCGCGGTTACTTGTCCACGAAGGCATGACCGTGAAAAGAGGTCAGATCCTCGCAGAGTGGGACCCTCACACTCTCCCCATTATCGCAGAAAAGGAGGGGATTGCGCATTATGTAGATTTGGTCGAAGGCTTGTCGATCCGCGAAGTCGTCGATGACGCAACAGGAATGTCAAGCCGGGTCGTTACGGATTGGAAGCAATCTGCTCGTGGCGCCAATCTAAAGCCCCGCATTACCTTGAATGATGAGTCCGGCAATCCCATTATGTTAAAAAATGAGTATGAAGCGCGGTACTTTATGTCCGTGGATGCCATCCTTAGTGTGGAAAACAAGGCCGTCATTAAAGCCGGGGATATTATTGCAAGAATCCCCCGCGAAGGGTCGAAGACAAGGGATATTACAGGGGGGTTGCCTCGTGTGGCTGAACTGTTTGAAGCCCGCCGTCCAAAAGATGCAGCGATCATCAGTGAAATTGATGGGCGTATTGAATTTGGGAAGGACTATAAGACAAAAAGACGTATTGTGATCCGGCCCGAAATCGATGATATCGAACCCGTAGAATACTTGATTCCAAAGGGGCGCCATTTGGCCGTGTTTGAAGGGGATTATGTCGTAAGGGGTGATTTGCTTGTCGAGGGCAATCCAGTTCCGCATGATATTCTAAGAGTCATGGGGGTTGAGGCTTTGGCAAATTATTTAATCGATGAAGTTCAGGAGGTCTACCGTCTCCAAGGGGTGAAAATCAACGACAAACACATTGAAGTGATTGTTCGCCAAATGCTGCAGAAGGTAGAAACCGTTGACCCAGGGGATTCAACCTATCTTGTCCATGAGCAGGTCGATCGAGATGAATTTATCGAAACAAATAAGAAGCTGGAAGCCGAAGGACTAAGGCCCGCCTCAGCCGTGGATATACTCCAGGGAATTACAAAAGCGTCCCTGCAAACAAAGTCATTTATTTCTGCCGCTTCTTTCCAGGAGACCACAAGAGTACTCACCGAGGCTGCCATTGCCGGTCGTGTCGATAATCTTGTGGGGCTTAAGGAAAACGTAATTGTGGGACGATTAATCCCCGCAGGGACAGGAAGCTTGGTTCACAAGTACCGCAAACTTGCGAGTGACCAGGACAAGAATTTAATTTCAGGGGCGGGCGAGACACCTCTGGCCGAGGAAAGCCCGTCTTAAAGGTGAATTCATAAGAGGCAGCGTGTGAAGTGGAAGGATTTTCCCAATTAACCCCTTGACAGGTATGCCTCTTTAGAATAGGATCAGCAACGTTATCACAAGATTATAGATCAAAAGAGGATTGGCTCAATGCCGACAGTAAATCAATTAGTCAGGTCACCTAGAAAAAAACAAGTTGTTCGGAATAAGGTTCCAGCAATGCAAAGTTGTCCCCAAAAGCGCGGAGTCTGTACACGTGTGACAACCGTGAAGCCAAAAAAACCAAACTCGGCGTTGCGTAAGATCGCAAGACTCCGTTTAACCAATGGGTATGAGGTTACAGCCTATATCCCTGGGGAGGGACATAATCTACAAGAGCACTCAGTGGCTATGATTCGTGGTGGTCGTGTACCTGACTTACCAGGTGTTCGTTACCATATTATCCGTGGAAGTCTTGATACTCAAGGAGTGAAAGACAGAAAACAAGGCCGCTCCAAATATGGTGCAAAAAGACCAAGTTAAGTGAGGAAATAATATGTCAAGGCGTCGTGCTGCAGAAAAAAGAAAGATCCTTCCTGATCCTAAATACCGCGACTTTGTTGTTGCAAAGTTTATTAACTCGCTGATGAGGGATGGGAAAAAGTCAATCGCTGAAAATATCCTTTATAAATCATTTGGTGTGATTGAGAAAAAATTAAAGCGAAACCCTGTAGAAGTGTTTCGTGAGGCTGTTGATAACGTAAAGCCAGCCCTTGAGGTGCGATCAAGGCGCGTTGGGGGGGCAACCTATCAAGTGCCAATGGATGTACGGCCAGTGCGTGCCCAGGCGTTGTCAATACGGTGGCTCTTGGATATGATGAGGAAGCGAAGTGAACGGACAATGGAAGAACGGATGGCAGCCGAGCTTGTAGAAGCTTCGGAAAACCGCGGGGCGGCCATTAAAAAAAGAGAAGATACACATCGCATGGCAGAAGCGAATAGAGCCTATGCACATTTTAGGTGGTAAGGTAAAATTATGACACGGCAAACACCTCTTACAAGTTATAGAAATATCGGAATTATGGCGCATATTGACGCCGGCAAGACAACAACGACAGAACGTATATTGTATTATACGGGTCGGTCTTACAAGATTGGTGAGGTCCACGAAGGGGCGGCAACAATGGATTTTATGGAGCAAGAGCAGGAGAGAGGGATTACAATCACCTCCGCTGCCACAACATGCTTCTGGAATGACCACCGAATTAATATTATCGATACGCCTGGACACGTCGACTTTACCATGGAGGTCCAGCGGTCCCTTCGTGTGCTGGATGGTGCGGTAGCTGTTTTCGACTCTGTAGCAGGTGTGGAGCCTCAATCGGAGACCGTGTGGCGACAGGCCGATAAGTATAAAGTTCCTCGGATGTGTTTCATTAATAAAATGGATCGCATTGGTGCGGATTTTTATCGATGTGTTGATATGATTGTTGACCGTTTGGGGGCCAACCCAATGGTTCTTCAGCTTCCTATCGGGTCCGAAAGTGATTTTCAGGGGGTTGTCGATCTGTTGAATATGAGAGCCATTATCTGGGATAATGATTCCCTTGGTGCGTCTTTCAAGTATGAGGACATTCCTTCAGATCTAAAAGAAAAAGCCGAAGAGTATCGTGTTCGTCTCGTTGAAATGGCGGTTGAGCAGGATGATATTTTGATGGAGGGATACCTAGAGGGAAAAGAGCCTTCATTAGAAGATCTGAAAAAATGTATTCGGAAGGGGACAATTGCAAACAAGTTTGTTCCTGTGTTACTAGGTACGGCATTTAAGAACAAAGGGGTTCAGCCTCTCCTTGATGCTGTGATCGACTTTATGCCCTCACCAATGGATGTTGGGGATGTTCATGGGGTCCATGTTAAGACGGGAGAACCGATCAGCCACAAGTGTAGCGATGACTCTCCGTTTGCTGGCCTGGCCTTTAAAATTATGAACGACCAGTTCGTTGGGTCTTTAACATTCGTACGTGTCTATTCCGGTAAGCTTGAAAGTGGCAGCTACATTATTAACTCCGGGAAAGGGAAGAAGGAGCGTGTTGGGCGTATGCTTCTGATGCACGCGAACAGCCGTGAAGATATCAAAGTTGCCATGGCGGGAGATATTGTCGCTCTATGTGGATTAAAAGACACGACTACAGGAGATACTCTCTGCAATTCCACAGATCAAATTCTTTTAGAGAATATTGAGATACCTGATCCCGTAATCGAGGTTGCAGTCGAACCAAAATCAAAAGCAGACCAAGAAAAACTAGCTCTCGGGTTGTCCCGCTTAGCGGCCGAAGATCCGACATTCCGTGTTTCCACAGATCCGGAAACCGGTCAGACAATTATTAAAGGGATTGGTGAGCTACATTTAGATATTAACGTGGATCGTTTGCGCCGTGAGTTTAAAGTTGATGCAACGGTTGGTGCTCCGGAAGTTGCCTATCGTGAGACGATCACCAAACGTGTTGAGATTGATTATACCCACAAGAAGCAGTCCGGTGGGGCGGGTCAGTTTGCCCGAATAAAGGTAGTCTTCGAACCCTTAGAACGCGGAGAAGGCTTCCAGTTTGAAAGTAAAATTGTTGGTGGGTCGGTCCCAAGAGAATATATACCAGGTGTCCAAAAGGGCCTCGAAGCCTCAATACAGTCGGGGTCTATTGCAGGTTTTCCTGTAGTTGATGTGAAGACCACACTGATCGATGGGGCCTACCATGATGTGGATTCCAGTGTTATGGCTTTCGAAATCGCCGCAAAAGCGGCCTTTCGTGAAGGAAATGAAAAAGCTTCGCCTGTACTGCTTGAGCCGATAATGAAGGTTGAAGTGATTACTCCTGAAGATTACATGGGGGATATTATCGGTGACTTGAATAGTCGCCGTGGACGTGTTACAGGTATGGACCAAAGAGGAAACGCACGAGTCGTCTCAGCTATGGTTCCACTGGCCGAGCTCTTCGGTTATACAAGTGACCTAAGGTCGATGAGCCAAGGACGTGCCCAGCAGAGTATGCAAGTTGATCATTATGATCCTGTCCCACAGCATGTCGCGGACGAGATCAAGAAAAAATATGTGTAATCCAAAAATTTAAGAAGTATCGAGAGAGGATGAGAAATGGCGAAGAAAAAGTTTGAGAGGACGAAGCCTCATTGTAATATTGGGACAGTTGGGCACGTTGATCACGGAAAAACAACACTCACGGCGGCGATTACCAAGGTCATGTGTGAAACAGGAGGGGCTGAGTTCCGTGACTTTGCGACGATTGATAACGCTCCTGAAGAACGGGCTCGGGGAATTACAATTTCAACATCCCATGTGGAATACGAAACTGAAAACCGTCATTATGCCCACGTGGATTGCCCAGGACACGCTGACTATGTGAAAAACATGATTACAGGTGCGGCTCAGATGGATGGTGCGATTCTTGTTGTATCCGCCACGGACGGTCCGATGCCTCAAACACGTGAGCATAT
>SL_7KL_010_BRINEDRAFT_10000067_pt1 | contig 42415 bp, 40 predicted proteins | sample SodLak_010_BRINE_FD_10663 | JGI IMG/M metagenome (IMG submission 10663)
CATTTTTAATCTTTTTATTTCAAAAAAAACAAAAAACTTATTTAATTAAAAACAGTTCTATCCCTATCCTTATTCTTAACAATTTTAATTAAGTATTAGAGGTCAATAAGTAGCCTAACATTCCCCGTTTTACCTCATTGTGAGATAAAATAAATAAGCAATTGCAACTCATAAATCCTTTTAATCTTGGTTTAAAAGGCTTAAGAAAAGATGAAAGCCTAGAGATTTTTAGAATAAATTTGAACTGCTTACTCCAATCTTTTTATTGTAATTTCATTTAAATCAGTATATGATCTTAGTACAATTATTCTCACTTTTTCTACACGGCTAAAAAATGTGAAAGGCTCAGGTTAATCTATATTATACAATATAACTTTTACATATCCTTATTAAATCGAAATTGCTTTTTTGTTGATTACCGAACTCAGATTAAAAGCACCCGGAGAAGACTAGCAGCTAACCATAAACTTATATACTTTACAGGATTTTAATTTCATAGAATTTAATTTTTAATGATGATGTAAAAGTTTATAGGGGACCAAAGTTTGAAAGGAAATAATAATTAAGGAAAGTTGAGGAAAAATAATTACATCACAAAGTTTCATTAGAGAGTTAATTTATATTAATTGAAAAAATAAGTCTATTTGAAAAGCAATTCCAATAGAGTTTTTTTTAAAAAAAATAAAAAAATATTACTCTGTCTAAATAAAATTTTTAGATTTGCCTAAAAATTAAAATAGACCAAAGTAAATTGAAATTATCTTACTTTAAATCAATGACAATCAAGGCAAGTATATATTCCATACTTGCATTATTAATTACTAGTTTAGGTTACGGGCAGGATTACTTTAGAGGAAGAGTGGTTGATGAAGTAACTGAACTTCCTTTAGCTGATGCATTTATAGAATCTATTGATGAAAAGGAGGTTTATGGGATATCAAATAATGAGGGGAACTTTGAAATTGTTGCTTTTCCAGATAGAATGCAGTTTAGCGTTCAATATTTTGGGTATGAAACTAAAATCATAGAATTAAACAAAAATCAGACTACTACGATATATCTAACCCCTACACAAAATCAATTAGAAGAAGTATTGTTAATCTCAGTTAAAAATCCTTTAGAAAGCGGCATAAAATCATTAAGTCAGATTACCATTAACCGGCAAGAGTTACAAAAAAATAGTGCTGCACGATTAGGAGATGTTTTGTCTAAAATAGATGGAGTCACGTTTATATCTACTGGTCAAAATGTTCAATTACCAGTAATACACGGTTTATACGGTAATCGGATTTTAATTCTCAACAACGGTTTCAAGCACGGATTTCAAAATTGGGGAAGTGATCATGCGCCCGAAATTGATGTTAGTGGAGCAGAAATGGTGAGGGTTGTGAAGGGAGCTTCAGCAGTAAAATACGGTCCCGATGCGCTTGGCGGAGCTGTGGTAATTGAGAACAATTCCCTAGCCTTAAACCGGGATTTTTATGGTAGGGCAACAACGTCCTATCAAACCAATGGAAGAGGTTATGGGCTTAATGCCTCTTTCGGCGAAGGAAAAGAGAATTTTAGCTACCATATTGGAGGGAATTTTAATCAAGTTGGTGACCGAAGAGCTCCTGGTTACAACTTAACCAATACGGGAGCAAGAGATTACGCCTTACAAGGTGGTTTTAGGTATGATTATAAAGAATGGACTTTTAAGGCTAATTACAGTTTAGTAAATCAAAATCTTGGCATACTTAGGTCTGCAGTTGGTGAAAGTGGACCCGCATTAATTAGAAATATGGAGGCACCAAGACCCACTTTCATCAGGCCGTTTTCTTATAAAATTAATGAGCCTAATCAAGAAATTAGTCACCAAATGGCATCGTTAAAAGCTGAACGATCTTTTGAAAATGGCAATAAACTGAAAATTAGTTTTGCGAGACAATGGAATGCCAGAAAAGAGTTCGACGTGAGGAGAAATGCTAATTTACCTGTATTGGATTTAGAACTTACAACAGACGACTTACAAATTGAATATGAGCATGAGTTAACTGAAAACATTAGTGGCTCTGTGGGAGTTCAATATTTTACCCAATCTAACATCAATAATCCTGGAACAGGTATTACCCCATTTATACCTAATTATGAAACCGAGCGCTATAGCGTTTACCTCCTTGAAACCTTAGCCTTGAACAAAACAAGTTGGGAGCTGGGTTTAAGATATGACTTTGAAGATAACGGCGTTGGCGGAAGAGATAACAGAAATAATGTCTTTCAAGACAGTTTTACCTTTAGCAATTTTACTGCTTCATTAGGTAATATTTTAGAACTTAATGAACAAACTACTTGGAGAAATAACGTTGGTACTGGGTGGCGCCCCCCCAATATGGCTGAACTTTTCAGTTTTGGTCAACACGAGTCACAAACAACTTTTGGGCTTTTACGCTATCAACCCAGTGAAGAAAATGTTATTACTGCCAATGAAGTGACTCGCTTAAATGATAGTGACGTAGCTCCAGAAAACAGCATTAAATACACAACAGAAATAGAATGGACATCAGAAAAAAACAGATTTAGTGCAACGGCTTATACTAATTACATTAGAAACTTCATTTTTAGCAGACCAATTGGTGTTTTAGGTACAGCAAGAGGTCCAATGCCCACTTTTATTATTGACCAAGCCGATGCCCTCTTTATTGGTTCTGACTTAACTTTCACACACGCTTACAGCAAACAAGGGAAAGCAACTTTTGGTGGAAGTTATATTTGGTCCAGAAACGTTGAGCGTGGGGAAGATTTAATACATCAACCTCCAATTCATTTACACGCTCGTTTGGATCATTCATTCACTACCATAAAGTGGGTAGATGAGTTGGATTTTTCAATTCAACCAACCTATACCTTTAGACAGTTTCAGGCGCCAAGAACCTTAAGCGTTAGGTCTTTAGTAGAAGGCACTGCCGACTTAAATTTTAATGATCCTATTTTTGATTTTATGGATCCGCCAAGCAGTTATTTTTTATTAAATGCATCAATTGGTATGAAAAAAGAAAAATTCTATTTCAGTATTGAGGCCAGAAACCTCCTCAACACAAACTACCGAGATTACTTGAATAACATGCGCTATTTTGCAGATGAAATGGGCATTAACTTTATATTATCACTAACCTATTCATTATAAAAAACCATTCACAGTAATAATTTAAACCTTTTAACCTTAATTAAAATGAAAATGAACAACTTAACAAAAATGAGTAAGCATCTTTTAGCACTACTAATAATTGCTTTTTTATTTACCGCTTGTAGCAGTGATGATGGAGTAGCTCCACCAGATGAAGAAAATCCTGTGGAAGAGTTTACAAACATTGAGTTTATTTTTACCAATATTGAAAATCCGGAGGATGAAACACGTGGTATTTGGGAAGATGAAGATGGTTTTGGTCCTATGGAACCAGTAATCTTACAGCATCCAGAATTTAAGCCAAACACAACTTACCGCCTAACTTTTATTATGGAAAATAGGCTGGTGACTCCCGTGGAAAATGTAGCTGAAGATATTTTGAACGAAGACGATGAACACCAGATGTTCTTTGAGTTTAGTGAATCTCTTTTTTCTGATCCAGAAGGTATTGGAAACATCCAAGACAGAAACGGAGCTATCAATTACTTAGATTTTGACGATAATGGTCTTCCGTTAGGTTTGCAGACTGAGTGGACTACAGCAGAGACACAAACAGAGGCTTCATTTAGAGCTGTATTAGGTCACCAGCCTGGGGTAAAATCCGATACTTCAGCATGGGATAGTGGTGATATAGATTGGGATATCACTTTTACTATTAATGTAACAGAGTAAGCTTCAAGAACTATCTAACAAGTTTTAAAAATGCTGTTTGGTTATTTCCAAATAGCATTTTTTAATAAATTGAAAATAGCTTCAGAAGAAAAAATGAGTAAGACATTGAGCCGAAATTAACTATGATTTGGTAGATAAATGATAGAAGAAATTCTAAATTTGTTTGATAAAATCAAGGTAGATGTATTTTAAATATATCAACTACAAATTTAGAAACGTTACACAACGAAGCAAGCAAGCATGAAAATCCATAACAAATAAAAAACAATGACTGAAAATATTGATTTAAGAAGCGATACGGTTACCAAACCAACACCAGGAATGATGGAAGCAATAATGAATGCAAAAGTTGGTGATGACGTTTATAAAGAAGACCCTTCTGTAAATGAATTAGAAGAATATGTAGCCCAGTTTTTTGGCATGGATGAAGCCTTGTTTTTTCCTACAGGAGGTATGGCTAATCAAGCCGCTATAAAGCTTCATACTCAACCTGCAGAACAATTAATTTGTGATCATTACGGGCATGTATATAATTATGAAGGTGGAGGAGTTTCATTTAATTCTGGTGTTTCCTGCAAGTTAATTCAGGGAAATCGCGGAAAAATCAACGCATCACAAGTTAAAAATGCCATTAACCCACCAGACTTTTACCACAGTCCAAAAACCAGCTTGGTTTGTTTAGAAAACACCACTAATAAAGGAGGTGGAGCATGCTATGATTTAGATGAAATAAAAGCGATTAAAAAGGTATGTGAAGAACATCATTTAGGCTTGCATTTAGATGGTGCAAGAATTGCCAACGCCTTGGTGTACAAAAAACAAAATCCGAAAGATTTTGGTCAACTCTTTGATACTATTACCATTTGTTTATCCAAAGGCTTAGGCGCACCTATGGGGACAGTTTTGATTGGTAAGCAAAAACTAATGCAAAATGCCATGCGCGTAAGAAAAGTTTTGGGGGGAGGCATGAGACAAGTTGGTTATATGGCCGCAGCTGGTTTATATGGGTTGAAGTACCAACTACCTGAATTAGAAAAAGACCATCAAAAAGCTAAAGAAATTGAAAAACTACTTCACCAGCTTAGCTTCATTAAAGAAGTTGAAAAGGTAGAAACCAATATTGTCATTTTCTATTTAATAGATAAAAAACGTGAAGCTAATTTGATGAATTATTTAAAAGAACATCACATTCAAATTAGCCAAATGGGTGATGGAAAGTTACGTATTGTAACCCACCTAGACTACACCAACAAAATGCATGAGCGGTTTTTGGATTGCATGTCAAAATTTGAATAAGAAATAGTTAGCTCAAAATCAACAATTTAAAAAACTAACAAAACAAGTATTTGTCATTAATTAAGCTTACCTTTGCACCTATTTTATTTTATATATGACAAATTTTGAAAATTTAGGCTTAAGCCAAGACTTGTTGAAAGCAATTCAACAAATGGGCTTTGAGTCGCCAAGTGAAGTTCAAGAGCAAGCTATTCCAGTATTGCTACAAGAAGAAACAGATTTAGTTGCACTTGCACAAACAGGAACTGGAAAAACGGCCGCTTTTGGTTTTCCACTTATTCAACAAATTGACCTCGGGAAAAAGAAAACACAAGGTTTAATTTTATCTCCTACAAGAGAGTTGTGTTTGCAAATTACCAACGAAATGGAAAAATACAGCCAATTTATTGGAGGTATGAAAACGGTAGCCATTTATGGTGGGGCAAGTATAAGCGACCAAGAACGACAAATTAATCGTGGAGCACACATCATTGTTGCTACTCCAGGAAGAATGAAAGACATGATTAGTCGCGGTATGATAGACATTACCGAGATTGATGTATGTGTTTTAGATGAGGCAGATGAAATGTTAAATATGGGCTTCTATGAAGACATACAAGACATCCTAAAAAACACTCCCGCAGAAAGAAAAACTTGGCTTTTTAGTGCAACAATGCCCAAAGAGGTAGCACAAATTGCTAAAGACTTTATGAAAAGTCCTAAAGAAATTACAGTAGGGAGAAAAAATGTGAGTACCAAAAGCGTTTCACATGAGTACTTTTTAGTTGGCGGTAGAGATCGCTACCCAGCCTTAAAAAGACTGGTAGATGTTAACCCTGATATTTATGCAGCTGTATTCTGTAGAACAAAAAGAGACACTCAAAAAGTAGCAGAAAAGCTCATTGAAGATGGTTACAGCGCTGCCGCTTTACATGGTGATTTAAGCCAGCAACAGCGAGATTTGGTAATGAAGTCTTTTAGAAACAAGCAAGTACAAATGCTAGTAGCAACAGACGTTGCTGCGCGTGGAATTGACGTAGATGATATTACCCACGTAATTAATTATCAATTACCTGATGAAATTGAAACTTACACGCACCGAAGTGGAAGAACAGGTAGAGCTGGTAAAACAGGAAAATCACTTGTTATTATAACAAAAAGTGAGCTACGAAAAATTAAGCAAATTGAAAAGATTATAGGTCAAAAGTTTATTGAGGACGAAATCCCTACTGGTGATGAAATCTGTAAAAAACAATTATTTTACTTGGCCGAAAAGATTGCAACCAATGAGGCAAGTAAAGATATTGATGCATTTATTCCTCAGCTGGAAGAACAGTTAGCAGATCTGTCTAAAGAAGACTTAATCAAAAAATTCTTCAGTGTAGAATTTGATCGTTTTAATTCATACTACAAAAAACAGAATGAATTAAAAACCCCATCTGCTTCAGAAAAAGACTTCCAAGGTAGAGGAGGTGCTGATTTTGGAAATGAAAATAGATTTTTTATTAATTTGGGTAGAAAGGACGGTTTAGACTGGATGCAATTAAAAGATTTCCTAAAAGAGTCTTTAGGTTTTGGCAGAGATGACGTTGGTAAGGTAGATGTCATGGACACTTTTTCATTTTTTAACGTTGATAAATCAAAGACAGATACGGTTTTAGAAATTCTGAATAACTTAGAGTTAAACGGAAGAAAAGTAAGTGTTGAAATCACTGAAAAGAAATCTAAAAGTGGTGGCCGTAGTCGAGGTCGCGGAGACAAAAATAGAGGCCGAAGCAGCAGTGGAGGCGGTGGCCACAGAAAAGGAAAACCATCAAATTTTAAGTCAGGACAAAAAAACAATAGCAAGTCAAAGTCTTTTGCTAGAAGAAAAGCAAGAAACTCCTAAATACACCTAGGTACACTTATTGATATATTTAAGAAAAAAGTGAAAATCATAAGCAGATTACGTATTTTAGCAAAATCTATGATAAAGCAATTTTTCTACATAATATTCTTATTTCCAATATTAGTTGGGGCTCAGGACACTACAGAAGTTTCTTCTAAATCTCCTAAGCCCCAATTGGAAATTATAAGCGGCAAGGTTGAAAATGCCGCTAACGATTTAGCCTTAAGTAACGTTAATATTGTAAATATTTCTAGAGTACAGGGAACCGTTTCAGACCAAAACGGTGAATTTACGTTAATGGCTGCCATAAATGATACTCTTTATTTTTCTTATTTAGGATTCAAATCTATTCAAGTTAAAGTTACTGAAGACTGGACAAAGTTTGGAGAAGTAAAAATTAAAATGACAGAAGCTTCTATAGCCCTAGAAGAAGTAACTGTTAGAGAATTAAGACTTACTGGTTTTCTTGAAATAGATGCCAAAAATATTCCTATTTATGAAAATTATAGATATAGTATTTCTGGCTTAGATTATGCCTATGAAGGAGGTAGATACCAAAGATCTTCTTTTTCAAAAACCTTAGACGCTGTTTTTAATCCCGCCGATTTACTTTATAATGCATTTGGTAAAAAAGGCAATGAAATGCGTAAGTTGAGGCAAATGAAAGCCGACGATGAAATTAGAAATATTCTTCAAGATAAATTTGATCGTGAAACCTTGGGTGCCGTTCTTGGCATGAGAAGAGAAGACATTGAAAATATTTTGAAACGATGCGATTTTTCTAAGGATTTTATTAAAACTGCTAATGACCTTCAGGTTTTAGATGCTATGAGTGGTTGTTACGAAGAATACAGAGCAATAAATCGTTAAAATGAAGCAAATAGTCGTTCTTACTGGAGCTGGAGTGAGTGCAGAGAGTGGCGTAAAAACGTTTAGAGATGATAACGGACTTTGGGAAGGTCATGATGTAATGCAAGTGGCTACTCCTGAAGGCTTTGCTAAAAACCCGCAGTTAGTTCTTGAGTTTTATAACCAAAGAAGAAGACAACTTAAAAAAGTTCAACCAAATGCTGCTCACCAAATCTTAGCTGATTTAGAACAACATTTTAAAATAAATATCATCACTCAAAATGTAGATGATCTGCACGAAAGAGCTGGAAGTACAAAAGTCACCCATCTTCATGGTCAATTAACCAAAGCTAGAAGCACTAAGGATGAAAACCTTATTTTAGACTGGAACAAAGACATAAATATAGGCAATTTAGCACCTGATGGAAATCAACTTAGGCCATTTATTGTATGGTTTGGAGAAGCCGTACCAAAAATGGAAGAAGCTATGGAAATTGTAACAAAAGCTGATGTACTTGTAATTATAGGAACCTCAATGCAAGTTTATCCTGCAGCCGGTCTAATTGATTTTGCAAAACCTGAAACACCTATTTATTTTATAGATCCAAAGCCTAGCATACAAGAAAAAGAAAATCTAAGTATTTTTGCAGAAAAAGCTTCTACTGGAATGAAAAAATTAAAACAAATTTTAATCAATACTTACCTATAAATTAAAACAATGAATACTCTTTTAAGCATTTCACCAATAGACGGTAGATATCACCAAAAAACAGAAAAATTAATTCCATATTTTAGTGAATTTGGACTAATCAAATACCGCGTATTAGTTGAAATTGAATATTTTATCCAACTTTGCGAAATTCCTTTACCTCAACTGAAAGAAGTTAAATCATCTGTTTATCCTAAATTGAGAAAAATTTATACAGAGTTTTCTGTTGAAGATGCCGCTAAAATTAAGACGATAGAAAAAACAACCAATCACGATGTAAAGGCTGTAGAATACTTTATTAAATCAAAATTTGATGAGTTAGGACTTGCTCCCTACAAAGAATTTATCCATTTTGGCTTAACCTCTCAAGACATTAATAATACAGCTGTTCCATTATCATTAAAAATTGGCTTTGAAGAGGTGTATATGCCAGTTTTAGAAGAATTAAAAGAAAAACTTAGTCAGCTACAAAACGAATGGAAAGATGTTCCTATGTTAGCAAGAACACACGGACAACCCGCCTCTCCTACTCGATTAGGAAAAGAAATTGAGGTGTTTGTACAGCGTCTGAATGAACAAATTAAGCTTGTTTTACAAGTTCCTTTTGCGGCTAAATTTGGAGGAGCCACAGGAAATTTTAATGCACATCATGTAGCCTACCCAGAAATCAATTGGAAGGCTTTTGGAAAAACTTTTGTTGAAGAAAAGCTTGGACTTTATCACTCCTTCCCTACTACTCAAATTGAACATTACGACCACATGGCCGCTTTATTTGATGGCTTAAAACGAATAAATACCATTATAAATGATTTAAACAAAGATATTTGGTCTTATGTTTCAATGGATTACTTTAAGCAAAAAATTAAAAAAGGAGAGATAGGGTCTTCGGCTATGCCACACAAAGTTAATCCTATTGATTTTGAAAACTCTGAAGGAAATATAGGTATTGCTAATGCTAATTTTGAACACTTATCTAGCAAATTACCTGTTAGTAGGCTTCAGCGTGACTTAACCGATTCTACTGTATTAAGAAACATTGGAGTTCCATTTGGGCATAGTCTAATTGCTTTTCAGTCAACTTTAAAAGGTCTCAATAAATTGCTTTTAAACAAGGAAAAACTTAATGAAGATTTAGAAAATCAATGGGCAGTAGTTGCAGAAGCTATTCAAACAATTTTACGAAGAGAAGCTTATCCTAACCCATACGAAGCACTTAAAGAATTAACTAGAACCAATACTAAAATAACCAAAGAGAGTATGCATGAATTCATTACAAACTTAGATGTTAAAGAAGAAGTAAGAGAAGAATTAATGCAAATCACTCCACAAAACTACACAGGTATTTAAAAAATGAAAAAATTAAAAGCGTGGGTTAGTGCAGCTAGATTAAGAACTTTACCTCTATCTGTTGCAGGCATTATTATGGGAAGTGCTTTTGTTTATGCAACTCCAAACTGGAATGCAACTATATTTTGGCTTGCTATTTTAACCACCCTAGCGCTTCAAGTTTTATCTAATTTCGCAAATGATTACGGAGACGGTGTAAAGGGCACAGACAACCATGAACGAACTGGCCCTCAAAGAGCTTTGCAATCCGGAGCTTTGACGGATAAGGAATTAAAAAAAGGAATTATTTTAAATTCCGCTTTAGCATTTATTTTGTCTTGTCTCTTAATTTATGAAGCTTTTGGAAGCGAATTTATTGTAAACTCTATTCTGTTTTTAAGTCTTGGTATTATTGCCATTGTCGCTGCAATAAAATACACGGTGGGGGACACAGCATACGGTTACAAAGGTTTAGGGGATGTTTTTGTTTTTTTGTTTTTTGGTTTAGTTAGCGTAATGGGTTCGTATTTTCTATACACCAAAAACATCGATTTAAAAATAATTTTCCCTGCTATTGGCATAGGTTTCCTCAGCGCAGCTGTTTTAAACCTGAACAACATGAGAGACTTAGTTGGAGATAAAAAATCAAATAAAATTACACTCGTTGTAAAATTAGGTTTTAAAAATGCAAAAATCTATCATAGTTTTCTTATAGTTTTAGGGCTTTTTTTTAGCCTTTTTTCTATTGGCTTAGAAGCTCAAAATTTAATAGACTTACTTCCATTTTTATTTGTATCAACTTTGTTTATTCATTTAATCAAAGTGCACAAAACAACAATTCCAAAAGACCTAGACCCAGAATTAAAAAAAGTAGCATTGAGTACCTTTGGAATTAGTTTAGCATGGATGTTACTAAATCTGTTTAACTAAATTAATCTAACTGCATTTTTTTTATTTCTTCTTTAGAAAACACAACAAGTTCACTAAAAAAACGCTTAAACTTTGAAGCAATAAACTCATCATGAGTCTCTACAGTAGAAATACATGAATGCAATGAAGTTATATTTTTTGTTCTGTTGTTCATTTGCTTCAAAATCATTTCTAAACCACTAAGTCTCCCATAATTAGAAAGCCAATCTCCACTAATAAGGTGAGGTATTATTTTTTGTACTTGCTCAGGAAAATAATCATAGCGAGTTTCTAAAAGTTGGTAAAAAGATTGGGCAAATTCTATTAGTTCAGTTGAGTGGTAGTGCTGCCAATTTCTAGCTAAATAATGGTCAAAAATAACATCTACAATAACAGCGCTGTAATGTCTAAATTCATCAAAAAACAACTCTCTAACCTTTCTAACTTCAAGATGAGTATCAGTAAATCGATCAATTTTCTGGTGCAACTTTACTCCCATCTGCTGATTTAGAGGTAACTCTAACACATCTCTAGGTTTAATAAAGTCGGCTATAAAGTTACCTATCTTTAAATCATCATCATTTCCTGACAAATAAATATGAGCTAAATAATTCATTTGCCTAAAGTAATTAATTATAGGAAAAACTAATTAAAATTTTTTATAAATCAATGAAAACTTATCTTTACAGCATTAAAACAAATTTAAAATGACATTAATTAAATCAATCTCAGGAATACGTGGAACTATAGGAGGAAGAACCAAAGAAAATCTAACCCCACTTGATGCTGTAAAATTTGCATCAGCTTATGGTACTTGGTTAAAAAACAACTATCCTAAGGATGCTAAAGTAGTTGTTGGTAGAGATGCTAGAATTTCAGGCGAAATGATCCAAAACTTAGTAATGCAAAGCTTAGTAGGATTAGGCATTAATGTAATTGACTTAGGTTTATCTACCACTCCTACTGTTGAAGTTGCCGTTACTCATGAAGAAGCTCAAGGCGGAATAATACTAACGGCTAGTCATAACCCAAAAGAGTGGAACGCCTTAAAGCTATTGAATGAAAAAGGTGAATTTTTGAACGCTAATGAGGGACAAAAAATTCTAGAAATAGCAGAAAACGAAGATTTCAATTTTTCTGAAGTAGATGATCTGGGAAAAATTTCAAGTAACTCTACTTATATAGATTACCACATTGAACTTGTTTTAAAGCACCCGCTTGTGAACAAAAATGCTATCAAAAAAGCTAAATTAAAAGTTGTTTTTGACGGGGTAAACTCAACTGGAGGAATTAGCATACCTCCCTTGCTTAAAGCCTTAGGTGTAGAAGTAGTTAAATTATACTGCGAACCTACAGGACATTTTCCACACAATCCAGAACCCTTAGAAAAACACTTAGGAGAGCTTGCCAAGAGGGTAGTAAAAGAAAAAGCAGATTTAGGTGTTACTGTAGATCCAGACGTTGATAGATTAGCTTTTATGGATGAAAATGGAAAAATGTTTGGAGAGGAATACACTCTAGTAAGTGTAGCCGATTACGTATTAAGTAAGGAGAAAGGAAACACTGTAAGTAACTTATCATCTTCAAGAGCTTTAAGAGATATTACAGAAAAACATGGAGGAACTTATTTTGCAAGTGCCGTTGGTGAAGTAAATGTTGTAGCTAAAATGAAAGCGGTAAACGCAGTTATTGGAGGTGAAGGAAATGGTGGAATTATTGACCCAAAACTTCATTATGGAAGAGATAGTCTTATTGGTTTAGCCTTATTTTTATCTTTGTTGGCTGAAAAATCAATGAGAGTTTCTGAACTAAGAGCTACTTACCCCAGTTATTTTATGGCTAAGGAAAAAATTCAACTTACTCCTCTAATTGATGTTGATGAAATCCTCTTAAAATTAAAACAAAAATACCAAGACGAAGAGGTAAATGATATAGACGGTGTAAAAATTGATTTTGCAGAAAAGTGGGTTCATTTAAGAAAATCTAACACCGAACCTATAATAAGAATCTATACAGAAGCAAAATCACAAAAAGAAGCTAATCAACTTGCCGCTAAGTTTATTCAAGAGATACAGGATATTATTTAATAAAATAGATCTATCTAATTTAAGCTAAAACCCTTGGCTTAAATTTCAATTTCAACCTAACCACCATAAACGATTTTATAAAAAGTTTTATGGTGGTTATATGGTTAGCGAAAACTAAATTCAAAAAAACCATTTTTTAATCAGTGTTTTAAAGTTAAAAAAAGCCTTAAATATGACATTTTGCATTAAAATTTAACCTTTTTTACTCCTTTAGTGTTTTTTTAAGAACTAAAGTCAATCTATTTTTGCCTCGTTATAACATAGTAGGGTACCCGAATTTAATTAGCGCCTAAGAAAATCTTAGGTGAAACAAATTTTTTAAAAATAAGAAAAATGAAAAATTCTAAATTAAACTTCGGATTATTAATTATTGTACTTACTTTTGGACTTATAGGATGCTCCAACGATGACTTGGACACAGAAATGCAATTTGAATCAGATGAATTTGAATACCAAACAAATAACTTTTATATCGGTGATTCAATTCCTGCATTTACGGATCCAACTAAATCTAAAGGAAACGATTAAACTTATAACTTTATTTTTTCTAGCTAACTTAAGCTTTAGTCAAGAAATAAATGAAGAGTTTTATGGCAATTTTGAAATTTTACTAGAGGAAGTTTACCAAGAAAACTTAACCCCCTCTAGTAAAATTTTCAAATTACAAAAAAGTTTTAATCGGCTTAACGAAGAAAAAAACGATTCGTTGCGATTAAGAAACCAATTTAAGATTGTCAATCGCTTGCGTTATTTGGAAGCTGATTCGCTTTACGACGCTTATGTGGATCGTATCTACAATAAAGCAAAAACGCAAAAAGACACGTTCAATATAATTCGTTCTTATAATTATAAAGCCAATCAATTTGAGCGCTACCAAAAAATTGATTCAGCCTTTTATTACTACAATAAATCCAATACTCTATTCCAGTTTTATTCGCATTATTTTATTGAAATTGACGCCTTACTAGGTAAAGCAAAACTCTACTACTTAATAAGTGACTACAATAGAAGTTTAGATTTGGTTTTTAAATCACTTAAAATTGCCGAATTAAATAATTTAAAAAGCAGCTATTATGATTGTATAAATATTATAATTGAAATTTATGGTGAAGTTAATCAAATTGACCAAGCCAAAGATTATTATAATAAAGCTATCGATTTTTATAATCAAATGCAATCAACTGAAAAAAAATCATTCGAAGTTCAAATTGCTCAAATACACAATTTATTGGGGTCTGCTTATTTAAAAAATGAGCTTTTTACTGAAGCTAAAAAAGCTTATGAAAGAGCTAATAAAACTAAGTATTTAGACGAAGTATTTCCCGCATTAGCTATCACAATTAAAGACAACTTAATTTATACAAAATACAAGTTAGGAGAGTCTTTTGATGTAGTAAATGAATTAAATGATATTTTATTAGCTAAAGAAGCATTAAATTTTCCCACCATAGCTATCCAAACTAAAATTAGATTAGCCGAAATATTGCTGGATATGGAAAATCCTGAGGAAGCGCTGAACTATGCAAAACAAGCTTTTGAACAAGCTAAACAACTACGCGTCGTAAAAGAACAATTAGTTTCTCTCAAATTATTAGCACAAATAGATAGAGCTCATTCATTTGCTTATTTAAATGAATACATTCAATTAAATGACAGTATAATAGCTCAAGAACGTTTGCAACGTGACGAGTTTGCCCGGATTGAGTTTGAAACTGAACAGCTTAGAAGAAAAAAAATAACAGCAGAATTAGCCTCAGAACGCGCCAATCAAAAATTGCTTAACTTAATGATTTTGGGTTCTGTTTTCCTAGCTATAACAAGTGTTTTTTTTGGAATATACAGGCGAAAATTACTTCATATTCAAATTGAAAAAAAGGAAAAAGAAAATGAACTATTACTTCAAAAAATCAATACCAATAAGCTACTAAGAAATAATAAACTGAATATTCAAAATAGAATTGCTAACGACCTCCATGATAAAGTAAGCACTTCAATTAATGCTATTATCTTACAGCTTAAGAATTTCAAGCACATTTATAAAAACGAATTTTCTAAAAACAGTTTAAATGATTTTGATAAACGTATAAGAGGTCTTTTTGACGCTCAAAAACAAGCTAGAGCAATTTCTCATCAACTAAAAAATGCTGCTACTACAGAGCAAAAGTTAGTTCAATTTATTACAGAAGAATTACCTATCATTTTAAACAAACATTTGTTAGAACTAAATATAGATGAAAAAATAAAATGGGAAAAATTAAATGAAAACCAACTCTCTACAATTTATATTGTTCTTAAAGAACTGGCTGTCAATATTAAAATTCACGCATCAGCAAAACATGTTATTTTAAATATAAGCCTTGACAAAAATCAGCTTGATTTTAGTATTTTTGACAATGGAAAAGGATTTAAGTTTGAACATTCTAAAAGTGGTATAGGGCTTAAAAGCATAAAAGAGAGGCTTGAATCAATTAACGGATCTTTGAAGATTAACTCATCACAAGGAAAAGGAACTAGTATTAATTTTAAATTTCCAATTGAGTAATGCAAACAAGTGAAGTAAATGAAAAGACTGAAACTGTAAATATTATATTTATAGAAGACCATCCTATTATTATCAATTCGTACATTGAGATACTTGAACTTGTTCTTCAGAAAAAAATCAATAAATACATTTGTACTGACGCTAAAGAAATTGTTCGTTTTGTCCATGATTACAAATCAGAAATTCAACTAGATTATGCCATTATTGACTACAATCTTCCTCCCCATATGAAGTACAATATTAAAGATGGAAAGGATGCCGCTTTATATATAAAAAAAGCTTTTCCTGAAACTAAATTTATAATGATTACATCTCATGACGAAAGTTTTTTAATTTACGAGTTAATCAAAGATCCGCAAATTCATTTTGATGCCATTTTTCACAAATCTGAAGTTGAATATGATCACCTAAAAACACTACTCTCTGTAACTGACAAAGCAGATTATTACTTAAGTCCTACCATTAAAGAAGCCTACCAAAGAATTTTAAAAAACAAAATTTACTTGTCCAAGAAAAATAGAGATATAGTTAAGCTTATTTCAGAAGGCTTTGACAACAACGAAATTAGTCAACAACTAGATATTTGCAAAAGCACCTTATATAAGCGTAGAGCTATTATTAAAATAGACTTGTACGGTAAAGACATAAGTGATGGTGAGTTAATAAGGCTTTCACGAGCAGAAGGTTATATTTAATTAGCATTATGTTGGTAATCTCTGAAAAAATAAAAAATTATCTTGAAGAAAATAAAAATCAAGATATTAACCAATTAATCTTAAAAGGAAGCCCATTTAAGGATGTAAAAATTGATTTTTTAGTACAGCAAATTAGCGCAAGAAATCGACTTTCAAAAAAATTACCCAATTGGGTAGCTAATAATAAAATTATTTTTCCTCCACAAATTAATTTAGAGCAGACCTCATCTGAAACCACAGCAAACTATAAATCAAAATTAATACAAGGAGAAACAATCATTGACCTTACTGGTGGTTTTGGTATTGACAGCCATTTTTTTGCTAAGCATTTTAAAAAAGTTATTCACCTAGAAATAAATAAAGAGCTTATTGATTTAGCTATACATAATGCACAATTAATGAACTCTAATAATATAGAATTCATAAACACAAACAGTATTGATTATTTAAATGCTTTACCTCATAAAGTAGATGCAATTTATATTGACCCCTCTAGAAGGAATCAAAATAAATCTAAAGTTTTTCAACTGCAAAACTGCACACCTAATATTCTTGAAAACTGGACTTTAATAGCTTCGAAAACAAACCTACTGTTAATTAAAACAAGTCCGTTTTTAGATTTAAAGTTGGGTATTAAAGAATTAAAAAACGTTTTTGAAATCCATATTGTTTCAGTAAAAAACGAAGTAAAAGAGTTGTTGTGGCTAGTCAATTTTAAGGTAGAGAATACTAGTGAACCAAAGATAAAATGCATCGACTTCAACCAGTCTTCACAAATGACTTTTGAGGGAAATTTTACTTTAGAGAGCACGGCAGAAACCACTTATTTAACACCGCAAAAATTCCTCTATGAGCCTATGAGCTCAATAATGAAGTCAGGTTTATTTAATTTGGTAAGTGAGCACTATAAAATTAAAAAACTTGATGTAAACACCCATCTATACACCAGTGAAAAACACATCGAAAATTTTTCTGGCAAGGTATTTGAAATCAAGGAAGTAATGGACTACAAAACAAAACTTGTAAAAAAGCGTTTAAAGTCTATGAAGTTGAATGTTGTAAAAAAGAATTTCCCTATTTTAGTAAAGGATTTAATTCAAAAATTTAAAATAAAAGAAGGAGGTGAAGATTTTGTCTTTTTTACAACAAGTCAAGAAAAAAAGATAGTTATACTTTGTAAACGAATATTATGATTAGAAAAATAAATGTATCCCTTTTTATCTTACTATGTGGTATAGCATTTGGACAGCAAGATGACTGCAGGTATGCAGATGTAAAATTAGGTAGTAAGAAACATATTGCAGAGTTGCGCACAGAACCCGTAATGGTAGAAAACTATCAAACTCAAGATAAAGGAAGAGTCGTAGATTTTAGTTTGTTTAACACAAGAGGTTTGGTAATTCTTAATGTTGAAATATATAAAGATTCTAAAAGCAAGTTAATGCCTTCTTGCGTTGGTAAAGGCTCAGAGCTAACCTTGAGTTTAAGTAATGGAAGTAAAATTAGTTTACCCCAAATAGGTGCCCGATTATGTGGTTATGATATTCCTTCAGCTGAAAAGGGATACAATAACATTAAAAACATGGCTTCATTTCTTATTACCGAAGATAAATTTGACGACTTAAAAAACAATGAAATTCTATTTACCAAATTATCCTCTGAGGAGTTCAACTTTGAATTTATTATGAAGTCTCAGTTGCATAACGATGAAAATAATGAAATGCTTCATCCCTCAAGGTATTTTATAGATCAATTAGATTGTGTTGTTAATCCTAAAATAATTGTTCAAGATTAATTAGCTAACTTATGAAAAAAAATCTCTTTTTAGTCTTATTTTTTCAGTATTTTGTTTTTGTAGCTGTTGCACAAAATAATAATAATGACAAAGCAGAAGAAGAGTTTTTTGCAGATGAGCATGATGAATGCCTTTACTTAGCCTTTAATCAAAACAAAAAAGGAGAAATTGAATTCATACAAACTGAACCAGTTATGGTTGAAGAATGGACAACTCCGTTACGGGGGAGGGTAATTGATTTTAGTTTACTTTACAGCAATGAACAAATTATCTTATATATTGAAATTACAGAAGATGCCGAAGAAAATTTAAGCCCCATTTGTATTGGCAATAACTCAAGAATCACATTTAGATTAAAAAATGGTAAATATGTAAACTTGCCTCAAATTGGTGAAAAACTTTGTGGTTTTGTCAATGAAAAAGAAGCTAGTTACACAAATATTACTAACCGAGGTTTTTTCCTGCTAAATTCTAAAAACATCAAAGATTTACAAGAATCTGAAGTCTATATTGCCTCATTACAATCAAAAAAATATCAATTGGATTTTATCTTTAGAAGTGAATTATATGATGAAGTGAACGATTATTACGTTTACCCTGAATTGTATTTTATGAGTGAACTAGATTGTGTTTTAGATTTCCAAAAATAAAAAAGGGAAGCATTATTTCTCCCCTTTTATAGCTTGTTTTTCTTCTTCAGTAAATAACCTTGAATGAACTATAAATCTATATCCCTCAGGAATTTCAAGTGAAAAACTAGACCCTCTACCTTTGGTAACATCAATGGTTAAATGAGTATGCTTCCAGTATTCGTATTGGGCTTCATTCATATAAAAATCAACTCCTGCAATCGTTCCCAGATGAATATCAGATTCATCCATGTAAAAATCTTCCTTAGGAAGAAGCATGGGAGAAGATCCATCGCAGCAGCCTCCGCTTTGATGAAAAATAACTTCTCCGTGCTTATTGCTAAGTTGATGAACTAATTGTTCTGCTTTTTCTGTAATATCAACTTTTTTTACTTCCATAACTTGTTTTTAAAAGAACCCTAATTTATTCTTGTTATATGAAATTAGCATGTTCTTGGTTTGTCTATAATGACCCAGCATCATTAAGTGATTTTCTCTTCCAAATCCAGATTTTTTGTATCCGCCAAATGGAGCATGAGCTGGATAATCGTGATAACAATTCACCCAAACTCTACCGGCTTTAATAGCTCTTGGAATTTGATACAACTGGTGTGCATCTCTTGTCCAAACACCTGCTCCTAAACCATAAAGTGTGTCGTTGGCAATTTCTAATGCTTCTTTTTCATCTTTAAAGGTACAAACTGAAACTACAGGACCAAAAATTTCTTCTTGAAAAACACGCATTTTATTATGTCCTTTTAAGATAGTAGGCTGAACATAAAAACCCTCTCCGTATTCGCCACTAGCTTTATAAGCTTCTCCGCCTGTTAAAACTTCTGCGCCTTCTTCTTTACCTATTTTGATGTAGGAAAGAATTTTCTCAAATTGATCATTAGAAGCTTGAGCGCCAACTTGGGTATTCATATCAAAAGGATCTCCCTGGGTGATGGCTTTTGTGCGTTCAATTACACGTTCCATAAACGCTTCATAGATGTCTTCTTGAACTAAAATACGAGATGGACACGTACATACTTCGCCTTGATTAAACGCAAATAAAACAGCTCCTTCAATACACTTATCGAGGAAGTCATCGTCATGATCCATTACAGAATTAAAGAAAATGTTAGGCGACTTCCCTCCTAACTCCATAGTAACAGGGTTAAGGTTTTTAGAAGCGTATTGCATAATTAATTGTCCCGTGGTTGTTTCTCCTGTAAAAGCTACTTTTTTCACTTTAGAACTTGAAGCTAAGGGTTTTCCTGCTTCTGGACCAAATCCGTGAACAATGTTTAACACACCAGCAGGAATAATCTCACTCATAACTTCGGCAAAAAAAGTAACTGAGCTTGGAGTTTGTTCAGCAGGTTTAAGTACAATACAATTTCCTGCAGCTAAAGCGGGAGCAACTTTCCAGGCAAACATTAAAAGCGGAAAGTTCCAAGGGATTATTTGAGCTACAACACCAAGCGGTTCTTTGATAATTAACGAAACGGTGTGTTCATTTAATTCGGTAGCAGAACCTTCTTCAGCTCTTATTACACCAGCAAAATACCTAAAATGATCAACGGCTAAAGGAACATCTGCATTAACCGTTTCCCGAATAGGTTTACCATTATCATAAGTATCAATGGCTGCAAATTCTTCTAATTTTTCTTCTAATTTATCAGCTATTTTGTTAAGTACATTAGCGCGTTCTGTAGCTGAAGTTTTTCCCCAGGTTTCAAAAGCTTCCCAAGCCGCATCAATAGCCATATCTACATCTTCTTTTTGCGATCGAGGATACTTGGCTATTACTTGATTATTAGTGGGGGAAGTGTTCTCAAAATATTGCCCTCCTTTTGGTGCAACAAATTTTCCACCAATAAAATTTCCATACTTTTCTTCAAATTTTGGTTTTGTGTAACTCATTATTTCTTGATTTAAATTTATAATACGTTAAAACTACATATTTAATTTGCTAAAAAATTTAATTATTCTATTTTTAGGGTGTACAATTCTATCAATTTTAAAATTCACAGTGTGAAAGATATTTTAAAAACACATCAATCACTTCGAAAGATTGAAACCCTAGTTGAAAATAGAACGGTTTACGGTGCCGAGTTTGCAGAGCTAAATATTTACGAAACACATCAAAAAGCAGAGAGTGTTTACCTAGAGTTTGATTTTCCCATTCTAGCTAGTATGATTTCTGGAAAAAAAATCATGCATTTAGAAGACTTAAAGAGTTTTGATTTTCTACCGGGTGAATCGGTTGTATTGCCTTCTAACAAAAAAATGATCATCGATTTTCCAGAAGCAACTTTAAAACACCCAACCCAATGTTTAGCCTTAGGCATTGATCATCAAAAAATTGAAGAAACTGTAAATACATATCAAAGTTTGACAGAAATTTTAGGCGATGAACAAATTCCTCTTCAGCTTAATTCACAAACTTGTCATCTAGCAAACGATCCAAACATTGAATTTTTGATTCAACGATTAATGAATACCTTTATTCAGACCAACAAAGCTAAGGATGCGTTACTAGACATTATGATTAAAGAGTTAATTATTCGTTTACTGCAAACCAAAGCTAAGCTTACATTGATTAAAGAAACTTCTTCTTTATTTGATAACAACAGAATGGCTTTTATAGTAAAGTATATTAGAGAACACTTTAAAGAAAATATTTCCGTAGATAGTTTAGCTGAAAAGGCCTGTATGAGTACGTCTAACTTTTACAAGAAATTTAAAAACACCTTTGGAGAAACTCCAGTTGATTATTTAAATACTGAACGAATTAAGTTTGCGAAAAAATTAATTAGAAATTCCAACAAAAAAATAGTGGAAATTGCTGAACTTGCAGGATTCAATAGCTCAAGTTATTTTAATCGAATTTTCAAAAAAACAGAAGGAATAACTCCTAATCAGTATCGCTTAAGTTTAGCTATTTAGCAGCATTTGATTCTTCACGAATAAAAATAGACAAAATCATATAAGCCACTATACTTAAGAACACTCCCAAATAAGCAAACAAGCCAATGAATACTACAGCTAAAATAAGAATAAAATACCTGTACCAATTTTCATGAAGCTTTAGGCTTTTAAACTTTAAGCCAAATAAAGCCACTTCCATGTTCAACAGAAACATGCTTACAACTGAAAGTAGAATCAAAAAATATGAATTGGCTAAAATATGATGAAACACAAATTCTTCTTGATAACGAATAACCAACAAAACAGATAAGATTAATAAGGCATTTGAAGGAGTTGGCAATCCAATAAATGAAGTAGTTTGTCGCTCATCAATATTAAATTTAGCTAATCGGTAGGCTGAACTAATCAAAATAAGAAAGGCCAAATAAGGTAAGTAAAATTCAATTTGTGAAGGCTGATTTTCGGGAATCAATTCGTTTAACATGAAGTAAACGCCTAAGGTAGGCACTAAGCCACTAGTTACCAAATCTGCTAAGGAGTCTAGTTGCAATCCTAATGCTGATGAAACATTAAGCAGTCTAGCAGCTAAGCCATCGAAAAAGTCGAAGAAAATGCCCAACACAACTAAAAAAGAGGCTAATAATAAATTACCGTCCAAAATAAAAACACAGGCAATTCCTCCACACAATAGGTTTAAACTCGTTATAATATTAGGTATATGCTTAATCATTTTTCAAATTTTAGGGTGTTCTGTCTTTTCTGTTGCATTTACTAGTTGAATTTAAGTAAAGAGTAACTCTTGAAAATTGAATTAGTCATTTTTACATTTATTTGACATTCATACAATATTCAGATGCAAAATAAGTTTTTAATATTGTAAATAAATAGCATATTTGTCAAAATCTTTGATATTGAGAAAATCATATCTTTTAATAGCAGGTCTTTTTATGTTTTGTGGTTATTCACAAAGCGTAAGAAAATATTCAAATGAATTCTTGAATATTGGTGTAGACGCAGCTGCTTTTGGGATGGCTAATGCTGTAACAGCTTCTACCGATGATGTAAATTCTGTGTATTGGAATCCTGCAGGTTTAATTAATATTGAAGATAATCAATTTGCTGCTATGCATGCCAATTATTTTGCCAATATAGCGACTTACAATTATGTAGCCGGAGCAATGCCTATTGACGAAAAATCAGCAGTTGGCTTAAGCATGATTAGATTTGGGGTAGATGATATTATGAATACAACTCAACTTATTGATAGTCAAGGCAACATTGATTATGACCGTATCAGTTTATTTTCTGCCGCAGACTATGCATTTGCTCTTACTTATGCAAGAAAAACGGGGATTGAAGGTTTGAGTCTGGGCGCTAATGCTAAAGTAATAAGAAGAGTCATTGGAGAATTTGCTGATGCTTGGGGATTTGGTTTTGATGTTGGTATTCAATACCACACTGGTAAATGGAGGTTTGGAGCAATGGCAAGAGATGTTACTACAACTTATAATACTTGGACAATTAATGAAGCTGAATTTGAAACCATAAGTGGGGCAATTGATGGACAAAATCAGGAACGCCCAGAGACTACAGAAATCACCCTTCCAAAATTACAAATGGGAGTAGCAAGACATTTTGATTTATCTAAGGATTTTGGTTTAACCACAGCGGTTAATCTAGATTTTAGATTTGCTCAAACCAACGATATTATTTCTTCAAGCAATTTGAGTGCAACACCAGCGGCAGGATTTGAAGTCAATTACACCAAAATGGTTTTCTTGCGAGGCGGGGTAGGAAATTTTCAGGAAGTAGAACAATTAGGAGGAGGTGCCGCAATGGGGTTTCAACCCAATTTTGGAGTGGGGTTTCGCTACAATGGAATTCAAATTGATTATGCATTCACCGACATTGGCGATCAAAGTGTGGCTTTGTACTCAAATATATTCTCCTTAAAACTTGACTGGTCTGTATTTAGGTAATTAAATTAATCTTCAAATTCTTTAACTTCTCTTAATTCAACGCGCATAGCCGATTTTTTGGGCTTTACATTAGTTCCATAGTAATTCGCTATATAGTAAGTAATTTGCCCTCCAAATAAAAAAATTAAAACTGAATAATACACCCAAATTAACAAAATCACTAAAGAACCAGCCGCTCCATAAGTACTTCCTAGATCGGAGCTTCCCATATAAATTCCAATTCCATATTTACCAAGAGCAAAAAGAATGGAGGTGACTACAGCGCCAATCCATGTGTCTTTCCATTTTACTTTAGCATCAGGTAAAACCCTATACATTATAGTAAAAATTAATATTGTTGCTAATTGAGCAACTATAATTTGAACAAAACTTGTGAGGTTAATGTTTAAATTTTCAAAAATAAATTCAAAATAAGTTAAGACTACGGTGATGATAGTTTCCAAAAGTAATGAAATAACTAAGATAAAACCAAGTGAAAAAACTACAGAAAAACTCCATAATCGATCAAAAACTTGCTTTAATATACCTGTACTTGGTTTGGTTTTTAAATGCCAAATATGATTAATTCCTCTTTGCAAACTAACAAAAACAGTAGTAGCACTAAACAAAATAACCCCAATTGCAATCATATATGAGACGAAACTAGTATCATCTAAAGTAAAATTCTTTAAAATATCTTCAATGCTGTTAACGGCTTCTTTTCCTGCTAAATCTTCAATTTGAATAAAGAGTTCATTTTTAACTTCAGATTCGTTATAAAAATAAGAGCCTATATTAAGAATAATCACAAAAAAAGCAGGCAAGCTAAAAATGGTATAGAAAGCCGTTGCTGCAGCAAAACTTGAGGAATCATTACCAACAAAATCTTTAACCGAATCGACTATTACTTTAACTAGTTTAATTTTATATAATCTTGTATATATTTTTTTTACCTGCTCCTTCATATGTTGTAAAATACAAAAAAGTCCAAGACAAAATACTATTGACTTGGACTTTTTCTAAAACTTGTTCTCTATTATTTTTTAGGCTTAAAGACTGGTAATACTTCAGTAGAAACTTCTCCAAATCCAATTCTTGCTTGGTGATTTTGACAGAATCCTCTCATGGTTACTGTGTCATAATCTTCTATAAATTTTCTTTCCTCACCGTTTTTCAACTTGATAGGCTTAGAACCCCTCCAAGATAATTCTAACATAGATCCATAAGAATCTGGCGTAGGCCCTGAAATTGTTCCACTAGCCATCATATCACCGCTATTTACAGGACAACCGTTTACCGTATGATGAGCAAGTTGCTGGCTCATGTTCCAATACATGTATTTAAAGTTAGAGCGACTTACAACAGTTTCTTCTCCCTTTTGAGGTGTTATTCCTACTTCGAGGTTGATATCAAAACTTTTTTTCCCTGAAGTTTGTAGGTAAGGTAAAAGCTCTTTTTCTGGTTTAGGTCCCTCTACTCTATAAGGTTCTAAGGCGTCTAAAGTCACTATCCAAGGAGAAATTGAGGAAGCAAAATTCTTAGCTAAAAACGGGCCAAGCGGCACATATTCCCATTTTTGAATATCTCTTGCACTCCAATCATTAAACAAAACCATTCCAAAAATGTAACTTTCTGCTTCATCAATTGGAATAGGTTCACCTAATTGATTAGAATCGGTGGTAATAAATGCCATTTCTAATTCAAAATCTAATAAACGTGAAGGACCAAAAATAGGTTGCTCTGCTCCTTGTGGTAATTTCTGTCCTTGTGGACGATGAATAGGTATTCCGCTAGGAATTATGGATGAACTCCTTCCGTGGTATCCTACAGGTATATGAAGCCAATTAGGCAACAATGCATTATCAGGATCTCTAAACATTGTACCTACGTTTGTAGCGTGTTCTTTACTTGAATAAAAATCTGTATAATCACCCACTTGAACGGGCATTTGCATTTCTATTTCATCTAAAGTGAAAAGAACACGTGTTCTGTGTTCCTCGTTATTTTTTAAAGTTTCATTCTTTTCATCAAAAATTTCAGCAATACGATCTCTAACTGCACGCCAAGTTTTTCTACCGTCAGCAATAAAATCATTGAGCGTATCCTGTAAAAATATATCATCTGTTAAAGGAATACCTTCAAAATATCCTAATTGATGTAAAGCACCTAAATCGATTGCGGTATCACCAATTCTAGTTCCAATGGTGATTATATCATCTCGAGTTAAAAAAACACCGAAAGGTATATTTTGAATAGGAAAATCAGTGTTTTCACTTGTCTCTATCCAAGTTTTTCTATTGGGATCGTTGGCTTTTAATGGCATATTCGTTGATTTATTGATTAAATTGTTATAATGAATTCTCAAATATATAATTTTACGTGAATTTAAAGAATACATTTCATACTTTTGAAACATATTTAACGAATTAAAAATATGGCTAGAGATATTGAAGTATTTAATTTAATAAAAAAAGAAGAGGAACGTCAGCGAAATGGACTTGAACTTATTGCTAGTGAGAACTTTGCAAGTGATGAAGTCATGGAAGCAGCAGGTTCTGTATTAACTAATAAGTATGCTGAAGGTTATCCAGGAAAAAGATATTACGGAGGTTGCGAAGTAGTTGATGAAGTTGAAAATTTAGCAAAAGATCGACTTAAGAAATTGTTTGGTGCGGCTTATGCCAATGTTCAACCTCATTCAGGTTCACAAGCCAACACTGCGGTTTTTTCTATGATCTTAAAACCAGGCGATAAAATTTTGGGTTTTGATTTAGCTCATGGTGGACATTTAACTCACGGATCTCCTGTAAATTTTTCAGGCAAACTTTACAATCCTATTTTTTACGGTGTAGAAAAAAGTACTGGGCTAATTGATTTTAATCAAGTTAGAGAACAAGCACTTAAAGAAAAACCGAAATTAATTATTGCTGGAGCTTCAGCCTATTCTAGAGAAATTGATTACAAGAAATTTAGAGAAATAGCAGATGAAGTAGATGCGCTTCTACTTGCAGATATGGCACATCCCGCAGGATTAATTGCAAAAGGCTTGTTGCAAAGTCCACTACCTCATTGTCACATCGTAACCTCAACTACACATAAAACAATAAGAGGGCCTAGAGGTGGTATTATTTTGATGGGTGAAGATTTTGAAAACCCATTCGGATTAAAATTAAAAAACGGCAAACTCAAAAAAATGTCAAGTTTAATGGATAGCGGGGTTTTTCCAGGCAATCAAGGTGGGCCATTAGAACATATTATTGCAGCTAAAGCAGTAGCTTTTGGAGAAGCGCTTGAAGATAGCTTCTTGGTTTATCAAAAGCAAGTGATTAAAAATGCCCACGCTATGGCTAAGGCTTTTATGGATCTTGATTATGGAATTATTTCAGGAGGAACAGATAATCACATGATGCTTATTGACTTAAGCAATAAAAACATTACTGGCAAAGAAGCCGAAGAAGCGCTTGGAAAAGCAGGAATTACTGTGAACAAAAACATGGTTCCATTTGATGAGCGATCACCTTTTGTTACTTCAGGAATTAGAATTGGAATACCAGCAATTACCACAAGAGGGCTAATAGAGAGTGAAATGAAGGACATTGTACAACTCATTGATCAAGCAGTAATGAATCACACAAATGAGGATTTGTTAGCTAAAATTAAATTACAAGTTCATGAAATGATGACAAATCGTCCTCTTTTTAAATCTTAAGATAATACCATTTATCGAATGAAGTTACTGGTATAAGATGATACCTTTTTATAAAGCAAAAAAACCGAAGCAATTAGTTTACTTCGGTTTTTTAATAAATTTATTCTTTAGTTTATTTGTCCTCAACACTCGACTCTAAAACAACCTGAGAACCTGGCTCTTTGTTGTTTGGTTTGTCTTCAGCAATAATAATAAAACGTGAAGGTTTGTGAGGTGTAGTTGTAGTCATAGAAGCATTTCTAGCTGATGAGAACATACTCTTACTACTCTTAAGTTGTCCTAAGTTAATGGTTCCTTTGTCCGTCTCAATCCAAACTACATACATCTCCCTTGGCGGACTTAAACGGTCTGGACTGGTAAGGTTTTTAACTTCCAAATCTATTTGATAGTTGTTATTCTTGTCTTTTTTTATTTTAGCTACTGCATCTGCAGAAGGTATAACCTTAGACACAGGAAAAATAATTTTTTGTGAGCAGCCAATAAGTAAAATGGATACTAAACTCAATAATAAAACGAAACTAATTTTTTTCATGATTTTCTAGTATTTATGTTTTTAATAGGTATGCAAATATCTGATTATTGTGTAACAAAACTATCATAGCTTAAAAATATCATAATCAAATGTGTAATTTTGAATAAAGTGAAGTGCTTTACGCATTTCATCAGCCATTAATTTGTCCTCTTTTACAATCTCAACTTTTTTTCTAAACGCTTCAACGAAACCTTGAATTTTAGGGGAAGACTTTAAGGGCTCTCTAAAATATAATGCTTGGGAGGCATTAAATAATTCAATTGCCAAAATTTGTTTTGTATTTTCTACCACCTTCACTAGTTTTGTTGCAGCATTAGCTCCCATACTTACGTGATCTTCTTGTCCGTTAGAAGATACAATTGAATCTACCGAAGCTGGTGAGCACAATTGTTTATTCTGACTTACAATACTAGCAGCCGTATATTGAGGAATCATAAAGCCTGAATTTAAACCTGGGTTATCTACTAAAAAATCAGGTAATCCACGTAAACCTGAAACCAGTTGATAAGTTCTTCGTTCTGAAATGTTGCCAAGTTCAGATAAGGCTATTGCCAAGTAATCCATTGGTAAAGCTATGGGTTGACCATGAAAATTCCCTCCTGAAATTATTTTGTTGTCTTTTACAAAAATATTGGGATTATCTGTTACCGAGTTAATTTCAGTCTTTACCGTTTGATAAACAAAATGAAACGTGTCTTTACTGGCTCCGTGAACTTGTGGAATACATCTAAATGAATAAGGATCTTGCACATTTTTCTTTTCAACTTTAGCTATTTCACTTCCTGCTAACAAATCAAGAATGCGTTGGGCTGTTTTAATTTGGCCCCGGTGAGGTCTTACTTCGTGAACCAATGGATCAAAAGGTGACATATTACAATCAAATGCATCTAAAGATACACAAGCAATATGATCTGACAAATGAGAGATTCTAAACGTCTCCATTAAAGCATAAACTGCATGAGCACTCATAAATTGAGTACCGTTTAATAAGGCCAGACCTTCTTTTGATTGTAGCTTTAATGGAGTTAAATTTAACTCTTGTAAAACTTCAGCAGAAGTCATTTCTTTACCCTGGTAGTTTACCTTTCCTTCGCCTAACAAAGGTAAGGAAAGGTGGGCCAAAGGAGCTAAATCTCCTGAAGCTCCTAAAGAACCTTGCTCGTAAATTACAGGTAAGACGTTATGATTATAAAATTCAATTAATCGTTCTACTACGGCCAAAGAAATTCCAGAATTTCCGTAACTCAGGGATTGGATTTTCAACAATAGCATAAGCTTTACAATCTTGGCATTCACCTTGTTTCCTGTGCCACAGGCATGAGACAAAACTAAGTTCTCTTGTAACTGAGATAGTTTATTGTCAGAAATTTTGATATTACACAAAGATCCAAATCCTGTATTAATTCCATAAACAGGGGTTGATTCTAAATCTTGTTTTTCGTCTAAATAAGTTCGTGCTTTTTGTATATTCAACTTTGCCTCTTCACTTAGAGCCAATTTTTTATCGTGTTCAAGTATATAGTAAATGTCTCGAATATCAAGTACCGAAGTATCAATATAATGGGTTTCTTTTTGCATAGTCCTTATTCAATTTTTTATATAAAAATCTTAATAAAACGTTTGCGAAAATAAGAAATTTTAATCGATTTTTGATTCGAGCACCTGAAAAGCTTTACCTAAATAAGAAATAACATCGGTGGCCATAAGACTATGTTCACTATAGGATTTAAGGGCCAAGTCAGCAGCTAAGCCATGTAGATAAACACCTAATTGACAAGCCTCTAAAACCTTGTAGTTTTGTGCTAAAAGCGCAGTTATAATTCCAGCTAAAACATCACCACTTCCAGCTTTTGCCAATCCTGGGTTTCCTGTAGAGTTAAAATAAAAATTCACTCCATCGCAAATGCAAGTATGCGCTCCTTTTATGATAAGTACAACTTGATAGGTTTCACAAAACTGCATTGTCTTATTAAGCTTATCAAAATCATTCTCCCACTCACCAATAAGTCGCTTAAGCTCTCCTATATGCGGAGTTAAAACAGAGTTATGAGGCAATAATTTTAACCAACTTTTTTGTTTACTAAGTAAATTAATTGCATCGGCATCTAAGAGTAAACGCTTGGGTTCATGGGTTAACACATCTTCCATTAGTTGAACTGCATTGTTAGATAATCCTAATCCCATTCCTATTCCAATTGCATTCCAATGTGTATTTGATTCTAAAACTTTTGAGCAATTCTGAATATAAATTGACTCTAGTGCATGCTGTGCTAAAACCGATCTACCAGCTTCATGCAGGTGCGTATAAACTTTACCTGCACCACTTCTTAAGCAGGCTTGTGTGGACATAATTACACTCCCCCACATTCCCTCATATCCTCCTATTAATAGAGCATTACCAAAACTTCCTTTATGTGAAAACTTCGCTCGTTTTTTTAAAATTGAAGAAACATCAGATGTGGTAATGTAATTATATGGCGTTTTAGTTTGTTTGATTTTTTCTTCTGAAAGTCCAATATCAATAAGCTTATAATTTTCTACAAAAAGACCTGTTTCCGGTAATAAAAATGGTAGTTTCGGTAGTTGAAAAGTCAAACATAAATCTGAAACCACAAGCTCTTCATCGGTTTCAATTGATTGTTCTAAGTACATACCCGATGGAACATCAATAGAAATTTTAAAGGCTTTAGTCAAGTTGATTTTCTTTAACAACTGTTGAATAAAATCCGGCATTCTTCGGTTCAAACCCACCCCAAAAATAGCATCTATAATACAAGTTGCAAGATTAAAATTTGGAAGATCATCTATATTATTTACAGCAGTCACTTCAATATTTAAATCATCTAATAAAGCTAAATTTTTCTGATACGCTTCAGATGTTTTCTTGGAGTAAATCACAGTAAACACCTTGACCTTTGCATTCATTTGATGTAATATTCTAGCTATAGCTAAACCATCGCCACCGTTATTACTTGTTCCGCAGAAAACATAAATCTCATCATTAATTAAATCAATATGTTTTATTAATTCAAAACAAGCTTCTTGAGAAGCGCGTTCCATTAATTCCCAATCAGATAGGCCTTGCAAATTCATGGTAAAAGCATCAACTTCAGCTAATTCTTTTGCGTTTAAGATTTTCATTAATTTGAAATTTGCAATAAAATAGTCAAAAAATAAGACAAACGAGATAAGAAGTTTAAAAAAATCGTCTCAAATGATTTCCAAATGCTTGAATAAAAGCCATAGAAGTTACTGAACTAATAATTTTTAAGTCGTCTGCCAAACTACTTTCGTTATCTAAAAATCGAAATAAGGTCTGGATCTCATTTTTACCGTAAAGTTGGTAAAAGACTTTTTCGCCTAGCTCATTTCTGTGATGAAGAACGTCTAAAAAAATATCATCATAATGTCGATATTTGAAAGCTTGCTGTATTTTTTTTGGTGATTGCCCAGAGCTAATTAAATCAACTATTTCATGTGATTTTTTCTCTGCATTTTTGAATGAATAACCTGTTGAAGCTTTTACCCAACCTCCAGCTGTTCCTATTTTTTGTAATCGTTCTTCGTGGTCTTCTTCAAAAGGAAATGTAGTCATTGGAATTACTCCTTGTTCTTTTGATAAAACCTCAAAGTCTTTCAGCTTCAAAATTTCTTTGATATACTTATTTAAGTGACTTTCGTAAACTTCGGTGGTAACAATTTTAGGCGAAAAATAAGTAAATTCAACTAAAGCTTTGGTAGTAGAGTAAGGTAAAACATAAGTAAAACTTGTGGTGTCTCCATCTTTAATTCGGTAATCCATCATGGTGAAGCAATTTGGATCAAAAACGGGTTGTTCTGTTTCAATTTCCCAGCCTAAAAAATGTTGGTAAATTAAATTGCTATCTGAAGACTTAATGCGTTCTAAATCAGGTAAACGACTATCAAAAATATAATCGGCTTCATACTTATTTTGATGGGTAGTTACTTTAACTGAATCTGCTGAAGATTCTACCTCTAGCACTTCTTCCCGCTTCCAAGTAATGTGCTGAAAATTAGACAGCACTTTTTTAGCTTCGTTATAAAAATCTAAAGACGAAATGGTTTTGTAACGATAAGGATTTAAGTTCATTTCCACTCGTTTTCCCTGAGCATAGATATCGCCTAGTTCCCATTGTTTTTTGGTAATGTGATCCCATTTTCCTTGCCCTTTTTCCCAGAAACTCCAAGTTTTATCGGCCTGTTTTTTAGCTTCCTTTTCCAAAATAATTATTTGGTGCTGACTAAAAAAATGGGACGAAGCCATTTGCATAGCTAAATGCAATCCAGAGGCTCCAGCGCCAATAATGATATATGTTTTTTTAGTAGTAGGCATAGAAATAGCTAAAAAAGACTAATTGAACCAAAAATATATGCAAACTTATTTGGAAGTTACCTTTAACTTTCAAAAGTTGGAAGATACAATTAAAACCAAAAGCAATGATTGCCCAAGCGGTGTAATTAGATAATGGAGCTATTCCGCCTTCAAACTCCCAAAAATCGAAGATAGGAGCTGTTTTTTCCATTAAGAGGTCTAAAATGAGCATCAAACTTGTTCCTATAAATGCCTTCAACAACCAGTTGGAATGAATTTTATTAGCAATTGCCCCAGAAATATACGTCAATAAAGCCCAGTTAACTCCAATAAAAATTGGAACACCTCCTATTTTGCCACCTAAATTTTCGCCATATTCATAATCGCCAAAGAGCAATGAGTAATTAACGCCTAAATATTCAAAGAAAACCCCAGCTATACCCAAGCCAATAAATAAAAATATTTTTTTAAATGTATCGATTTTAAAGAAGAAGATGAGTACCAAAACTGTCACTAATAAGTTAAGTCCAGTTCGTTCAACAAACCAATTGCGATTACCAAAAGTAATACCTAAAATTCCAGAAACATGAAAAAGCCAAAGAATAAAAATGGCAATGTAGTGAAGTGTCTTTTGATTAAGCATAGGTCAATTTTAAATCAGAAACACAATCGCTTACAATTTTAGAAGACAACAAACACAAAGGAATTCCTCCACCTGGGTGAACTGAGCCTCCGCAAAAAAAGAGGTTATTGTATTGCTTAGAAAAATTTGGATGTCTTAAAAAAGCGGCCATTTGGTCATTACTTGAAGCACCATAGAGCGAACCCCGATGTGAGGAAGTTGATTTTTCAATTTCTACAGGATCCCAAACGTACTCCGATTCAATTAAAGGAGCTAGGTCAGTATTTAATATCCTATTAATTTTAGCAATTACCTGTTTTCTTAGTTTTTTTCTAATTTGCAACCAATCTTGGCCATAGTTGGCAGGTACATTAATCATTACAAACCAGTTTTCGGCAGCACTTGGTGCATCTGATTTATCTTCTTTTGAGGTAATATTAATATAAATTGTAGGATCTTCGTAAATTTCCTTTTCATTAAAAATAGCTTCAAACTCTGCTTGATAATCTTCAGAGAATAAAATATTATGCAAATCTAATTCTGGAAATTCTTTTTTTATTCCCCAATAAAAAATCAACGCTGAGCTTGAACGCTCTTGATTTAGTGTTTTTTTGGGTTGTATAGCTGTTTTCAATAAACTGGAATAACTACTAAAAATATCCATGTTTGAAACTACTATATCGCCCTCATAAAATTGATTATTTACTTTTAATCCATTTACCTTCTTAGTATCGGTTACAATTTCATCTACTTCTGCGTTTAAGTGAAAAACTACGCCTTGATTTTCTGCAAAACGAGTTAAAGATTGTGAAATCTCATGCATACCTCCTACGGGATAAAAAGTACCAAAATACATTTCAAGGTGCGAAATCATTGACATAATGCCTGGAGTTTGAAAAGGAGAAGATCCGTTGTACGTAGCATAGCGATTAAATAGTTGAATAAGTTTTGGATTTGTAAAGTATCGTTGATTGGTTTGGTCTAGGCTTTCGTAAAGATGTAACTTGTTAACCTGAGCTATTGCCTTTAAAGTATTGGCTGACAGGTAAGTTTTAGTCTTATGAAGCGATTTTTTTAAGAACAACTCTTGTGTTAAATCGTATTTCAGTTTATTCCTATCTAAATAAGCTTTAATGTTTGATTTAGGTTCGTCAAATACCAAACTTGCATCATTTATGAAGCTAGGCAAACTTTCTTTTACTTGAAATTTTGTTCCATCTTCCCAGAAGTAATTGCATAAATTTTCCTTCTTAATGTAGTTGAAATATGCTGAAGGTTCTTCATCAAAAAGTTGAAATAATTCATCAACTAAATGCGGCATAGTAAAAAGTGAGGGGCCTAAATCAAAACGGTATCCATCTTGTTTTATAGCATGCAGTTTTCCTCCTGTGTGAGGATTGCTTTCAAAAACTTGTACCTGATAACCAAGTTTAGTAAGGCGCAAAGAAGTTGCTATACCAGCAATTCCAGCACCAATAATAAGCGCAGTTGGTGGGTTCATAAGTTTATTTATTCTTAAAAAAGCGCAGCGGTGGAACTAACATTCCAAAGCATTCACTATCTTCTTTACCAAGTTGTTTATGATGAATTTTATGCGCTCTTCTAATAGCTTTAGCATACCAATGATTGGCTTTTTTGAATATTTTTATTCGTTGGTGAATAAAAATATCATGTACCATAAAGTAAGTAAAACCATAAAGGGCTATTCCACCTCCAATGGCACTTCCGTAAGGAACAAGGCCAGACATGAAGAAAAACATACTGATAACCGCATAAAATATAAAAAATGCATCATTTCTTTCCCACCATGATTTATGGTCTTTTCTGTGATGATCTTTATGAAGTACCCACAAAAAACCGTGCATTACATATTTATGAGTAAACCAAGCCATAAATTCCATACCAATGAAACTGGCTAAGAATATGCCTATCCAAATTAAAATTTCCATAATATTTATAATTTATAGCAAATTTAATCTACATGAAATGAATGAACGCGCCAAAAGTCCAGCTTTTTCATAATTAGGGACACTTATTCGTGTATTTTTAATTTCTAATGAAGGAGTAGATTTAAGCTTTTTGAGCAAGCGCAAATAATAAATATAGGCCGTATAAACACCTAACTTAGCTTCAACTGGTAATTGAACAATTCCACGATAACCCTTAGCAAAGTCGGCTTCTATTTCCTCAATAATTTGAATTTTAGTGGCTTCATCCAATTGTTCTAGATTTGCGTTAGGAAAATAAGAGCGACTCAAAATTTCGTAATCGGCTTTTAGGTCTCTAAGGAAATTTACCTTTTGAAATGCAGAACCTAAACTTTTAGCATCATCTTTAAGTTGATGATACATGGTATCATCTCCATTCACAAAAACTTTTAAGCACATTAAGCCAACCACATCGGCACTTCCATAAATATAGTTTTCGTAATCTTCTTTTGTTGTATATTCGGATTTATACAAGTCTTTACGCATAGAGTCCATGAAAGCCACGTACAACTCTGATGGAATCTGATATTTATGAACCGTCTCTTGAAAAGAATTTAAAATAGGGTTCAAGCTTATTCTGTGTTCAATAGCGTGATTTAGGTCGTTTTCAAAACGTTTGAAAAGCTCTTCTTTATTGTAACTGTGAAAAGTATCTACAATTTCATCTGCAAACCTCACAAATCCGTAGATATTATAAATATCTTGACGAATACTTGCTGACAGTAATTTAGTTGCAATTGAAAAAGAAGTGCTGTAAGCATTAGTAACTTTTTCACTGCACGACCTCGAAACATCATCAAAAATTGATTTCATAGCAATAGTTTTTTTATTTTTTTTGAATCAGTTGGGAAACAAGTTTTCCTGAAATTAGCGAAGGTGGCACTCCTGGCCCAGGAACACTTAATTGTCCGGTAAAAAACATGTTTTTTAGTTTTTTGCTTTTCAGCTTTGGTCTTAAGAAAGCTGTTTGTAATAATGTATTAGCCATTCCGTAAGCGTTACCTTTATATGAGTTATAATCATTAATAAAGTCATTCACACAAAAACTTCGTTGAAATATAATATTATCTTTTATATCTACCCCTGTAATTTGCTTAAATCTTAACATTATTTTCTCGAAATACTCATCCCTTAAGGCTTGCGTATCTTCAAGTCCTGGTGCAAGGGGAACTAGAAAAAAGGCATTCTCCATCCCTTCTGGCGCGGTATTAGGATCTGTTTTTGAAGTAAAATTAGCGTAAAAAAGTGGCGAACTTGGCCATTTTGGATCGGTATAAATTTCTTTAGCGTGTTGTTCAAAATCAGTATCAAAAAACAAATTATGGTGGTTTAAACCTTCTACTTTTTCATTTAATCCAAGATAAAAAAGTAGTGATGATGGAGCAAAGACTTTTTTCTTCCAATACTCCTCAGAATACTGCCGATATTTTTTAGGCAATAATGTCTCTGTGTGATGATAATCGGCTCCAGATAAAACTATATCGTAATGTTTTTCTTCACCACTAACCTTTACTCCTACCGCAGCGTTATTCTTTACTAAAATTTCGTCTATATTAGCCTTGGTTTGGATAGTAACTCCCAAAGAAGTGGCTAATTTTTCCATACCAGCTATAACTTCAAAAAAACCACCTTTAGGATGCCAAGTACCTAGACCAAAATCTGCAAAATTCATAAAATTATAAAAGGAAGGAGTTGCAGATGGTTTTGCCCCTAAGAACAAAACAGGAAATTTTAAAATTTGTCTTAGTTGCTCATTTTCAAATTCTTTATCCACATCGTTTGAGATGTTTCCAAAAAACTGACCTAATTTTTGAATTGTTTTTGGAGTTACTAATTCTAAAGGAGAAAGACCTGGCTTGTAAACTAAATCTTTTATAGCAATATCATAGTTTTCTCTAGCTTCATCGATGAATTTTTTGAGTTTAGCAGCTCCGTTTTCTTCTTTTTCATCAAAAACTTGATAAATTTTTTCAAGACTATCCCCTATTGTTATTTTTTCATCTTTACCGAAATACACAGAATAGGCAGGATCTAATTTATCTAAATGATAATAATCTGAAGCTGACTTGCCAAAGTCGTTAAAGAAACGTTCAAAAACATCGGGCATCCAATACCATGAGGGCCCCATGTCAAAGGTAAAGCCTTCTGCTTTAAATTGTCTAGCTCTACCCCCAATGCTTTCATTTTTTTCAAAGACATGAACTTCAGCTCCATCTTTAGCTAAATAAGAAGCGGCTGCCAAAGAAGAAAAGCCTGATCCTATTATTGCAATTTTTTTTGTCATTATAAGTTACGCGTTAGTTGGTTAATATCTTTAAATGCGATTACTCCTGAAGGTAGTTCAACATTAGATTCTAATAGCTCTTGAGCTTTTCTTCCTAAAAGAAAAAATTCAGAATTTTTATTATTTATTGTTTTTTGGTGCAGTTTAGTAATTAAATCTTCAATATCATCAGGTTTAACCGTTAAATATGTTGCAAATGTAACCTTGTCATATAAAGTTGATAAAAAATCTAAATCGCTCAATGGAAGACTATGACCTAAGAAAATAACTTTATAACCATAGGAAAGTAATTCATAGTTTAGATAATAAAGGCCTATGTCATGTATTTCTTCCTCGGGTAGAAAAAGCACAAATACACGATCAGATCTGGAGGGTTGGCTAGTCTGTAATTTTTCTATATTAATAAAAAGTTTTTGTTTTACTAAGTTAGATATAAACTGCTCATGAGCAGGTGTTATTGTTCCAGCTTGCCAAAGTATTCCTATTTCATACATTAAAGGAACAAAAACATCATTAAAAATTTCTTGGAATGTTTTTGTATTTGTAAGTCCTTCGTAGGTTTTTAAAAACAAAGGCTGATCAAAATTCATCATTGCCACTTTTAAGGATTTGATTGCACGGTCATAGTTGCTTTTACTAGTAGTAATACGTTGTACTAAATCAGACACCTCTTCGTTGTTCATTTCTGAAATTCTAGATATTTTATACCCATTTTCATTTAAAAAAGCAACATTCAAGATTTTTTGAAGACCAGAAATATCATAGGTCCGAATATTTGAGTCAGTCCTCTCTGGATTAAGCACCCCATAACGTTTCTCCCACATCCTGATAGTGTGAGCCTTAATGCCACTTAACAGCTCTAAGTCTTTGATACTGAAATTTTGTTTAATATTTCCCATAGCGTAGTTTAACAATTCAAAAATAAAATAGATTTTGATTTTTTGTTCAAAAAAGTAAGTTAAAAGTTAAACAAAATGATTTTTCGGGGTGATTTACTCTTTTTTTCAACAATTAGTGAATAAATTAAGTCAAGTATTTCAGATTTCTAAAGACCTAATTTGATAAAGTGCTACCCCTAAAGACTGAGCTACGTTCAAGCTTGAGTTACTTCCATACATGGGGATATAATAGATTTTTTTTAGATGATGAAGTAGTTCGTCAGGAATTCCATTACGTTCATTACCTAAAATTAGCTGAACCGAAGATTGGTTTTTATAGTAATGAATAGGAATGGCTGAAGCGGTAAGTTCAATCCCAACAGTAGTAAAATGAACTTTACTTTGATTTCTAAGACTTTCTATAGATGTATTGAAGTAAGTAACTTTAATATGTTTTTCTGTACTTCTAGCAACTCGCTTAAATCGATTGCTCTCTAATAAGGTCTGCTGATTTTCTAATAAATAGATTTCTTTTACACCAAAGGCTTCAGCTATTCTAAAGATACTTCCCAAATTAGCAGGAGAGTTTATCAAGGAGGCGTTTNCAACAACCTCTTGTTTTGCTTCATTACTGGGGGTTTCTTCGTGGCGGAGTTGTAAATTCATTAGTTTTGAGTAAAAACAAAATGTAAAATATTAGCTCCCATTTTTAAAGCTTTTAACCTAACTTCTTCTGGGTCATTATGTACTTCTTGGTCTTCCCATCCATTTCCTAAATCACTTTCATAAGTAAATAAAACCATTAGGCGGTCATTGTCAAAAATACCAAAAGCTTGTGGACGTTGCCCATCATGCTCATGGATTTTAGGTAATCCTTTAGGGAATTCAAAAAATTGATTAAAAATTGGATGTGACTTGGGCAATTCTACCAACTCTTTATCAGGAAAAACTTTTTTTATAGCCTCCTTGAAATAAGGTTCCATTCCGTAATTATCATCAGCATGTAAAAACCCACCACTTAAAAGATAGTCTCTTAAGTTTTTGGCATCTTGATCAGAAAAATAAACGTTTCCGTGTCCCGTCATGTGTACAAATGGATACTCAAAAAGTGCTGGACTAGATGTTTCAACCGTAACCGGTTGTGGAGTAATTTGTGTTCCGATAGTTTCATTAGAAAAGGCTATTAAATTGGGAAGCGAAGTAGGATTACTGTACCAATCTCCACCTCCTTGATACTTGAGTAAGGCTATTTCTTGCGAAAATGAATTCGACATAGAAAAAATTAGCAATAAAAGGAACAGTATTTTCTTCATGATTCAAATTTTGTAGCTACTTGTTGCACTGCAAAAACACCAGCTGTTTCAGTTCTAAGTCGGTTTTTACCTAAGGAAACTGGAATAAACTTATACGATTTTGCAAGGCCGATTTCGCTAGGAGAAAAATCGCCTTCAGGGCCAATTAAAATATTAATCTGTTTGTTTGAATTTGAATCTAATTCAGAAAACAAAAACTTTTTTTGTTCCTCTTCTTCGCAGTGGGCAACAAAATTCATTCCTGATTCGATTTGTTGGAGTGCTTCAGAAAAAGGAGTTAAATCATTTAATTTAGGTAAGTGAAATTGAAGTGATTGTTTCATAGCGCTCACCAAAATCTTTTGATATCGCTCTGATTTAATTTTCTTTCTTTCAGAATGTTCACAAACTAGCGGAGTTATTTCATCTATTCCAATTTCGGTAGCTTTTTCAAGAAAAAACTCAAAGCGGTCGTTCGTTTTTGTTGGTGCAATATATAAGTGCAAATAATAATCCCTTTGTTTGGGTTTTTCAACAAGGCGAATTACTTTGAGTTCCGCTTTTTTGGAGTTTTCTGAATTAACTTCACATTCCAGAAGGTGGCCTTTTCCATTAGTTACCAGAACTTCATCACCATTTTTTTTTCGAAGTACTTTAATTAAATGCCTTGATTCTTCAGCATCCAGTTGAAATACATCATGCTCTTTGGCTTGTATGTTATGGTAAAACAATTGCATTAACGTAGAGATTCTTTTTCAACAAGAATTAGAATTTCATTTAAAGAAGTTGGTGTGTGATTTTTTCTAACCAGATAATACCAATTTTTCTCAGGTAAATCAATTTCAAAAATCTCGTTAGCCAAGTACTTAGGATTGGTGATGGCATTGTAAAAATCATCCATAGTTTTTTCCTTTTTAAACCAGCCAGAATCTCCTCCTCTAGTAGAGTTTTGATCCATAGAATATTGTCTAGCAACCGATTCAAATTTTACTCCATCATCTAAAAGCTGCTTCACTTTTTTTCTAATTTTTTGAATATGTTCGTAATCATATTTATTCCCATCTAAAAAAATATAATCTACACGATAATGTTTATTTTTTGATTCAGCTACGACTGTATAAATTGTATTTTCTGTTCGCCCTTTCTGTTTATGAGACTTTCCCACTTTTTTACTAAACATTTTTTTAGCCAGTTTTGTTCTGTGTTTTTCTTCGTTAAAAACCTCAAGATAGCCTCTTTTATTATACTCTTCAATTTCTTGGTCAGAAAGCCCAAAATCTAATGCGTCATTATGTTGCTGGTTAAAGAGTAAAGGCTGAGCGGTTAACACAAGGCTAAAAAATAAAAAACTTATACTAAAAAATAATTTGTTCATTTTGGAGTTGATTATGGTTTGGTTTGTAATTCGTTTAAATGTAATCTGGCTTGAGCACTTGCTTCAAAATTTGAAACTTTGTGGTTAAGCAAACTAAAGTACCCTACAACAGCAATCATGCCAGCATTGTCTGTGCAATATTCAAATTTGGGGATATATGCCTTAATTTTTCCTTGCTTCTCTGCATCAAGTAAAGCCCTTCTTATAGCAGAATTAGCTGAAACTCCTCCTCCAATAGCCACATTTTTAATACCTGTTTGCTTTACTGCTTTGAAGATTTTATCCATTAAAACTTCTACAACTGTATATTGAAAAGATGCGCAGATATCGTTTAAGTTCTCATTTATAAAGGCTGAGTTCTTTTGATACTCTCGCTGAAGAAAATACAAAACAGCCGTTTTAAGCCCACTAAACGAAAAATTTAAATCGCCTACTTTTGGTTTAGAAAACTTAAATTGATGAGGATTTCCAAGTTGTGCCAATTGATCTATTTGAGGACCAGCAGGATAATCTAGTCCTAACATTTTTCCACATTTATCATAGGCTTCACCAATAGCATCATCTAAGGTCTCTCCAATTACTTCCATAGCAAAATAATCTGTTACCTTAACTATTTGGGTGTGACCTCCACTTATGGTGACTCCTAAAAAGGGAAATTGAAGTGACTCTTGAGCTTCATCATCAATAAAGTGTGCTAAAATATGCGCTTGCATGTGGTTAACTTCTATCAAAGGAATATTTAATGCATAAGCCATTGATTTGGCAAAGGAAGCCCCCACTAAAAGCGACCCTAACAAACCTGGGCCTTTGGTGTAAGCAATGGCATCTAAATCTTTTAATTCTACACGCGCTTCTTTTAAAGCCTGATGAACTACAGGAACAATGTTTTGCTGATGCGCACGCGAAGCCAGCTCTGGAACTACACCGCCAAAAGCTTGATGAACTTTTTGAGAAGCTATAACGTTAGACAACTTTTTGTTATTAACAAAAACCGCAGCCGAAGTATCATCGCAAGACGATTCAATTCCTAAGATTATTTTATTTCTCAAACTTTGCTTGATTTTTTAAACTTCAAATTTACTGAAATTTATAGGATTGATTGTACTTTCAACATCAAATTTAAAGTCGAGTAAAATCAGCTTTACTTCCTAACTCGATAGAATATTCTCCAACAAAACCGGCATTTACTTCTAAAACATACATAGATGGCACTTTTGAAGATAATAAATTTTCATCTAATGGTAGTGCGTTTAAATTAAAGTCCACCACCTTAAAATCCTTATCAAAGTAAATTAAATCTAAGGCAATTTTGGTGTTTTTCATGTAGAAACTTGGTCGTGCTCTTTCATCTTGATAAATAAATAACATACCTTGGTTGTTTTCCATATGTTCACGATACATTAGACCTGTTTCCTGCTCATAAGGAGTTTCTGCTAGTTCCAAATCAAGTTGTATAATGGATTCTCCTTCTTGATTTTTAAGTGTCATTTCGGCCTGTTTTTTGAATTCAATTTTAGCTCTTTTCACCGAAGTTGAATTGGAAGAAGTTGATTCTTTACAAGCAAAACTTAGGCACATTAAAAACAACAATAAGGAATACTTCATTTATAGTTTATTAAAGGTTACAGGAAACAAATATAAATTAATTGTTGAATTAAAGAAACCTGAAGTAAACTATTGAATTCAACTATTCTAATTTTAATGGTTAAAGAAAACGCTAACAAATATATCCCCATAAATACTTAAATTCTATTTATGATGGTAAGGATTTGAATTGGGGTTTTTCAGTTTTTTGAAGTATTAGGCAAAGAGACTAATAATGATTCAAATTTAAAAGATATTGGTAGTTTATTTTGATTAATTTCAGTCGTTAAGATACATTTCAAGAAAGAATTTAAATAAAATACCTTACAACGAATTTAGAACAAATAAAAAAAACTAATCACTAACAATCAAGCAATTAGTTTTATGTAAGTGACCGCGGGAGGA
>SL_7KL_010_BRINEDRAFT_10000068_pt1 | contig 42155 bp, 42 predicted proteins | sample SodLak_010_BRINE_FD_10663 | JGI IMG/M metagenome (IMG submission 10663)
TCCACCATATTCGTAGCATCCATACACTAAGTCTGAACAGTTAGTAGTTTGTTATGTGTCGATTGTAAGACATTCACGACTGACAGCCAATTGCTACCGCGATGTAGTATCAGAATACGGCCCCGAATACCGACCCTACGGATTTGGCAGCGGCTTCCTACAGCTTCCGTGACCATCGGTAACTGGCTGTTTACAATGGCTGTTGATAGGTTAGCGTACAGTAACGTATGTCAACAGATTCAACCAAGAATACGGACGAGCGCGGCCTGATCTCCCGGCGTGGTATCATCCTCATGGGGGCGAGTGTAACATCGCTCGGAGCGATCGGTCTATTCAGTGCATCACAGCCTGCACTTGCAGCTGAAGGCTCTGTAATTGAAGCAGAAGATGCAACACTCACCTCTCATGATGGAAGCATTGCTGAGCTCATTGTTGAACCAACACTCGATGTTGAATGGGAAGGATTCAATTCAGCAGAGACAGATGCAGAGATGGAGATTACATTCAGTACAGATGGGGAAGATGATATTGCAATTGAAAGATCGGAGACCCTATCAGGATATACTGGTAGTGACGAATTTGATTTCGATGATGATGGTGACGACATTGACCTACTTGAAACTTGGAGCGAAGAGACGTTTGAATCTGAAGTTGATGCTGATGAGACAGAAACGACAGTAACGGTCACGTTCGGGATCTCAACTGAGGACGCGTCAGCGACTGATACAACCGAATTTGATGTTGTTGTCAAAAATCAACCTGCGGATGTTGACATTGGTGGTACAGTCGAGACCACTGCAACATCGGACAACGAAGTGGAAGACGAATAGAGAGACATGTTCTACAGCCGTCGACAGTTGTTACGGACCGTTGGGGTAACCTCCGGCACGATACTGGCTGGTTGGTCACTATCAGCGTCAAAACCAGCGGCTGCGACGGTTTCAGTCTCTAATTTCACAGCCAAAGATACGTCTATTACGACGAAAGATGGTCGTATCTCGGAACTCCTTGTCTCTCCGATGCTTGTTTTTTCGTGGGAAGGCGCGACTGTGGATTCAGTGCTCTCGATCGAACTCGTTGCGGAAAATATGGGTACTGGTGCCCAAGCAACTGTAGAGCATTCTGAAAAAACGGTTGAGAAGACACATGGGACAGCAACAGTTGAGGGCGATACTGTCGACTTGCTAGAGACTGATGCATTTTCTGTGGATAATTTTACAAGCGATCGATGTACAAAAGAATCAGAGGTTGCGTTTCATTTAACAACAACACTCACACCGCCGCAAGCCTCGACAAGTATTGCTGAGACGAATATACAGACAACCGCAACTGTTTCTGTAACTAAAGATCCACCTGGGAATTCATGTGGTGGCGGAAACGGTTCTGGTGGTGGTCCCCCGCACGATGATGACCCCGACCGCGGTCCGCCGAATTAGAACGTTTTGTACTCACTTCTTACTCATGTCGTGCGGGAGACACTCCTGCTCTCAATATCCTGCTTGCACTTTTGTCACTTCGGCCACCGCTTTTGCGGTTGTTCCTTCTTTAAGCCCCAACAACTCATCTGAGACGGTATCGAGCCGATCGACAACGACCGATTTATTTGGAATCACAGCGGGCTGTTCGATTGCAAAGTTCGTAAGCGCAACATGCGCGTATGTGTTGACTCTCTCGTCTTCATCATCCAAGACGGCAAAGAGCCGCATCGATGTCTGTGGGAATCGCTGTGGGTCAACCGCCAGTAGATTTCCTGCCGCAATGCATGCCACAGTCCGCACCCGTGCAGCTGGCGCGGTGAGTGCATTTGCCAGCGATCGGTCTGCACGACTCACTTGTTGTGTATGTCTTGCACCAACTTCTGCGATCACTGCGAGCGCTGCGGTTCGGAGGGTTATGTCCGTTGTATCGAGGCGGTTGATCGCTGGTTTGAGTCCTTTTGCTGCAGCGGTTTCATTCTCATTTGCAACTTGTGCCAACGATCGAAGCCCAAGATATGCTTGTTCAGGATCATCGGCAGTTGCACACATCACAAACCCATCTGACCATGTGACAAACTCCTGTGGTCGGCGATACCCAAGCCACTCTATCGTGTCGCTAATATCTCTACGAATCGCGTCATCGGACGTTTCAAAAATAGAAAGCAGATCACCGATTCGATCACCGGCACGGGCTGGATCGATAAAAACAAGCTCCGCTACCCGTGCAACGTATTCGTCAGCGGAGAGCGTCTCAGGTGGCCCTGTAGCATTTTGGATGCCTGTATCTGTTATTGTCTCTACTGTCGGTTCAGGTTCTTGTGTACTGCCTCGGTAGGTGTCTGGTGGTGTTGTGACAGACACGTCAGTCACAGCGTCAATTGGTGGTAGAACTAACTGCGATGAGCCAGCACTACTCATGGCTACCTCACCCGTCGCTTCATCACGCCCAGAACTGCAATCGGAATTAGAGTTAGAATCTACCATTCACAGTGACACCCAGTCTCTAGTAAATTTCTTTGAGCCATGGGAATTAAACCTTCGTCAGACAGTATCGAATCTGAGAATTACAGGCCCTATTCGGACTTAGATTCCAATAACAGGTCGATGGGTGTCTATCCCCTGAGCGCTTCTACAGGGCGGAGTGTTGCCGCTTTATACGCAGGATATAACCCTGAGAGCAGACACACAATCACACCAAATACAAATGCACCGAAAAGATACACCGCATTTGAGGCGACAAGCACAACATCAAATCCGATCGGTGCAATAAACACAAGGCCAATCGCTGCAAGCCCTGCAAACAGTGCGCCAAAGAGTCCACCAATCACCCCTAACAAAACAGCTTCTGCGAGGAGTACGCGAAGTACATCTCCTTTTTGTACACCGACTGCACGGAGGACACCAATCTCTTGTCGCCGCTCAGTTGTGCTCATTAACATTACATTGAAAATACTCACGCCAGCGACAACCAGCGAGATACCGGCGATTCCGAGCAAGAACTGATTAAGTAGCGAAAAGAACTCATCGATCGTCTCAAGAATGCTTGACAGCTCAAACACGGACACACGCTCCTCTCGACTGTTGAGCTGTGTTCGTACGCGCTCTGCAATCACACTTGCAGACTCACCACTCTGTGCTTGGACGACAATCTGGTCATACGATCGTTGTGCGAACGCAGCTTCAGGAAGGATAACGGCACTGTTTGGATTCACTGGCGTAAGCAACTCTTCTGACTCAAGGATTGCAATCACACGATAGCGACTCGATTCGACTTCGATCGCACTCCCAATACGAAGGTCAAGCGTCTCTGCAACGTCCCCGCCAACGATTGCTCCTTGCCGATGTCGATCGGGGATTGTGCCTTCGCGTGCAGTAAACAGTGCAGCAGGGTTATCTGCACCATACACCTGTCCAAATGTCTGCCCACCGCTTGCAGAGAGTAATCCGCTTGTCGTGAGCAACGGTACTGCAGTCCCATCTGTCCCCACCGCTCTTGTAACCGCATCAACATCACGGATGTCGAGTCCGGTTACCCCTGCATCTTCATTTGGTGTAATGATGAGCTGATTCCCAATTCCGCCAAGTTCCGCACTGGCAGAGAGTGCAAGAATATTCCCAAACAGCCCAAGAGATGCAATTGCAAACACCCCGATCAACACGCCGAGTGCAGCAAGTGCTGTCCGAAGTGTATTCCGAGTGAGATTCCGACGAGCCATTTTTACTGCAGGAATAAGACGCTTCAGTTCGTGTTGCAGTCGCTCCGCAGTCGTGGTTGAACCACTAGCCACGATGTATCACTCCATCAATCAGCTCAATCGTCCGATCGGCGTATGTCGTCACAACCTCATCGTGCGTAACCGCAATAACACTCACTCCAGCATCGCACACCCGTCGAAACTCATCCAAAATCGTATGGCCTGTGTCTTGGTCAAGATTCCCCGTTGGTTCATCCGCCAGCACAATTGTCGGCTCGTTAATCAGCGCCCGAGCGATCGCCACCCGCTGTTGCTGCCCTCCCGACAGCTCATCCGGTGTGTGAGTCAGCCGATCGCCTAACCCAACCCGTGTGAGCAACTGTTCGGCTCGGCCGGTTGCGTCCCTCCCTGTGTCAAACATTGTTGGGACACAGACGTTTTCTGTGGCCGTGAGCGACGGAAGGAGGTGGAAGTCTTGGAAAACAAAGCCGATCGATTCTTTTCTGGCAGTGGTTCGTTCACGCTCGGAAAGCGTTGTGACATCTCGGTCGTGTATTCGAACCGCTCCGCTTGTTGGCACGTCAAGCAGTCCGAGAATGTTCAACAGTGTACTCTTTCCACTCCCGCTTGGACCGACAATTGCGAGGAACTCACCCGCTTCAATTGCGAGATCAACCCCCGCAAGTGCATCGATCGTCTCCCCGCCAGTGTTGTACGTTTTGACAACGTCCTGAAGTTCGATCGCTGGTGCATTGTCTTCGACAACAGGATGTGTCTGTGTTTGTTCTTGCGTCATCGTCGTCGGATGTAGACTGCAGTGATTGCGCCGCCAGCAACGACACCAAGGCCGGTGAGCCAGAATCCAACTGATCGCCACACTGTCGACCCTGTTGTATCACTCCCCGACGGTGACTCATACGGAAGCGAAAACGTCTGTGTCTCGATTGCACCATCAACACGGAATGTAACATCTACAGAGACGTTTGTTGTAGCTTCTGCGTCGATCGTCGCAGTCACATCAAATGGTGCGAACTCACCTGGTTCTAGTGTCCCAACAAAGTAGTCGCGCTGTGGATAGGCCGGAGAAACGGTCTCCGTATCAGCAACCGCAACCACAACCCCCGTCACCGTCCCACCAGTGGGGTTGCCGAGGTTTCCAGAGATTCGTGTTGAACCATCAATTTCCTCGATTGAAGCGCCTGTGAGTGTTACATCGCCTGCATCAGGCCGATGCTCGTACTGAAGCGTCTGCTGCTGTGACGTTGCAGCCGTTTCAAACGACACCGAAAACGTTACTGTACCTGCAGGCACACGTCGGAGGTCGACGTCGGCAGTGGTTGATGCTCCCGGTTGTACCGATTCTTCAACCGCGATCCGTGGAAGGTCACCATCAGCAGTGCGTGGCGTAACAACGATCGACGTAACTGGTGCGTTCCCAAAGTTCGTTAGCACCAATTGTTGCCCGCCAGCCCCCATCGATGACGGTTCATCAGCCTCATCGCCACCGCCTGGCTGTCCTCCCAGGAGCGCATCAAGACCGAACCCACCGGGGACACCCGTTGGTTGGTCGAAACTTGTGTCTCCGGTTGGTGAACTCCCAGTGTCGGATACACGAACGCCGAGGTCTGTCACTAGCTCGGAGGCAGCGTAGCTCACCGGTCGCTCTGCAACAGTTACTGATCCGGCGCTCGTCGTGTATCGTACCTCTACGACGGCTTCCGCTTGGCCAGCCGTCTCTGGAATGAACACCAACTCCCTGTCAACGACATCTCCAGGCGCAAGCGAGGTGATCGACCGCTGCGTCGAACGATCCGTGACACCGTCACCACGGACTGTGAGTGTGATATTTCGGAGTTGATCATTTGTCGGATTCCCAATCGACACCGGAAGCGTTGTTTCGGCCCCAACTACTGGATCGATCGATCCGACATCGAGCAATGGAGGGGCACGCTCAACACCGATCGTAAGCGGGCGGGTCGCAGTGACGTCCGCTCCGTTTTCATCAGTTCCGCGAACGTCAACCGTAAGCTCACGAACTCCGGATTCAGTAAACGTCACCGTTACTGGAATAGTGAGGGCCCCTCCTTGGCTCAATGTACCAAGTGTCGTCACTTGTTTGAGCTCGGTTCCTGACTCATCAACAATTGCGACAGAATCCAGCTCAACAGCACTTGGACTCCCGCCAGCAAGTGACACCGTCACATCGACTGTTGTTGGTGAGTCAATGACTGTCGTTTCCGACTGTGGGGTTGCATCTGAAATGACGATCCGTGCATCCGGCACTGCTGTCACCACTGTCACTACTGAACATAAAGAGAGGAATACGATCGCTGTGAGGACCAACCGGCGCATTAGCTACCGTAGGTTTCGACTGTGGTTATACGTGTCGTCAAAACGGATATTCTGCGTACTATACTTCGTGTGTTGCGTCTTCTGGGTCTTCAACTACTTCGAGGCCACGATTGTTCACCGCATACGGATCAAGGCCAACCTCCTGCAGGAACTGTTTATATAACCGCTCACATGTCTCTGCATCTTTCTGTTTGTCCGAGGCGTGGTCACAGAGTTTGATGAGGTTTTCAGGCACTTCGTTCTCGTGGACAATCCAGTGATTAATAAGATCTGAGAGCCGCCGGATTGGGCTCGTAAAGTGGCCATAAATGTCGAAATTAAGCGCGTGGTGTCCACCAAACGGGTCGTTCATATATTTTGCTCGTGGCATGACTTTTAGGACTGCACGCTGGATCTTGTTGAGCGCACGACCCGGCGATTCCTCAAGCGCAGCGTTCACAGCAATTCGTGGATCGTCCCACGAGCCGCCCGGAATTGAGACACCTTCTAACTCTTGAATCTCTCTGAGTGCATCATTCCACTGGTCAGGTGTTGGCTGTGGATGGACGCGGTACATCGCTTCGACACCACGATTCCACATCAGTTCGTGGGTAACTGCTTTATTGGCTTTCAGCATACACTCTTCGACGATCGTATGTGCTCGATCGCGGGAGGGATTCAGTACAAGCGAGCCGTCCGCTTTTCGTTGTTCATGCATCTGATCTGCAAGCTCATAGACGAGGGCACACTCAGCAGAGAGTGGCTCGCCTTCCGCATCAATTCTGTCCTCAGTCTGTGAGTAGGTGAGTCGCTCGTCACTGTGGATCACCGATTTGTAGATACTGAGCTCCTCAAACGAGAGTGTCTCTTGGCTAATCTCCATCTCGACTGTGTGCGCGAGCCGATCCTCCTGTGGAACCAACGAACAGACCGTTTCTGCGAGCGTGGGTGGGAGCATATGGATTGTGTATGCGGGGAGGTACACCGTGTTGCAGCGTTTTACTGCTTCTTCCCACATCTCGGAGTCGGGGTGCACATAGTGGCTCACATCTGCAATGTGGACCCAGAGCGTGTACGTTTCCTCGTTCTTTCGGATGCTGATCGCATCATCAAAATCCTGTGCGTCGATCGGATCTGTGGTCCACGTCGTGAGGTCGCGAAGATCTTTTCGGTGATCTAACTCCGCTTCGATCTCTGCTTGTACGTCTTCTGTTCGCTTTCGGGCCTCGACAAGCACATCAGACGGGAAGCGGTCACGAATCTCAAACTCCTCAAACAGCTCTTCGCGCTTATTCTCCAAATGGCGGGCCATCTCTTCGGTGATCTTCACGGGGCCCTGGCCTTCCGCTGTTCCAGCGTAGGCCTGTTCATCAGTCATACCGGGTACAATGGGTGTAAGATAGAAAGGCGTGTCGGGGTTGGTGTCTCAGAACCCAAGTACCGACCGCAAGGCAATCCCACCACCACCTACCCACACGATTGCAAGCAGAAGGAGTCCGATCATGAGTGGAACGAGTGAGAGACCAAACTCCCGGAGTGCAGTTCGTCGAATAGGAGCATCCGAAACAATAAATGGAGACCCCCCTTCGATCTGTGCTTTTGCCTGTCCAACGTCTGCCCCAGGATATGGAGTTGGTTCACCAATCACGGTCACGGTCTCACCAGGTTTAATATGTTTCTGCGTAAATCGTTGTGGTCTCCCTGTTGGGAGCGATAGCGGTCCCAACGAAAATCGCGAATTCTGTTGATCAACATCATCATTTGTAGCGATGAACCGCTGGATACGTTCCGGTGGTGTTTTGCCACTGGGAATGTCGGTTTCAAAACGCTGTTTAAGTGAAAATCGAGCTTGATGTGGGTCAACACGAACCGCTACACCGCCGGTCTCAACTGCAAATGGAACTCCTGCGGAGCCCTCACTTATCGTCTGCCATGTTCGTTGCTTTCCTTGCTGTCTCCGTTCGCTGACCTCATATGCAACAACAACTGCTTCTTCATCAGTGAATGGTGTTGGAAGCGGCTCGTCGATCGCTGTCACAGATCCCTGTATGCAGACGCGATCGCCATCATCGCTGATCGAAAAGCCATCTGTTGGACGCATCCGAAGGAGTGCGAATGCGATCAGTGAGTGTTGAACGCCGTAAAGAATCAGTCCAATGCCGGTGAGCACCGCGATTGCAGCCAACACGAGTGGAACTGAGAGGCTGTCGCCGAGTCCGAGTAGCAGCACGATCGAATTGTGGAGGGAAAATATCATTTGATATTCCTTTTTTAACCATCTGCAAAATGGTACTGATTTGGTGCGCGACAGCCACTGCCTACAGCGGCGCTTTGGCTCTGTTAGCCGGTTCAACTGAGGCATAATACTGGCACTATTTGGCTTGTATCCGGTCGAAAGTTGCGCTCAACGCGGTAGTTACTACCTACAAATGCGACGCTATCACTTCACCATCAATATACTGTCACTGTATGTGCTATATTGCGACTAACAATGACCACTGTTGCAGTCCTCTCGCACATGGTAGATTCCAATACCAGACGCAAACTAATCCTTACAAGCGGTGTGACGCTTGGTGCACTGAGCGGCTGCCTTGGACTGTTTGACGACGAAAACGGAGACGGAAACGGTTCCGACTCAACCGAGCAAACACAGGACGAGCAAGCAGAAACTGAAACAGCCACTCAAACGGAAGAAAATACCGAAGAAGAGCCAGACACCCCAACTGAATCTGATGATTGCCCTGATGGTACCTCCTTCCTCGGAAAATTTGATTTCGAGGATTGCGAATTCGTCCAGACCGAGTTCGGTGATGAGGAGTGTGATATTGAAATTAAAAATGTTGTTAATAAAGAAGACGAAGAGTGCGAGCCGATCGGCTTTGAGTGGACAACAGACGGCTGTGAAGTCCATCAAATACGACTGTTTGGTGGTCAAGATACTGAAACGTTCGACTTTGACAGCGAGACCTCTGGAGTCATTGATTCAGACCTAGTTAATCCAGGTGGCCAGCAAGCTGCAATATCCAATGTCACGTTCTGCGGCCGTTTTGATGATGAAGACGATGAGAATGGAGAAAATGATGAGAACGATGAGGAAGACGAGAAAGATGACGAAAAAGACAAACCTGATATAAAAGACGGAGTTTCGATCGAGCCTGTTGATTACGATAAACGAAAAGGTAAGGCCAAATTCAAAGTCTACAACAAAACCGACCACAAGGTTGAGCTGACGTGGAAAGAGTACGATGGCGAACAGGAGGGAACGCTCAAAATAAAGAAAGACAGCTACAAAACGTTCTGGGCGGATGTCCACGGAGAATCACTAAAGATTGTGCTCTACTTCGATGGCAAACAGATCGATTACGCTGAGATCGATACGAAGTACTTCCATATCGAGAACAATGTCCGAATCAAGGCGATCGACTACGACAAACACAGACACAAAGCGAAATTCCGCATTTACAACGACACCAAAAACGACGTTGATGTAATGTGGAAAGAGTATAACGGTGATCAGAAGAGCCACACCCGTGTCGGCCGAAATGGGAACCGCACGTTCTGGGTGGATATGAAAGGCGACTCAATGAAGTTGGTACTGTACTACGACGACAAAGAGATCGACTACGCCGAGATCGACACTGGCGATTATAAAAAGAAACCGGATGTCGAGAACGAGGTGGAGATCCACCCAGACTGCTATGACAAATCGGACAAGAAAGCAACGTTCAAAATCAAAAATGCAACAAGCCACCACATCGAAGTGACGTGGAAAGAGTACGGCGGGAAACACGAAGAGACGGTCAAAGTTCGAATGAACGACAACCGCCATATCCACGTGCCGATGAAGGACAACGGCGACGAAATGAAAGTTGTACTCTACTTCGACGGCAAGGAGATTGACTACGCTGAACTTAGCAAAGACCACTACTGCGACGAGTACGCCGCCTAACTATTCGGCTCAGTGCAGTTGGTCCCTGCCTGACGTTTCGGAACCTCGCTCATGATCTCGTTTATTATTTGATCTACATTTCACGCCATTTTTATTTTTCTGACTCTGACTCAGAGCTTGGTTCTTTAAGAGAGCCATACAGTTCCTCAACGCGAGAAAAATACCGCTCAACGAACTCCTCTTGCGTCAGCCCCCGTATTTCAATATCAGTGAGCATTGACTCTAATTCATCGCGTGGCTGATGGCTTAGCTGTTTAAAACAGGCTTTACAGAGATGTTCAAACTCTTTGCCATGTCGTTCCCATCTGTTACCCTCTTTATCATACTCGCGGGCGTCAGCACGTGACACTGTCTCTCCACAGGCAATACAGACAACTGTTTTTTTGTCCCGACTTCCCCGGGAACCCCACATACTTTCGGTATCGGTTCCGGTCCACTTAGCGTTTGTCCGATGTCGCTCGGCAGTGAAGAACGCGCGTTTTATTCGACCGGCGACCGATCGATCGATATGGACGTTAAATCCCGACATCATCTTCGGAGCGATGCCATCTCGGAACTACAAACAGCAGTCTCAGAGGGGCTTGGCGTGGATATTGACGGCGACAGTTTTGAGCTTGTTGAGCTCGAGGACGACAGATTTGATGTCGTGCTGGTTGATGGGCAGCCGCTTGTATTCTACGTTGATAATGAGCCGTTCCTTACTGTAGCCGGTGCGAACGCGTTCCCACCGGAACGCGGAATCGTCACTGTCGATGCTGGTGCCATCTCGTTTGTTTCCAACGGTGCCGACGTGATGCGTCCGGGCATCACAAAGGCAGATGCTGCGATCGAGTCGGGTGACCTAGTTGCGATCGTCGAAGAAACACATGGAAAAGTGCTTGCGATCGGTCGTGCCACGACAAGCGGTGATGACATGGTTGGCGACTCCGGAAAAGTCGTTGCGTCGATTCACTACGTCGGCGATGAACTATACGAACTGTCGGTCTAATCGACAGTGCTACACGACCCGGTGAGTGAGTGCTCGGGCTACTCCGCAGCGTCAATACTATCGGATTCGTACGCATCTGCGTATTTTTCGAGCGTCATTTCGTATCCGCGACGTGCCGTCTCGTACGTTTCGAGAAGGTCTGCGATTGGCGTCTCTGTTGCATCAACGCGAAGATCGTTGTAGAACTTTGAATATGCGGTATCTTCGGTCTCGACGACTTTGAGCGCGGCACTCTGTACAGGGAGGTCCTCGCGCTTATCCCCACCCTCTGTATGCCCTGCTTCGAGCGCGTCAATCAAGCGCAATGCGAGCGGCTCCTCGTCAAATGCCGTCGACTCATAAGTGTTCGCTGTTTCGGCAATGACGGCTTCACCTGTGAGTAGATTTCCTGCAACGGTGTAGTTTTCACCCTCAATGTGACCGTACCAATCAATACACTCCGCTCCAGAGAAGACGAACGTCCCGTCTGCATCAACGCCATGGAGCTGTCGGTTCTCACGACCGTCGTCCGCATTCAAAAGCGCCTCAAGCGCATCTTCAACAGCCAATCCATCATTGAGATATTCGACTCCTTTCCGGCCAAGATCGACGTTTACGAGGCTCTGTGTCGCGACTGCACCATTCTCTGAGGCAAACGGACAGAGCGTTCCAACACCAGGAAGCCGAGTTGTGACCGCAACACCAAAGCGAAGCTGTCGGTTTCCATCCTCATCAGTGTAGGGCTCTCGAACGCAGATACTGAATGTCATACTAAACGATCTATTTGGTCGGTGCAAAAAGCTCGCTGTCGCGGCTCGATCAACCGCAACTGCGCATGTCTGACGTAAGAACTAATGTCTGACCCTCACTGTACCCTGTTATGGGCATCATGAGCAAGATCCTCGGAAGTGGCGGCGAGCGCTCCACAGATGACTACGTCGAACTCGATCTCGACGACTTTGACGCCGCAGACGGCCACACCGGGGTCTCCGTCCGTATCGCAGAGATCAACGACAAACAAGACGTCATTGCCATCAAAGACGCGGTCTACGATGGCGACCTTGTGATCGCGGATATTACCCGACACAGTACAAGCGACCGAACGATCGAACATATCATCGACGAACTCCGACAGGTTGCCGCGGAAGTCGACGGTGACATCGTCCAGAAAGGTGATGATCAACTTATTATCACTCCAACTGGCGTTCGAATCTCACGAAAGAAACTCAGCTAACGATCGCTGAAGCGGTCTGTTTCTGTCATCGGTCAAACTCCGTTAGCTCCGGCTCGGCATCGTGATCAATTTCGGCGTGTACTTCATGGAACGTTCGCTGATATCGCCAGATCTTCTGGAACAGGATCGCACCAAACACGGAGATAAAAAGCGTTGCATAGACAACAAAGGCACTCAGGCCTGGAAGCCCAGTGTACGTTGCAATAATTCCGGTTCCCAACCCGACCGTTGAGTTATACGTTGCATGGATTACTGCTGCAATGAGTAAACCTTTGACAATAATTGGCCCTCTGTTCTCACGGTTGAATTTTGCTAATCCAAGGTAATAGCCTGCAAATGCGGAGTATACAACGTGTCCTGGGCCTGCAAATGCCCTAATTGCAGTTATCTCTCCACCTGCGGTGAATGCGCTTACCCCAAGTGAGAGATCGGTAAGCATTCCTGACTGCTGGAGATTCTGAATAATGTAGAGCGCATTTTCAATGAACGCAAATCCGAGCCCTGCGATCGCACCATACACTGCACCATCCAGTACGGAGTCAAACCGAGAGTCATTGTAGGCGTAAAGCCGGACTGCAAGCAGTTTGACCGCTTCCTCTCCGGGACCAACAACGAGGAAAAAGAAGAGGATAAGACCGATCGAGCCAAGCGGCTCAAACACCCCTCGGAGCTCTGTATTCACGATCGCTGCAAAAGTCGCCGTCAAAATAGAGAGCAGGAACGTCGCCACAAGCAGCGAGAGCGGTTCTTTCGTTGTCACATCCGAATAGTAGACATATGCCGCGAGTCCGAACGCGGGCACAACAGAGAGGACGGTAAGGATTCCAAGCGCCGGGTTCAATACTGTGGAAAGGCCGATCGTCGCAAAGATCGAAATCAGGATTACGAACGCAGTGAGAAGCACAAGTGCTTTTGCTGTTCGCGTGAGCAGCCAATATAGCGCAACCGACAGGCCATCAAGTGAGGTCCGTTCCTCCCACGTTGCAATATCATACAGGTCACGTGTTCCGTCGGATGCGGACTCAATCGGGTCTCGTCGCTCTGCCATCGTGTTAATATTCGGGTGCTGATACCTAATTCCTTCCCGCTTGCAGACGTGATCTGGTACGTTCAAAAGGATCGACAACCAACCGTCTGTATGCACTTTGATCAACGGACACAGAAAGCGCTCCGGAAGGTTGGCCTTGATCGAGACGACATCCGCCGAGCATCTGGGCTTGTCACGGAGGCAATCCAACAAGACGCAGAGAAACTTATGGCATTCTTTGGCGATGGTGGGCAGTTCTACTCCGATATGGAGATGGCACATAGTGCCGCAGACATCAACGAACACGCTGTTGCGTATCTTGATCTCTTTACACATGGCTCCGATATGCGTGGCTACCTTCGATTTGATAGCTGGGGAGTCCCAGTCGAGGATGGACGGCTCCTTACAGAGAACAAAGTTGAGCTAACACTTGGCCCAACCGTGAACGATCGGGTCCGGTTCGCTCGCTCGGAGGACGACTTCTAACATGTCCGCTCCGACCGTTCGGATTCGTGGCATCTACACAACTGCACTCACTCGCGCATTTCTTGATGCAGACCTCAACGTCGTCCAACCATCCGATCCAATTGAGCGTCGATTTAATGAGGCGCTCCCGGTTGCGGCCGCCGATGTTACCATCGAGACGACCGCCGATCGACAGGGTATTTCCATCGTTGGACCTCGTGATGAGGTTGACGCCGTCTCAGATGTTGTACGTACACTCGGCCGAGACACCTTTGTCTGGGAGAGCGAACTTGGAGTCGGCACGATCGCAGATGGGGAAGTGACTGCAACCGCTGGTGGCGGTGCAGTCGTTGAGTTTGGTCTGGATGCGTCCGCCGCCCCCGGTGAGTTAGATGCGAAAGGGTATCTCCCATTTACTCGAGTTGCTGAACGTATTACCCCTGGCGATATGGTCCGTGCCCGTGTTGTCTCCGGTGTCGCACCGTGGAGTCAGAAACGACCACTCTTGGACACACGGATCGAGATTGACACGGGACTTGCAACCTTGCGTCCTGGCTCAGAGGGGATCTCCGTTGACACACGTGATGAGGCTGCAGGCCGCGAACTTGTTGGCATGACGGAGCTCCTTGGACAGACACCACCGGACGGATGGGGGATTCGATGGTCCCACGAGGCAACCACGGCCGATCTGGAGACGCTAAGGGTTGCGCTTGAGTCTGCAATCGATCGCGCAACGACGATCGAAGACACTGCCGCAGTTACTGACAGCGAGCTACTCGATGCAGACGAGACGCCAAAGATACGCGTTCCCGGAGAGACAACGCAGTGGGTATGGTTCGGCTGTGAAACACGGACTGCGCTAGATGAGAAACGACGAGCAGTCACTGCGACAATGAGCGGCCACCATCGTATCAAAGCTGGATCGGATGCTGCGAGCGCTGGTGTTGACTTTGTTGAAGCACTGTGTGAGGTTGATGGATCCGAAGCGTTTCCATTTTCAACCGTCACTGATCAGTTCGGACCAACTGTCGGCGATACCGTGTCGATCGGCCATGGAAAGCCTGATGGCCGGCTCATCAACCTAGGAGACGGAACTGTCACCGAACGTGATGCGGATGGGACGCTCGCGGTCAAACGTGAACTCTCTGGCGGTGGAACATATGATGCGCTTGACGTTCCTCGTGCGGCGGGCGATACCGCGCTAACGAAGTTCCGCGAAGGTCGATGGTGGTACCCAACTGTGTATCGGGATGCCGATGGAACGGTCAAAGGGACCTATGTTAATATTTGTACGCCAGTCGAATGTTTCCCAGATATCGTTCGATATGTCGATCTCCACGTTGACGTAATCAAGCATGCAGACGGAACTGTTGAACGCGTTGATGATGATGAGTTGGATGCAGCAGTTACCGCAGGATACATCTCCGAACCGCTCGCAAAAAAGGCTCGATCGGTTGCAAGTGCGCTCGAAAACGCGTTATAATTCGGTTAGAAGTGCTCCGCGGAGTCCGTTGAAAAGCGTAGGTCCCCACCACGACCACCTTCGACGGTATCTGCACCCATATCTCCAGTTGATGGTACCTTTATTTGTACGTCAGTGATCTCTTCGAACTCATAGTAGAGATCCCGTTGAATGTTCTGTGCTGTGATATTTGAGATCCCACAGCCAGAGCAGGTCCCGCCCAACTCAACGACAACCTGTCCAGTTTCTGGGTTTGCCTCACGGACGACGCTTGTCCCGCCGTGCATCTGGATGATCGGCATCTGTTTAACCATCCAGTTTTCAACCCGCGATTTGAGACTCTCTTCGCTCATTACTTGCTCTTGGAACCGGAGCTATGGGTAAGTTATGGTTTTCTCCATGTAGATGTGCTTGTGAGAAAGTATCACACGATCGTTCACGGGTCAGACTCTTTGGTGTAGTATTTCCAGCCAAGGGCCCCTACTGTCCCCGCGCTGATCGCACTCAGAAGTGTAAATCCAGGGACACCATCTGTTGTCTCTGCAGGGGATTCACTCGCTTCCGTTGAGGGTGGTTCTATATCTGTCTCTAGATCTTCAAAGAACCACACACCAGCATCGGTGTTTCGTATCCCAGTGCTACTTGCGACAAAATACTCCTGTTGTACGCCAACCTGTGCGGTCCAAAAGCTTGCTATATCGTCATTTCGCCAGTGATACAGCTCATCCGGATTGTGTGGCTCGCTGATATCGTGCACTCGGACGCCTCCCTCATACCACGAACTGTAGAGGATTCCATTTCGAAGTTCAAAATTATGCGCGGTTGTCCATGTGCCACCGCTTGTTGGGTCCGGTGTTGGTGGTGCATCAATCGAGCTAACATGCTCCGGTGCGGTTGGATCAGAAAGCGTGTAGATATCGATGCCACCAACGTCTCCGCGTCTCTCACTGTCCGTTTCGATCGTCCATGCCTCACGTCCAACAATAAGTAGATCCAACTGCTCATCTGTGACCGCATAGTGTGAGTTTCCGGGGAGTGTGGTCTGCTCTTCCCGAATGTCGGCTTGATTAGTAATCTCTGCGAGCGCTTCGGGCTCGTGATCGCTCACATGGCCGACGTATGTTGGGTTCGACGGATCTGAGACATCCACAAGCCACGTCCCTGCATCCCAGTATGCAAGACATGCAACGTCGTTCGTCACGGTGACGTCGTGTAGATACCGCAGAATTGGTGCAACGTCTTCCCATACTTCGTCATATTCGAAAACTGACCAGTATCCAACTTCTCTGAGTTCATCGCGATCGTCACCGAGTGAAACGATCGAAAGCCCGTTTTCGGCCATCGTATTCGCACAGAGATACNCGTGTGTCTCGGTCAGATAGCAGTTGTGTATGTGATACCCAGTTTCGTACACGGTGAGTGTTTCCGGCGATTCCGGTTCGGAGACATCCACAAGGAGGGCGGCCTCAACTGCGTCCGATGTCAGTGTTGCTGGCCCCACAACGAGGAGTCGATCGCCTGCAACCTTGACATCATAAATATACTCCATCGGACCTGCTTCGTGAGTCGCAAGTAACCCTGTTTCATGCGCACGTAGCTGTGGGTCTGTTGGATCTTGAATGTCAACGATCGCATAGCCATCAGTCGTCGCAAGGTACACCATCTCTCCGTCCGCAGAAACAACTGCCTCTGTTGTCCCCTCAACTTCGAGAAAGCCCAGTGCGTCGGACGGTGGATCTGAACGTGAGCCTACTGTCGCACCTGCCTGACCGATCGTCGCTGACAACCCTGCACAGATACCGACGGTTTGGAGGTATGTCCGACGGTTCATATACTCGCTCAGGGTCCAAAACGCAAAAACTCGACGGCGACCTGCTTACAGCCGCTCTCGATCGCCGGTTCCCGCAGTGATCGCACTTGCAACAGCACCCTCCACAACAACCTCATCACCCAGTGAGGTAAGTTGGATCTGTGGGATATTGATGAACACCATCTCCTCGAGCTTCTCACGGAGCGGCTCAACGACAAGTGCTGGATTATTGAGTGCAACGGCACCGCCGATCGATACAACAAGCGGCGCGTATGCATGAATAATATTTGCTACACCCATCGCATTCCAATGTGCAACTTGGTCAATAACGTGGTCTGCAAAGTCGTCGTCACCGGCATGCGCAAACACATCGACCGCCGAAAAGTCAGGGTCCTCTATCGGGAGCGCAGTCTCGATCGGGTCATCCTGATGAAGCCGTTCTGCATAACGTGGAATATTGTTTCCAGAACAGTAGGCTTCCCAGTGGCCCTCAAGTCCGCAGCCACAAGTCATGACGCCGTTTGGATCAAGCGTCATGTGGCCAACCTCTCCGGCGTTCCCGTCCCATCCTGCAAGCACGTTCCCATCAACACAAACACCGGCACCAACACCCGAAGAAATTGTGAGATATACCATATCATCCGGATTGCGTTCCGAGTGGAATCGCTCACCAATGACACCCGCGTTAGTGTCGTTATGCAGATATACACGGTCTGTCTCCAGCAGTTTTGAGATCGGCCCAGTGAGTGGAATACGATCGATTGTATCCGGTAGGTTCGCCGGGTTTTCAACTGCGCCTTCTGCGAGGTCTAGCGGACCGATTGACCCGATACCGCAGGCGACCGCTTCGCTTGGGTCGATGCCTGCCTCTGCACACGCTTTTTTAATGAGGCTTAATACAGCCTCAGTCACTGCAATTCCTGTCGGGCCACGAGGTGTCCGATCCCGCGCACTGGCTAACACCGTCGCCGACTCGTTCGCGACGACCGCACGGACATTTGTTGCTCCGAGGTCGACGCCCACGTAGTAGGCCATTATATCAGTAGCATTTCTGCCAGCACTTAATAAAGCCGTTTCTCACTCGTGTGTGAGTGAACGCAAAAAACCCATTATTTCGTATCCGATCGGACAAACGTGACCGGACATGGTGCGGAGAGCATAACCTCTTGGGCTGTACTTCCGAACACTGCTTTTCCGGTTGGCGATCGCCGGCGTCCGCCAACAATAACTCGATCTGCATCGGTCTCTTTTGCAAGTTCAACAATCTGTTCGCCGTGTGGGCCAACTGCACCCCGAATGTTGTGTCGTATCTCTGCATTTTTGAATGCGTTGACGAGCTTTCGAACTGATGCATGTCTGTTTGCAACATCGTCTGCGCTAACACGGTCTCGTTCTCTATCGAAATCAAGCTTCGAGACTGCATCCTCGTACTCCGATTTGGTAAATACATGTCCAAGTACGACGGTCGCGCCTGTTGGTCCTGCTACGTCGATCGTTTCCTCTGCAAGGCGATCGAGTCGATCGATATCCCCCGGTCCGACCGCTAACAGAATCGTTTCAATTGCCATACCTGAGGTAACACCGTCCGCTATTTAAACGTGCTGAAAATTTACTCGGAAGTGAAGTAATAATTCATGTTAAATTACAATGATGACATACCACAGACAGCGCTGTCGCTCACGAAGACGCAAAATAACAGAAACAGCGTATTCAGTAATCCGGTGCGTCGTCTTCAACTGACCGTTTTAGTGACTCACGTCGGGACTTCGCATCGCGGCCAGTTGCTTCGAGAAGGAAATCGTTTTTTGCGCTTACTGCATCAGCAGCCGCGTCAGCGTTTCCTTCTGCAATAATCTCCTCTGCAGGACGTTCTTCAAAATGCACTGCTAGTTTGTCTTTCTTACCGCTGTAGGATGCTGCACCAGCAATGATCTTTTTGAATACCGGGTTTGTTGGTTCATTCACAACGTAGAGATCATGTCCGTTGTGTTCTTCGGTGCCTGAAACGGGACCGAAATAATCTTCAATTGTTGCTTCCATATCCGGGATTCGCTCTTCGAGATGCTCACCGCGACGCATCTTGTATTCCTTCATGCGAGATGTGTTAGCCTGCGTTTGGTTTACCTGTTTCGTCGCTCACATCGTATCCACTGTGTCAACATGCAACAGGAATAGCCATCGGTCACAGCGGTCGCTCGGCAATATATCCGCGCTTGCACTCTGGACAGATGTCGCCTGCTCGCAGTGATGATTTTCCTGCGGTTCGAGCGAGTCCACACTCAGGACAGAAGAACTCAGTTTGGACATCGTCATCCATTGGCTCGAACGCCACATCGTTTCGATCGACACGCGTGAACCCTTCGGTTTCGATCATTTCGTCAGTTTCTGCCTGTTGATCGCCAGTAATCTCTGGGGTAAACCCACCCCCGAATGTGATCTCGTCAGGCCCACCATCGCTTGGTTCGGTTGCATCGAATCCTTCATCTTCATCATTGTGCTCGGGCCATGGAGTCGGATCATTTGTCTGGCTGGCTGCTGCAACATCATCGTGCTCTGGCCATGCCCCTGGGTCACGATCAGAGACCGCTTTGTTGTCATCTTCAGCCGAATTTGGGAGAATAATCCCATCATCAACTTCCGGTTGGGATTCATCGGTCTCGTTCGGATTCGAAGTCGGTGTCGCTTCGACTACAGCCTCTGGTGATGGCTCTTCAGGCTCACTTGGCGATTGGTCTGTTTCTGGGCCAGCAGTAATGATTTCGGCATCATCAGTGACAGAGTGATCTTCTTCAAATGGATCCGGCTCAGCTGCTGTCTGCACTGGCGGCTCCGGTGGCTCCGACGCTGTTTCGTCTTCTGAATGGATTGCTCCTGATTCTTTTTCGTTTTGTACCGTCTCTTCGGCTGTTTCCGCATCGCTTGCAGCAGCAGATAGCTGCTCAACAGAGGTTACTTCTTTATTTTCGCTGACAACCTGCTCCGCACCACAGCGTGCACATGTTTTCACTTCTCTAATTGTGACCACGACCTCGTTCCCACGCTCTTCTCGTTCTCGCTTGAGTTCCGGCTCATCGAAGTCGTGCCCAAGCAGACACCTAAGTCCCATTGGCCGACATACCGAGTTGTGTGACTAAAAGTTACTCCCTTGCGTCGGCCACACGTCAGACAACTATCAATAAACCGACTAATACTGCGTAGAATATTGTACTTTCCGCCGGTACACGTATAGCATTTCGCGCCCATAGATGCACGTATGGGAGCGAAGCGGGAGTTCCGCAACCGTCCGGCAGTCGAGGTCGACATTCTTGATGCCCTCGTTGACCGTGGCGATGGGATGACTGTACTCGAACTCCGTTCGGTCGTGGACGCTGATATCGATCGTATTGAAGGAGCGCTTGCTGATCTGAAAGATGATCAACTCATAACTATTGAAGAGCATGGTACGCGTCTTGAGATCCATCCTGCCCAGCGTGTCATCCCGGAGCCAGGAGAGCGAACTGAACCTGACTCAGGGCTGATCGATGCGGTCCGAGAACGGCTTGGATTATAATCGCTGCCGACTAATCAGACGAGATTTTACCAGTAGGCCAATTAGATAGAGACATGACGCTTGTCGCGGACGTACATTCGGATCATGGGGCAACATTCACAGAACGTGGTGATCGAACGGTTGTTGATCACTATGGCCGACCTGATCGCGCAGTTCGTGCCGTTCGAAACGGTGTTGGTGTGATTGAACATGGATACGGCATCGTGGAAATAACCGGTGATGACCGTATTGAATACGTTGACAACATTATTTCAAACCGTGTGCCCAGATCTGACGGCCAGGGCGTGTATGCACTGCTTTTGGACCCAAATGGCCGGATCGAGACGGATATGTATCTCTACAACGGTGGTGAACGACTGCTGCTCTTTACTCCTCCAGAAACGGTCTCTGAACTCGTCTCGGAGTGGCAATCAAAAATTTTCATCCAAGACGTTTCGATCGAAGAGATCTCCGATCGGCTCGCGGTGTTTGGTGTTCATGGGCCCCAGTCAACCGAAAAAGTGGCAAGCGTACTAAATCAAATCGGTGCGCCTGAGCCGGAGTTGACGTTCGATCGCGGCTCAATGGGTGATGTTGGCGTCACCGTTATTGCAAGCGATAACCCAACCGGTGAGGAGGGCTATGAAATCATCTGTGCTGCGGAAGAAGCAGCTGAACTGTTTGATACGCTTCTTACACGCGGAATGAATGCGGCACCGTTCGGCTACCGAACGTGGGATATCCTCACGCTCGAAGCAGGAACACCGCTATTTACTAGTGAACTTCGGGATCGAATTCCAAACACGATCGGCATGCGTAACGCACTCGATTTCGAAAAGGGATGTTTTGTCGGTCAAGAGGTCGTTTCAAAGGTCGAAAATAGGGGCCAACCAAGCCGGAAGCTTGTTGGACTCACACTGGACCGTGTGGTCCCTGAAAACAGTACGATTGTTGGAGATGGAGAGCAACTTGGAACCGTTACTCGATCGGTTGAAAGCCCAACACTGGAAACTGCAATCGGGTTCGGATTCGTCCCATATCAAACAACACACACAGAGGTTACCGTAGAGACCTCCGCTCAGAGCGAATCTGCGATGTTGACTGCGCTTCCGTTTGTGCGGGGATCTGCACAGTCACTTCGATGTCCACAGTTTGAGACACAATAGTTACATCTTTGTAACCCCTTATTATATTCTAATGGATACTGAGTCGCGCCTTTCGACCGGCGCTCCGGGTGCGGATACGGTTCTTTCTGGGGGATTGGTACCGAACCGATCGTATATGCTTCATGGAGAACCGGGCACTGGCAAAACAATTTTTGCATTGCAGTTTCTGCTTGCTGGAATCGACAAGAATGAACGTGTTCTGTACATTACGTTTGAAGAGTCTGTCGAGAGTATCCGACAAAATGCAACCCGACTTGGATTTGATACCTCCGCAATCGAATTTCTTGATCTAACGCCACAAGGGGCACATTTTACGACTGCATCAACGTACGATATCTTCTCACCGGACGAGGTCGAATCGGCTGGATTCACCGAACCGGTTCGTGAGGCGATTACAACGATTGAGCCGGATCGTGTTGTCATCGATCCGATCACGAGGCTCCGACAACTTTCGCCAAATACCTATCAGTTCAGACAACAATTAATGGCGTTCTTTTCGTTCTTGTCCGAACAGGAAACAACAGTTCTGTTCACCACGCAGCCGGTTGGGGATCGAGATGAATTCGATTATCAGTATCTCTCAGATGGAACACTCACGCTCGGCTATGCTAAAAAAGGGCGGATATTTTCGGTGAATAAATTCCGTGGCTCCTCATTCATGTCCGGTGACCATACACTCCGTATCACTGATACTGGCCTCGTGATCTATCCGAAACTAATTCCGCAGTCACATCGTCGATCGTTCGACACGGACAAACTCTCAACTGGAGTTTCAAAACTTGACTCACTTTTAAACGGTGGCATTGAACGTGGAACGATCACAATCTTAAGTGGTTCCAGTGGTGTTGGGAAAACAACCACAGGGACACACTTTATAAAAGAGTCTGCAGCCCGTGGTGAGCGATCAGTTGCGTATCTATTTGATGAGGTCAAAGAGACGTTTACACATCGTGCAGAATCCATTGGTATCCCAATTACCGAGATGTTGTCGGGAGGCCACCTATCGATCGAAGAAGTAGAGCCGCTGGCAGTTTCACCGGATGAGTTTGCAGCGCAGGTCCGAACAGCAGTCGAACAACAGAATGCCCGCACAGTGTTACTTGATGGGCTCTCTGGATATCGGCTTTCAATCCGCGGCGATGAGGATGAGCTCATCCGAGAGTTGCACGCCCTTTGTCGATATCTGAAAAATATGGGTGTTACAACGATATTGACTGACGATGTTGGCGGTGTTGCTGGGGCACTCGATGTGACAAGTACAAACATTAGCTATCTTGCGGATACCATCGTCTTTTTCAGATATGTTGAAGTTGATGGCGAACTTCGAAAGTCGATCGGTATTTTAAAGAAACGCATTAGTGGATTTGATCGGACGCTCCGAGAGTTTGAGATCACAGATACGGGCATTCAGATCGGTGAACCGCTTCGCGGATTACAGGGTGTCTTGACTGGTGTTCCCCAACTACGTGATCTAGACCCATGACTGATCACCCGTCGGAACCGCCACCTCCGTATCCGTATGCTCAGCTGTCATCACTCCTCACGTCTGATAGTGTTACTGAGACCACTCCATCGAAAGTAGGAGGGACAGTCGCCTGTAGGCTTTCGAAAAAAGAAAATCAACGACTTCTGGTCTCATGGCTCGCCCGATTTGGAGGGTCTACGGTGAACACACCCCCAACCGAGTGCTTTACTGACGATCCGTTTGACATTTGTATTGTTGATGTTCCAACACTTATCGAAATTAGTGACGAATTGGTTTCGTATTTCACACAAAACGAAACGGGATATATTCCATGCCTTCTTGTAACGTCTGAATCCACTTCCGGCGAAGATGTTGTTGGGCGACTTCCCACAGTTCTCCGTTCACTCATTACGGAGGTAATCACAACGCCAATCCGGAAATCCGAACTTGCGCACCGTCTGGTTGCGTTGTTTCGAATCCGACGGCTCTCTGTTGAATTGTATGTGAGTCGCGAAGAGTATCGTAGAGTACTCCGTCTGATACCTGGGGCGGTCACCATTGTCACTAACGAAACAATAAGATATGTTAATCGGTCGGCAGTCAAACTTTTCAAACAAACCGAATCAGCGCTTATTGGACGGTCAGTTAGGCACCTGCTAGGAACTGATTGGGAGCGCATCCAAGAGTCGTTGTTGTCGGCTGATATTGGTGAGCCAACACCATTTCTTTCAGGGATATCTACAGTACCAAATTCGACACCCGTCGAAGTGGCAGCTGTTCAACTTGGGTCAAGCGGTGACTCGATCGCACTTGTCATTCGTGATGTCACTGAGCAACACCAACGAGAAGAGCAACTCCGACTCTATCGCCGTGCCATGGATGATGCGAAGATTGGTATCACAATCACCGATGCAACGGAGCCTGACAACCCGTTAATTTACGTAAACAAAGAGCTAGAGCGACTGACCGGCAGGAATGCAAGCGATATTCTCGGTGAGAACCCACGTATTTTTCAGCCCCCACAGACTACCTCTGCGATTAAATCGGACTTGCGTGAAGCGATTGCCAATGGCGAACCGATTAATACAGTGATACTCAACCAGCGATCGGATGGAACGGAGTGGTATAATGAACTTGACGTTTCTCCCGTTTATTATAATACTGAGCTCAGAAATTTCATTGGGTTTCAGCGTGATGTTACGGATGAGCGCGAGCGGAATCAACAGCTTGCTGTGTTAGATCGAGTGCTTCGACATAACTTCCGAAATCGGCTCAATGTCATCATCGGACACGCCGAAGAGATTGCGAATTCGCCCAGCGATACGAGAGACGGCACCCACGCAGAAGCAGTGCTCAGTGCGGCGTATGAACTGCTTGAACTAAGCGAGGAAGCACGGCAGTTTCGCAGTGCGATGCATGCAGATGAGCAGTCTCGGACTGCAGTCGATCTTGTTAGAGTGGTTCGTACAGAGATTCAAGAGCTCAGAGGAAAATTCGGCGAGGAAAGCGGCCGTGTTGTCACCTCGTTCCCAAACACCGCATATATTGACTCGAGTGAGAGCATCCGATTTGCGATCAGCGAGTTGTTGACGAACGCAGTGACTCACTCTGACCAGGATACTCCTCGAATCGAAGTGACGATCGAAGAAACGGCTGAGTCAATTGTCCTCACCATCACAGATGATGGACCAGGCATACCCGTATCCGAACAGTCTGCACTGGTCGGTGCCGACGAAACACCGGTTAACCATGCAAGCGGTCTTGGGCTGTGGCTTATTCGATGGTCCGTTGCTTCTGCAGGCGGACACCTCACATATACTGATGCTAAACCTCGTGGAAGCTGCGTTCGGATTGAACTGCCACACAGCACACAGACTAGCTAAACAGCCGTCTTAGATGCGCCGGTGAAAAAAAGGAGGTCGGTTTATCCATATGTACACCGATCTCTCCGGAGAGCGCTTTCAGCCCCGCTGTTTGTACTGGCACCGGCAGCGAGTAGGCGCTTCGAATCAGTTTTCCAAGCCGTATCTCGGTCGCGAGCTCTCGACGCCATGCGTCTTCATAAATCGAAAGCGATGCTGGCCGATCGGGCTGGATATGTCGTGCCGCACAGTCTGCAGCCGTCATCCCGTATAGAATCCCGCCTCCAGTGAAGGGTTTTGTCTGTGCGGCTGCGTCACCAATCAAAAATATCCGATCGGTTGTCACCCGGTCTGGCGGGCCGATCGGAATAGCCCCAGAACAGAAGTGCTCCGTCTCAACAGCATACTGATCGGTCAACATATCGAACATCTCGTTTATTTCTGCACCGGGCGGGGCTGCAAGACCGTACTCTACGCCTGCATCACCACGCGGAATGCGCCAAGCAAAAAATCGTGGGACAGTCAGGTGCACGTCAACGTGATTGCCTGCATCCGCTTCGTCTGTGAATGCAAGCACCCCGTGGAGCGTCTCATCCGGCTCGTCGAGCCCTGCCGTGCGTCGTACTTTTGAAATCGGCCCATCACAGCCGGCAACCATCTTCGCCGAAAACGTCTGTACCGACTCTGTCTCTGCAACACGAGCCGTAACGACGACCCGATCGCCCCGTTCGTCAACCGCCGTAACGGTATGTCCTTCTCGAACGTCTGCCCCTGCATTTCGGGCACAGGCGGCGAGTGTGTTATCGAGCCCAACCCGATCGATTACGTTCGATATCTCTTCAGTTTTATAAAATAGGTTTGGCTCCGTATCGGGGCCCCCAGTGTAGAAGTTCGCACCGTAGATCCGGTTTTGAAACAACGTTTCCTTTGCGTCCTCGGGGACGTACGACCAGATATCTGTACTGACGTGTCCTGAGCAGGCAAGCGGTGTTCCGATCTCCCCTTTTTCGAGTGCAAGCACGTCGTAGCCGGACTCGGCTGCTCGGCGTGCAAATCGTGCCCCGGCGGGACCAACACCGACGACGATGAAATCATACATACACAGTAGTATGGGTTATCCGGCAAATAGGTTGTCAGTTTCGCTGTTTAATACGATCGCTCGCGTTCACGCCGCTCTGCACTGTACCACTCAACACGCGTGTCAGTCTCTCGGTCTTCAACATCCAAGAGTCGATCAACCTGTCGCTCAAACTCCGATTCGGTGATCTCCCCGGCAGCGTACCGATTTTTGAGTCGCTCAAGCGGTGTCTCTGGTTCAGACTCCTGTTCGTCCTCATCGGGGAACGGATTCATCGGGATACCTAGCAGTCGAGAGACTGTGTACCAGAGCAACACGATCGGAACGAGCGGAATTGCCAACAACAGTACGATTGCAAGAAACGTAAACGGAACCATCCCAAGCAAAAATCCATGAATACCCAACAGCATCCCGCTTGTGATCGCAAACCCTAACGCAAACGCAAACAGCGTGAATAAAATCACGCCACCAACTGCAAGCCGCCGACGGAGGGACCAAGCCATATCTATACTGACAGCCTCCGTCCGGAAATACGTTCCTCAGTCACTAGACAACAGCCAATCCTTGTGGTGTCTGTGTTTCAAACGCGTCTGGCCATGTCTCACACACCGGGTCCCAACGATCGCCTCCGTCTGCGGTCCGGTAGAGTCCATAATTTGTTGCGGCAAATAGCTCTCCCACGGTCGTTCCGGAGGTCAGTACTGCCCGAACAACGCCGTCGCCCATCGGTATTCCTGTTCCATCGAGCCGCTCCCACGGTTCGGCATGCTGTTTTCGGTAGATGTAGGAGTCAGCCCGATCGGCTGCGTGTGCCGTTCTGGCACCGTCTGCAGCGGAGAGAAGCACGGTGCGTGGCTCTCCAGGATCGACGGCAACGCTCCAACAGTAGCGGTGCTCGAGTCCCTCCTGTGGATGTGTCCACGCCTCACCAGCATCAGTGCTTTCAGCGTAGCCGTCACCCGCTGCGCTCCAGACTCGATCTGGTGTTTGTGGATGTGTTGTCAGTGTGTGATTGTCAATCCGGGAATCCGGAACTCGATCGTGCCACGTCTCGCCTCCATCATGGGTCTGGATGAGTGCACCTGCCTCAATCCCAACGTAGAGGTGGTCTTCGTTGGTTGGATGCGGTTCAATCCACCTGACGTGATGCGTGTGTGGCCGTGGCGGAAATGACCAGCGCTCTGCTGACGCGAGTGTTGTGGGTGTACGACACTCGTTCCAGCTATCACCGCCATCTATCGAGCGATACACCCGGCTTGGTTCCGTCCCAGCCCAGATCCGGTTGTGATCCGTTGTATCGATCGCAACTGCCGTTACAGCATCCTGCTCGATTGACGTGGTTCCGATTCGATCGAACGTCTGTCCACCATCTGTCGATCGCTGTAGCCCATTCTCAACGGTCCCAACGAAGACCGTTTCCGGATCGTTGGAATGTGCTGTCACACACGCTAGCTGTTTGCCGCCTAGCGATCGCCGTGTCTCACTTTCAGTGGCCACGTAGAGGTCAGTTCTCATTGCAAGGTAGCAAACGGTCATACCGTACGCTCTCCGCGGAGATACAAAAACAGTCGGAGCCAGTGAGTGTTAGTCGTCGCTTGGGACCTTTGCAGGCTTCCGTCGATCGCTGCGTGGGCCATCAATATCAACTGCTGGCAACTCGTCTCGAAGATACAGCCCAGTGTAGGAGTCGTCGTTTCGAGCAACCTCCTCCGGCGTTCCGTGTGCGACAAGTGCGCCACCGTTTTCACCGCCCTCTGGACCAAGATCGATCACTCGATCGGCATTCTTGATCAAATCCATCTCGTGTTCGATCACAACAACGCTGTTACCGTTATCGACCAGTCGGTGGAGCACGTCGATGAGCTTTCGCTCGTCCTCTTTGTGGAGGCCGGTTGTCGGCTCATCAAGCAGGTAGAGTGTGCTCCCGCTATCGCGTTTTCCAAGCTCCTCTGCAAGCTTCACACGCTGGGCCTCACCACCGGAGAGCGTTGTCGATGGCTGTCCAAGCGTCATATAGCCAAGTCCAACATCTTCGAGTAGCGTAAGCCGGCGACGGATTTGGCTATTCGCTTCAAAGAACTCTCTTGCTTCTGAAACCTCCATGTTGAGGACATCTGCGATCGTCTTGTCCTTGTACGTAACATCGAGCGTTTCATTGTTGTATCGTGCTCCATCACACTGCTCACACGGAACGTACACATCCGAGAGGAAGTTCATCTCGATCTTGACGGTTCCCTGTCCGCCACACTCCTCACAGCGGCCACCCTTGACATTAAACGAAAATCTGCCTTTCTTGTAGCCACGCTGTTTCGAGAGNTTTGTCTCTGCAAACAGCTCTCGAACATAGTCAAACACACCGGTATAGGTTGCTGGATTCGATCGCGGCGTTCTCCCGATCGGGCTCTGATCGATGAGCCGGACGGTCTCGATTGCATCCATCCCCTCGATCGCATCATGGTCGCCTGGATCAACCGAGGTGTTATTGTTCATCTCTCTGGCTAAGCTTTTGTACAGGATATCGTGCATCAGCGTCGATTTACCGGAGCCAGAGACCCCAGTTACGGCCGTAAACACACCAAGCGGGAACGACACATCCACATCTCGAAGGTTATGTTGACGTGCGCCACGAACGGTGAGCGATCCTGATGGGTCACGTCTCTCGCTTGGAACGTCGATCTCTTTGCGTCCCGAGAGATAATCTGCAGTGATTGAGTTGTCGGCGTCTACAATCTCATCGAACGTCCCCTGGGCAACGACCTCTCCACCGCGCTTTCCTGGTCCTGGCCCCATGTCGATAATGGTGTCTGCTCGCCGCATCGTCTCCTCATCGTGTTCGACAACAACGAGCGTATTTCCAAGATCGCGAAGCCCTTCAAGCGTATCTAAGAGCCGATCGTTATCCCGTTGATGCAGCCCGATCGATGGCTCATCAAGCACATACAACACGCCGACAAGCCCAGAACCAACCTGTGTTGCCAGCCGGATTCGTTGGCTCTCTCCGCCAGAGAGCGTAGATGCCTCACGATCGAGTGTGAGATACTCAAGCCCAACCTCTTCCATGAAACTCAAGCGCGCACGAATCTCTTTGAGAATCTCCTCCGCGATTGTTCGATCGCGATCCGAAAGCGTTGCCTCCATTCCCTCGAAGTGTTTTCGCGCGTCACCAATGCTCAAACGGTTGACGTCGGTGATTGCCGTCCCGTCAACAAACACATGCCGCGACTGTTCACGAAGTCGCGTTCCATCACATGATGGACATGTCGTGACTGCCATGTACTCCTCGATGTGTTCGCGTGTCCCTTTTGAGTCTGTCTCAATATGGCGGCGCTCAAGATTTGGAACCACTCCCTCGAACCGTTTGGTTTTTCGTCGGGTTCCGTTTCGCGTTGTTCGCTCGAAGACAACCTCACGATCGGTTCCATAGAGGAACTGCCGTTGGATGTCTTCGTCAATCTCTTCCCACGGTGTGGTCACGCTGAGATCGAAATGCTTGGCAACCGAATCAATCCGCGTCCGATAGTACGATCGGTTGTAGCTCCAGGCCTCAAAAACGTTTTTGAGCGGTTTCCCTGGATCGACAATAATGAGGTCTTCATCAACCTCTTTGCTCTGTCCGATTCCTTCACACTCCGGACAAGCACCGTATGGGCTATTAAACGAGAACGACCGTGTTTCGATCTCCGAGAACTGGAACTCGCTGTTTGGGTTGCCAAGCGCTTCGGAGAACTCAAGCACAAGCCGATCGTCACCGTCACCACCAAGCGAGCCTGTTGATCGACTGTTTGAGCCCATCTCTATCTCTTCAGGCGGGTCCGGAATAATCACTTTTAAGAGTCCATCTGCCGCCTCAAGTGCAGTTTCGACACTGTCTGTAATCCTCGATCGAGCGTCAGAAGTGAATTTCACTCGGTCCACGATTACATCGATCGTGTGATCGTAATTTTTGTCCAACTCCGGTTTGTTGATCGTGAGATCGAACTGCTCGCCATCAACTTCCACACGAGCGTAGCCGTCTGCAACAAGCTCATCAAAGAGGTCTTCAAACGCGCCTTTCTGATCACGAACGATCGGGGCCGCAATCATGGCTCGCGTCCCATCCGGCAGCGAAAGGAGCTGCTGAACCATGTCCTGTGCACTCTGTTTACCGACCGGCTCTCCGGTGATCGGATCGTGCTGTACTCCAATCCGTGCGTACAGCAGTCGAAGATAGTCATGCAGTTCAGTAACGGTTCCCACTGTCGATCGCGGGTTGTTTGCAGCGTTCTTCTGATCGATCGAGATTGCTGGTGAAAGCCCCTCCACCGCTTCGACCTGTGGCTTGTCCATCTGCCCGAGGAAGTTCCGAGCATAGGCCGACAACGACTCAATGTAGCGACGCTGGCCTTCCGCATAGACCGTATTGAATGCAAGCGACGATTTTCCAGAGCCAGAGAGCCCGGTTACAACCGTAAATTCGTCACGCGGAATCTTGACATCGAGATCTTTCAGGTTGTGCTCTTCAGCGCCTCGGACTTCGATATGTTGTTTTCTCATTGGAATCCGATCGCCTCCGGAATCCGCGTTCTCGTCTCTCTCCCCGTAATCTGCTCCATATGAGCATCATGGACGCGAGGAACTTAACGCGCCCGTTCGAGTGATGCTATTACATACCGCAAAAATCAATCTCGGCCGCCCGCGATCGTTATGAAACTTCGATCTGTCCGCTTGCAAACAGTGTAATTTCGCACCCACTGTAGTGGAATGTGAGGTACCCGGTAGATCTGTCAGCGCCCGGCAGATGATTGATTGGCCCGAACAGCTCATTGACCGCGTCTGGATCAATCACTTCTCCGATCGGCTGTAGCTCTAATGGATCTACATCTAGATAGGCGCTTACAGCGTTGACGATCGTCTCACACACTGACTGCACACCATCCCATTGGTGGACCGTCAGGTATGGTTGATCAGTAAATGATCGTGAGCGTAGCTGCGGATGATTGATGCCGTCAAGTGATTCTGTCTTCGCACTCCAAGAAGTTGTTTCGTTCATGGGTGATACGTCACTACTTGATACGGTGGTTGTACAGTACCACGTTGTGGCTCATATCTGAAGCTGTTTATATACTAGCCACAATAATTGCCGGTACTGATGATGAAAACATACCTCTATAATATTTCTAATTCTTCCACAGAGATGCTTATTGGACGCTGTCGACGTAATATCCTGTTTATTATCAACCACACATATTTGTATATACCTTGACACAGTATACTAACCGTCTCAAACTGTGAGTCGAGGTGTCTTCCTATTTTGAAACGATCGTTAATCGCTTCGAAAAAGCGCCAATCACCACGCTGAATGTCACTTCACCTCGGTATTCATTCGGGGCCCCTGTCTTGTTGTTTATCGTGGTGAACGGCCTACTTTTCGACTAGTTGTATCCGTCAAGCATATTTTCGACATATTTTGCAATCACATCAACTTCAATATGCACTGGGTCACCAGTTGATTTCGCCCCAAGCGTGGTGATGTCGTACGTTGTCGGAATAATTGCGACATCAAAGGTTCCTGCGTCATGATCGATCGATGCAACCGTGAGCGAGATCCCATCTACACAAATGGAACCCTTATGAACAATATACTGCTCATGACCGGCCGGTAACGCAAATGTAAACCGCCAGTCGTCACCAACCTGGTCGATCGCCTCAACTGTCGTTGTTGTATCCACATGTCCCTGAACAACGTGCCCATCGAACCGGCCATCTGCTGGCATTGCTCGCTCAATATTTACGACATCACCGGTTTCAACGGTTCCGAGATATGTTTTTTCAACAGTCTCTGCTGCCAAAAAGACGGTAAACCACGGCGTTTCAGCCGCTTCATCACCAAACGTCTCGACAGTCAAGCACACACCGCTCACCGCGATTGATTGTCCATGATGTAGATCGTCCAACCCAGCTGCACTGATTGTTAGTCTCCGTCCGCCAGCCTCATCGTCGACTGATAGAATTTCACCCGCGGTCTCAACAATTCCAGTAAACATATGAACTCTTTCGGCCCACGATAAATGCGTGTTACGGCTCTCATTTTTGGAACACTGCCCTATGGACGGTCAGTTTTTCCCGCTTGAGAGGATATGGAAGTACAATGAAACTCGGGGTGATCGATATGATTAGTCTCGCGGCGACACTCGTATTTGCAATCCCTGTTGCAAACTATGGTGTGACGAGACTGCTTGCTGGCGATACCATACTCGGTGTTGGCATGGTTATTGTTGCTGTTGCAATGGTTGTTATCCCACAGTATATTCTTGATCCTCGAACGGTTGCAAAACGGCTTCTCTATGGGCTGCTCCCACAGCGACTTCGTGGTGAAAAAAAGCCAACAACCAAACAAGAAAAATCCACAAATCGGAAAGAGTAGGTGANATNTAGTTACTAGTAACCAACTAAATCACATAGTATATATATCTAAAACCGGCGACTGTTGCACTCAACTGTACTGTCGATTGATCTATATCCGTACTAACAATGGGTCAACGCTGTATAGCGTTTTGTAATGGCATCGCAGGTAGCACAAACAATCGCTGGGGAGGAGTACACCATCCGGCCATACAGATCTGGTGACCTCCAGGCATTTTTGGAGTTGGATACGGTAGTATGGGACCGAGAACAGTCTCCTGAGTGGTTCCGGTGGAAGTATATCTCAAACCCATTTGTCGATTTTGTCCCGATCGTCGTTGCAGAACAGGATGGTGAGATTGTTGGTTCACGCCCGTTCATGGTGTTTGAGCTCCGAGCAGGAGAGTCCACTTTCATTGGATACCAACCCGCAGACACCTCAGTCCATCCAGATCACCGGCGAAATGGCATCTTCAGTTCGATGACTGAGTTTGCCCTCACTGAGTATGCAGGGACAGAGCCGGATTTCTACTTCAATTACCCAAACGAGTATGCTCGCCCGGGATATGAATCGCTGGGCTGGCACACTGTCTCACCAGCGGTTACACACTTTCTGTTGCGATCGACAACCGGATATGGAAACGGGTCGCTCCCTTCAAAGATCGGGAAAACGCTGCTTAATCCTGCATTAACGCTCCGTCAACAGTTTCGGAGTAAGCGAACCTCTGTGAACTCTGCTGTCTCTGTTCGCCGAATTGAGGGAGTTCCATACAAACGCCTCGCAACACTCTACCGACGAAATATTCCAACGGCGTTCCATGCACACCGATCGGAGCAGTTCCTTAGATGGAGGCTGTCCAGTCCTGTCTGGAGCAGAGAAACCTACTTTGCAGCGTCTGACAGCTGTACCGTTGCCGTTGTTATTCGGACACGGACGCTCACAAACGGCGCGGTGCTTACACAGATAGTTGACGTCCTCCCGTTTTCGGGCGACGATAGGTGGCAGATGGCACTCAAGGGAGCAGTCAAACGTGTCATTACAGATCACCAACAGACAGACCTGTTTGCAACGGTTGGTAACACGCTTCCAAAAGAGCTGCTTAATGCATTTGGATTCATGAGCAACGATCGATTGCCACTGTCATACTTTAGCCGATACAGCACTGCCCTTGTGACACGGCCAAACGGCGATCCAGCAGACGAAAACGCATGGCGGTATGGCAATCGGCCAATTGATGATCCCACACAGTGGCGCCAAACATTCATTGAATGGGATACATCGTAACGTGTTTTTTTCCGCTTTCTCTCGGTTGGGGAGTGCTTATTCGTCCGAATGTGAGTGCTAACAAAGCCATTCGCAGCACCGACATGGATAATGGCAGTTGAACATTCCACCACTGAGCAAGACACCTCGCGATCGCACCGACTTGCACATAGCGTTGCACGGGCGTACCGCCTCTCAATTCTTGTGCTTAGTTTGCCGATCGTCTTGAGCGAGTATTTTGCACCAAAAACAGGCCGAGAGTACGGGATTGGGCTTCGAGACAAGCTACGACTCGGAGTTACAATGCTCCGAAACAACCGGCGAATCCCAACCGGCTCATCGTTTGTTGAGCATCTCATTATTGCGACAAAAGCGTTCACCGTCCCAGTTGAGGAGGATGGTGTTCTTGTCGAATGTGGGGCATACAAGGGTGGCAGCACCGCAAATCTCTCGCTTGTTGCTGCACTCTGCGGCCGTGAACTTGTTGTCTTTGACTCATTTGAGGGGATGCCTGATCCAGATGATAGAGACAGAGAACATCTGCTCTTGGCCTCTGAATCGGTCCACACATATGATGCAGATGCGTGGCAAGGTACACTTGCTGAGGTTCAAGCGAACATCCAACAGTACGGTAACATTGACGCCTGTCGATTCGAAGTTGGGTACTTTGAGGAGAGTATGCCCGCGTTTACGGACCCTGTTGTCGTTGCGTTTGTCGACGTTGGGCTTCGATCGTCCGCAGAGACTGCGATCGAATATTTGTGGCCTCACCTCCAGACCGGACGCTACCTGTTCACTCACGAAGCAAAACATCAAGAGATTGTGAGCCTCTTTTTTGAGGATGCATGGTGGCGCGATCGAATTGGAACGGAGCCACCTGGCCTTGTTGGAGCAGGAAGCGGGCTGGGTCTCCATCCCGGTCCGAACGGATTTTCCAGCTTACTTGCATATACGATCAAATCTCCGGAGCGCCGACAGTTCAAAACGGTCTCCGACGACGGAAAAGAGAATGTTGTCGCTGGACACGCAGATAATTGAGTTGTAGCATCCTACCGGCTGTGTGTCGGTGTGATTGATCGAGGATACGGTGCAAGTATCTCATACCCTGGCTCCGCAGCTGTGATCAGGACGAGCTCTTCAAGCCTCACCCCACCGCGATCGGGATCGTACACTCCCGGTTCCACGGTAACGACCATCCCTGACTCAAGCGGTGTTTCTCGGGAGAGAATCGGGGGCTCATGGAGGCTCAATCCAACGCCATGCCCTGTTCCGTGGGTAAATCCGATCTCTCCTTCCTCGGCGACCATCGGGAAACCATATGCACCGATCTCCGCAGCTGCTTCTTCATGGACCGTTGCTGCATCAACTCCCGGCGCAAGCTGTCGGAGTGCGGCATCAAGAGCTGCCTCAACTGCGACATATGCCCTTCGTTCCCATCCACCGTCACCCTCCACAACAAACGTACGCGTCATATCGCCATAGTAGCCGTGTGGGCCTCGTGGCGATATATCGATCAACACCGTTTCACCTGCATTAATCTCTTCAACACCCGTAAAATGAAGATCTGCAGCAGACGATCCAGCACCAATCACCGTATTTCCTGCCGGCTGAACACCATCTTGTGCGAGAATTGCATTGATTTGCCTTCGGAGCACTTCAGTCGTAAGTGCGGCTCCGCTCCACCGAAGCACTCCATTTTTTTCTGTGCTCTCTGCGAGGATCTTCTCTGCCTGGGCCATTCCAGCAGCGGTCACCTGTTGGACACACCGGAGGCAACCGATCTCAGCAGGCGTTTTCCGCTGTCGCTGAACTGTTACTGCATCTGTCGATCGGAGTTCGTAGCCTGCTTGCTCCAGATAGAGCGCTGCATCGTGTGGGATCTGTTGTGGAACCAGAATCGTGCCGTCAGAAATGCCCGCTGCTTGGAGCGTCGATACTGCACGAATCCCTGCTGGCTCCCCAACTTGTTCTGTGCGAACCTGCCGATGGGTTGTATCGCTTGCGCGATCGATAAACTCAGTCTGTGCCTGTTCGTGGAACAGTCTCGGTGCACAGAGCGTTGCGGTCGCTTTCGACCCGGTATATACAAATGCGTACGGCCGATCGGGCCCTGAGAACCGGGTGAGGTATCGAAGCTCATCATCGAACCGATCGCCAACATGAACAAAGCCGTCTGCATCTGTGTCAGCAAGCACTGTATTAAAAAACTCGAGCGATGTTGCTGGAGGCGAACCCGGATCCGGTGTTGTGGGTTGTGTTGTTTTCACGGCTCCGGTTCAAGTGCATCCGCAGGTGGCTCTTGTGCCGCTTCGAGCAGCTCCTCGACAGGTTCATCTCGAATCTCGTTGTGCAAGAGGACGCTAATCGGGAGTGTTGGTGCGCCGCTGATCAGGTTCTCCATCAAGACTAACCGCTCGCGGGCACGAGACATTCCGACGTAGAAAACACGCCGCTCGTTGTCGGTTAGCACTGGAACAGGATCGGTTCGCTTCGTAAACTCACTTTCTTCGTCCTCTTCGTGGCCGCTGATCGTCGCCGCCATCTGCTCAACGACCTTCTCAGTCAGATCGGTCCCAACGAAGACGTGGTCTGCTTCGCGACCTTTTGCGGAGTGGATCGTCCCTACACGAACCGTATTTGGATCCAAGCCTGCATAGTCACCACTGAAATACGATTTAACTGATTTTCGCTGGAAGTTGGTAACCTTTCGAACCATATCGCTTGCCGACGCTGGCCCGGGCATAAACGGTGCAAACCGCCTCACATCGTCCGGTGCGAGCGGTATCTCTGCGATATTCTCTGTCTCCGAATTTTCTTCTGTCTCATCAAGGAAGTCATAGAACTCCTCTCTCTCATTCGTTCCAAACGCTGAAGATTGAAGCATATCTGCCAATCGTCGCCCTTGCAGGAGCGTGAGTTCCTCATCTTCGCTGTAGGCTTCAACCGCCCGAACATAGTCTGTCAACCGATCGGTCCACAGCCGTTGATCGGTAAGTGATTTAAATGGAATTCCTTGATCAACAAACTCCTCGATGAATTGGAACAGTTGGTATCGTGCACGGAACAGCAGCATGACACTCCCGCTATCCTCATCGACAGTGTAACGAACATTCCGAACAAGCTCCAATATCGAGGGGTTCTGAATACCTTCTACGACACCTCCTTCTTTTCGTGGCTTCAGATCTTTCTCTTGACGCTTTTCGATATGTCTGATCTCATGGTTTACCACATTGAGAATCTTTGACGGAAGGCGGTAGGAGTTCGGCAGAATTTCATCTTCGTCCCGTTCTGTGTCCAATAGGATGTCTGGATCCGCACCTTGCCACGCGTAAACAACCTGGTCGTCGTCCCCTGCGATGAGAACTTTTTTCATGTGCGGCTTCCACTCCTGATAGACATCGTACTGCAGGGTTGTAATATCCTGAAACTCGTCGATGATCAGATACTCAACGTTTGGCAGGAGCGATCGCTGTTTAACACGCTCAAGCATATCGGCGAAACCGACGAGGTTATGTTCGCCCTTGTATGCACGCCATGCGCGAATCGCTTCTGGAATGTCAACTCGATCGTCGTCAGATGTCCATGTTGGCGTGTACTTGTTCCCTTCTTGTGCATGTGGATCAATCTCCGGTGGAAGCCGAACCTCTTCAACATTCCACTGGAAGGGAACATCGTACCAATCTGCAACCTCCCGACGTGTCCGCTGGAGCCACTGACTTGTCGCGATGATTTTGTTTCCGATCGTGGTCGATCGCGATGTTCGCCGACCACCACTTTTGTACTCGTCCTCATACTCAAGGCCGTAATCTTTGCAGAACTCCTCTTTGTTTGATTCGCTCACCACGTCGCCGCGTGAGAGATTCAACAGCTCATACGCTTTTGCGTGCATCGTACAGACGCTCCCCTGCAGTGCACGTGGTGTTGTGTCGATCCGCTCTGCGAGCCGCTCACGAATCTCCGCCGCCGCAGCACGAGTATAGGAAACAACAAGAATATCGCGAATCGTGACCTCTTCTTCTTCTAAAATCGAATCAACCCGGTCGAGGAGTGCAGTGGTTTTCCCGCTGCCAGGACCACCAAACAGCCGGGTAACCGTCACATCGCTAGTGCTCATTATACACATACATGCACTACAGCATCATAAGCAATCTGAATACAAACCACGAAAAAAACAATGGACTACTTACCAGAGCGATCGAACGTGGATACCCCTATACTGGTTTCCACCCACAGACAGTACATGTTCGCGCATCTTCGCTGTGAATCCCGCCACACTCAGGACACTGCTTTTTGTTATACGAATACTCCCATCGGGTTGTTGTCATCTGGTGCCCGTTTGTTTCAAGGAAGTCGTCGAACAACGCGTCGTCAGAGTGCGGTGCTGAAGCCATACATGATACGCTATGTCATACCACTACTTAGCTGTTTGGCTTTGCGTACTTCTTTGTCGGAATAATACCCAAAATCACGATACTATTACCCATATTATTTGCTACTTGTCACAAAATAACCCGAACTTATCTCTACACTCTGATTCTCATATCGAAGTTTACTGGTGATTTGTCACGCATAGTTTCGTCCGCTGCTGTTCGCTGCTTGGAAGCAAGACCATACCTTTGGGGCAGTCTCTCTGTTGCTCTACAATGGAGTTTCCGGAGGATCAACCGGAACGCGACGATGCGCCACCACTCTTGAGACGAGAGACGATCGGCTTGCTCTCAGGGCCACTTGTATTTGGGCTGGTCTCTATCTTTGAGCCATTTTTCATTCCGACTACTGCGAGTGCAGTCCTCGCAGGCACCGCATGGATTGCGATCTGGTGGATGACGGAAGCAGTTCCAATACCAGTAACAAGCCTGTTGCCGATTGTTCTGTTTAGCCTCTCAGGTGCGGTCTCCGTATCCGAAGCAACAGCACCATACGCAGATCCAATTATTTTCCTCTTGCTTGGTGGATTCTTGCTCGCACTTGCAATCGAGGAGTGGAACCTCCATCAGCGTATCGCGCTCTCGATCGTTGCGCGTGTTGGTGTGAGCCCCAACCGGCTGCTGTTTGGCTTCATGCTCGCCACCGCGTCGTTGTCGATGTGGATCTCAAACACTGCAACGGCGATGATGATGATGGTTCCTATCGGTGTTGCAGTTGTTGCTCAGTTTACGTCAATGCAACACGCAACCACTGGAGCAGCGCCCACCGATGACGTGCCCGATGCGGAGTCACTTCCGCGATCGAATTTTGGCATCGCATTGATGCTTGCAATTGCGTACAGTGCTTCGATCGGTGGTGCGGCGACACTTATCGGTAGCCCACCAAACGCGGTTTTTGCGGGGGTTGCATCGTCAAATCTTGGAATTGAAATCGGATTTCTTACGTGGATGCTGTTTGCACTTCCTGCTTCGGCTGTGTTTTTGCTCCTCACATGGGTGCTTTTGATCGCACTCTTTCGCCCAGAGCCGATCGGAGACACCGAAATCACGGACGCTGTTCAGGAACAGTTGGCAGAGATGGGCCCACTTGGACGGGGTGAACGTCGCGTTCTGTACGTATTTATTCTGGTTGCGGCGGGCTGGATACTTAGACCGTTTGTGTTGCAACCGCAGGTTCCAGCGATCACAGATACAACAATTGCGCTCATCGGTGGTGTGTTGTTATTTATTGTTCCGGTCAACCTTCGAGAACGAACCTTCCTTCTTGAGTGGGACGCTGTTTCTGCTCTTCCGTGGGGTGTTCTCTTATTGCTTGGTGCCGGATTTTCGATCGCAAATGCGTTTCAGCAAAGCGGGCTCGATGACAGCATCGCTCAAGCGATCTCGATATTTGCAAATATCCCGGTTGTGCTGCTGTTTGGGCTTCTCGCTGCGGTTGTTGTTTTTCTCACAGAAATAAATTCCAACACTGCAACGGCAACCGTGTTTATGCCAATTATGATTAGCTTGGGACTGACACTTGGAATTGATCCGATTCAGCTGATGGCGCTAACTGCACTCTCTGCGTCGTTTGCGTTCATGCTTCCTGTGGCGACCCCTCCGAATGCGATCGTCTTTGGGAGCGGGTATCTAACGATTCCTGATATGGTTCAAATTGGTGTCTGGCTGAACCTCCTCGCAATCATGTTGGTAGCGGCGCTTGCGTATCTGTGGGTACCAGTTATCTTTTGAGTACGTAAGCGAACGTGATTCTCCGCTGAAAATTGCAGCTACGTTGCGGTAAGGTTATATCGGTTACATCCTCACAGAGTATAACCCGGGCCGATCGGGGTATCGAATATGGAACGAGAGACAGTGAGCCATCAGGGCAGTGGCGTACAAATTGAGATACGAGAAACACCATACAAACAACATATGGAATATCCACTTGTTGAAGTTACGTGGTGGTCCTCAATTGAGGACTGTACCACGCTTGTGTTTGCAGAAACCGACCCTGCACGGCGTCAGCTTGAGCCTGCAGGTGTGCTTCTCGGTGGTGTTCCAACAGCTGTTGTTACCGCACTCGAAAAATCAGGCTACCAGATCGCATCGTAGCTTGCCTCTCAATTGAACAAATACGGAGGCAACCGATCGCTACTCTGTGGTCGCCTCTGGAACGCTCACGCCAACTTTTTCCGGCGTCAGTCGCTCAGGAATAGTCACGTCCTCACCCCTAATTTCGTCGAGGACAACTTTGATGTATGCGTTGAACAGTTCGGGATTTTCGCTCATCGGGAAATGGCCGATGTTCGTCATCTCGATCGCGCTTGCCATCTCTCCAACTCCTTCTGCAACCGCTCGCGCATCGTCAGGATCGGTTGCAAAGTCGTACTCACCGTTCATCACGTACACCGGACACTCCGGATCAACCTGGTCAAGTTTGTTCCGATAGTCATGATCCACTGAGTAGTAGTAGAGATCGCCACGGAACAGACCAGTTGAACCCTGCTCATAGAGATGCATTGTTTCGCGTCGTGCGGCTTCTGGACCATGTGGGGCCATCAGCCCCCAGCATGCGTATGCACTTACCTCCGCGATGTTCACCTGCGGATGGTGGAACCAGTCTAAATAGTATCCCGGGCTGTGGGTGCCACACTCCAAACCAATGAGTGCACGGAACCGATCTGGATGCCAATCACCTAGCTGTAGAATGATGTTCCCACCGATGCTTGAACCCATGTATACGGGGTCCTCAAGCTCCAGTGCATCTGCAATGCTTACAATACTCTCTGCGAATGTGGTTTCAGTGAGCGTGTAATCTTCGGTCCACCACTCCTCTGTCGTCGGTGGGACGGATTTTCCGTGATGTGGTAAGTCGTACGCGATCACTCTGAAATGCTCTGTGATCTCCTCGTCTGCAAGGAGATGCCGCCACTCGTGGCCATGGTTCCCCGCAGTGTGTTGACAAAGCAGCGGAATTCCATCTTCGGGGCCTGCTTCTTCGTAGTAGACGCGATGTTTGACACCCTCTATTTCAACGCCAACATAGTGTCCAGTAATCGATTCTTTCTCGCCGTGGGCTGGTGGTTCGATCGTCATTGTTTGGTGGTTTGCTAATTAGGTATTGTGTGCAACGCGCATCAGATCGAGCGCTCGCTGGAATGGCCGCAGATTCTGGAAAATTCGTTTGTTATTGCCTTGCAGCTCAAGATGGCCGTCCTCACCTCTGACTGCTGTCCGATAGTTTGACGCAATAATCTCATTGTTATGTGCAGGTGGAAGCTCCTGGACGAACTCCTCCCACGCCTGTTTGCTTCCTCGAACACCAAACGACCACTCCTGATTCACGCCAGGATTTGGCACGATCGTTTCGACCTCCCCACCATGCATTTCGATCAAGAACCGATCGTCATCGATCTCAACAAAGAAGTTCGTGTTGAACCGATCGTGACCACGTACTTTCATCTCTTTGTCTGTATTGACTGTCTCTTTGTACTGTTCCCACCATTCGTGGGATCCCAACTCTGTATCTGACATTATTTTATTCCTCACCTTCTGAGAAGGCAGTTCAACGTCGAGGAATCTCCCACTTCGTTATTCTATCAAAATCTGTGAAAAACAGTGACCTACCTGAATACAACTCAATCTTACAGCAGTATCTCCGTGTATTATGGTAACTTCCATTGAACAATGTTCAACGAATCAGGTCGGTGGCCCAGTTGTGTGTTCAGTATAAAACCGCAGTGGGCCGAGCAGAATCGACCCTCACTCGCTCACTTCCTGAGTCGATTTGCCCTTACAGAAATACGGCCTTGTTGAAATCCTCAGTTGGTGATAGGTTTTAGGGGTCCTGCTGAATACATAGCGAGCACCTCATACACGCTACCATCGATTTACTACCGCACTGTTCGATGCATAGGTGAAGGACCTTGTCTAAGCACTCACGCGAAGTCTTTCTGCTTCGCCATCTCAATCTCAAACCGCGCTCCACCATCGGTCCCATCGGTTATAGACAATTCCCAGCCATGCGCTTCCACAATCCGTTTTACGATGGTCAACCCGAAACCAGTCCCACCCCGTGCTGAC
>SL_7KL_010_BRINEDRAFT_10000069_pt1 | contig 41840 bp, 42 predicted proteins | sample SodLak_010_BRINE_FD_10663 | JGI IMG/M metagenome (IMG submission 10663)
GGGGCCAAGATAAAGGCAGATGTCGGAGCGTCTCATGCGCTGGGTATGACACAACCTGACGCCATTGGGAATCTTGTGTCAGGTGGCGAACACTAGAAGCAGGTTCAGGACTGTGAGGTCGCGTGCTGCCACGTAGGCTTTGCTTGCATCAGCGATGCCCAAGTCTCCGCGATACGCCTTGTAGATGCGATACCAGAACAGGTTCTGCTTGGCTGGCTGGGTCGGCAGATTTCCGAACTGACTTTGGAGCGCATCCATATCGACCCGGTGGTCCGCGGGACCGATCTCCGTGAAAGCGCGACTGCCCGGCATCGGGTATTTCCACCGCCAATGCACGATCCTGGCGCGCCAATTATCAGTGACCAGCCCAAGGCAGAGAAGCCGAACGGCCCCGAGAACGATAAGAGCGAACGCCTTGTGACGTCAGAAAACCGCCTAGACGGCGCCATCGACTCCGCGAAGATTAGGCAACAGGTGCGTGACGTATTCGATCTTTGAGTTGCCGCTGGGTATGGCACAAAGGAGAGCGCTTGATCGCAGGCGCCGATTTGCGATGCGATATGAAGGACTTCGGCCCCTCTTGCTTCCACAGTGCTTCCACGGGTGTTGGAACGCAGAAAGCCCCGCTTGGGGCGGGGCGTAAGGCATTGTAATCGTTTATAAAAATGGTTGCGGGGGTAGGATTTGAACCTACGACCTTCAGGTTATGAGCCACAACCCATTGATTTTATTGATTCTTTATTTTTCAAGAACTTAGCGCCAAGCCTTTGAAATCACGCCAATTCGGCTCCCGACATTCACCGTGTTCCAGCGCGTTGAGACGACACCAGTCGGCGTTGGCATGTGATACGTTGGTTGGATTCGCCGCTGCGCGAGGGGGTCAATGCGGTCGCCAGCATCATCGGCTCCCGCCCCAAGCTTGTGCATTCGCGCGATCAAGGGTCGAGGACTGCGTGACCGCAGCCCTCGGGGATAGGGATCAGAGGCGATCCTGCAGACGCCACCAGATCCGGGCACAGCGTTTCCGCACCGTGCTGACATCGGGCACTTTGCCGTCTGCGCTGTTCTCGGTGAACCAATCAAGGATCATCTGAAGGAAGTCGTCCTGCTTGGCAGGCAGACCTTTCGCGGCCAGATCGAGCACGACATCGACCAGCATGTCTTCCCATTCATAGACGGCTGGGCGCGCTGGCAGATCATGGCTTCACCATGCGTGTCGTGCAGCCTGATGCAATGAAGGGCACCGTCGCCTCATCCCGGAGGTCCGCGCCATGAGCCATGAGGCCACCAACTGGGCGATCAAGCAGCGCGGCTTGAAACCCACCACCAAGATCGTGCTCTGGCACCTCTGCGACCGGTTCAACCCGGATTACGTGTAGCGCGACAATCTGGATGAGAGGACGTATTGCCTCGCCGACAAATGTTCCTGAATAATCAGACAGTTGCCTCACCAGAAGTGTTCCCCAGAATGTTCCTTCTGTCAAGCAAAACCTACCTTGACGTCTCGCGCAGCACAGCGGCCCCCAGGGAGCGCGCTGACCGCAAGAGTCAGAGCGCGCTCCCTGGGGGACGCGGCCTCTTGAGCGCAACAAAGCACTAGAGCTTGTGATCAAGCAGACTGTAGCTGAAGGTCTTCCAATGCAGGCTGTTCCTGATGACCTTTCGCCCCAGAAGCTTCCATATCTCTTGGCGGCTCAGAGGGCACGATTACGCTTTCATCTGCGTCGTTTGTGAACACCTGCGTATGAGCAATCTCGCTGCGCCATATTTTCAGGCGGCGCTGTACAGTACGAAGCAGTGCGTCCGGGTAGGTGTCGGGATAGGCGGCCTGCAATCTGGACAGAAGCTCTCGCCCCGTTTTCGACGGATCTTCCGCAAACCATGCCTTTAGGTCGTGGGTGACGTCTGCAAGCGGATCGGGACGGCGGCGCCCTCGAGGCGCTGCGGGTTTTTTGTGTGATGTGGGGCGAACATCGCCCTCCTTCCAGGCATGCCGTAACCCCTCCAAGAACGCGTCAATATCCGACTTGGGATCGCGCTGTTTTTCCGTGGGTGGTGCCATATCGGCCAGCTCTTTCAGACGTTCCTGAGACTGTCGGATGTCATGGAGCAAGACAACCGGATCAAGTCGCGCAAATTGCACCGCAAGATTGTCCTTCACGGCCTGCGTGATGGCAGGATGCTGCTGAACACGTTGAAAGGGCGTTAGTGGCGGGTGATAGCGCTTTGCAACACGGGCTCCGTCGCGGATCTTTTCGTACAATTTGAACGAAGGCTGGAAAAAGTTCACGTAGAGCCGCATGCTCCGGTACAGACGCGCCAATTCGGTCGCTGCAGCGCTGCCGCTATATCTTCGGTAGCCGACCATTCGACGGACAATGGCACCGTTCTTCTGCTCGACATGGGCCTGATCATTCTTCCGATACGGCCGCGAGCGGGTGAACTCGACCTGAGACGCCTCGCACCAACCCTTTATCGTTTCGTTCATGAACACGGAGTCATTGTCTGTATCGAAGCCAAGCAACGGAAATGGCAGCGTCGCACAAAGCGCTGTCATGACCTTGCTCAACAAGCGTTGCTCGCGAAACAGAAGAGGCGCACATTCTGTCCAGCCGGTCGCCACATCAGTAAGGGTCAGCGTCTGTACGAAGCTTCCGTGTGTCGATGGTCCGCTATGGGCAACCAGATCTGCCTCCATATAGCCCGGCAGGGGATCGTTCCAATCCGCGAAAGTGCGGATAGGCACACTGCGCCGCACGGCCGAAGAATGCGCGTTCCGCCGACGTTTATCACCCGCGCTGACAGCTCGGACGTCTGAAAGAATGCGGTCAATTGTAGCCGCACTGACCTTTAAAAGCCGGCTGCGAACATCCTCATCAAGTTCAAGATGTCCATGACGCTCCATCGCCGGAATGAGGAGTGGAATGAGAGGCTTCAAGCGCTTCCCGCAAATTCGGTCGGCCGTTTCCCACAGCACAATCAATGCTTCTCGCACGGCCTCATCGTAAATCCGTCGTCCAGGCCTGGGTTTTGAGCGATCAATAACACGATCGCGCCGAAGCAGCCGTCCCACATGTTTCCGGTGATACCCCGATATCTCCGCAAACTCCGTCAGGATTCGTCCCTTCTCCGCACGGCTCGCGCCGCGATATCGCGCTGACAGGGCCTCCAGTAGTTCATCTCTTGTCGCCATGCTGATCCGCCTCATTGGTGCTCCCGAACAGTAGTGCTTCGGGAACAATTTTAATGATGCAACAGAACTGTTTTAAGGAACAGTTCTGGCGAGGCAATGCGATTCTCACCTTGTTTGTCGCGCGGCAATGGTTCCGACCCGTGCATTGTAAATCCCTGTCGGCACAGGAAATGCGCGCGCTGCTGTCCTCTCGCAAGGCAATCCAGCAAGCGGCCCTCTCGCTTGAACTGTCGATCCGTGGGGTACTGCGCAACTTCGGGCTGAAGATGGGACAGGTGGCCAAGGGGCGTTTCGAGCAGCGCGTTCTTGAGCTGGCCGAGGGCAATCCTATGCTGGAAGCTGCCGCGACCCCGATCCTGAGCGCGCGCCGCGCGCTGCGTCAGGAGCTGGCAGGGATGGAGAAGTTGCTGCGTGATCATGCCAAATCTGATCCTGTCTGCCGTCACCTGATGACCATGCCAGGGGTCGGCGCCCTTGTCGCGTTGAACTACAAGGCTGCGATCGATGATCCTGATCGCTTCTCATCCTCTAGGGACGTTGGTCCTTGGGTTGGCCTGACCCCGCGGCGCGAGCAATCCGGAGAACGCGACATCATTGGCGAAATCTCCCGGGCCGGCGATGCGGGGTTGCGCACGGCGCTTTATCAAGCCGCGACAGTGATGTTGCATAGCGGTCGCCCGAATTGGCTGAGTGCCTGGGCATGGGCTGTCGCCAAGCGGCGCGGCAAAAAGCGCGCAACGGTTGCGCTGGCGCGTCGGATCGGGGTGGTTCTGCACCGTATGTGGCAGGACAGCACGGAATTTCGCTTTACCCGTGCTGATACCACAACTGCAGCCGCAGCATAAGGCACGCACAACTACACCACCCATGCAGATCAGAGATTTGAAATAAAAGGAGAGACAGGCCGCGCCTGACGGCGTTGGCTTACCGAGATCCCAAGCCGGGATGCGGTCCCCGATGATGCCGGAAAGCTCCTAGTCACCAGATGATCACTATCTGAGTGCGCTTGAGAGATAGGCACACGGGAACCGTTCTTGGACTTGGTATAATGTGGCAGCCACAGCGCTGACTACGGATGGAAGCACATTCCGGTACGGGATATTTCGGTCATGCTGATGCGCGGAAAACACGGCCAAACAAAAACGTTCTGCAGCATACAGGGAAGTCACGGCTTCTATTCCCGGGGCGTTCACCGCTGCGATAGATGGATGTCTTCGCGCTGAACGCCCCTCGCTGTAGCTTCCCTGAAATGATCCCGCTCTGCCGGATCCACCAATCGATGACACCCTCGCAGCCAACAGTTCAGCGGGGGCAAGGCTTTTTGTGAAATTATCTCTTGATACCACCCGCCCCAATATGGAAGGAGCTTTGGGGCACCTTGCAGGAATTGTGGATGTCGACGACGACCACAGTGCTTCTTGTAACCCATGATCTGCGCGAAGCGGCCTATCTGGCAAATCGCATCTGCGTCATGAGCCCGCGACCGGGGCGCATTCTTGATGATCGAGAGGTTCCTTTCGCGCGCCCCCGCACAGTTGAAATGACCTACGAGCCTGATTTCACGGCCACGATCCAGCATTTGCGCAGCATGATCGTGCATTCCCCGAAGGAGAAAACGCTATGATGGCCGCAATCCGCCGCCGAGCTGCCTCGATCAGCCTGATCCTTGGTGTCTTCGTCTTTTGGGAAATTGCTTGCGTGGTATTCGGGATATCAAGCCTGATCCTTCCCCGCCCGTCCGAGATTCTGACAACACTCTATGTGCGCGGGCCGGGCATTTGGCCGCACGCCCAGCAAACGCTCTACACAACAATGACCGGCTTCAGCATTGGTGTTGTCATTGGCCTGTTGCTGGGCACCCTGATCGGCAGCTCGCGGCTTGCCTATGACACAGCCTACCCCCTGCTGGTGGGCATCTCGTCAATCCCGAAGGTTGCGGTGGTGCCGATCTTTGTGTTGTGGTTCGGCGCCGGGACAGTGCCTGCGATCCTGACCGCAATGATCATCTGCATATTTCCGATTGTGGTGAACATGGCCACGGGTCTTGCAACGGTCGAGCCGGAACTGGAGGACGTCATGAAATCCATGAAGGCGTCCAAGCTTGATATTCTGTGGAATGTCGCGCTGCCCCGCGCAATGCCCTATTTCTTTGCTTCGCTGAAAGTTTCGGTCACGCTCGCCTTCGTCGGCTCGGTCGTCGCCGAAACCGTGGCCTCGAACCGGGGCGTCGGAAACATGATGATGATTGCATCATCGTCATTCAATGTGCCGCTTGTGTTCGCAGGACTGTTCGTTTTGGCGACCATGGGCGTGTCCCTATACGTTATCTTCTCGCTGATCGAACGGCGGGTCGTGGGCTGGGCGATGCGCAAGGATGCAGCGATCTGATAGAGCTGACGACCTGCTCTGCATCAACAAAAACACGCGAAGGGCAATCAACACGCATTTCCTTCGCGTCGACATCACGGTCGCAACCCACAGGGATGGCGTGCGATTTGCCAACTCTGCGAAATAACAACAGCTTCATATTATGAACAGGAGACTACCTTGGACAATCTGAAAATCACCGCAGGCGATTTCACATTCACGGGCCATTTCGAGACAGAGAACGCCCCGAAAACCGTTGCCGCGTTTCGCAAGCATCTGCCCTATGTCAGCAAGATCGTTCACGTCCGCTGGTCAGGCGAAGGAGTCTGGGTTCCGCTGGGCGAGACGGATTTCGGGGTCGGATATGAAAATCATACAAGCCACCCCGCACCAGGGCATATCATTCTGTATCCGGGCGGAATCAGCGAGACAGAGATTTTGCTTGCCTATGGCGGTGTCGATTTCAGCTCGAAAATGGGGCAACTGGCTGGTAATCATTTCATCACCTTGACAGGCGGCCTAGAAAATCTTCACGCATTGGGCACTTCGGTTCTATGGGAAGGCGCAAAGCCGATCCGATTTGAAGCGGACTAATGGAAATGCGCCAACTGGGGGGCTGGGCTGCGCAAACAAAAGCGCAGCCGGTTTCCCAGCTTGAACATTTGGTCTAGGGAGGNGNCGATTGTCGGCGCCGCTTGGCGATCACAACGTTTCAGACNTATTTTCTGATCATTTTGCCTATCTGAAGGGGGCACCGCTANGGNCAGCTTACGCCATATGCTTCAGGTCCAACGCCGCGACGGCGCAAGCCGTTTTCTGTCCCTTGCACAGGTTACGGCGCGCGGCCATTACGCCTATCAGTGGTTGGGGCAGCTTCAACCGAAGTCGCCATAGAGGAGTGAAGCAGTTCTCAACGAGCCGCGACTCCTGGCGTTTCGGCGCACTCAGGCACTGCGTCTGCGATCCTTCAGGTGCAGTGCAGCCAGAGATTTGGCATGGCGCGCGTAGTCCGAATTTCCGCTGATCTGCGCGGCCACGATCGCGCCATCCATCAGCAGGGTGAAATACTCGACCGTCAGGCGCGAGTCTTTGATGTCGAGCATCTCGGCCTGTGCAGCGACCCAGCCATTCAGATGCGCTTTATGCGCGACGATGATCTTGCGCAGTCGCGTATTGTGAATGTCGAACTCGCCCGCCGCATTGATGAAAGGGCAGCCAAAAAAATGCGGATCGGCAAACCACCCCTCCAGAATGTCGAACATCGCCAGCAGGCGGCCCTCACCCTCTGTGGTGATCTTGCCCATCTCGGTAAAGAACCATGACCGCCACGCCGCACCTTCGCGCTCTAAAACAGCCTCGATCAGCCCGTCCTTATTGCCGAAATGCTTGTAGAGCGAGGTTTTGGCCGTGCCTGCGCGACGCGCGATTGCGTCCACTCCGGTCGCCTGAAATCCCGTGTGGCAAAACAGCCATGACGCAGCCGCAAGCAGTTTTTCGCGCGTCGTGTCATTGTAGCGCGCGGAACAAAGGGTTCCCGCCCCCAGACACAGTGCCTCAACGGGCAGATTGGCCGCGTCCACGGATGTCGTCGCATCCCAATCCTGTGGCTGGCCCAAATCTGTCAGGTTTTCCATCTGCGCATTCATTCCTGAAATCGTGTTCGTGCTCGCACTAGATACAGAACTGTATCAGAAAATACACGCGTTTGCCAATAACCCCATTAGTTGACCCGAATCATTCGCTGAACAAGGATACCAATCGGTATCCTTTAATACCCGAATTTCTGGCGATCTCCGCCCAAGCGCGATTCACTCCTGCCCGAAATATAAGCGCAGCTTCTAATTTAGACGCGCAAATAAACGAAACTCCGCAAGATGTGGCGCGCTGCGACATCAAGCGCAATTTCTCTTGGACAAAACAGATCGGTATCGTCACCTTTTAGGCATGCCAGCCGCCATCGGGGACAGAGGCCATTATGACCGCTCATAGCACGCTGAAGACAACAGTTTCGCTGGATACACATCGCAGCATGGCCCAACCCGCGCCGCACAAAACAACCAGGCCTACAGCATCAGGCACGCCCAATCCCGTCCGGCGCGGTGCGCATGTCCAGATAGACGGATTGCAACACCGCTATCGGGGCATGTCGCATAACTGTCTGGAAGATCTTAACTTTCAGGTAGAACGCGGGCAGATCGTTGCCTTGGTCGGGCGTTCGGGCTGTGGCAAGTCCACGTTGCTGCACCTTATTGCGGGGCTGATGCAACCCGGTGCCGGTGGGGTCTATATAGATGGCAACCGCGTGCGCAGCACATGCCCGCGCTGGGTGGTCATGTTTCAGACGCCGTCACTTTTTCCGTGGATGAATGTGGCGCAGAATGCCGCGCTCGGGTTGCGCTTTTCCGGGCGCACCGCGGAAATTCCCGCCCGCATTCCGCCCCTGCTGGAGATGGTGGGGCTGACCGCCTATGCGGATCGCAATGTGCAGGACTTGTCAGGCGGGCAGCAACAGCGCGTCGCACTCGCGCGGTCCCTTGCAACGCAGCCGGACCTTTTGCTGCTGGACGAGCCGTTCTCGGCGCTCGATGCCTTCACCCGCCGCGCCCTGCAACAAGATGTGCGCCGGATCGCCAAGGATCTGGGCCTGACAGTGGTTCTGGTGACGCATGACATCACCGAAGCCGCCATTATGGCCGACCGCGCGCTGATCATGGCCCCCGATCCAGGACGCATTGTCACCGACACCCCCCTTGACCCCGGCGCGGACCGGCACCGCGACAGCCCCGTATTCGAGGCAGAGCGCGCGCGCCTTGCCACACTTTTTGAAGCAACCGCCTGACCTTTCACACCCCCGCAATGGAGAATTTGACATGAACCAAGATGATTTGCGACGCGCTGAAATGAAATGGGCGATGGAGGCTTATAGCGGCGATTATTCCCGTCGTGGGGCGCTCAATCTCTTTGCCAAGGGTGGTTTGTTTGCCGGATTGTCAGGGCTGCTGTCGACTCTGCCGCAAATGTCCTATGCGCAAGAAGATGAAGTGGTGCGCATCGGTTACCTGCCGATCACCGATGCAACCGCGTTGCTGGTCGCCCATGCGAACGGGTATTTCAAGGATGAGGGGCTGGATGCCGAAGACCCGACTCTGATCCGCGGCTGGGCGCCCCTGATCGAAGGGTTCGTCGCCAACCGCTTCAACCTTGTGCATTTCCTGAACCCGATCCCGATCTGGATGCGGTACAACAACAACTTCCCCGTAAAAGTGCTGGCATGGGCGCATACCAACGGCTCTGGCGTGGTGGTGGGCGAACATACCGATATCAATGATTTCAGCGGCCTAGGCGGCAAGCAGGTGGCCATTCCGTTCTGGTATTCGATGCACAATATCGTGCTGCAATACGCATTGCGCCAATCGGGTATCACGCCGGTCATTCAGGACCAGTCCGCGCCGCTGGCGGATAATGAATGCAACCTGATGGTCATGCAGCCGCCCGAAATGCCCCCTGCATTGGCGGCGCGCTCCATCGACGCCTATATCGTGGCCGAGCCGTTCAATGCGTTGGGCGAGGTGATGGCAGGCGCGCGGATGCTGCGCTTTACTGGCGACATCTGGAAAAACCACCCTTGCTGCGTTGTCGCGACCCATGAAGAAGCGATCACCGCGCGCCCCGAATGGGTGCAGGCTGTCACGAACGCCGTGGTACGCGGCGCGATCTATGCCTCTCAGAACAAGGCCGAGGTCGCCCATATGATCAGCCGCGACGGCAAGGGCTATCTGCCTGCGCCAGCGGAAGTGGTTGTGCGCGCGATGACCCATTATGACACTGCCGAATATGCAGATAGCGGCGCGCAGACGCATTCCGACTGGGGCAATGGCCGTATCGACTTTCAGCCATGGCCCTACCCGAGCGCCGATGCGCTGACGGTGTCTTACTTGCGCGAAACTGTGGTGTCGGGCGATGCGGCGTTTCTGGCCGATCTTGATCCCGCTTTCGTGTCCGAAGATCTGGTCGACCGCCGCTTCGTGCGCAACGCTGTCGAGCAATACCCCGAATGGCTGAATGATCCTTCCGTCAATCCGGGCGATCCCTATACCCGCGAAGAGGTGCTGTCGCTGTGACCGATGCCGCTTACACCCAACCAGATCAATCGCGTGCAGATGCGCACGATGCGCGATTGGCAGCACTGAAAGGCTGGGCGCGCAGCGTAGCTATCGGCGCGCTGGGTCTGAGTATTCTTGGCGCGCTTTGGGCCTTGGGGGGCTGGTACATTGCCCAGACCCCCGGAATGCGCGCCTTTTCGCAACTGGCCCCTGTTCCCACATTCGAGCGGCTTTGGGTTATGTTCCAGCGCGGCGAGCTCTGGTCCATGTCCGCGCCAAGCCTGTACCGCGTGGGCTGGGGCTTGGGGATTGCCATTGTGATTGGTGTGCCGATGGGCATTCTGATCGGGCGGCTGGCATGGCTGCGCGATCTGTCCAATGCACCGTTCCAGTTGCTGCGCATGATCTCACCCCTCAGTTGGATGCCGATTGCGGTGATGGCCTTTGCCACATGGAACAGCGCGATCATCTTTCTGATCGTGGTGGCTGCTGTCTGGCCGATCATGTTTGCCACGGCTGCCGGGGTGAAGCGAATTGACCCTGCATGGCTGAAAGTGTCGCGCAATCTGGGCGCAAACCCGCTGCACTTGCTGTTCTATGTCATCCTGCCCGCCATTGCGCAGGATATTATGACCGGCATCCGGCTGGCGCTTGGCATAGCCTGGGTGGTGCTGGTTCCGGCGGAATATCTGGGCGTGTCTTCGGGGCTTGGCTTTGCCATCAACGATGCGCGCGACTCCCTCGATTATGCGCGGCTGGGGGCAACGGTGCTGGTCATCGGTGTCATTGGCTACGCACTCGACTCTCTGTGTCTGCTGGCGATCAAACGCTTCAGCTGGCTGCGCAGTGATACCTGAACCTTAACCCAAAAAGGAGGAATACCATGGGTGAACCCGCAACCGTACTGACAGGCTGTCTGGCCCCGATCGACAGAACCGGACTGGAAGGCCTGATCGAAAAAGGCAAGGCCGACCCGAAAGCGATCAAGACACTCAGCTGCAAGACTGTCGCCGAGGGCCGCTTTCGCCACGCCAACTATATCCGCGACCTGCCACCCTACATCGTGGATGAGCCACCGGGGCTTTTGGGCGATGACACAGCGCCCAACCCGTCTGAGGCGTCACTCGCGGCGCTTGGCTCCTGCGTCTGCGTCGGTCTGCATGCCAATGCCGTGCATCGCGGCATCACTGTGCAGAAGCTGGAAATCGAGATGGAAGCCGATCTGAATATCACCGCTGTCTGGGGCACGGGCGACCAGTCGGAAAAGCCCGTGGGCTTTACCGATGTGCGCATGAAAGTCGTTATGGAAGCCGACGCGCCGCAAGAGGTAATAGACGAGTTGATCGCGCATGTTGCGAAATGGTCGCCGGTGTTCAACACCTTCTCGCGCCCGGTGAATATGGAAATCAGCGCCGCCTGATCCGACTGTCGGGGCCACGATGCAATCCGTGGCCCCACCCCATTCCCCCCTCGATGTCTGAGCGCGACAGGCCATCGCATCCACCCTGACAGGAGTTGCTCATGTCCCTAGACCTTGCCCCCGAAACACTGACACCCCCGCTGGCCCTGCCCGATGCGGAATTTGTGCTGGCCGAAGCAGACCGTATCACCGCCAGCGACCTTGTGCCCCTTGTCCGTGCGATTGACACAGACGGGTTATACCCCGAAGCGGTCATGCGCAGCTATGGCGCGGCGGGCGCGTATCAACGGCATCTGCCCGCCCCCGGCGGCGCGCTTGATCTGGACACGACCATTGCCGCGATGGCGCGGGCCGGGCGCGAATGTCTGTCCACTGCGTTTTGCATGTGGTGCCAGTCGGCACTGGGGTGGTATATTTTCAACTCTGACAACACTGCGCTGCAAGCCGGGCTTGGTGCACAGGTTGCCACCGGCGAGGTGCTGGGCGGAACAGGTCTGTCCAACCCGATGAAAACCCTGTTCGGAATTGAGCAGATGAAGCTAAAGGCCACCCCTGTTGAAGGCGGCTATACCCTGCGCGGCACCCTGCCTTGGGTCAGCAATATCAACGAAGACGCCTGGTTCGCGGTGATCAGCGAAATTCCCGAAGGCCCGCGCGCAGGCGAGCGTGTGATGATGGTTTTGCATGGGCGCGGCGACGGCGTCAAGCTGGTGTCGAACGATCACTTTGTGGCGCTCGAAGGCACCCGCACCTATGGCGTGCAATGCCGCGATGCCTTCGTGCCCGAGGCCCAGATCATTGCCGACCCGATCAATGCCTATGTGCCGAAAATCCGCGCCGGGTTCATTCTGCTACAGGCGGGCATGGCCTTTGGCATGATCGAGGGCTGCATCGGTCTGATGGAACAGGTGCGCGGCCCGCTGGGGCATGTGAACCAGCACCTGCCCGATCAGCCCGAGCATTTCCGCGAAAAACTGGGCGCCATGAAGGCCGAAGTCAGCGCATTGTGCAAAACCCCCTATGACACATCGGACGACTACTTCATCCGAGTCATAAAGGCGCGTCTGGCCGCCGGTGATCTGTCTGTTGCCGCCGCGCATAACGCGATGCTGCATCAGGGCGCGCGGGGCTATGTCACGCACGGGGCCGCACAACGGCGGCTGCGCGAAAGCTATTTCGTGGCCATCGTGACCCCTGCCACCAAGCAATTGCGCAAAATGCTGGCAGATATGGGCGCGACCGCCTGATCTGCCGAACCGACCCCACCAAAAGGATACCACGATGAAAGACAGACCCCATCTTGAACCGATGATGACCAAAGATGATGTCGCGGGCATGGTGCTGGCGGCAAAGAAACGGCTGGGCCTGAGTTGGGTCGCGATTGCCGAGAAAACAGGGCTATCGCCTGTATTCACACATTCGGGTGCAATGGGCCTGAACTCTATGCCCGAAGACGCCGCAAAAAAGCTTGTCGCAGCCCTTGGCCTGCCGCAAGAGGCGGTTGACGTGCTGATGGAATACCCCACCAAGATCTGGGAACAGGCTGTGCCCACCGATCCATGTATCTACCGCCTGTATGAGATTGTGGGCGTTTACGGCCCGACGATGAAAGCCATCATTCAGGAAGAATTTGGCGACGGGATCATGTCAGCGATTGATTTTGATATGGTCATCAGCCGGGTCGAAAGCCCGAAAGGCGACCGCGTCAAAGTCGAGATGACAGGCAAGTTCCTGAAATATAACAGCTGGTAAAGCTGCGCGCTGCGCAACGCATGGCTTTGCGCGGCACAGATACGGGCAGGACTGAGAATATGACGCAAGACANGGCAGAACTGGTCGTGATCGGTGCCGGACAGGCCGCACTGACACTTGCCGAAACGTTGCGCCGGGCAGGCGACAAGCGCAGCATCACATTGGTGGGCGAGGAACCCCACCCGCCCTATCAGCGTCCGCCGCTGTCCAAGGCCTATCTGTCGGGAAAATTGGCGAAGGAACGCCTCTGGCTGAAACCGCGCGCATGGTATCTCGACAATGACATCACACTTCTGACGGGGTGCAGGGTGCGCGGGATCGACAGGCAGGCGCATATGATCCTGCGCGATGACGGGCGCGCGCTTGGATATGACACACTTGTCTTGGCGACCGGCAGCCGCCCGCGCCCCTTTCCCGCGCCTTTGGGCGGTGGTTTGCGCGGTGTCCATACGATCCGCAGCATGGATGATATTGACCGGCTGGCGCCAGAGCTTGCATGCGCCCGCAATCTGGTGGTGGTGGGCGGCGGATATATCGGTCTGGAAGCCGCCGCGATTGCGCGGGTGCAAGGGGTTCAAGTCACCCTTATTGAAGCAGGCCCACGCATTCTGGCGCGCGTTGCCTGTGACATAACGGCTGATATGGTGCGGACATTGCACATGTCGCACGGCGTTGATCTGCGCGAAGGCGTTGGTGTTGACAGGCTACATGCGGGTTCGGACGGCGCGGTAACCGAAGTTCACCTCAGCGATGGCAGCACCTGCCCTGCCGATATTGTGATTGTCGGGATCGGTGCCTTGGCCAATGACGCGCTTGCGCGCGATGCAGGTCTGGACTGCTTGGCCACGGACGGAGGCGGTGTTCTGGTGGACAGCTTGGGTCGCAGTTCGGACCCGAGCATCCATGCCATCGGCGATGTCGCAGCATTCTCGATTTCTGATCGTGTTATGCGGCTTGAAAGCGTGCAGAACGCTTGCGATCAAGCACGTGCGCTGGCGAACACATTGTTGGGAACGGGCGTGGCCTATGCGCCGACCCCGTGGTTCTGGTCAGATCAATACGATATGAAACTTCAAATCGCCGGGCTGAACATCGGGGCCGACACTGTCGCGCTTCGACCGGGCCCCAAACCCGGCACAGGCTCTGTCTGGTATTTCCGCGACACACGTCTCGTCGCGATAGACGCTTTGTCAGATCCGCGCGCTTACATGACGGGAAAGCGCTGGCTGGAACAAGGGGTGTCCCCTTGTGCAGAGTGGGTGCGCAACCCGCAGGCAGACCTGAAAACCGCGATCTGATCTCGCCGCAACCCCTTAAACCCCGGCGCGGCTTCGTCCTGCCGCCCCTTGCGTAAGCGCCGCCTGATCTGCACGCCCAGCCCCTTGCCGACAGTCGGGCCTCCGCTCACCCTGTTCCAAAGCAGACATATCGATCCGATGCTGCGCAAGAAAGGGATCAGGTGTCACTTTCCTGCGGCAAACCCTAGCGTTCCTGCGCAAAGACCCGCAACAACTGGGCGGGCCCCCGTCGCCACAGTCTGACCGCAGGCAGCAGCGCCGCGAGCAGTACGGCGACACCGGCCCATAGCCCCAACCGCGCCCAATCGGCGGGAAAAACCTGCATCGGCAAGCGCCAGCCAAAGGCCTGCACATTGATGACCGACAACAGCACCTGCGCCAGCAACAGGCCCACAGGCAGCGCGAAAATCATCGTCAACAGACCCAGCGCCAGCGCGCGCGCCAGTTCCAGCGCTGCCAGATGCCGCGTTGTCAGCCCCAGCGCCCAAAGCGGGGCCAGTTGCGCCAATCGCATGCCAGATAGGGTCACGAGGGCGGCGAACAGGGCAAGGGCCGCCACCGAAAGGGTCAACACATTCAGCGCGCGGGTAATCAGGAATGTCCGCTCGAATATGGTCAGCGACAGCGCTTTGGCCTGTGCCTGATCGGTAATCTGGGGGCTGGGCAGGCCGAAATCATCCTGAAGGGCGGCGATCAGGCGGGGTGCATCCTCGGTGCGGATGGCGAATTGCCGGATGGGCGTGTCAGGATAGGCCGCTTCAAAACGGTCCACCGACAACACCGCCTGCGCCAGCGGATTGCCGTAATCGGGATAGGCGCCCAGCACTGGCAAAGGGCCGATCCCCGGCAAATCGAGCATCGACGTACCGGGGCGCAGCCCCGCGCGCCGGTAAAGCTGTTCATTGACCAGCACCCCCTCGCCCGCCGCCAGCCTGTCCCAAACATCCGCCACAGGAGCAATCAGGGGCCAGTTGTCGCGGAAAGTGGCGTGATCCTTCATCGCATAGACCTGCCCCGGCTGGCCCGCGAGTGTGGCATCGATGCGCTGCATGGGCAGAATGGCATCGGCGCGCGGGCTCAGGAAAGCGTGCAAGGCCTCAGCCTCGGTCTGGCTGCGGGGCAGGACATTGACCTCGGCCACCAGCCGCAGGTCCAGCCAGTCGATAAACGTTGCGCGAAAGCTTGCGACCATCGTGCCCACCCCGATATTGGCCGACAGGGCCAGCATCAGCGCCATCAGCGCCAGCGACAGGCGCGGCAGGTTCTGGCGGCTGTCGGCCCAGAACCACTGCGCAACAGGTGTGCGGGCCATGCGTTCGGCCCCTGCCAGCACGGCGGCCAGCACCAGTGGCACGGCCAGCGCCGCCGCCAGTAGCGTGGCGGCCAGCAAGGTGAAACCCGCAACCAGCCCAGCGCCCCACAGCGCCAGAACCCCGGCCAGCCCTGCCAGCGCTACAGCGGCCCCGCCCTGCACGCGCATTGTACGCGCCGAGGCGTGCGCCCATGCGCGCGGCTGCGCGGGGGCCAGCACAGGCATATGCCACAACCGCCACAGCGCCTGCGCGCCTGCCAGCGCTGTGCCTGCCAAAGTCATGCCCAAGCCCGCCAGCGCCCAAAGCGGGTCAAAGCGAAGCGTACCGGGCACGGGCGCGCCATAGAGGCCGCGCAATGTCAGGGCGACATCGGGCAACAGGGCCGCAGCCAGCAGATAGCCCAGCCCCAGCCCCACAGCCCCCGCGACCAGCGCAAACAGGATCATCTCACCCGCAAGGCAAGCGATCAGATGGTGTAAGGGCAGGCCAAGGGCGCGCAGGGTGCGAAACATGGCGCGGCGCTGCTCGAACGCCAGACCCACCGCAGAATGCACAATGAACAGCCCCACCGCAAAGGCCAGCAAGCCAAAGGCCGTCAGGTTCAGGTGAAAACTGTCGGTCAGCCCCGCCAGTTCGGCCCCGTCTTCGGGCGAGATCAGGCGCAAATCGGGCGCAACCGCGTCAAGCGGTGCCAGCCCTTGGGGCTGCGCGGGTGCAAGGGTTAGCCGTGAGATCCTGCCCTCCGCCCCCAAAAGGGTTTGCGCAGTGGAAATATCGACCAGCACGGTGCCGACAGGCAGGGCCGAAGTGGCGCGCAAGGGCCGGTCGGTCGGCCCGATTTCCTCAAGGGTCTGCGGATGGGCATACCCCAGACCGTCAAAAAACCCTTCCAGATCCGACGCGGCAAGTGCAGGGCCAATGCCCCCCGGCGCGCTGAGCGGATCAATCCCCAGCACTGTGACGCGCCCCGTGCCCAGAGCCGCGCGCCCCTCGATCACCGGCGAGACCAGCCNCCCCGCGCGGCGCAGCCGCGCGAATTCGGCCTGATCCATCTGGCCAGAGGCATGTTCAAGCCGCGCGGTGCCACCATCCGACACCACGCCTTCTGCGGTGGCATAGGCGGCGCGGGCCTCGGCGTTCAGGGCCTGCACTCCCGACCACAGCGCGGTTGCCAGTGCCAGCCCTGCCAGCAACATCGCCAGTTGCAAGGGCGCGCGCCGCCAATGCGACACCAACGCCGATAGGGCGGCGGCGGTCATGGCGCATCGCCAAGCTGGCCTGCGCGCAGATGCGCGCGCGCTGTGCAGCGTGCGGCAAGTCGCGGGGAATGCGTGACCAGCAATAACGCGGCCCCTGCCTGCGCGGTCAGATGCAGCATCAGGTCAAGCACCTGATCACCAGTCGCCTCGTCCAGATTGCCTGTCGGCTCGTCCGCCAGCACAAGGGCGGGGCGCGCAGCAAGGCACCGCCCGATGGCAACGCGCTGTTGCTGGCCGCCGGACAACTGCTCGGGGTAGCGCTGCAACAACCCGTCAAGCCCAAGCCGCTGCGCCAGATCCGCAACGAACGCAGCATCCGCTTTGCCCGCAAGCCGCGCCTGAAACGCCAGATTGGCCCCCACATTCAAGGACGGAATCAGATTGAACTGCTGAAAGATCAACCCCACCTGCCCCCGACGCAAGCGCGCGCGCCCCGCATCGCCCATCGCGGTCAGATCATCCTGTGCGACAAGCACCTGGCCTGCATCCGGCTGTTCCAGTCCGGCAGCGATGTGCAAAAGCGTCGACTTGCCACTGCCGCTTTCCCCTGTCAGCGCCAGTGACTGGCCAGCCTCCAGGCCCAGCGACACGTGTTTGAGCACCTCGACGCGCCCTTCGGCGGTGTCAAAACTTTTGGATATGTCGCAAAGGGTCAGCGCTTTCATGAAGCCTCCTGTATCCAGCAGAGTTTAGGCCTTGGCAATACGGTTTCCAGCCGCGCTGGGGGGCTGTCTGCCCCCCGCCATGCAAAGCATGGCTCCCCCCGAGAGTATTTGACGCAAGAAAATGATGCGGGCGGAGGAATGTATCAGGTGCCGTCATCCCACAACTCTGCGTCCCAGATTGCGGGCGTGCCGCAGATTTCAGGGTCGGGCGGGGTGACATTGGCCGTGTCTTTCAGTGCATAGGGCAAGGTGCCAAGGATATGTTGCAGCACCGCAAGCCGCGCACGATACTTGTCTTCCGAGCGGATGATGGTCCAGGGGGCGTGCATGGTATGGGTGCGCTCGAATGTCTGGGCGATGGCATGGGTGTAGCTGTCCCATTTGCCCAAGCCATCGATATCGATTTGAGAGAGTTTCCAGTGGCGCATCGGGTTGCTTTCGCGCGCCAGAAGGCGGCGGAATTGCTCTGCGCGCGACACATTCAGCCAGATCTTGATCAGATGCACGCCGTCCCCGACCAGCATACGTTCAAACTCTGGCGCCTGATGGAAGAAACGTGCGCGCTGCTCCGGGGTGCAGAAACCGAAGACATGCTCGATCACTGCGCGGTTGTACCATGACCGGTCGAACAGCACCATCTCACCCCCCGCAGGGAGGCGTTCGACATAGCGTTGAAAGAACCATTCGCGCCGCTGGCGGTCGGTGGGCTTTGGCAAGGCCTCGACCCGGACGGTGCGCGGGTTGGTGACTTCGGTGATGCGGTTGATCGCACCGGATTTGCCTGCCGTATCGCGCCCTTCAAAAATGACGATCACACGCTGCTCTGTCTCAGCCAGCCAGTGTTGCAGTTTGGCCAACTCGAATTGCAGCGGTTGCAGCGCGTCCTGATAGTCGGATTTCTTCATCCAGCGCGGATAGGGGTAGTTGCCGGCCAGCGTGTCGCGCTTGCGCGCATCCTCTATGGTGCGGCGCAGGGGTTGGGGCGCTTTCTGTGTCAGATACTCTGTCACTTGCCCGTCAAACGGCATTGGAATCGCGCTCATCTCTGCCCCCGTGTGCTGATCCTGTCAGCAAAGGGCCAAACGCGTCGTGATGCAAGGGGTTGCTGGAGCGGGCAGCGGGAATCGAACCCGCACCAAGAGCTTGGAAGGCTCATGTGATACCATTTCACCATGCCCGCACTGCCTCATCAGCTACCAGCAGCCCAAGCGCGGGTCAAGTACCCAGCGCCCCGCGACGCGGCAGGAAAATGGTCGTCAGCCCCAGAAGCGGCAGAAACGCGCAGGCCTGATACACCCATGCAATGCCGCGAAAATCGGCCATCACGCCAAGGAACGCCGCAGCAATCCCGCCCATCCCGAAGGCAAAGCCGAAAAAGATACCCGCCACCAGCCCCACGCGACCGGGCAACAACGCTTGCGCAAAAACCACGATCGCCGGAAAGGCCGAGGCGAGGATGATTCCAATGATGACCGACAGCACCGCAGTGGCTTGCAGCCCGACATAGGGCAGCATCAGCGTAAACGGCAGCACCCCAAGGATCGAGAACCAGATCACCACCAGCGGGCCAAAGCGGTCGCCCACCAGCCCGCCCAGCATAACCCCGGCGGCACCGGCGGCCAGAAACAAAAACAGCATCTGTTGCGCAGGCACGATGCCCAGATCAAAGCGGTCGATCAGAAAGAACGTGTAATAGCTGGAAATGCTGGCGGTATAGGCATTCTTGCTGAAGGTCAGGATGGTCAGCACCACCAGCGCCACGATAACGCGGTTGCGCGGCAGACCATGGGTTTGCGTCAACCGCCCCTTTGCAGCACTGGCCCGCGACAGATTGCCATACCAAAGGCCCACACGGTTCAGAATGATCATGCCCACCAGCGCCATCACAGCAAAGGCCGCAACACTTGGCCGCCCCAGCGGCACCACTATAAACGCGGCCAGCAATGGCCCGAGGGCCGATCCGAAATTGCCGCCCACCTGAAACAAGGATTGCGCTGTGCCGAATTTGCCGCCAGAGGCCAGCCGTGCAATGCGGCTTGATTCCGGGTGAAACACGGCCGAGCCGATGCCGATCAGCATCGCCCCCGTCAGCAGCCCCCCGTAACTGGTCGCAAAGGCCAAAAGAATCAGCCCGAACAGCGTAGCGCCCATGCCGATGGGCAACGATTGCGGCATGGGGCGGCGGTCTGTCACCAGCCCGACAAACGGTTGCAACAGCGAGGCTGTGACCTGAAACGCAAAGGTCATCAGCCCGATCTGCCAGAAACTCAGGTCAAATTCCAACGCCAGCAGCGGGTAGATAGCAGCCAACAGCGATTGCATGATGTCATTGATCATGTGACACAGGCTGATCGCGACCAGCACCAGCCATGTGGTTCTTTCAGCTGTCGGTGTCTCGGCACTGAGGCTCATGGCAAGAACTCTTCACATGTTCACGAAGCGCGCATACTTCAGTGGCCANATAATGACAAGACAACCTTGTCACAAAAGCGGCGAGGCCAGCGCAATGGTGTTGTTGCGCAGGCGTCGCAGCATGGACCAGCCCATCACATCGAAGTTGTCGATCACATGGGCGCGCTCGATATAGCTTTGCTGGCGCGCATCAAGGGCGGCAGTCACGTCGGAGCATTGAAACAAAAGCGAATTCTCGTAATTCAGATCGAAACTGCGATGGTCCAGATTGGCGGTGCCGATCATGCCGAACAGGCCGTCCACGGTGACGATCTTGGAATGGATCAGCCCCCCCTCGAACAGGTGAATGCGCACGCCTGCGCGCAGCAGGTCGGGATACAGGCTTTCGCTGGCGGCCCCCACGATCAGGCTGTCATTGCGCGCGGGCAGAATAAGATCGACCTGCACCCCCCGCTCTGCGGCAGAGCATATCGCCGTGTGCAACGCCATATCTGGCACATAATACGGAGTGGTCAGAACAACGCGCTCGGTGGCGGCATAGATCATCGCGCGCAACGCGTCCGAGGGGGTGGTGTACACATCATCCGGGCCAGAGGCGATGACCTGCGTAATCACCGATCCGGCCTGTGGTTCGGGCGCATCCTCGGCCAGAAGCGCGCTCAGGTCTTCGGAGTGGTGGGTCATCCAGTCATGCAGGAAAACGGCCTGTTGCTGGCGCACGACCGGCCCTTCCAGACGCATCAGGATATCGACCCACGGGGCAAAACGGGGCTTGATCGCAAAGGCTTCGTCAGCGCAATTGCGACTGCCGACCCAGCTCAGGCGGTTGTCGACCACCACGATCTTGCGATGGTTGCGCAGGTCAAGCCGCCGGAACAGCAGGCTGATGAACGGATTGCCGACAGGTGCCGCGCGCTCCAGCGCGACGCCTGCGCCCTGCATTCGTCGCCACAAGGGCGAACGGATCAGATGCCGCGCACCGTGGTCATCAACCAGCACGCGGCACGCCACACCGCGCCGCGCCGCGCGGCACAGGCAATCGGCCATGCGCGTGCCTGTTGTGTCGGGCAGCCAGATATAAAACAGCACATGCACATGGTCCTGTGCGCTGTCGATGGCCGTGAACATATCGTCCATCATCGCGTCCCCCTCGGGCAGAAGGGTCAGGCGATTACCCGCGACGGGAATAAAGCCACTGGTGGCGTGGCCTGCGGCGAAGCTGGGGCGCGCGGGCCCTTGCAAGGTCAGGGGCAGGTCGGGGCTGCTTGCCTGTGCGGCCAGCAACTGGTTGCGCACCTCGCGCATACGTTCGCGCTTGGCGCGCTCTAGCCGGATTTCGCCAAACAGGAAATACGCGGCGATCCCCACACCCGGCAAGGCCGAGATAACCGTCACCCATGCCAGCCGCGCAGACGGTGTAAACCCCGCACGCAACAGCGCACGGACGATGAAACTTATCTGCAAGAAAACAACCAGAACGACTGTTGCGCCTGCCATACTCGACTTACCCCGCCATGATCCGAACGCCAAATTGTCACGTTGCGCGGGCAGAGTCACGCAGACCTGTGCCAGAAACGCTTGAAGCCCTGTGCCATAGGCTATTTAAGACATGTGTTGTCCGGTATTGCCTAAGGGTGTCTCATGTTGCTCAAACCGCTTGTTTTTGATCGCTACGTTGCACCGGCACGGCTGCGCCCGCAGGTCTGGCGATTGGTCGCGGGGCTGGCGCTGGTGCTGGCGGTCTATATCCTGTGGATGGGGCTGATGGCCGGGGTGATCGGGGTGTCGCTTGGCGTCGACAGGCTGGAGGACATGCTTGGGACCATTGGCACAGGCAGCACGCCGTCCTCGCTGATCTTGCTGCTGCTGACCTTTCTTGGCATGGCGCTGGGGGCATTCGCCGCCACACGCTGGCTGCACAAGCGCCCCATTGCCACGCTGTTCGGGCCACGCGCGGTTGTGCTGCGCGATTTCGCAACCGGTTTCGGGGTTTTCGCAGTGGTGGCGCTTCCCGGCATTATCTGGTTTTTCCTGACGCTGGATCTGACGCGCGGGGTGGCATGGCCTGTCTGGCTGATGTTTCTGCCCTTGGCGCTGATCGGCCTGCTGATCCAGACCGGCGCGGAAGAACTTGTGTTCCGCGGGTATATGCAACAGCAACTGGCCGCGCGGTTTGCCTCTCGCTGGGTGTGGATGGTGTTGCCGTCGGTTGTTTTCGGGTTGGTGCATTACTCGCCCGACGAAATGGGCCAGTCTGTCTGGCTGATTGTTTTTGTGACCGGCTTTTTCGGGCTGCTGATGGCCGACCTGACAGCGCGGTCAGGGGCCATCGGCATGGCGTGGGGTTTGCATTTTGCGAACAATATGTTTGCGATTTTGCTGTTCACCACGGGCGAGGCACTGGACGGAATGGCGCTCTACCGTCTGCCCTTTTCAGTCCGTGACACAGAGGCGATCTTGCCAATGCTGGCCTTGGATATGGCGGGTATGTTACTTGTCTGGGCGATTTGCAGGTGGGCATTGCGCGGGCGCTGATTGCAATTCCCACGCCAGCCGATTATCTGAACGCCACCTTGCGCAGGGATGACCCGATGAACTGGATCACCAATTACGTCCGCCCCACGATCAACTCGCTGTTTTCACGCCGCGAGATGCCAGAGAATCTGTGGGAAAAATGCCCCTCTTGCGGCACGATGCTTTTTCACCGCGAACTGACGGAAAACCAGCGCGTGTGCAATTCTTGTGGCCACCACATGACAGTCAGCCCGCGCGAACGCTTTGCCGGNTTTTTCGATGGGGGGCTGTATACCGAAATTTCGGTGCCCCNGCCAATAGTCGACCCGCTTCTGTTCCGCGATCAGAAGAAATACCCCGACCGCATGAAAGCCGCGCAAAAGCAGACCGGCGAGAAAGAAGCGATGCTGGTTGCCGAAGGCGAAATCATGCGTACACGGATTGTCGCTGTCGCGCAGGATTTTGAATTCATGGCCGGGTCAATGGGCATGCATGTCGGCAATGCCATCATTGCGGGCTGCGAACATGCGATCAAGCGCAAGCTGCCGCTGGTGCTGTTCTCGGCCGCAGGGGGCGCGCGGATGCAGGAGGGCATCTTGTCCCTGATGCAGATGCCGCGCACGACCGTGGCCGTTGATATGCTGCGCGAAGCNGGTTTGCCCTATATCGTGGTGCTGACCAATCCCACCACAGGCGGCGTGACGGCGAGCTATGCCATGTTGGGTGATGTCCAGATTGCCGAACCCGGCGCGCTGATCTGCTTTGCAGGCCCGCGCGTCATTGAACAGACCATCCGCGAAAAACTGCCCGAGGGGTTCCAGCGCGCTGAATATCTGTTGGAACACGGCATGTTGGACCGCGTCACACCCCGCCCGCAACTGCGCACCGAGATTGCGACGATTCTGCGGATGCTNGGCGGGCTTGGGCCGGTTGTGCATGGCGACCTGCCACGCCCGGACCCTGCCGCGATCATCGAGGCAGCGCAAGCCGAAGCGGCTGCGCAAACCCCCGAGGGAAAATGAGCAACACCAGCTCCGACGCGCTGTTGGCGCGGATGATGCAGTTCCACCCCAAAATCATCGACCTGACGCTGGACCGTGTCTGGCGCCTGTTGGCGGCACTCGACCACCCCGAACGCCGCCTGTCGCCTGTCATCCATATCGCAGGCACGAATGGCAAAGGCTCGGTTCAGGCGATGATCCGCGCGGGGCTGGAAGGGTCGGGTGCGCGAGTGCATGCCTACACTTCGCCACATCTGGCGCGGTTTCACGAACGTATCCGACTGGCTGGCACGCTGATTTCCGAAGAGGCGCTGAGCGCAACTCTGGATGAATGTCTTGCCGCCAATGGCAGTGACGCGATCACCTATTTCGAGATCACGACCTGCGCCGCCCTGCTGGCCTTTGCGCGCACCCCGTCTGAGTACACTTTGCTAGAGGTGGGGCTGGGCGGTCGGCTGGATGCGACGAATGTGGTGGATAACCCCGCGCTGACCCTGATCACGCCCATCAGTCTGGATCACCAGCAATATCTGGGCAACACCCTGCCCGAAATCGCGGGTGAAAAGGCAGGCATTCTCAAGCGCGGGGTGCCGTGCATTGTCGGCCCGCAAGACGATGCCGCGCTGGAGGTGATCGAGGCGCGCGCCGCACGCCTTGGCGCACCGCTTTTGGTTTACGGCCAGCATTGGCATGTGACATCCGAAGCGGGGCGGTTTATTTACCAGGATGAAACCGGCCTGCTTGATCTGCCCTTGCCCAACCTGCCCGGCCCGCATCAGGTGCAGAATGCAGGCATGGCGGTGGCAGGGCTGCGCGCACTGGCGCGCGACGCGGGGGTAGAGGCAGCAGTGACACAGGCCGAATGGCCCGCGCGGATGCAGCGCCTGCGCCAAGGGCCACTGGTCGAGGCCCATTCCGGCGGCGCGATCTGGCTGGATGGCGGGCATAATCCGGCTGCGGGCCATGCAATCGCGGCGACATTGGCCCAGATGAATATCGGGCGGCTGTGGCTGATCTGCGGGATGCTGAACACCAAGGATGTGGCGGGTTTCATGCGCCCCCTGCAAGATGCGGCGCAGCACCTCTACGCCGTCTCAATACCGGGCGAGGCGGCGACCCTATCGGCGCAGGAAACAGCGCAGGCCGCGCGCACCGCCGGAATTGACGCAAGTGAGGCAACAGATGTCCTGTCGGCCCTGAAACAGATCGCAGCGCAAGACCCCAGCGCCCATGTGCTGATATGCGGGTCGCTGTATCTAGCGGGGAATATCTTGCGCGAGAATGGCTGAAGCTATCTACACCGCAGCCATAAAAAACGGGGCCACATGGCCCCGTTTTTCGTTTGTGTTTCGAAAGGCTTATTCGGCGCTGAACTGTGCCAGATAGGCATAGATATCTTCAGCCGAGCCACGTAGGCGGTGGTTCATGTTGGAACGTGCACGCGAGTCGCCGGTCACCTCGCGCAGATACCCGCTTGGATCGTTGACATAGGCGACAAAGCTTTCTTCATCCCAGACAACATCATGCTCTTCACCTGCCGCGACAATCGCGCTGGAAAAGCGTGCGTAATCTTCATACGAACCGGCCTGACGCCCCACGACACCCCAAAGGTTCGGGCCTGTCGGCGCAAGACGGTGAATGACTGTGCCATCGGGGTCCACAACCCCATGACAGCTTGCACATTGACGGAAATTCGACTCACCTGCGTCTGCGTCGCCTGTCGGCTCTGCTTGTGCAGCGAAAGGAGCTGTCAGAAATGCAGCTATAACGAAGGACTTCAGTTTGGACATGTATCACTTCCTATTCCTTGGGTGCTGTCATTGGCATACGGCCACGACCCTCACCGAGCTATCCACTTCTATAGAATACCATACTGCCTGACAAGAGTTTCGCAAGGTGACAAAATGACCAGTAAACATGCTTGTGTCACAGATGTTTTGTGCTTGGTGGCACCCTTTCGCGCCATAACGCATGTGCAACAAGGCCCCGAATCATGCGCAGCCTGACGCCCTTGCGGCCGCGCTGGCTGGTTATTTCGGCGCTTGGCGTTGTGATGATCCTGACATGGGGCAGCAGCTATTACCTGATGACGGTGCTTGCCGCTCCGGTCGCGCAAAGCACGGGTTGGGGGCTGAACGCCATCACCGGTGCGCTGTCTGCGGGGTTGCTGACCGCGGCGCTGGTCTCGCCTCGGGTGGGGCGGTTGATTGCGCGGTTTGGCGGGCGACCGGTGCTGGCAGCAGGCGTCCTTGCGCTGGCATTGGGCCTTGTCATTCTGGCGCTGGCGCAAACGCTGTGGGCGTTCTGGCTGGGCTGGCTTGTGCTGGGGGCGGGCATGGCGGCCACGCTCTATGATCCGGCCTTTGCAACGTTGGGCCGCCTCTACGGGGCCGAGGCTCGCAGCGCAATCACGGCCCTGACACTCTGGGGCGGCTTTGCCAGCACGGTGTGCTGGCCCCTGTCGGCCCTGATGCTGGAGCATTGGGGCTGGCGCGGGGTCGCACTGGCCTATGCCGGGCTGCATCTGTGCCTGACCTTGCCACTGGTCTGGCTGGCCTTGCCACGCGAGGCCGAAGCCCCGCCCCCGGCACCCGACCAGATCACCCCGTCCCAGCCCGTTTCCCGAACCGAGGCACGGCAACTTGTGATGATGGGCGGGTTGCTGGTGCTGAACGGGCTGGTGGTGGTCAACATTTCGATCTGGCTGTTCACGCTGTTGCAGGCGCAAGGCATCAGTCTGGCGCAGGCTGTGGCACTGGGGGCCTTGATCGGGCCAGCGCAGGTGGGCGCGCGCCTGATCGAGATGGCAGGGCGCGGGCGGCATCATCCCATCTGGACCATGATCGCCTCTACCGGGTCGATTGCATCGGGGTTGGTGCTGCTGGCGGCGGGGCTGAACCTGCCAGCACTGGCGCTTATTCTGTATGGCGCGGGCAACGGTCTGTTTTCCATCGCGCGCGGTGCCTTGCCGCTGGCATTGTTCGGGCCTGTGCGGTTTCCTGTCCTGATGGGGCAGCTTGCCCGCCCGGCCCTGATGGCGCAGGCCATAGCACCGCTTGCGGGGGCGTTCATGATCAGCACCCTAGGCGAAGGCATGTCCCTTTATGTGCTGGCGGCATTGGGTCTGGCAAATATCGCGCTGACTTGGGCCATGTGGCGCAGCACACGCAACCCCTTGCGCATATGAAAACACCGCCCACCATTTTCAGGTGGGCGGTGACATGCGGTCGTCGCGGGCTTGCTTATGGCAGCGCGGGAATAATCAGATCGGGCATTTCGCCGGTCAGCGCATGCATGAAGGCCACAAGGCTGTCCAGTTCTTCATCGCTGAAATCCTGCCCCAGCATTTGCTGGCCCATCAGCTGCACAGCACCTTCCAGATCGGGAACCGAGCCGTTGTTGAAATACGGATAGGTCACCGCCACGTTGCGCAATGTGGGTGTGCGGAAGGCGAACATATCCGCCTCGTCCCCTGTCACCAGAAAACGCCCTTCGTCTTTTGATCCGGGCAATTCAAAGCGGTGATAGTTGCTGTCGGTCAGTGCAGGGCCATTGTGGCAGGCCACACAACCAGCATCGACAAACAGCTTCATCCCCGCAACCTGCGGCTCGGTCATGGCCCGCACATCGCCTTGCAGGAACCGGTCCAGCGGCGAATTGGGCGTGTTCAGCGTCCGCTCGAATGTCGCAATCGCAAGCGCGACATTGCCCTGATTGATCGGGTCAGCGTCGTCGGGAAAGGCTGCGGCGAAATGCTCGTGATATATCTCGAACTCCTTGAGCCGCTCGATCGCCTCGGCCAAGGTCATGTTCATCTCGATATCAGCCTGAATCGGACCCAGCGCCTGCCCTTCCAGATCAGGCTCGCGCCCGTCCCAGAATTGCGCACCCAAAAAGCCGGAGTTCAGCACAGTGGGGGTGTTGCGTTCGCCCACTTGCCCGCCATGGCCGACAGCGCGCGGAATCCGGTCAGCCCAGCCCAGTGCGGGGTTGTGACAGGTGGCGCAACTGATCACGCCAGAGGCCGAAATGCGGGGTTCAAAAAACAGCATCTTGCCCAGTTCGATCTTTTCGGGCGTCATGGTGTTATCTGCCGGGATAGGCGGCAAGAAAGGCAGTGGTTCGAAGAAATCCATATATTCCGCGATGTCTTCTGCATGAACTGCCGTGACACTCAGCACCAGTGCCATCGCGGTTGCGCCAAGGCGGTGCAGTTGTCTGGGGGTCATGTTGGCCTCCTGTTCGTGTTAATTTGTCATCACCGACTGCAAGGCCTGCGCCGTGCATTCTCGCGCGTGTCAAATCACACAATAACAGAGCTGCGAGGCAGCACCTTGATCCATGTCAAGCTTTAGAGCAATTCTAAATTTGCAAGTCAGATTCAGGTTATGTGGGCCTGAGATCAAATCTCTGGTGGCCACACCCGTTCGGCATCTGCCGCGATCCACGCATTCACCCAGCCCGGCATTTCCGGGCTGTCCTCTGGCTGGCCCAGGGCGCGCAGAACTTGCGCAGGCGGGACAATCCCCTGCGCAGAGGTGATGGCCGAGCGGATCAGAATGTGGTTGGCGCAGTCGTCGCCTTTCCACATGGCCTGTTCGGTATACAGAAATCGCGCATCCCAACCGATGCAGCGGCTGCGCAACTCGAACCGTTCAAACGCACGGATGCGGCGGCGGTAGCGCGTGGTGTTACCTGCCACGGTTATGCCCCAACGATTCTGGCGCAGCACATCTATCAGCCCCGTGCGCATCGCCATTGGAATGCGCCCCAGATCATACAATGTCAGCGTGCGCCCGTTGTTCAATTCCACCCAAGGGTCAAGATCCCAAGGCCAGCAGCGATGATGCGAGACATGCAGATCGCACACCCCAAGGCGCGGGGCGTTGCGGTATTTCAGCATTTCCTTGGCAAAGCGGATGAAGGGATACATAGGCGCGCTCCTTTCGGGCAGCGGTGCCGGAAGGCGTGTGCCGCGTCAAGACCAGCCGTCGGGTCAAAGGTTGAGTTTTTCCAGCAAAACCGCGCCAAACCGCTCCATGCGCGCGGGGTCCATGCCCTTGATCCGCGCCAGTTCTGCCTCGGTGCCGGGGTGGGCGGTGGCAATGGCGCGCAAAATCGCGGGCGACAGGGTCAGCAGTTTGTCCGTGCCATCCGGCCCGCGTTCCAGATCGCGCGCCAGAACGAACAACTCATCATACAAATCGCCCGCATCGCGGCCCGCCAATTTGCGGCGCTGGGGGTGCTGCGGCGCAGGGGTCGCACCTGTGATAATGGCCAGAAAGCTGGCACCGTAACGGTCCAGCTTGGTCGCCCCAACCCCCGATATACGCGCCATATCATCCATGCTGGCAGGCCGTGTTTCAGCCATCTCGATCAGGGTGCGGTCGGTGAAAATAACATAGGCAGGCACGCGCGCTTCTTCGGCAAGTGCGCGGCGCTTGGCTTTCAGCGCCGACAAAAGCGGCGCATCTTCATCCGAAACAAGCGATTTCACCGCCGGCCGATCCTGCGCGCCCGTGACAGTATCTTCGCGCAAGTGAATTTCCGCCTCGCCGCGCAAGATCGGGCGGGCTGCTTCGGTCATGCGCAGCGCGCCGTGGCGTTCAGGGTCAGGGCGCACCAGATCGCGGCCCATCATCTGTCGGAACACCACCTGCCATTTGGCGCGGCTCAGGTCTTTGCCCGCAGCAAAGGTCGGCAGCGCATCATGCCCGCGCTGCACCACCTTGGCGGTGGAATTGCCCAGCAGAATGTCGATCAGATGCCCCGCGCCAAAACTCTCGCCCGTGCGCAAAATGGCGGATAGCGCTTTGCGCACCGGCGTTGTGGCGTTGAACAGCTTGGCAGGCACTGCGCAGATATCGCAATTGCCACAAGGTTCCGACGCGTCACCGAAATACGACAGCAGCACCTGACGGCGGCACCCCGTCGCCTCGGCCAGACCCAAAAGCGCGTTCAGGCGGGCATGATCGGCCTGTTTGCGTTCCAGCGGTGCGGGGCTTTCGTCGATCTGCGAGCGGCGCAGGCGAATGTCATCAGGGCCAAACAGGGTCAGCGTGTCAGCGGGCGCGCCATCGCGGCCCGCGCGGCCGATTTCCTGATAATACCCCTCGATTGATTTGGGCAAATCAGCATGGGCCACCCAGCGAATGTCGGGCTTGTCGACCCCCATGCCAAAGGCAACCGTCGCCACCACGATCAGGTCATCTTCGCGCTGGAACAATTCCTCGACCATCCGGCGCGCATGCGCTTCCATCCCGCCATGATAGGCGCGCGCATTATGCCCCGCCTCGCACAGCCCCTGGGCAAGCGCTTCGGTCCGCGCACGGGTGCCGCAATAGACAATGCCAGACTGCCCCTTTTGCGACCGCGCATAGGCCAGTATCTGGTCGCGCGGCTTGTTCTTGACCGCAAAATTCAGCCGGATATTGGGCCGGTCAAACCCGCGCAAAAAGATTTGCGGCGCGGCCCCGTCGAACAACCGCTTGATAATCTCGGTGCGGGTTTCCGCATCAGCGGTGGCGGTAAAGGCGGCAAGCGGCACATCCAGCGTGCGGCGCAGATCGCCCAGACGCAGATAATCGGGGCGGAAATCATGGCCCCACTGGCTGACGCAATGCGCCTCGTCCACCGCGATCAGGCTGCAGCGCGCCCGGCGCAGCATATCAATCGTGCCCCCCGACGCCAACCGTTCGGGCGCGATATACAGCAATTTCAGGTCATTGCGCGACAGCGCCTGATAGACAGCATCGGTTTCTGCCTCGGTATTGCCAGAAGTCAGCGCACCCGCCGCAACGCCCAGTTCCTGCAACGCGCGCACCTGATCGCGCATCAGCGCTATCAGCGGCGAAATCACAACCGTCAAACCCTCGCGGCACAGGGCGGGCAATTGAAAACACAGCGACTTGCCCCCACCCGTGGGCATAATAGCAAGTGTGTCGTGTCCGGCCATCACCGCCTCGACAATCTCGGCCTGACCGGGGCGAAAGGCGGGAAAGCCAAAGACACGCGACAAAACCGCTTCGGGCGGCTGGGGTTCGACAACGGGAAGGGGCACTGTCATCAGCTTAGATAAACGCCGCCGCATTATTGATCAGGATGACGCGAATGGCATAAATCGCAATCAGCGCGATCAAAGGCGCAAGGTCAATGCCACCAAGATCGGGCATGAACTGGCGGATGCGCTGATAGACGGGTTCCAGCAACCGGTTCAACCCATCCCAGATTGACGCGACCATTGCATTGTTCAGGCTGAGCACCTGAAAATTTATCAGCCAGCTCAGGATGATATGCGCAATGATGATAAACTGCGCGACACTCAGGATAAGCAGCAGGATCTGGATAATGGATAGCATGGGACACTCCGCATAGGTTCGCGCAAACCTAAGCGGAGTAAGCACAAAGGGCAAGCGTGCGTGGCCTGTTTGCGGGGGCAGACTGGACATTGGCGCGGCTTCCGATAGGTAAAGCGCGACTGAAATTTTATTCGGGTGTTCCATGCTTGTTGTTCTGTCCCCTGCCAAGAAACTCGACTGGTCCCCAAAGGGCGCCCCGCGCGTGCTCACATCGCCTGATTTTCAGGAAGATGCCGTCACTTTGGCGCAAGAGGCGCGCAAGATCGGCGCAGACGGGTTGAAACGGCTGATGAAGATCAGCGACAAGCTGGCCGAACTGAACCTTGCGCGGTTCGAAAGCTTTACCGCCCAGCCCGACAAAAACGCAACCCGCCCCGCAATTCACGCCTTCGCCGGAGATACCTATACAGGGCTGGATTCCGCGTCATTGGATGCAGACGCGCTGGACTGGGCAGAGGGGCATTTGCGCATTCTGTCGGGCCTGTATGGCCTGCTGCGACCCTTTGACGCGATGCAGCCCTATCGTTTGGAAATGGGAAGCCGGTTGCACACGGCGCAGGGCAAATCGCTGTATGAATATTGGGGCACGCGCATTTCTGACGCGCTGAATGCGGCGGCGGCGCAGACAGGGGCGCAGGTCGTCGTTAACTGCGCCTCGCAGGAATATTTTGGGGCTGTAGCGCGTGACGCGCTGAAACCACGCGTTGTGACACCAGTGTTCAAAGAGCAACGTGACGGCGAAGACCCTCAGATTATCAGCTTTTACGCCAAGAAAGCGCGCGGTGCGATGGCGCGCTATATCGTGGAGAACCGGCTGACCGACCCTGACGCGCTGTTGGAGTTTGACACCGCCGGATATCGCCACGCGCCAGAGTTGTCGCAGCCCGACCAGCCTGTGTTCCTGCGCCCCTTGCACACTCAGCCCTCAGGCATGGAAAAGCCCGGCGGCGCATGATCGCGTAATGCGGCCATCAGTTCCGACTTTTTCAATGGTTTGCTGAGCATCGCGTTCATGCCTGCGTCCAGAATGCGGTCAATTTCTTCCTGCAAGGCATGTGCGGTCAGGGCGATGATCGGGACGGTTTTGCCAAGAGCGGTTGCACGGATGCGGCGCGTTGCCTCGCGCCCGTCCATTTCGGGCATCGAGACATCCATAAACACGACATCAGGGGCAAAGGTTTCAAATTGCGCCACTGCGATGCGCCCGTTTTCTGCCAGTCGCAGATCAATATCCAGTGTTTGCAGCATCTTGGTGAAAACAAGCTGGTTTGTCTTGTTATCCTCGGCATACAGCACGCGTATGGGGCGGCAGGTAGCGGGTAGGGTTGGCACTGCCTGTAGCGCGGGCGTTTCGGGTGGGCGCAGCCCTTCGGGCATGGCCCCCTGCCCGTTTAGTGCTGCCAAAAGGTTGCGCCAGATCAGGGGTTTATGCAACGTCGCAAAGATGGTTTGATCTTCTATTGCAGGCTTGAACTCGGCAATATTCGAGCACAGCAAAACGATGCGCGTGGCTGGAGAAGTGCCTTTCAGCGCGGCCAGCAAGTCAGGTATCCCCCCCTCGATCAGGTCTTGATCTATCAGCGCAATATCCGGCGGCGTCCCGGCAAGATGGCGCAGCACCGTATCCTGTTGGGTCGCGGTCAGGACACTGACCGACGCGGCCTTGAGGCGGCGCGCGATCACTTCGCGGCTGATCAGGTGATCACTGACCAGAAGGGCGGTGCGGATGTCCGCAGGCAGGGTCTGCACGCCCGGTTCTGATGCATCGGCGGCAACTGGCATTTCCAGCGTGAACCCGAAACACGACCCGACACCCGGTTCCGATTCCACCCAGACCTTGCCGCCCATCTGTGCCACGATGCGTTGCGTGATCGCCAGACCCAGCCCCGTTCCCTCATACCGGCGGCTGGCGGTCTGCTCGACCTGACTAAACTCGGTGAAAATCTGTTCCTGATGATGTGGATCAATGCCGATACCGGTGTCTTCTACTGTGATCGTGACAATCTGCCCCTGCGCCGATGTGCCAACCCCGACCGCACGCACCAGAATATAACCAGTATCCGTAAACTTGATGGCATTGCCCACCAGATTGGTCAGAATCTGGCGCATACGGCCAGAATCTGCGACCAACTGGACAGCAAGGAACATGTCATAATCAAGGATCAGTTCAATCTGCTTGCAGCGCGCGGTCGGGCTAAGCAGGCTCAGCACCTCGTGTATGGTCTTTTCCAGATCGAATGCGGTGGGGTTCAAGTGCATCTTGCCCGCATCCATTTTGGAGAAATCCAGAATATCATTGATGATCGACACCAGCGCCTGACCACTGGTGGAGATGGTCTGCGCATAGCTGCGCTGTTCCTCATCGAGCACGGTTTCGGACAGCAGCTCTGCCATGCCGACAACCCCGTTCATGGGCGTGCGGATTTCATGGCTCATATTGGCCAGGAAGGCTGATTTCGCCTCGACCGCGGCTTCGGCGCGGGCCTGCGCGTCGCGCAATTCGGCCTGATAGCGCAAGGCATCGGTGATGTTATGCGCCAAGGACACATAGTCGCCATTCGCAACACGGCGATCTGTCACTCGCACCGCTATACCGGCGCTGAAATGCAATTCGATGGGCGAAATATCAGGCTGACGCCAGCGTTGCAGCATCATGCAGACCCATTCATCTGCCGTCATCTCGGCCAGATGCACCAAGCCTTCATGGGCGCAAATTTCCAGTATCCGAACATAGAGGATGCCCGGCTGCACTTCGGCAAATTTTCTGAACACGCCAAGATAGGCCTGATTTGCCAGCACAAGCACCTGATCCGCGTCAAAAACCGCGAACCCGTCTTGCAGGGTTTCAACCGCCTCTCTCAGGCGCAGATTGGCACGGTCGATTTCGGAATGCGCGACCTGCAAATCCTGACTGACCTGCGTATTCACCCCTTCAAGACTGTCGGCATGACGGCGAATGCTGCCCAGTTCCGCGCGCTGCGCGATTACCTGATCCGAAAGATTGTCCGCATGCAGGCGCAACTGGTCATTCATCATGCGCAAATCACGCTGCGCCTGTTCATACAACCGCTCGGCACGCAAACGCGCGCGGCGTTCGCGTGCAAGTCGGTCGGAAAAAGCAGCGTCAGGGGTCATATCACGACTATGGCAGGGAAGGTCTGCCGTGAAATATCGGTGAAACAATTGAACACAGCGTTAATTTACCGACTCTTTGCCCGCATCGGCACCGCCAAGGGCCGCCACCATGTGCGCGCCCCTTTCCCCCCTGCCACAGACAGGCTAGGTTCTATTCAGTGATGTCTTTGCCTCAGGTGCCTTATGTCCGAAAATGCCGCCGTAATGGAGTTCCTGCTGACCCGTCGCTCGCGTCCGGCCAAGATGCTGGGAGGGCCAGTGCCGGATCGTGCGCAGCTCAGGCATATTCTGGGTGCAGCGGCGCGCGTGCCCGATCATGGCAAGCTGGAACCGTGGCGCTTCGTTGTGCTGGAACGCGCAGCGTGCCAACGGCTGGCACCCGTTATCAACGCACGCGGCGCAGCACAGGGCATAGACGCAGAGAAAGCCGCAAAGGCAGCCGCCACCTTTGCAGACAGCCCCCTGATCGTCACCGTTGTCGCCAGCCCCAAACCATCGGACAAGATACCCGAAATCGAACAAACCCTGTCGGCGGGGGCGGTGTGCCTTGGGCTGGTGAATGCCGCACTCGCATCGGGCTGGGGGGCGAACTGGCTGACCGGCTGGGTGGCGTCGGACCGCGAAATCCTGACAAAGTTGAGCCTGACACCGCAGGAATGGATCGCGGGGTTTATCCATATCGGCACCGCGCGGGCCACACCGCCCGACCGCCCGCGCCCTGATATGGACACGCTGATAACATGGCTGGACGAATGATCCGGCACCTTGCGCAAGCGGCGCGCGCGCACCAGACCTGCAAGCAACACCCTGCATGGAGAGCGGCATGATCGAGTCTTATATGAAGTCCATCGCCCAGTTGCGTGACCCACGGTTTCGCAAGCTGCTCTGGATCGGCATCACCCTGTCTGTGGCGTTGCTTTTCGTCATATATGCCTTTGTTTTGCTACTGGTGCAGTTGTTGGTCCCCGGCGCGCTGTTCTTGCCCATCACAGGACAGGTGCAGGGGTTGGGGTCGCTGTTTTCCTTTGGCTCGATCCTGTATTTGATCGGGCTGTCGGTGTTTTTGATGGTGCCTGTCGCCTCAATCTTCACGGGGCTGTATCTGAACGATGTCGCTGACGCGGTCGAGACAGAGCATTACCAAGGCCTGGACCCGCGCAACTCTGTTCCATTCCGCGAATCGGCCAATGACGCCTTGCGCTATTTCGGGCTGCTGACCGCGCTGAACGTGCTGGGGATGGGGGTTTTCGCAATCTCGAACGGCTGGGGGCTGATCGCGCTGTGGCTGGTCAACGGGTTTTTGCTGTCGCGCGAGTATTTCACCATGATCGCGCGCAGACGCCACGACCCCGACGCCGCGCGCGCCATGCAAAAGCGTCATATGATCCGGCTGTGGTTGCCCGGCACCGTGCTGGCGGCCGGGCTAAGCGTACCGATCCTGAACCTTGCCATGCCGCTGGTCGGCGCTGCGGTGTTCACACATATGTATCACCGGCTCACCCCGTCAGAGCCTAGCCCCGACCAGTAATCCGCTCCATCATGTCATATGTGATGACACCGGACAGGATAATCCCCGCGACGACAAGAAACGTCGGGGTCGCAATAAACGTGACCAGCTTGACCTTGCGCATCATCTGCGCATCCGACGGGGCGGATGAAGGCGTGCCGGGCACGACTTCGCCAGCCTCTCCCTGCGTTTGCAGGCGAAACGGCAGGACCAGAAACATGGTCATGAACCAGATAACGCCATACAGTGCGATTGCAGACATAATTGACATCAGATTTGCTCCAACTCCACCAGACAGCCATTGAAATCCTTGGGATGCAAGAACAGGACAGGCTTGCCATGTGCGCCGATCTTCGGCTCTCCGGTGCCCAGAACCCGCGCGCCCTCGGATTTCAGCTTGTCACGCGCGGCCAGAATATCCTCCACCTCATAGCAGATATGGTGAATTCCGCCTGCGGGGTTTTTATCCAGAAACCCCTGAATGGGGCTGTTCTCCCCGAGAGGGTAAAGTAGCTCGATCTTGGTGTTGGGCAAGGTGATGAACACCACCGTGACCCCGTGATCCGGCTCATCCTGCGGTGCGCCGACATCGGCACCAAGCGTGCCGCGATATTGTGCAGCGGCCGCGTCCAGATCGGGCACGGCAATGGCTACATGGTTCAGACGACCGATCATCCTGTCCCTCCAAGGCAAATCCTGCATCCGCTTATGCGGGTCCGCGCGCTGCAAGACAAGTGGCCTGTGCGGCCCCGTGACACAAAGGCGCGGAATCCCACGCGGGCTTAACCGCTTCTTAGCCTAATTGGGCTGAAATAGCAGCCACAGATGATGGAGGACAGGATGAACACACACCATGCGCCGAACAGATCCTTGGCCCGCGCGCACCCCAACCTGAATGCGCAGCCCTCGGCCTATCAACAGGGGGCCACCTTGTTGCTGGTCGAAGACAGCCGCGTCATCAGCACCGCAATCCGGCTGATGTTCCATGGCACCGGCGGGCGCTTGCGCAGGGCCGAAACCTTGTGCCGGGCGCGGCGGCACCTGTCGCTGTATACGCCCGATGTCGCCATCATCGACCTTGGCCTGCCAGACGGGTCAGGACTGGACCTGATCCGCGAAGCGGACCGGCGCCAGACCCGCGTGCCCCTGATCATCGCAATCTCTGGCCAGCCAGAGTTGGAGGGTGCGTCCTATGCCGCAGGCGCGGACAGGTTTCTTGCCAAACCGATTGTCAGCATTTCCGAGTTTCGCGCGGTGCTCGCACCTTCCTGCCTTGCACTGCCCCTGTCGCAAACGGGGCTTTGCAGCCCGCCCGCTGATCCCAGTGCGCTGCGCGATGATCTGTATCTGGCGTTGGATTTATTGCAGGGGCCAAAGCGGAATGAGCGCGCGGAATACACACTGCAATTCATCGACGGGCTTGCCCGCAGCCTGCATGACGCGGATTTGCTTGGCGCAGTTCAACAGGCGCGCCAAGGGGAGGGGTTGCACCCCTTGGTGGCGGTTCTGCGCCAACGCCTGCGCGACCAGCCGCTGATCTAGGCGGGCATCCGCGCCACCCCAACGCAAAGCCCTGCACCGCAAAGAAAGGGGGGGGGGCGATGTGATGCTGCCCCCGGAAATATGCTCCCAAATGTTGGCCTGCGCGCAGTGCGGCGCACGGCCCCACTGCGAATGGGGTGATGCGGTCACAGGGCGCGCCCAGATACATCTGGGCGCATTGCGCAAGAGCGCGTCTCAGTCCTTTGGCGCGATCCGCAGGCCAAGGTCGCGCAACTGTTCATTCGTCGCTGGCGAAGGGGCATCCAGCAGCAGGTCTTCGGCGCGCTGGTTCATCGGGAACATGATGACCTGACGAATATTCGCCTCATTGGCCAGCAGCATGACAATCCGGTCAATCCCGGCAGCGCAGCCGCCATGCGGGGGCGCGCCGAATTTGAACGCTTTGACCATGCCGCCAAACCGCTTGTCGACCTCGGAATTGGGATAGCCCGCGATTTCAAACGCGCGATACATGATTTCCGGCTTGTGATTGCGAATAGCACCCGACAACAACTCGTAGCCATTGCAGGCCAGATCATACTGATAGCCTTTGACCGCCAGCGGATCACCCTCCAGCGCGGTCATCCCGCCTTGCGGCATGGAAAACGGGTTATGGCTGAAATCAACCTTGCCCGTCTCNGCATCCGCCTCATACATCGGGAAATCGACGATCCACGCGAAAGCAAAGCGGTTTTCATCGACCAGCTTCAATTCGCGGCCAATCTCGTCGCGCGCTTTCGCGGCGACACCCTCGAATTGCGCAGGCTTGCCGCCAAGGAAGAAGGCCGCATCCCCTTCGCCAAGTCCAAGCTGCTGGCGGATGGCTTCGGTACGTTCAGGGCCAATGTTTTTGGCCAGCGGGCCTGCGGCTTCCAGCCCATCCGCGCCCGCACGCCAGAAAATATACCCCATCCCCGGCAGCCCTTGGGCTTGGGCAAAGGCGTTCATCCGGTCGCAGAATTTGCGCGACCCGCCCGTCGGCGCTGGAATAGCGCGGATTTCCGTGCCTTCATTTTCCAGCAATTTGGCGAAAATCGCAAAGCCGGAGCCGCGGAAATGCTCGGACACCACCTGCATTTCAATCGGGTTGCGCAAATCGGGCTTGTCGGTGCCGTATTTCAACAGCGCTTCCGCATAGGGAATGCGCGGCCAGTCCGCAGCAGGGTCAACCTTTTTGCCGCCCGCAAATTCCTCGAACACACCTTGCAGAACCGGCCCGACAGCGCCGAACACATCTTCCTGCTCGACAAAGCTCATCTCGACATCAAGCTGGTAGAAATCTGTGGGCGAGCGGTCGGCGCGCGGGTCTTCATCGCGGAAACAAGGCGCGATCTGGAAATACTTGTCAAACCCCGACACCATGATCAGTTGCTTGAACTGCTGCGGCGCTTGCGGCAGCGCATAGAACTTGCCCGGATGCAGCCGCGACGGCACCAGAAAATCGCGCGCACCCTCTGGGCTGGACGCGGTGATGATCGGCGTTTGAAATTCGGTAAATCCTGTATCCCACATGCGGCCCCGCATGGAGCGCACGACATTGGAGCGCAGCATCATATTCGCATGCAGCCCCTCGCGGCGCAGATCCAGAAAGCGGTAGGACAGGCGCGTTTCCTCGGGGTAATCGGGTTCGCCAAAGACCGGCAAGGGCAGGTCATCGGCAGCGCCCAGAACATCCATCGCGCGGGCATAGACTTCGATCTCGCCGGTTTTCAGCTTGGTGTTGACCAGCGACGCATCGCGCGCCTTCACGCCGCCCTCAATGCGGATACAGTATTCGGCACGCAGCTTTTCAATGTCCTTGAACGCAGGGGAATCGCTGTCGGCCAACACCTGCGTGATACCGAAATGGTCGCGCAGATCGATGAACAAAACGCCCCCGTGATCGCGGATGCGATGCACCCATCCCGACAGGCGCACAGTTTCACCCACATGGGCGGCGGTCAGGTCAGCGCAGGTATGGCTGCGATAGGCGTGCATGATATGCCCCTTTTGGCTGCAAGTCGTCCGGCTGTGGCGATACACAATCTGACGGCCCGGAAGTCAAGGGCCGTTGGCTTAGGTCCAGTGCATCTGTGCTGTGCCCGACAGCACCGCATGGGCAACAGCAAGCTGGTCAAACGGCAGATTCTGCGCGCGGCAACAGTCCATCACAGTGTCGTCGCGCATCAGAATGAAATCCAGAACCGCCATCAACAGCGACTCGTCCGGGCCGGTGGCTGTCTCCAGTTGCGCGCGCAGATCCTGCGCATCCGCGCCGCTGGCGGCCAGAAACACCGGCAACAGCGTATCTTGCCCACACAGCCAGTCCAGCGCGGCCAGCGCGATCTCTTCGGCGCGTGCAAGCTTCATTGTTTCCGTTCCTGCGCTCTGAAAGGGTTTGTTAACCAGTTTGCGGTAAATCTTCAGACATGATTAAGCAATTCAGGGATTAGTCACAATGCCTGCTCAGATACTTGTGGTGGACGATCTGCTTCTCAGCCGCATGATTCTACGCGTCAAGCTGTCTGCGGCCTGTTACACTGTCTGCCAGGCCACGACCGGGGCCGAAGCGCTGCACCATGTGGCCGAACACCCCCCCGCGCTGGTCTTGCTGGATTTCAATCTGCCCGATGCGACGGGGCTGGAAATTTGCAGGCAATTGCGCAGCGATCCCAAGACAAGCAGCATTCCGATCATCCTGTTTTCCGCCGATCAGTCACGGTCCACACGTTTGCAGGCGCTGGCGGCAGGCGCAGATGATTTTCTGAGCAAACCCCTTGATGACGCCTATCTGATGTCACGGATTCGCACCTTGCTGCGCATCAGCGCGGTCGAGAAAGACTATCAGGCACGCTGCACCCAGACCCTGCGCCACGGTCTGGCCGAGGCACAATCGCAGTTTCACCACGCCCCTCGCGTCACACTCGTGCGCAGCAGCGCAGTTCTGGCACAGTCCAACGCGGGCACATGGCCCGATATCGCCCCTGAACTGTTCGACGATGCCCGCAGCTTGTCGGTTGTTCTGAGCGATTCCAATCCGGTGCAGCCGCCCGATGTCTTGTTACTTGGTCCCGAGATCCTTGACGAGCAAGGTCTGCATGTCATCGCCGAATTGCGCGCGCGCCATGCGACCTGCCGTATCCCGATTGCGGTGCTGTTGGACAAAACCACGCAAACCTCGCCAGCTATGGTGCTTGATCTGGGCGCGGAAGAAGCCTTGCGACTGCCGCTGGACGCAGAAGAAGTGCGGTTGCGCCTACAAGCCATGATAAAACGCAAACGCAAGGCTGATGCAATGCGCCAAGCCCTTGGCATCGAGTTGGACCTTGCCTCGCGCGATCCGCTGACGGGGCTGTACAATCGCCGCCATGCCATGTCGCGCCTGTCGGATATTGTTGCAACACCGCCCGATGGCACGGCCCGAAACTACGCTATCTTGCTGATCGATCTGGATAATTTCAAGCGGGTCAATGATTGCTTCGGACATGGTGCAGGGGACGAGGTTCTGATCGAGGCCTCTGCACGGATGCGCGACGCGATTGGCCCGCACAATCTGCTGGCCCGCTACGGCGGCGAGGAGTTCCTGTTGCTGTTGCCCGACGCAGAAATGGTGCAGGCCTGCGCGATGGCCGAGGAAATCCGCCGCCAGATCGAAAGGCGCGCCTATCATCTGACAACAGGCAATTTCCGTTTGCAAGTGACGGCCTCAATTGGTGTGACGGTGCAAACATCCGTCACATCAGAGGCGCCACTGTCACGGCTGGAGCGGGTCAGGCAAGTTGTAGATCATGCCGATCAGGCATTGCACACCGCCAAAACCACAGGGCGCAACCGGGTGTCAGTTGGCCATTGCAGTATCAATCCCGCGCGCGCTCTCGCCCCCCGCCGCGCCACGGTCGGTGCTTGATGCGATCTTCCAGCGATTCGGCATAGCTCAGGCGGTCTTGGGGCGACATCTCGCTGACCTTGACCAGCAATTGGTCATGCATCTGGTCACTGATGCGCAACAGACGGTCTTGGGCCTGTCGCAGCGCGTCCGAGAACGCTTCGGGGTCAAATTCCTCGGCGCGAAGGGCTGCAATCATTTGCTGCGACCCGCCAGTGTTGCCTGCTGTCTGGTCGCGCGCCGCGCGCAAGATTGCGCCTGTGGCGCGGCGCAATTCGCGCCGGTCATCCGCAGGCAACGCCGCAACCGAGGCCCGCAACAACGAGCCTTGTTGCGAAGTCCGCGTCATCACCCCCCAAAGCATGCCGATGACCAGCACATTCAGCACCAGCGACACCCCAAGGGTCAGCTTTAGCCACGGAAAGCGGCGTTTTGCCTTGGTCTGGTCCATGCCTCAGAACTCCATCAAGAGGGGGTCATCAACCCCGATCAACTGCAACGCGATCAGGTCCATATAACCGAGCGCATTTTGCATCCAGTCGGGTGCGTCCAGTGCGACAACCGGCATCGGCATGGCCACCCCGATCCAGAAACCGGCCACGGCGACCATCGCCCCGCCCGCAAGCCCCGGAACGGCCCAGCCCGAAAACCAGTTGCGCCAGGGTGCAAATCTTTGCCGTTGCGGGGCAAGCCCGGCGTTGCAGGCATCAGCATCGGCCAGAATGCGGGCGCGCAAATGCGGGCTTAACCCAGGCTTGCAGGCCCGCGCATCATCAAACAATTGCGACAACTGGTCAGACATATCGTTCTTGTCACTGGTCATCATCATACCCCAATGCATCGCGTTCGCCGGCCAGAATGGCCGACAGGTTGCGTTTTCCACGTGCCGTCAGGCTTTCCACCGCTTCAACCCCCAACATCATAATGGCAGCGATCTCGGGGTTCGTCAGCCCTTCAAGATGGCGCAAGATTACCGCCTGACGCTGGCGTTCCGGCAGATGCGCCAATGCGTTTTCCAAGGCCTTTGCCCGCGCAGCCTGCATCATCTGCGCGTGCTGACTTTGCGCCGTGTCCGGCAGGTCCGGCAACTCATTCACCATCGGCTTGCGCCGCCGCAGCCTGTCTGTGCACAGATT
>SL_7KL_010_BRINEDRAFT_10000070_pt1 | contig 41825 bp, 32 predicted proteins | sample SodLak_010_BRINE_FD_10663 | JGI IMG/M metagenome (IMG submission 10663)
TGAAATATACATACATACCATTGTATTATACAGTACCGTTCAGAGTATCACGTTGAATATTCTGGAAAAATCTGTCTGTTCTTTCCCGCGATCGGACGTGATTTCGCATGTATGACCTACTAAAACACCGACAGACAGCAGATAAGATATCCAAAGGAAGGCGCGTCATTGTGAAATGGTCGTCTAGGTGTCTTATCCACTGTGTTTTGAACGCTTCCTTCAGGTTGGTGAGGATATCATGATTGACAAACTCAAATCAATCACATCAAATGACACTGTTGCGTTCACTGATTCCCCTCGAGTCGACATCAAGACACACCGATCGTTGGCAACGACAACAAAGTGGATGTCCATCCTTGTGGTATTGGTCGGAGTCTGGAATGTCCAAGCTGTTGGTCATCAGACCGGCGCGGTGTTGATCGCGATCGCGGCGTTCATCTATGTCAATGCGATCGGGCTCGAGCTCCAGGCGCTCCGATGGGAAATGGAGATGGAGGGTGTTGATGAGTGAGTTTGTAATTTGCCACGGCTGCCAACAGCCTGTTGGTCGAGACCGGGCTATACGTGCGCGCGGAGAATTAATGGCATTGCAGATGTCCAGGAAAGGAAAAAGAGACGAGGAATTAATGCAAAATGTTCCCGAGAGCCAAGAATGCGATCGATGAGCATTACCCACCTGTTGGACCGATCGGTGGCCGGTCGACGGGCGTTCTATCTGGCGATCGGTTATTATCTTGCAATGATCTTGTTTGTCGCTGCGATCATTGGGGCCGCCGAAGGTGCGACCGCATCGAGCACGTCGCAATTGCACTCGCAGTTGTCGCTTTTCGAGCACGAACTCTCACAGATCCCTGAAACCGTGATCGCTGAGGCACATCCCGGCACCACACTGTCGTCGCTGTTATTCGTGCCACTGCACGTCTTTCTGACCGTGATGGCAGTGGTGGCCTCCGCGATCGCATGGGTCGTTGGGTATCTCGTGTTTTATGCGAGCGCGATCGTGCCCCAACGGGTGCTTATTTTATTCTTTGAACTGGCCGCGTATCTGTTGGTGGCCGCAGCGATCGGGCACTTGGGCTGGGCGCTCAAGTATCATATCGAAAAAATGCATCGAGAGATCGTGTCGTAGAAGACTCCCTTCTCCGACGCTGTAGCAGGGGTTTACGGTGTCAAAAGTATGTTGCAAACCCCTTTTCTAACGGTTTTGTGTCGGAGAATGTGGAAGATATGCTATTCTGCAGCTTCGTTGCAGTAGCGGCGGATCGTCTCACGGCTGATCGAGTCCGGGCCAGTCGGCTTTGATTCCATGATTCGAGCGATCGCCGAGTAACTCACGCCTTTCGATCGCAGTTCCATGCACTCATCCAGTAGTTTTCCTTCCAGTTTTTGTGGCCGACCGATCGGCAGGCCTTGTTCACGTCGTCGTTCTGCAGCGGCGATCGCTTGCTCCCGTCGGAGATCGGCGTACATCCCATTGATGACCGCAACGATCCTGACAAATGCTTTTCCCATCGCCGAGCCAGTATCAAAATCCTCTGTGATCGAGATAAACTCCGTGTCCGAATCCACGATCTCCTCAACGTGCTGCAACACTTTGACCGGATCGCGCCCGAACCGAGAGAGTTCCCGAACGATCACGGCATCAAAATCTGCATATCGATCCATGAGCTGCGAATACTGTTCGCGGTTGTTCGACTGGCCCGAAATTGCAATATCTTCGAACCATTCGATTTCCCCGAGATTTCTCCGCTCGCAATAGCGCTCGATTCGATCGCGTTGATTCAAATGACTTTCATCTTCTTTTTGCTGCTGAGTTGAGACGCGAACGTACGCTGCAACCGTCATGCACAAAACACCTGCATAGTATGCGTATTTTGCACAGAAGTATTTATACACAACTGCAGCACAGAAGCGTGCCCTTTCGTGCGAGAGTGTGAAAGAAGAGTAGTCCGCTATCCTGTTGTTATCGGTCGGCCGACTTGCCGCTGTTCTCGGAACAGTCGCCACAGTAGTATTCGACCGAATCGAACGCATCGACAACTTGGAGATCGTGGCCGACGGGATGGCCGCAATGGTCACACGTTCTACCCTTCATGATTCCGACTCCCCGGCAGTAGCGGTCTCTTTGTATGGTTCGACTGAGCCGTAGTATTTCGGTGAGTCGCCCCCTTCGAAAAAGTAGACTTCACCGCTTGAATCACAGCTCAGGCAGTCGTACGTCTCTGTGCCTGATGCGTCGGTGTGCGTGTATTCTACCATCTCAACATCGCCGCCACAGTCGGAACATTGGTACCGCATCAGCGACACCCCGCGTGTTCGGGACAGACTGGAACCATCTTCGGGTAATACTCGTCTTCTTGTGAGAGATCGAACCCGTCGACTTCTCTCGGATTCCACTCCAAACCGCAGAAGTGGCAGCAGACATATTCGGCGTTCGGGTCTACAAACGGCGCGATTTCGTTATCGTAGGTTTCTGGCATTAGTCCGACTCCTCCTCATTCTCGGCTTCTCGCTCGGCTTCGTCCATAACGCACATCAGTCCACAGTATCCGTCTTCTGTGGTGTTTCGACGTGGGTCCATCTCTTTGCCGCATCCCGGACAAATATTGACGTTGACAAACTTTATCCGGTCACTCATTGTTCCGACTCTCCGGTACTCTCGGTCTTGGTCTCGTCTTGATTTATTAAATGCATGATTGCCTCGTCGTATGTCATTTCGTGTTTTGCTTTCAAGACTTTCAGCGCTGTGCGCGTTCGTTTCGTTATCTCGATCGTGGTTTTTTCTGCCACAGACTACTATAGGAACTATGGATACATATAGCTATGGAGGAGAAAAGAAACGCAAAAAACGTGGCGCAGGAAGCCACAACGACTGACCAAAATCGAAGTACAGTAGTGTTGAGCGGAGTTGTCTGTCTATGCAACTCGATCGGACCGACCATTCAGCGCCACCGAAGGCCGCTGGCGGCCTTGCAGGGCCCCTCTGTCCGGCGTTTGTCTATTCGCGTATGAATAAATGGAACTTGGGGCCGAGCGATCGGAAAAAAAAGGTCGGTGGGTAGTTTATTGGCCGTTTCGCGCTGGGGTTGCGTTCGTCAGTTGGTCAAGCTCGCTGTCGACCTCGCGTGCAACCGAGCCACCCGTTTGTGACTCCGACGTGACCAACGCCACGCCCTCGCTTTCATCCCAGCGGAAGCGATCGTCATTCGACGCCAGATCGCGTAACAGATACTCGACTGTTTGCTGGTTCGGCCGGCCACCGAGCATCGACACGCCCGTTTTGACCTGGTATTTCGCACGTTTGGTTGGGGCTCGCTCGGCAGCCTCGATCGCATCCTGGCGAACCGCCTCCAATTTGTCGGCGCGGTCCATCAACAGGTATGGCTTCGATCGTGCGTCGCGTTGTGCCGGTAGGAAGTCGGTGGTATCCGGCAAAAACACTTCCTCGTTGTCTGGATGCCATGTGTACGCCAGTTCGTCCAAGACTGCACGGAGATACCGTTCGCGTGCGTACTGGCCGCTTGAAATGCCGCTAACGTGCTCGTCGACGACGCGATCGAAGTCTGTGAGCGTCCACTGGCTTTGTTTCGAGAGTTCGTTTACGAGCTCCAATTTCCGACGCTCGGTTGTTGAGTCACTGGCTCCCAGTTCAGATTCGGCGCGATCGCGGATGCGACCCATGCGATCGACTGCTTTATCGACTGCCGATCGGTCCTGGGCGTAATCCCACATGACACGTTCGACGAGATCGCGCGGATAGGTCACATCACGTTCCTCGGCGAGCGCCATCACTTTCTCGCGCACCTCATCTCGGATTCGGAACCGACACATCACGGATTCAGATCGAGATGGCATATGAGTTTTTTTTTGGCGGGGTGTCTCCCCGAGCGCCTCCGACAGCCGATGGACCGCATCAAACAGGTCCGAAAGCCGACCGTCACCAACGAGTGCCGCCAGTTCTCGCTCCAAGTCCACACCGGCGTAAGGACGGATGAGACCGTACTTTTCGTAGATTGCGCGTTCGTATGCCGCCTTCACTCGAACGTCGATCCGCATATTCAACGGCGACCTGCCACTACTGTCGTTACGCACTGTAACCACCACGGTTACAGGACACTACACTACTGTAACCACGATGGTTACAGTCTATCCAAACTGTAACCCGTTCGGTTACAGTACAGTATAGTTGTTGTTGTAGTGACACAACACAACAACACAACAACACAGTTGTTGGTTGGTGATTGGTCGTCTTAGCGTCTCTACCGCTTGTTTGGGTTTTTCCTTCGAGGGGGGCCGACACGTTCGAGCACCGTTCGCCATAAAAAAAAACTGAACGGGGGCTTTTTCGACTGGTTCGTTTCTGCACCACCGTTGTCTCACACATCGTCCGACACCTCTTGTTCCCACGGGCGCGTCCATGCTGGTTCGAGATCGTCCTCGTGGCTCTCCAAGCGCTCATGAAACTCATCGGCGGCCCGATCGGTCACCGGCTTGGCTGGATTTGGGAGCTCGGTGCCTTCCGCGGCCAACTCGGCTTCAATAACGAGCATCTCGACGTTCGACGTGCGTCGTGCGCCCGCGTGTCCAAAGCGTGGGCCGCTCGTGTCTGTCTCCGTCGGTGTCTCGGCTGGCTCGTCGATCGCCGCTGGTTGTGGCCGTGGGGCCGGCTGTTGCTGTCCAACTGTCTGCTCACTGCTCATAGTGTCTTCTGGTGTGCTCATTGTTGTCGTGGCTGCACCGACGCCCGAGGACGGCACACCGACGGCTCTCCGAATCGCTTAAGCCGTCGGCGCGAGAAAAGATAGGTGTCAACGCGATCCTTTCTCGGCTTCTTTTACTTTCCTGAGTCGTTGCTATGTCTCTCTCGCGGAGTGCCTTAACTCTCATCGTCAAGCCTCTCACGTTTGATCCACGCGATCGCCTCTGTACAGCGCACTGCCAGTTCGTCGTTCGTCGTCTGTCGGCGGCGCTGCAGGCGCTCGATCGCGCCCTCGGCGGTGTGTCGGGCCACGAGTTCGTCGGCCACGTCGATCAGGCTGTCGTCAAACTCGCGGCGCTGCTTGCTCATCGGCGAAACACCTCCCGAAACGTCGCCTGCTCACCGGGCACCTCGCGTTCGCGCGGCTGCAACGGCGAATCAAAATGCGCTTTACAGGAGTCGCATTTATATGCACCATCCTTTTGCGTGGACATATCCATCGACTGGCATTTTCGTTGCACCTTCACGGATTCACACTCCGGACAAAGGCGTTGGGCGGACTCCGGCGTTGAGCTCGGCGCGCGCTCGGCGATCGCCAAGGCTTCGGGGATCGTGGCTGCACCCCACACGCGACAAAAGTCATCGGGGACAATGCCGTGTGGGTCGTGGTCGGGTCGGTCTCGATCGTCGATCCACTCGGTGCCGATCGGTTTCGCGCTCATCGTGCCCTCCGAATAATCCGCACAATCTGTCCTGACTCACACACCGGGCACGCACCGTCAACAGCATAGCCAGAGACGGCTTCGCACTCACAGCACTCGACACGCTGGCTGACGTGCTCCCATTCGCTTTCAGCGGCGCTCATGCTGTCACCTCGGGTTCGATCGCCCCAACGCGCTTCCACGTTCGCACGCGGCCACCGTCCAGGAGTTCTAACTCGCCCTCATCTTGGAGCCACCGCAGTGCGGCTTGCAGTTGCGATCGCGCAATGTCAGTCCGATCCATGAGCATCCCGATCGTCACGCGCTCGCCGGGATCGACAGCCGCACACACTTGCTGCATGCGGTATTGCGTGACCACGCGCGGGCCGCTGTTCTCGCCCGCCATCATTGCTCACCCCAGTTGCTCGCCCGATCGAACTGGACGGCCGGCTCGATCGCCGCATCAATCTGTTGGGCGACGTTGCGGATGTGATAGCGCGCTTCGGCGTCGATCGGGCCGTCTGGCAGCGCCCCGGCAAGCTCTGTGTGCCCGGCGCGTTGCAGTTGCGATCGGGCTTGTTGGAGCCTCGCCCGCCCAACCGCACAGTACGGTCGTCCGCACGTCAAGTTGAGCACTTGTGTGAGCTTCCGACGGGATAGTTCGATGCGTGCTGCATCGAAGCCGCCGTCAGTCACGATCGGCGTCTCTTCGGCCATCGCGCACGAAGCTGACTGATCGAGACGATCGGCCTGGTCGATGAGCAGTTCAACCGCGATCGAAGTGAGTTGATAATAATTTGTTCGACCGTCGAGCTGACCTTTCTGCAGCAACGAGCGATCAGTCAGCTTATTCAGATTTGGGTAAAGACGCCCGTGATTGATTTCTTCAGCACGCAGATGCCTAACTTTGTTTTTAATTTCTGTGCCCTTTGGTCGCTCTTTGAGTTGGGCGATCGTGACAATGAGGTCTCGCTGGAATGCAGTTAGATCAGTCCACCCGACACCGCCGTCGGTAACAAGCGCGTCTGGTTGGTTCGTTGTCGCTTCATCGTTTCGTGTGCATTCAATATGCCTCGTATTGTTTGCTAACATGAGTTTCGTGGTTGTTTCACGAGAGTCCACACAGACTGGTGTTGGCGCACCGAGTCTGCTTTTCTCGGGACCGATGATGCAAAGATCTTCAGGCCTGCGTGAATTTCTCGTTAATCAACACATAACAGTGCTTGATAATAAGTGTTGATGTGATATTGCATCATAGTGATGCTTAGAAATATCACCTTTACGCTCATTAGGTGCAATTATGTTATGTCGAATTACCCTTGGTACAAGATGCGGAAAGGGCCAAAATGGATGACTGGTAGCGATGATTCTATACTTGAGGTCCTCCAAGAGACCGACTGTGCGCTGAGCATGAAGGGTATCGAAGTGAACTCTGAATTGCTTGGAACCAGGATACCCTATCCCACAATCCAGCGTCGAATACCCCAACTCGTTCAGTCTGGTCTGCTCAAACAACTTGACAAATACGGAACTTGGTACATAATTACTGAGGAAGGATCGGCATACCTCTCTGGCGATCACATCCCTCCAGAGCTTGACGAGTAACCACTCCGCGATCTATTTTTTTGTGTCTGTTGCCGGCCCCTGGAGAATACGCTTGGTGAGTGCAAGCCCGACCACGACTGCGTACACGAGCACGATCGCAAGAATAGCCGACCCAACGACGAGGCCGGCGTACGCCCCGATCGTCCCGGCGGTCGTTTCCGAAGCGCTCACGCTCGGCAGTTGGAGAGCGGTTAGGACGATCGTCAACAGTCCAATTTTGTAACGGGTCCGCATAGTTGATTGTTAGTTTAGTAGACAAAAAGTGCAGCGGCGTCAGAGGAAATAGCGCCGACCGATCTCGAAGGTAGCTGTTGCGATGCCGATCGCCATGATAAACACAGCAACTTGTTGATAGTCTCCAGGAAGAACTGCAGCTGCAATACCTCCGAACAAGATTGTGATAACAGTAGGCAGCGCCAAATCGTCTGAGATAAGCCACAGTGGCACAATAATCCCAACAGCAGCAAACGTCGCGAGCAACGGCTCGGACATCATGCCGCCAGTCAACACGTCGAGCAGCGTCTCGAACGCATTGCCGTCGAAAAAGTCGTTGGGGTCGATCATCGGATTTGATCCCCCCGGATTATTTGATAGACGCCAAGCCCCATCAAGATGGAGATCCCCCATCCAAGCGGCTGGGCGGCATAGGCTGGCATGCCAAACCACTGCATCAGCGTCGGGAATACCAGCACCAAGTTCATCACGCCGATAACTCCTCGAACTGTCGAAACCGTCGATCCGAGGAACGAATCCCCGCCGTCCTCGGGATCAAAGTCAATCTCTTCAATTTCACTTGCTTCGGTCTCAACGTCGTCGTGCAACGGATGTGTTTCACCGGCACCGAGGTCTGCCATCGCCCCCGCTCCGCCGAGGATCGCAAGTGCAATCCCAAACGAGGCCACCAAAAACAACGCTGGCATAAATCGAACCATTACTGAACACCTCCTGCGTCGGCGAACTTAAACAACAAGGCAGCCACACCCGCGAGGCTAAGCCACACTGGCGAGATGCTCAGCACACCAAGTGTTGTCATGCCGATTGCTGCCACAACGATCAAAACGGCTCCTGTTCGGCTCATCGTGCCACCAAACAAGCCAGCAAATGCAACAATACCGACTAATCCAAACGCAGACAGCCAATCAGCAGGGATCGGCCAATTCAGCGATGAGACGCCGCCGAGTGCTTGGCGATTTTCGATTGTTTCTCCGCCTCGATTGATTTCATAGACAATCTCGTAATTAGCATCTGGGTTTGGCAACTCAACAGATTCTTGGTAGGCGCGTGGCTCTTGGACTGTGACATCGCCATGCACCACCGTTTCATTCCCGAGATACTTGATCCTCCAAGTGATCTTATCAGTCACTTCGGCTCCGTCGTAGTATCTCACTCGCGCGTTCATAGTCGCATTTTCTCCCTCTCCAGTTTCGAATGTTGATGCGCTAAAGACAAAGCCTCGATCTTCAGGCGCGTTGAACTCGATCGTCCCGATATCAAGTGTTCGAGTCGAATCTGACTCAGCAGTGAACGACCCAAGAGATCTGCTGTCGCCATCTTCATTTTCGACAGTCATTCTATACCGATCGTCTTGTCGCAACAAGAGTGCAAGCTCGCCTCCTCCTTCGAAGTAATCTCCTGCCATCACGCGGAAGGATGTCGTCTCACCATCATCGATCGGCTTTGATATTTTGAGGACTGTTTCTTCCGTTGGGAAAGCGCTCGTGCGATCATCAAGGATGAACGTTTTGAGGACGGTGTCCTCGGTCTCATTAAGCAGATAGGCTGTGTCCTGCTCAACAATCGAATCAATCACTGCTGTCCGTGTGAGATAACCCTCGGCCTCCATGCGGACAACAAGACGGCGATCGGTCGGTAATCCTTCCAATGAGATGTTCCCATCGGTTGTCGTTCTAGTGAACACTTCCTCGCCGCCACCTGCGTCGTCAATAAATTGCAACTCGAGCTCCATCTCACCGCTGACAAGCTCACCTGTCACCTCATCTCTAATTTCGAGGTATGCGGGCGTGAACAGGTCAAATGTGTCTGATGTGACTGTGGTACCAAACTCAGACTCAGCAACGGCAAACCACTGATTAGATCCTGCTCGAACCTCGTCCCAAGAGACGCTGGCTCTCCCGTCGTTTGTGAGTGTATCCTCTCCGATGAGTGACTCATCCTCGGCGTCGTAGAACGAGACTGTCGTCTCACCGTCAGTGACAACGTCTATGGATAACTCAACAGCGCGTTCGGAGACTTCGGCACCGCTCACGGGATCTGGATCTGACAGCGCCAAGGGATCAAGCATAAAGCTCACATAATGCTCCCCATCCGGTATATCAAACGTTAGTGTCGAGCCAGTGTCGAAATCAACGGGCTCGCCATCGACGATCGCCAAAACGACGTCACTGCTGCTCTGATCGATTGTGACCGTTGTTTGCGACGAACTCGAAATACGCAGGTCAGTTTCGCCACTGTCGATATTCAACCCGCGCCACTCAACAGTGTCTGGAGACCCCTCGATTGTCAATGCGTCTTTGTCATCAATCGAAACGGTCAACGCGTTCGCGGCGTCGACATCCTCAAGCCTGACAAACTCGTCATCAAGACCGCTCACTCTGGCAAACGAGTATCCATCCGATGATAAACTCGCGTCAGGTCTGAATTGAATGGTATTTTCGTCAGGGAACGGATGTGTGATATCTGTGAAATCAACATTCTCTTGCAGTTCGATCTCTGGGCCATCGTCAGCTGCAAGATGCGTCCCCTCAGTAAGCAAGAAGATATTACTTGCAGCCAGGCCAAATCCGACCATTCCGATCAGGACGATCGCGAGGATGGCGATCGTCCGTTGCTTGCTATTCAGTTTCTCGGTCATACTGTCCCTCTTTTATGCCAGGCGTAGAGACCGACCGTGATCGTGGGCCACACGATAAGATTCAGGACGTGCATCTCGATCGCGAGCGCAAGCAGATAGCCGATGGCTAAGATCTCGACAAGGCTCTTTTTGGATGCATTTGTAGTCGTTTCAACGGCGTTGGATTGTGACATGATTTTGTGTTCCTTTTGACTTTCTTGTTTTGATTGTTGACATGAAATCAGCTGTTAGAGTATCTTACTATCCGAAGATAATGCCGTTTTGTGACACGTTGTTAAATGAGTCCACATTGGTGTCTGACGGCTCAATTGGCTCGCCATCGACACTAACGTTGCTCGCGCAAACAGTTGTGCCGTGGAACATTTGGATTGCATCATTTCCGATATTAGATATATCAGAGTCCTTTAGATCGACACGTCCGAAACCAAACGATTGCAAAACATGGCCGTCAGGATTCTGAAATGAACAACCATCTGCTGACACTAATCCATCCTGATCCACTCGAATGGCAGAGTCAGTTCCATCAATATTGACGGAACATCCCTCCATGATAAGCCGTGAACGCCTAACACGGGCTCCATTGGTGTCGTCAAAATTTGAGTTCGACACGACAGCAAAACAACCATGTTGCAGTGATATCGCGTTACTGGCGCAGCCAGAAAAATCAGTGTTCAACGCACTAATCCAAGACCCGACAGAGGCATTAAGCGCAATCGAATCGCAGCCGGATAAGTTTGATTCCTCAACGACAGCAAAACTCCGTCTAACATTGACTCCTTCCTCTCCAGCCCCAGAAAAATCTGCTAATCGTCCGTTGATAATAGAGCCTCTTGATATTTCTGCTCCTCTGCCCTCTGCATCGGAAAAATCAGCACTTTGCACTTGAAGAAGCACCGAATCCGAGGCCCATAAACCCTGATCGCCGGCCCCAGTAAAATTAGAGTTGCGGGCAGAATATGAACCTCTGGCAACCTGAAGGCCAGTGCCCCCAGAGTTGATGACTCCACTGCCTTCTGTTGCGACAAGTCCGGAACTATCGCTATACCCAACAGCAGTCCCGCCGTTACCCTGCATATCTATAAGACAATCAATAACTAAAGTCCGAACGTTCTCTCCAAAGATTAGAGAGGAGCCCTCTGGTAAACTATCCGAGACTATGACAACATCATCATCACTCCTAATTATGATGTGAGAGTAATCTCCGTGTCGCACTCTGGCAGCTGTGGCAATATGATGACCGGACTCGATATTAACGATAACCCGGCCAGCGTTGGCGGGCGGTTGGTATTGCGTGGCGATCTCGACGGCATCCGCGAACGTCGAAACGTCACTAGGGACGTTAATCCTGATGTCTTCGCTCCCGGTTACACGCGACTCTTCTGCTTGAACAGAATCGAAAACAGCATTGTCAGTTTTCTGATAAAGATCATCAACCCAAACTTCTGCAAGCGGGTTGTCTTCTGTCCCGATCGAACCGGTTCCATTGCCATTTTGCGCTGCAGCTGTCCCCGATCCCAACAAACCGCCGCCGAGCAGCCCGGCAGCTCCGAGACCTAATGCTTCTCTGCGTGACCAACTCCGCGGTTGTTTGTTTTGGACTTGTTCTTTCAGTTCTGCGACTTCTTTCCGCAGCGATTCGATTTCGTCTCTCGGCGTGTGTTCTGTTGAGCTCATGGTTTGATGCTTACTTTCGCTCGAGCTGCGAGCAGTGGTTGGTCGACGGAACTATTCTCTGCGGCCGCCTCGTCGGCTAAGCGCTGGATATCTTGTTTTGTCATTGTTGGAGTCTGATTTCTTCTTCTCTGTCAATTCTGGTCTGCATGATGGGCGCAAAGAGCATCCATGCTGCAACTGATATGAAAAATATCGCAACAGTCAGGTACGCAATTTGTGGGATCGCTTCGATCGGAGCTGCAAACGGTCCGTCTGCTACTCCCATGTCCATCACTGTCTCCTGGAGCGGGACGATCGCCGCGTCCACTGTGATACCGTAGATTGCAATCCCGAGGAAAAACGTGATTGCTGCAACAATCCGCCGAAATGTCAAAAACATCAGATCGGCCCTCCTGCAGCGCGTCGACGAACGATCGCCGCCCCGACGGCCACCATCAACATAGATAGTGCAATCAAGACGACGATCCACTCCGAAACGGTTGCTATCCATCCTGGAATGGGCGATTCTGGCGCTGCATGATCTAACGCAAGTTCATGCAAGGAGGACCATACTGGTCTCAAAATGTAGACTAAAAATGCGGATGCAGCAATAACAACAGCAATCCGAAGATAGACTGCGAACATATTAGAAGAATCCTCCAGACCTGCTGGTGTTTGATTCGAATAAGTCCGGCGTATCGCCATCAAAACCGGTCCCGAATCCGTCTAAATCAAAGCCGAAATCTTGGTCTGCTGTGTCGAATTCGAAGAATTCTTCCATGTCCTGAGAACCCAGATTCTCAGCGCTTGAGCTCGCGCCGAAATCAAACCCGAGGTCCTCTGGCTGTGCAAAACCCGTCTCAAACTGCGCCGTTGTGAATCCTGTCGACGTCGGTGATGGTGTGTCGAACTCGCCGAAATCAGACTCGAACGATGGCGTCCGTGGTGGTCGCCGTGATCGTCTTGGTGTCCGTGGCGGTCGTGGTGGTCGTGGTCCTCGAGGTGTTGGTCGCGCTGGTGTTCTCGGCGGTCGGGTCACTGATCGAGGAGTGGTTGCAGGGGGCCGTGTAGCCGGCCTTGTTTGAGAAGGCTGTCGAGTTGTCGTCGGCGATCGCGGCGTTGTACCGATATCCGTGCCAAAGCCGGGGCCTATATCTGTCCCGATATCAGTCGACGTGGTCGCGCCAGGGCCGACTGCTGTTCCAGGCAACTCAAACTCACTTTCAATTCGACCAGTCTGCTCAGCGCTTAATGCGCCGAAGTCTCCATCTGAGCCAACTGCCGGTGTGCCGAACGAGTCACTTTGCCGCCGTGCTTCTGCATCTTGCTCGAAGAGTGTCGTTGCTGTTTGTGGAGAATCGTCTCCGATATCGCTACTCAAAAACTGTGCTGTGGTTGCTGTACCAGCACCAGTTTCAGCGACTGGGCTGCGAGTTTGTTGCGGCAGATCGGACCGAAGAGCGTCCTCAACTGCAAACAAATCGCGAAGATCTGTCTGTGGAGAGTCTACTCTTGGGATGTCTTGCTCGAGTGATCGAAGTTGCCGCCGTGTTGGGCCCTGTCCTCGATCGCCGATGCGGCCTCCATCCTCGAATCCCGCTCGTGGCGCGCTCGGATCTTGTGATTCTCTCTGTATCCGTTGCTGTGTTTGCTGCATCTGGTCGAGCGCATCCTGAATTTCGGATTCAGGAGCAACAGAACTCTGTCTGTCTTGCCGTTGACCGACTTGAAGTTGGGCGCGATCGTCTGCAACAAACCTGTCAAAATCGCCACTCGTACGTACCCGAGAGGCCTCTTGTGTCCCGCGCCGAAGACCGCCTCCAACTCCGAATCCTCCTGCAAACGCTCCCACAGTCCGTCCGAATGTCTCTGCGGGACGCTCTTGAGCAGCATCGGAAAATGCACGGGCGCCGTCGAACGTTGCATCAGTTGCAGCTTGTCTTCGAGTTCGATCGTCATCTTCTGCTGTTCCGGTGAGCGCAAACTCTCCCGCACCAAGCCCCATATCGACAAACCCAGGCAGATCCGCTTGGGCAGCTGCCTCCTCTCCGGCACCGCGGAATACAGTATCAAACGCGTTTGTTCCCGTTGTCCGCTGCTCAATCTCGGGCGCGATCGAAAAAGTTGAGACAACGCCGCCAGCAGTCTGGCCTGCGGATCGGAGTCGTGGCTGAACAAAGTCAGACGCACGCTGCAGATTTGATCTAACAGCTTGTCCTAATGTATCGTCGCTATCTCCTTGCGCCGGTGGGATGTTATTATCTCGACCTCGTGCAGCCCTCGTTCGCCGATCTTCGATGTCTTCAATCTGTTCTTGATCAACCTCACCAAGATCAGTTTCCGGTGGTTGATTTGAATCATCTCGCTCCGACACCGGCTCGATATTGCCGCTCGATCGGGTCGGTGTGGTCGTAGACGAAGACCTGCTGGGTTCTGAAGTTGAACTGCCTGAACTGTCTGATCCACTTTCCGAAGTATCCGAAGTGCCTGGTATCGTTGAGCCTGAGTCTTCTCTACCTCGGAACAGGTCACCGGCGCTGGTGGTATCGGGCTCACTCGGCTGAGACGACGGCTCCGAATCGGATTCTGGCTGGCTGGAACCGACATTCCCGCTTGATTGTGTCGGCGTCGTTGTTCTGGAGGATTCTGTCCGAGTTGATGTTGAGTTTTCCTCTGGCTCATCTGAAGTGGGGCTTTCCGATTGCCGTCTATCAGATCCGCCACCAGAGCCCCGATCTAAATTCACACTACCGGTCGGCATATCAGATCCCTCCCAGAATCGAGAGCATCATTGGCGTTGCGCTCGAGGCAGCTTCGCCAGCACTGCCTCCTAATGATTCTGCCATCGCCGGCCCGAAGAGCCCAAGCAGCAACCCTCCGAGTAATGCAAGGACGAGATAAATCGCCCACTTTGTCTGATCGTCGTTAAACCGTTCTGCAAGTCTACCGCGTGTCTCTTGATCTTTTAGAGCCTCGGTCCCAGCTTTATCATGCGTTGTCTCGTATGCTTTGCGCATCGAGCAAACCATCCCGTCAGCCCCGTCAACCCAATTTGATAGATCGACCCAGACATCGTCGAACTGCGGATATTTATTCACCACACCGCCATCCGCGATCGCCGGGGAACCATTCGCCCCGATCGGGCCGGGACTTTGCTTGCCCCATTGCACATCCTCAACTTGACCGTTTGGATATTCGCGGATAACGCGCCAGTTCTCCGGACCGCTATCGATCTTTTCGGCAAGACGAGCTCGAACAGGGCTGATCATTTCGTGCGAATCCTGAATACCCCATGCAACTGGCGTGTCGCCAACACGATCGAGATCAACTCCGTTCTTCGCAGACCACCACTCGCCGTTATCGGTTTCGACGCGTTGCGACTCTGAGTCGAGACCGGATGGTCGCGGGATGACTTCACCATCCCCGTAGATTGTGTACGTCACGAATTGCGCGTCTGCTTTTTTCCGCATCATGCGAAGTGATGCTTCGTGCAGATTTTGAGCGATCGAGACTCCTTTCGGCACACGCGAAACAAACCCTTCGAGGATGGCTCCGAAAAACCGTCCAGTCCCAACAACTGCAAGCGCTGGCACTGCACCGATCAAATCACCTGCTTTTCGAACGTTTGTAAGTGCATCTTCAGTGCGTTTACCCTTGGGGTAAGACTCCGAAGATGCATCTTTAGAATCGCTGTTTGAGACTATTTCTGACTTATCTTCATCATCATCCAATTCACCGAGCAAATCGTCGGCTTTGTCGATCACATCGTCTGCCTCGTCAATTGGATCGGTCATCCGAGCAACCTCCCTCGGATTGAGCTTAATCTCCCGTCGTCACTTGTCTCGTCATTTTGCCGCTCGATCTTGGATGTGGTCACGATCTCCGATATTGCCGTGAGGCCTTTGCCATCTTTCGCGATCGATTGGCGTGATGTTTTATTGTTCATTGTTTGTCTTGTCTTCCGTTTTTCCTCGGTTGTCAGCCGTGTGAGATGTGCTTGTTCTGGTCGGTCATGCACTCCTTGCGCCAGCGCCAGGAACGGGCCAAAACAAAGCCGACCTGGATTGTGTTCGTTGATTATGCGCTCGGCTTCGTTTTCATTCAGCCAGCGATCGCGCCAGATGTCTTCATCATCTTTCTGCGCCAGGATGTGGCTGCGTCCAAAATCAGGACCGAAAATGTCTTTCAGCGGCTCGTCGATGCCTTTGAAAATGTCTGGATCTGACAGCTCTTCGATGAGCTTGCCTCCGCTCTTTTGTTCCCATTGCCGCTGCGCAATCGTCGCTCCAGCATTTGCGGCCGCGTTCTGTGCGTTGATCTCTTCTTGATCGCGGACTGCGCGATCTATGTCTGCTTCGCTCATCTATCTAAATACATCTCGTCTGTGCTGAGGTCCCGCTCAGCATCGTTGGTGCCGAAGATTTGCATCACGACCTCGAACGCCGCGATGACGCCAAGGCCTCCGAATAGGAATCGCAGCGATCGAACAATCTCGATCGTAATTTCACTACCTCCGCTGACAACAGTCATTGATGTCTGCAGCGACAGATATCCCCAAAACACAAACGCCAACATTGCTGTGAACAAGGTTGCGCGCTGGCCCGTGGCAAAATGATACGTGCATCCCCCCGCGAACACAACCAACAGCAAATAGAGCCAAGAGAACATTACATCCCCTCCGCCCAGCTGCCGAGCCATGCGAACAATGCTCCGATCGCGACAACCACGACTAACGGACCCCAACCGACCATCAATGGAGTATAGATGGCCTCGAGGTCGCTTGTCGTTTCGTCAACTTCTCCTTCAGCGTCTGCTTGTTCTGTGATCGTCATCCCAAGCGCAGGGACCATCATGACGCCCACAATTAGCAATAACACTAAGACTGCGAGTGATCCTTTCATAAAAATTTCCTAAGAGTAACTTCTCAGTTATCTTCCGAAGCCTGACCCCCCCATGAACCGCATGATCGTCGATGCTGCAAGGACAAGCAACCCAACAACAAGCAAGCTAATTGCAGCTACTCCCGTCGTTTCTGCAGATTCAACAATCGAGTACCATGGAGACGTATCCTCAACCTCGATCGCGTCGTAGACCTCGGTGAGAACTAATGCGATGATAATGATCGCGACCAACGCGCCACCGATCATTTGCACTTGGCCCATCACAGCACGGTTATCCGAGCTAAAAGACGTGTCTCGATCGATCTTCTCACCGGCTGCATTGACGAATGTTGAGCCCATCTGCCGCCCTGTGCGGACTGAGGTCTCAAGTGATTGTTTCATGCTCATCTTCCAAACCCTGACCCGCCCATAAAGCGCATGATAGTCGATGCTGCAAGCACAAGCAGTCCGACGACAAGAAGGCTGATAGCAGCCACACCAGTCGTTTCAGCCGAGTCAACGATCGCAGCGAATGGGCCCTCCCCCACTTCGACCGCGTCGTAGACCTCGGTGAGAACTAATGCGATGATGACGATCGCGACCAACGCACCACCGATCATTTGGACTTCACCCATGATCGCACGATTTGAGTTATTGAATTCGCTCTGCTCGGCAAACAGAAGTCCGTTCTGCACGCCTCGGCGGACTGGAGCAACGGCTTTTTCGCCGGCCTCTTTAGTCCGAGTTGTTAATGTAGAAACCGCTTCGATGGCTGATGCCATGTCAGCGACAAGTCGCTAACCTTTGTTAAAAGCCTCAGTCAGTTGATATTGACTACCTACTGGTGTATGCACTCGGTATGTACTGATTAGGTACTGAGTACCCAGTGGATATGTCTCTGCCCTATACTATATACCTATTTAATACCATTTTGATAGCATGGCAACTGGTAATGAGGAAATACAACGGCGTCACGCGCACAACATCTCAGACCCATCGACGCCGCAGCGAATTTCGAAGAGCTATTCGGTCGTCTCGACATCGCAGCGATCGTTAGGGGTCACCATACCGGAGCGCTGCATTGACTACCACGACATCGAAAAAGGCCAGAAAATAAACTTCACAAATGTCCCTGGACCAGTTCCAGTTCTCGTCGACGAACCGGCGCTGATTATCACGTTTTCTGGAGGGAATAAATGACACAAGCTCGAGGAGCATACAGCCAAAGTTTTGAAGAATCGATTTATGAAATGCATAGTCACCGAACTCGTGCGATCCGAGAACGCGGTTGGAGTGGCGAGGTTCAACAGGAAACGCTCATCCAGTTGGAAAATGCGGTGATAACCGTTTTTTACGCACTCCGCCCGCATGTTCTTGGCGGTCAACACCCCGAGTTGGAGGCTCTGTGGGAGGAGCACAATGTCGACACGATCGCAGACAATCACGGTCGGAAACAAGTCAAAGAGAATGAAAACTCGGCATATGGACGCGTGGTCTCATCCCAAGACACCAGCGTCGAGCATTACGATCTGCGCTACCTCCTCGGAGTGAGTGCTGTCTTTGATCAAATCGCGAAACGTCTCGGTTTGGCTCCACAAACAAGCGGCGGCGCACGTCCAAAGGGGACGATCGGATGAGTTCGATGAATTTCAATCCGTTTGTGTTCGAGGATGACCTCTTTAGTGACGGCATTCGGGTGCCATGGAAAGAGACAAGACTCTGGCATCGTTGGCACAAAGCCGTTGCCCGCGAACCTAAAAACGACTTCTTGATGGTCATATCTCCGAGCTCAAGAACGTCTGGTTCTGGGTCTGGTAAAACCACTGCAGCGACCGCATTGGCTAAACGATGCGATCGATCGGAAGGCGGATTCAATGCTGAACATAAAGCAACCCTTGATGCAGGCGAGTTGGCTTATCAGATCATCCCAAACGCAGAATCAGGGTCTGCTTTGATATTCGATGAAGCGCAAGGAGCCCCCGGCACAAAAAGCGTGAATTCACGGCGTGGAATGACAACAGAGTCGCTTGATGCGATCACATCAATCCTCGCAAATCGGGATAAGAACTACACGATAATTATGATCGTCCAACAACTCGGCATGTTGGACAGCCTCATTTACCCCATGGTGGACGCATGGCTATTGATAAACAAAGACCCGAAGATGGCTGGTGGTCCTGAGATGACGCATCATATCCTCACAATGAATGATTATGAGCTGAAAAATCCGGACATAAAGACACCTGCACTTGAAGACCTCTCCTGGCCCAAGATCTCGCACGATGATCCCGATTATATTGTGATGGAGCAAAAGAAGCAGCAAGCAAAACGCAAGCGATCGAAAGACGACGAGGACCAACTGGTTACAGAGTTGCCTAAACATTTACGCGATGAAAAGATCCGCAAAATGGCAGCAGTCGGTATTCGCCAACAAGATATTGCCGGAACTTTCGACATTTCGCAAGCCCATGTATCGAGGATAGTTAGCGATGACTGAAACCGATAGACAGCGGCCGATTTCTGAAATATACATACATACCATTGTATTATACAGTACCGTTCAGAGTATCACGTTGAATATTCTGGAAAAATCTGTCTGTTCTTTCCCGCGATCGGACGTGATTTCGCATGTATGACCTACTAAAACACCGACAGACAGCAGATAAGATATCCAAAGGAAGGCGCGTCATTGTGAAATGGTCGTCTAGGTGTCTTATCCACTGTGTTTTGAACGCTTCCTTCAGGTTGGTGAGGATATCATGATTGACAAACTCAAATCAATCACATCAAATGACACTGTTGCGTTCACTGATTCCCCTCGAGTCGACATCAAGACACACCGATCGTTGGCAACGACAACAAAGTGGATGTCCATCCTTGTGGTATTGGTCGGAGTCTGGAATGTCCAAGCTGTTGGTCATCAGACCGGCGCGGTGTTGATCGCGATCGCGGCGTTCATCTATGTCAATGCGATCGGGCTCGAGCTCCAGGCGCTCCGATGGGAAATGGAGATGGAGGGTGTTGATGAGTGAGTTTGTAATTTGCCACGGCTGCCAACAGCCTGTTGGTCGAGACCGGGCTATACGTGCGCGCGGAGAATTAATGGCATTGCAGATGTCCAGGAAAGGAAAAAGAGACGAGGAATTAATGCAAAATGTTCCCGAGAGCCAAGAATGCGATCGATGAGCATTACCCACCTGTTGGACCGATCGGTGGCCGGTCGACGGGCGTTCTATCTGGCGATCGGTTATTATCTTGCAATGATCTTGTTTGTCGCTGCGATCATTGGGGCCGCCGAAGGTGCGACCGCATCGAGCACGTCGCAATTGCACTCGCAGTTGTCGCTTTTCGAGCACGAACTCTCACAGATCCCTGAAACCGTGATCGCTGAGGCACATCCCGGCACCACACTGTCGTCGCTGTTATTCGTGCCACTGCACGTCTTTCTGACCGTGATGGCAGTGGTGGCCTCCGCGATCGCATGGGTCGTTGGGTATCTCGTGTTTTATGCGAGCGCGATCGTGCCCCAACGGGTGCTTATTTTATTCTTTGAACTGGCCGCGTATCTGTTGGTGGCCGCAGCGATCGGGCACTTGGGCTGGGCGCTCAAGTATCATATCGAAAAAATGCATCGAGAGATCGTGTCGTAGAAGACTCCCTTCTCCGACGCTGTAGCAGGGGTTTACGGTGTCAAAAGTATGTTGCAAACCCCTTTTCTAACGGTTTTGTGTCGGAGAATGTGGAAGATATGCTATTCTGCAGCTTCGTTGCAGTAGCGGCGGATCGTCTCACGGCTGATCGAGTCCGGGCCAGTCGGCTTTGATTCCATGATTCGAGCGATCGCCGAGTAACTCACGCCTTTCGATCGCAGTTCCATGCACTCATCCAGTAGTTTTCCTTCCAGTTTTTGTGGCCGACCGATCGGCAGGCCTTGTTCACGTCGTCGTTCTGCAGCGGCGATCGCTTGCTCCCGTCGGAGATCGGCGTACATCCCATTGATGACCGCAACGATCCTGACAAATGCTTTTCCCATCGCCGAGCCAGTATCAAAATCCTCTGTGATCGAGATAAACTCCGTGTCCGAATCCACGATCTCCTCAACGTGCTGCAACACTTTGACCGGATCGCGCCCGAACCGAGAGAGTTCCCGAACGATCACGGCATCAAAATCTGCATATCGATCCATGAGCTGCGAATACTGTTCGCGGTTGTTCGACTGGCCCGAAATTGCAATATCTTCGAACCATTCGATTTCCCCGAGATTTCTCCGCTCGCAATAGCGCTCGATTCGATCGCGTTGATTCAAATGACTTTCATCTTCTTTTTGCTGCTGAGTTGAGACGCGAACGTACGCTGCAACCGTCATGCACAAAACACCTGCATAGTATGCGTATTTTGCACAGAAGTATTTATACACAACTGCAGCACAGAAGCGTGCCCTTTCGTGCGAGAGTGTGAAAGAAGAGTAGTCCGCTATCCTGTTGTTATCGGTCGGCCGACTTGCCGCTGTTCTCGGAACAGTCGCCACAGTAGTATTCGACCGAATCGAACGCATCGACAACTTGGAGATCGTGGCCGACGGGATGGCCGCAATGGTCACACGTTCTACCCTTCATGATTCCGACTCCCCGGCAGTAGCGGTCTCTTTGTATGGTTCGACTGAGCCGTAGTATTTCGGTGAGTCGCCCCCTTCGAAAAAGTAGACTTCACCGCTTGAATCACAGCTCAGGCAGTCGTACGTCTCTGTGCCTGATGCGTCGGTGTGCGTGTATTCTACCATCTCAACATCGCCGCCACAGTCGGAACATTGGTACCGCATCAGCGACACCCCGCGTGTTCGGGACAGACTGGAACCATCTTCGGGTAATACTCGTCTTCTTGTGAGAGATCGAACCCGTCGACTTCTCTCGGATTCCACTCCAAACCGCAGAAGTGGCAGCAGACATATTCGGCGTTCGGGTCTACAAACGGCGCGATTTCGTTATCGTAGGTTTCTGGCATTAGTCCGACTCCTCCTCATTCTCGGCTTCTCGCTCGGCTTCGTCCATAACGCACATCAGTCCACAGTATCCGTCTTCTGTGGTGTTTCGACGTGGGTCCATCTCTTTGCCGCATCCCGGACAAATATTGACGTTGACAAACTTTATCCGGTCACTCATTGTTCCGACTCTCCGGTACTCTCGGTCTTGGTCTCGTCTTGATTTATTAAATGCATGATTGCCTCGTCGTATGTCATTTCGTGTTTTGCTTTCAAGACTTTCAGCGCTGTGCGCGTTCGTTTCGTTATCTCGATCGTGGTTTTTTCTGCCACAGACTACTATAGGAACTATGGATACATATAGCTATGGAGGAGAAAAGAAACGCAAAAAACGTGGCGCAGGAAGCCACAACGACTGACCAAAATCGAAGTACAGTAGTGTTGAGCGGAGTTGTCTGTCTATGCAACTCGATCGGACCGACCATTCAGCGCCACCGAAGGCCGCTGGCGGCCTTGCAGGGCCCCTCTGTCCGGCGTTTGTCTATTCGCGTATGAATAAATGGAACTTGGGGCCGAGCGATCGGAAAAAAAAGGTCGGTGGGTAGTTTATTGGCCGTTTCGCGCTGGGGTTGCGTTCGTCAGTTGGTCAAGCTCGCTGTCGACCTCGCGTGCAACCGAGCCACCCGTTTGTGACTCCGACGTGACCAACGCCACGCCCTCGCTTTCATCCCAGCGGAAGCGATCGTCATTCGACGCCAGATCGCGTAACAGATACTCGACTGTTTGCTGGTTCGGCCGGCCACCGAGCATCGACACGCCCGTTTTGACCTGGTATTTCGCACGTTTGGTTGGGGCTCGCTCGGCAGCCTCGATCGCATCCTGGCGAACCGCCTCCAATTTGTCGGCGCGGTCCATCAACAGGTATGGCTTCGATCGTGCGTCGCGTTGTGCCGGTAGGAAGTCGGTGGTATCCGGCAAAAACACTTCCTCGTTGTCTGGATGCCATGTGTACGCCAGTTCGTCCAAGACTGCACGGAGATACCGTTCGCGTGCGTACTGGCCGCTTGAAATGCCGCTAACGTGCTCGTCGACGACGCGATCGAAGTCTGTGAGCGTCCACTGGCTTTGTTTCGAGAGTTCGTTTACGAGCTCCAATTTCCGACGCTCGGTTGTTGAGTCACTGGCTCCCAGTTCAGATTCGGCGCGATCGCGGATGCGACCCATGCGATCGACTGCTTTATCGACTGCCGATCGGTCCTGGGCGTAATCCCACATGACACGTTCGACGAGATCGCGCGGATAGGTCACATCACGTTCCTCGGCGAGCGCCATCACTTTCTCGCGCACCTCATCTCGGATTCGGAACCGACACATCACGGATTCAGATCGAGATGGCATATGAGTTTTTTTTTGGCGGGGTGTCTCCCCGAGCGCCTCCGACAGCCGATGGACCGCATCAAACAGGTCCGAAAGCCGACCGTCACCAACGAGTGCCGCCAGTTCTCGCTCCAAGTCCACACCGGCGTAAGGACGGATGAGACCGTACTTTTCGTAGATTGCGCGTTCGTATGCCGCCTTCACTCGAACGTCGATCCGCATATTCAACGGCGACCTGCCACTACTGTCGTTACGCACTGTAACCACCACGGTTACAGGACACTACACTACTGTAACCACGATGGTTACAGTCTATCCAAACTGTAACCCGTTCGGTTACAGTACAGTATAGTTGTTGTTGTAGTGACACAACACAACAACACAACAACACAGTTGTTGGTTGGTGATTGGTCGTCTTAGCGTCTCTACCGCTTGTTTGGGTTTTTCCTTCGAGGGGGGCCGACACGTTCGAGCACCGTTCGCCATAAAAAAAAACTGAACGGGGGCTTTTTCGACTGGTTCGTTTCTGCACCACCGTTGTCTCACACATCGTCCGACACCTCTTGTTCCCACGGGCGCGTCCATGCTGGTTCGAGATCGTCCTCGTGGCTCTCCAAGCGCTCATGAAACTCATCGGCGGCCCGATCGGTCACCGGCTTGGCTGGATTTGGGAGCTCGGTGCCTTCCGCGGCCAACTCGGCTTCAATAACGAGCATCTCGACGTTCGACGTGCGTCGTGCGCCCGCGTGTCCAAAGCGTGGGCCGCTCGTGTCTGTCTCCGTCGGTGTCTCGGCTGGCTCGTCGATCGCCGCTGGTTGTGGCCGTGGGGCCGGCTGTTGCTGTCCAACTGTCTGCTCACTGCTCATAGTGTCTTCTGGTGTGCTCATTGTTGTCGTGGCTGCACCGACGCCCGAGGACGGCACACCGACGGCTCTCCGAATCGCTTAAGCCGTCGGCGCGAGAAAAGATAGGTGTCAACGCGATCCTTTCTCGGCTTCTTTTACTTTCCTGAGTCGTTGCTATGTCTCTCTCGCGGAGTGCCTTAACTCTCATCGTCAAGCCTCTCACGTTTGATCCACGCGATCGCCTCTGTACAGCGCACTGCCAGTTCGTCGTTCGTCGTCTGTCGGCGGCGCTGCAGGCGCTCGATCGCGCCCTCGGCGGTGTGTCGGGCCACGAGTTCGTCGGCCACGTCGATCAGGCTGTCGTCAAACTCGCGGCGCTGCTTGCTCATCGGCGAAACACCTCCCGAAACGTCGCCTGCTCACCGGGCACCTCGCGTTCGCGCGGCTGCAACGGCGAATCAAAATGCGCTTTACAGGAGTCGCATTTATATGCACCATCCTTTTGCGTGGACATATCCATCGACTGGCATTTTCGTTGCACCTTCACGGATTCACACTCCGGACAAAGGCGTTGGGCGGACTCCGGCGTTGAGCTCGGCGCGCGCTCGGCGATCGCCAAGGCTTCGGGGATCGTGGCTGCACCCCACACGCGACAAAAGTCATCGGGGACAATGCCGTGTGGGTCGTGGTCGGGTCGGTCTCGATCGTCGATCCACTCGGTGCCGATCGGTTTCGCGCTCATCGTGCCCTCCGAATAATCCGCACAATCTGTCCTGACTCACACACCGGGCACGCACCGTCAACAGCATAGCCAGAGACGGCTTCGCACTCACAGCACTCGACACGCTGGCTGACGTGCTCCCATTCGCTTTCAGCGGCGCTCATGCTGTCACCTCGGGTTCGATCGCCCCAACGCGCTTCCACGTTCGCACGCGGCCACCGTCCAGGAGTTCTAACTCGCCCTCATCTTGGAGCCACCGCAGTGCGGCTTGCAGTTGCGATCGCGCAATGTCAGTCCGATCCATGAGCATCCCGATCGTCACGCGCTCGCCGGGATCGACAGCCGCACACACTTGCTGCATGCGGTATTGCGTGACCACGCGCGGGCCGCTGTTCTCGCCCGCCATCATTGCTCACCCCAGTTGCTCGCCCGATCGAACTGGACGGCCGGCTCGATCGCCGCATCAATCTGTTGGGCGACGTTGCGGATGTGATAGCGCGCTTCGGCGTCGATCGGGCCGTCTGGCAGCGCCCCGGCAAGCTCTGTGTGCCCGGCGCGTTGCAGTTGCGATCGGGCTTGTTGGAGCCTCGCCCGCCCAACCGCACAGTACGGTCGTCCGCACGTCAAGTTGAGCACTTGTGTGAGCTTCCGACGGGATAGTTCGATGCGTGCTGCATCGAAGCCGCCGTCAGTCACGATCGGCGTCTCTTCGGCCATCGCGCACGAAGCTGACTGATCGAGACGATCGGCCTGGTCGATGAGCAGTTCAACCGCGATCGAAGTGAGTTGATAATAATTTGTTCGACCGTCGAGCTGACCTTTCTGCAGCAACGAGCGATCAGTCAGCTTATTCAGATTTGGGTAAAGACGCCCGTGATTGATTTCTTCAGCACGCAGATGCCTAACTTTGTTTTTAATTTCTGTGCCCTTTGGTCGCTCTTTGAGTTGGGCGATCGTGACAATGAGGTCTCGCTGGAATGCAGTTAGATCAGTCCACCCGACACCGCCGTCGGTAACAAGCGCGTCTGGTTGGTTCGTTGTCGCTTCATCGTTTCGTGTGCATTCAATATGCCTCGTATTGTTTGCTAACATGAGTTTCGTGGTTGTTTCACGAGAGTCCACACAGACTGGTGTTGGCGCACCGAGTCTGCTTTTCTCGGGACCGATGATGCAAAGATCTTCAGGCCTGCGTGAATTTCTCGTTAATCAACACATAACAGTGCTTGATAATAAGTGTTGATGTGATATTGCATCATAGTGATGCTTAGAAATATCACCTTTACGCTCATTAGGTGCAATTATGTTATGTCGAATTACCCTTGGTACAAGATGCGGAAAGGGCCAAAATGGATGACTGGTAGCGATGATTCTATACTTGAGGTCCTCCAAGAGACCGACTGTGCGCTGAGCATGAAGGGTATCGAAGTGAACTCTGAATTGCTTGGAACCAGGATACCCTATCCCACAATCCAGCGTCGAATACCCCAACTCGTTCAGTCTGGTCTGCTCAAACAACTTGACAAATACGGAACTTGGTACATAATTACTGAGGAAGGATCGGCATACCTCTCTGGCGATCACATCCCTCCAGAGCTTGACGAGTAACCACTCCGCGATCTATTTTTTTGTGTCTGTTGCCGGCCCCTGGAGAATACGCTTGGTGAGTGCAAGCCCGACCACGACTGCGTACACGAGCACGATCGCAAGAATAGCCGACCCAACGACGAGGCCGGCGTACGCCCCGATCGTCCCGGCGGTCGTTTCCGAAGCGCTCACGCTCGGCAGTTGGAGAGCGGTTAGGACGATCGTCAACAGTCCAATTTTGTAACGGGTCCGCATAGTTGATTGTTAGTTTAGTAGACAAAAAGTGCAGCGGCGTCAGAGGAAATAGCGCCGACCGATCTCGAAGGTAGCTGTTGCGATGCCGATCGCCATGATAAACACAGCAACTTGTTGATAGTCTCCAGGAAGAACTGCAGCTGCAATACCTCCGAACAAGATTGTGATAACAGTAGGCAGCGCCAAATCGTCTGAGATAAGCCACAGTGGCACAATAATCCCAACAGCAGCAAACGTCGCGAGCAACGGCTCGGACATCATGCCGCCAGTCAACACGTCGAGCAGCGTCTCGAACGCATTGCCGTCGAAAAAGTCGTTGGGGTCGATCATCGGATTTGATCCCCCCGGATTATTTGATAGACGCCAAGCCCCATCAAGATGGAGATCCCCCATCCAAGCGGCTGGGCGGCATAGGCTGGCATGCCAAACCACTGCATCAGCGTCGGGAATACCAGCACCAAGTTCATCACGCCGATAACTCCTCGAACTGTCGAAACCGTCGATCCGAGGAACGAATCCCCGCCGTCCTCGGGATCAAAGTCAATCTCTTCAATTTCACTTGCTTCGGTCTCAACGTCGTCGTGCAACGGATGTGTTTCACCGGCACCGAGGTCTGCCATCGCCCCCGCTCCGCCGAGGATCGCAAGTGCAATCCCAAACGAGGCCACCAAAAACAACGCTGGCATAAATCGAACCATTACTGAACACCTCCTGCGTCGGCGAACTTAAACAACAAGGCAGCCACACCCGCGAGGCTAAGCCACACTGGCGAGATGCTCAGCACACCAAGTGTTGTCATGCCGATTGCTGCCACAACGATCAAAACGGCTCCTGTTCGGCTCATCGTGCCACCAAACAAGCCAGCAAATGCAACAATACCGACTAATCCAAACGCAGACAGCCAATCAGCAGGGATCGGCCAATTCAGCGATGAGACGCCGCCGAGTGCTTGGCGATTTTCGATTGTTTCTCCGCCTCGATTGATTTCATAGACAATCTCGTAATTAGCATCTGGGTTTGGCAACTCAACAGATTCTTGGTAGGCGCGTGGCTCTTGGACTGTGACATCGCCATGCACCACCGTTTCATTCCCGAGATACTTGATCCTCCAAGTGATCTTATCAGTCACTTCGGCTCCGTCGTAGTATCTCACTCGCGCGTTCATAGTCGCATTTTCTCCCTCTCCAGTTTCGAATGTTGATGCGCTAAAGACAAAGCCTCGATCTTCAGGCGCGTTGAACTCGATCGTCCCGATATCAAGTGTTCGAGTCGAATCTGACTCAGCAGTGAACGACCCAAGAGATCTGCTGTCGCCATCTTCATTTTCGACAGTCATTCTATACCGATCGTCTTGTCGCAACAAGAGTGCAAGCTCGCCTCCTCCTTCGAAGTAATCTCCTGCCATCACGCGGAAGGATGTCGTCTCACCATCATCGATCGGCTTTGATATTTTGAGGACTGTTTCTTCCGTTGGGAAAGCGCTCGTGCGATCATCAAGGATGAACGTTTTGAGGACGGTGTCCTCGGTCTCATTAAGCAGATAGGCTGTGTCCTGCTCAACAATCGAATCAATCACTGCTGTCCGTGTGAGATAACCCTCGGCCTCCATGCGGACAACAAGACGGCGATCGGTCGGTAATCCTTCCAATGAGATGTTCCCATCGGTTGTCGTTCTAGTGAACACTTCCTCGCCGCCACCTGCGTCGTCAATAAATTGCAACTCGAGCTCCATCTCACCGCTGACAAGCTCACCTGTCACCTCATCTCTAATTTCGAGGTATGCGGGCGTGAACAGGTCAAATGTGTCTGATGTGACTGTGGTACCAAACTCAGACTCAGCAACGGCAAACCACTGATTAGATCCTGCTCGAACCTCGTCCCAAGAGACGCTGGCTCTCCCGTCGTTTGTGAGTGTATCCTCTCCGATGAGTGACTCATCCTCGGCGTCGTAGAACGAGACTGTCGTCTCACCGTCAGTGACAACGTCTATGGATAACTCAACAGCGCGTTCGGAGACTTCGGCACCGCTCACGGGATCTGGATCTGACAGCGCCAAGGGATCAAGCATAAAGCTCACATAATGCTCCCCATCCGGTATATCAAACGTTAGTGTCGAGCCAGTGTCGAAATCAACGGGCTCGCCATCGACGATCGCCAAAACGACGTCACTGCTGCTCTGATCGATTGTGACCGTTGTTTGCGACGAACTCGAAATACGCAGGTCAGTTTCGCCACTGTCGATATTCAACCCGCGCCACTCAACAGTGTCTGGAGACCCCTCGATTGTCAATGCGTCTTTGTCATCAATCGAAACGGTCAACGCGTTCGCGGCGTCGACATCCTCAAGCCTGACAAACTCGTCATCAAGACCGCTCACTCTGGCAAACGAGTATCCATCCGATGATAAACTCGCGTCAGGTCTGAATTGAATGGTATTTTCGTCAGGGAACGGATGTGTGATATCTGTGAAATCAACATTCTCTTGCAGTTCGATCTCTGGGCCATCGTCAGCTGCAAGATGCGTCCCCTCAGTAAGCAAGAAGATATTACTTGCAGCCAGGCCAAATCCGACCATTCCGATCAGGACGATCGCGAGGATGGCGATCGTCCGTTGCTTGCTATTCAGTTTCTCGGTCATACTGTCCCTCTTTTATGCCAGGCGTAGAGACCGACCGTGATCGTGGGCCACACGATAAGATTCAGGACGTGCATCTCGATCGCGAGCGCAAGCAGATAGCCGATGGCTAAGATCTCGACAAGGCTCTTTTTGGATGCATTTGTAGTCGTTTCAACGGCGTTGGATTGTGACATGATTTTGTGTTCCTTTTGACTTTCTTGTTTTGATTGTTGACATGAAATCAGCTGTTAGAGTATCTTACTATCCGAAGATAATGCCGTTTTGTGACACGTTGTTAAATGAGTCCACATTGGTGTCTGACGGCTCAATTGGCTCGCCATCGACACTAACGTTGCTCGCGCAAACAGTTGTGCCGTGGAACATTTGGATTGCATCATTTCCGATATTAGATATATCAGAGTCCTTTAGATCGACACGTCCGAAACCAAACGATTGCAAAACATGGCCGTCAGGATTCTGAAATGAACAACCATCTGCTGACACTAATCCATCCTGATCCACTCGAATGGCAGAGTCAGTTCCATCAATATTGACGGAACATCCCTCCATGATAAGCCGTGAACGCCTAACACGGGCTCCATTGGTGTCGTCAAAATTTGAGTTCGACACGACAGCAAAACAACCATGTTGCAGTGATATCGCGTTACTGGCGCAGCCAGAAAAATCAGTGTTCAACGCACTAATCCAAGACCCGACAGAGGCATTAAGCGCAATCGAATCGCAGCCGGATAAGTTTGATTCCTCAACGACAGCAAAACTCCGTCTAACATTGACTCCTTCCTCTCCAGCCCCAGAAAAATCTGCTAATCGTCCGTTGATAATAGAGCCTCTTGATATTTCTGCTCCTCTGCCCTCTGCATCGGAAAAATCAGCACTTTGCACTTGAAGAAGCACCGAATCCGAGGCCCATAAACCCTGATCGCCGGCCCCAGTAAAATTAGAGTTGCGGGCAGAATATGAACCTCTGGCAACCTGAAGGCCAGTGCCCCCAGAGTTGATGACTCCACTGCCTTCTGTTGCGACAAGTCCGGAACTATCGCTATACCCAACAGCAGTCCCGCCGTTACCCTGCATATCTATAAGACAATCAATAACTAAAGTCCGAACGTTCTCTCCAAAGATTAGAGAGGAGCCCTCTGGTAAACTATCCGAGACTATGACAACATCATCATCACTCCTAATTATGATGTGAGAGTAATCTCCGTGTCGCACTCTGGCAGCTGTGGCAATATGATGACCGGACTCGATATTAACGATAACCCGGCCAGCGTTGGCGGGCGGTTGGTATTGCGTGGCGATCTCGACGGCATCCGCGAACGTCGAAACGTCACTAGGGACGTTAATCCTGATGTCTTCGCTCCCGGTTACACGCGACTCTTCTGCTTGAACAGAATCGAAAACAGCATTGTCAGTTTTCTGATAAAGATCATCAACCCAAACTTCTGCAAGCGGGTTGTCTTCTGTCCCGATCGAACCGGTTCCATTGCCATTTTGCGCTGCAGCTGTCCCCGATCCCAACAAACCGCCGCCGAGCAGCCCGGCAGCTCCGAGACCTAATGCTTCTCTGCGTGACCAACTCCGCGGTTGTTTGTTTTGGACTTGTTCTTTCAGTTCTGCGACTTCTTTCCGCAGCGATTCGATTTCGTCTCTCGGCGTGTGTTCTGTTGAGCTCATGGTTTGATGCTTACTTTCGCTCGAGCTGCGAGCAGTGGTTGGTCGACGGAACTATTCTCTGCGGCCGCCTCGTCGGCTAAGCGCTGGATATCTTGTTTTGTCATTGTTGGAGTCTGATTTCTTCTTCTCTGTCAATTCTGGTCTGCATGATGGGCGCAAAGAGCATCCATGCTGCAACTGATATGAAAAATATCGCAACAGTCAGGTACGCAATTTGTGGGATCGCTTCGATCGGAGCTGCAAACGGTCCGTCTGCTACTCCCATGTCCATCACTGTCTCCTGGAGCGGGACGATCGCCGCGTCCACTGTGATACCGTAGATTGCAATCCCGAGGAAAAACGTGATTGCTGCAACAATCCGCCGAAATGTCAAAAACATCAGATCGGCCCTCCTGCAGCGCGTCGACGAACGATCGCCGCCCCGACGGCCACCATCAACATAGATAGTGCAATCAAGACGACGATCCACTCCGAAACGGTTGCTATCCATCCTGGAATGGGCGATTCTGGCGCTGCATGATCTAACGCAAGTTCATGCAAGGAGGACCATACTGGTCTCAAAATGTAGACTAAAAATGCGGATGCAGCAATAACAACAGCAATCCGAAGATAGACTGCGAACATATTAGAAGAATCCTCCAGACCTGCTGGTGTTTGATTCGAATAAGTCCGGCGTATCGCCATCAAAACCGGTCCCGAATCCGTCTAAATCAAAGCCGAAATCTTGGTCTGCTGTGTCGAATTCGAAGAATTCTTCCATGTCCTGAGAACCCAGATTCTCAGCGCTTGAGCTCGCGCCGAAATCAAACCCGAGGTCCTCTGGCTGTGCAAAACCCGTCTCAAACTGCGCCGTTGTGAATCCTGTCGACGTCGGTGATGGTGTGTCGAACTCGCCGAAATCAGACTCGAACGATGGCGTCCGTGGTGGTCGCCGTGATCGTCTTGGTGTCCGTGGCGGTCGTGGTGGTCGTGGTCCTCGAGGTGTTGGTCGCGCTGGTGTTCTCGGCGGTCGGGTCACTGATCGAGGAGTGGTTGCAGGGGGCCGTGTAGCCGGCCTTGTTTGAGAAGGCTGTCGAGTTGTCGTCGGCGATCGCGGCGTTGTACCGATATCCGTGCCAAAGCCGGGGCCTATATCTGTCCCGATATCAGTCGACGTGGTCGCGCCAGGGCCGACTGCTGTTCCAGGCAACTCAAACTCACTTTCAATTCGACCAGTCTGCTCAGCGCTTAATGCGCCGAAGTCTCCATCTGAGCCAACTGCCGGTGTGCCGAACGAGTCACTTTGCCGCCGTGCTTCTGCATCTTGCTCGAAGAGTGTCGTTGCTGTTTGTGGAGAATCGTCTCCGATATCGCTACTCAAAAACTGTGCTGTGGTTGCTGTACCAGCACCAGTTTCAGCGACTGGGCTGCGAGTTTGTTGCGGCAGATCGGACCGAAGAGCGTCCTCAACTGCAAACAAATCGCGAAGATCTGTCTGTGGAGAGTCTACTCTTGGGATGTCTTGCTCGAGTGATCGAAGTTGCCGCCGTGTTGGGCCCTGTCCTCGATCGCCGATGCGGCCTCCATCCTCGAATCCCGCTCGTGGCGCGCTCGGATCTTGTGATTCTCTCTGTATCCGTTGCTGTGTTTGCTGCATCTGGTCGAGCGCATCCTGAATTTCGGATTCAGGAGCAACAGAACTCTGTCTGTCTTGCCGTTGACCGACTTGAAGTTGGGCGCGATCGTCTGCAACAAACCTGTCAAAATCGCCACTCGTACGTACCCGAGAGGCCTCTTGTGTCCCGCGCCGAAGACCGCCTCCAACTCCGAATCCTCCTGCAAACGCTCCCACAGTCCGTCCGAATGTCTCTGCGGGACGCTCTTGAGCAGCATCGGAAAATGCACGGGCGCCGTCGAACGTTGCATCAGTTGCAGCTTGTCTTCGAGTTCGATCGTCATCTTCTGCTGTTCCGGTGAGCGCAAACTCTCCCGCACCAAGCCCCATATCGACAAACCCAGGCAGATCCGCTTGGGCAGCTGCCTCCTCTCCGGCACCGCGGAATACAGTATCAAACGCGTTTGTTCCCGTTGTCCGCTGCTCAATCTCGGGCGCGATCGAAAAAGTTGAGACAACGCCGCCAGCAGTCTGGCCTGCGGATCGGAGTCGTGGCTGAACAAAGTCAGACGCACGCTGCAGATTTGATCTAACAGCTTGTCCTAATGTATCGTCGCTATCTCCTTGCGCCGGTGGGATGTTATTATCTCGACCTCGTGCAGCCCTCGTTCGCCGATCTTCGATGTCTTCAATCTGTTCTTGATCAACCTCACCAAGATCAGTTTCCGGTGGTTGATTTGAATCATCTCGCTCCGACACCGGCTCGATATTGCCGCTCGATCGGGTCGGTGTGGTCGTAGACGAAGACCTGCTGGGTTCTGAAGTTGAACTGCCTGAACTGTCTGATCCACTTTCCGAAGTATCCGAAGTGCCTGGTATCGTTGAGCCTGAGTCTTCTCTACCTCGGAACAGGTCACCGGCGCTGGTGGTATCGGGCTCACTCGGCTGAGACGACGGCTCCGAATCGGATTCTGGCTGGCTGGAACCGACATTCCCGCTTGATTGTGTCGGCGTCGTTGTTCTGGAGGATTCTGTCCGAGTTGATGTTGAGTTTTCCTCTGGCTCATCTGAAGTGGGGCTTTCCGATTGCCGTCTATCAGATCCGCCACCAGAGCCCCGATCTAAATTCACACTACCGGTCGGCATATCAGATCCCTCCCAGAATCGAGAGCATCATTGGCGTTGCGCTCGAGGCAGCTTCGCCAGCACTGCCTCCTAATGATTCTGCCATCGCCGGCCCGAAGAGCCCAAGCAGCAACCCTCCGAGTAATGCAAGGACGAGATAAATCGCCCACTTTGTCTGATCGTCGTTAAACCGTTCTGCAAGTCTACCGCGTGTCTCTTGATCTTTTAGAGCCTCGGTCCCAGCTTTATCATGCGTTGTCTCGTATGCTTTGCGCATCGAGCAAACCATCCCGTCAGCCCCGTCAACCCAATTTGATAGATCGACCCAGACATCGTCGAACTGCGGATATTTATTCACCACACCGCCATCCGCGATCGCCGGGGAACCATTCGCCCCGATCGGGCCGGGACTTTGCTTGCCCCATTGCACATCCTCAACTTGACCGTTTGGATATTCGCGGATAACGCGCCAGTTCTCCGGACCGCTATCGATCTTTTCGGCAAGACGAGCTCGAACAGGGCTGATCATTTCGTGCGAATCCTGAATACCCCATGCAACTGGCGTGTCGCCAACACGATCGAGATCAACTCCGTTCTTCGCAGACCACCACTCGCCGTTATCGGTTTCGACGCGTTGCGACTCTGAGTCGAGACCGGATGGTCGCGGGATGACTTCACCATCCCCGTAGATTGTGTACGTCACGAATTGCGCGTCTGCTTTTTTCCGCATCATGCGAAGTGATGCTTCGTGCAGATTTTGAGCGATCGAGACTCCTTTCGGCACACGCGAAACAAACCCTTCGAGGATGGCTCCGAAAAACCGTCCAGTCCCAACAACTGCAAGCGCTGGCACTGCACCGATCAAATCACCTGCTTTTCGAACGTTTGTAAGTGCATCTTCAGTGCGTTTACCCTTGGGGTAAGACTCCGAAGATGCATCTTTAGAATCGCTGTTTGAGACTATTTCTGACTTATCTTCATCATCATCCAATTCACCGAGCAAATCGTCGGCTTTGTCGATCACATCGTCTGCCTCGTCAATTGGATCGGTCATCCGAGCAACCTCCCTCGGATTGAGCTTAATCTCCCGTCGTCACTTGTCTCGTCATTTTGCCGCTCGATCTTGGATGTGGTCACGATCTCCGATATTGCCGTGAGGCCTTTGCCATCTTTCGCGATCGATTGGCGTGATGTTTTATTGTTCATTGTTTGTCTTGTCTTCCGTTTTTCCTCGGTTGTCAGCCGTGTGAGATGTGCTTGTTCTGGTCGGTCATGCACTCCTTGCGCCAGCGCCAGGAACGGGCCAAAACAAAGCCGACCTGGATTGTGTTCGTTGATTATGCGCTCGGCTTCGTTTTCATTCAGCCAGCGATCGCGCCAGATGTCTTCATCATCTTTCTGCGCCAGGATGTGGCTGCGTCCAAAATCAGGACCGAAAATGTCTTTCAGCGGCTCGTCGATGCCTTTGAAAATGTCTGGATCTGACAGCTCTTCGATGAGCTTGCCTCCGCTCTTTTGTTCCCATTGCCGCTGCGCAATCGTCGCTCCAGCATTTGCGGCCGCGTTCTGTGCGTTGATCTCTTCTTGATCGCGGACTGCGCGATCTATGTCTGCTTCGCTCATCTATCTAAATACATCTCGTCTGTGCTGAGGTCCCGCTCAGCATCGTTGGTGCCGAAGATTTGCATCACGACCTCGAACGCCGCGATGACGCCAAGGCCTCCGAATAGGAATCGCAGCGATCGAACAATCTCGATCGTAATTTCACTACCTCCGCTGACAACAGTCATTGATGTCTGCAGCGACAGATATCCCCAAAACACAAACGCCAACATTGCTGTGAACAAGGTTGCGCGCTGGCCCGTGGCAAAATGATACGTGCATCCCCCCGCGAACACAACCAACAGCAAATAGAGCCAAGAGAACATTACATCCCCTCCGCCCAGCTGCCGAGCCATGCGAACAATGCTCCGATCGCGACAACCACGACTAACGGACCCCAACCGACCATCAATGGAGTATAGATGGCCTCGAGGTCGCTTGTCGTTTCGTCAACTTCTCCTTCAGCGTCTGCTTGTTCTGTGATCGTCATCCCAAGCGCAGGGACCATCATGACGCCCACAATTAGCAATAACACTAAGACTGCGAGTGATCCTTTCATAAAAATTTCCTAAGAGTAACTTCTCAGTTATCTTCCGAAGCCTGACCCCCCCATGAACCGCATGATCGTCGATGCTGCAAGGACAAGCAACCCAACAACAAGCAAGCTAATTGCAGCTACTCCCGTCGTTTCTGCAGATTCAACAATCGAGTACCATGGAGACGTATCCTCAACCTCGATCGCGTCGTAGACCTCGGTGAGAACTAATGCGATGATAATGATCGCGACCAACGCGCCACCGATCATTTGCACTTGGCCCATCACAGCACGGTTATCCGAGCTAAAAGACGTGTCTCGATCGATCTTCTCACCGGCTGCATTGACGAATGTTGAGCCCATCTGCCGCCCTGTGCGGACTGAGGTCTCAAGTGATTGTTTCATGCTCATCTTCCAAACCCTGACCCGCCCATAAAGCGCATGATAGTCGATGCTGCAAGCACAAGCAGTCCGACGACAAGAAGGCTGATAGCAGCCACACCAGTCGTTTCAGCCGAGTCAACGATCGCAGCGAATGGGCCCTCCCCCACTTCGACCGCGTCGTAGACCTCGGTGAGAACTAATGCGATGATGACGATCGCGACCAACGCACCACCGATCATTTGGACTTCACCCATGATCGCACGATTTGAGTTATTGAATTCGCTCTGCTCGGCAAACAGAAGTCCGTTCTGCACGCCTCGGCGGACTGGAGCAACGGCTTTTTCGCCGGCCTCTTTAGTCCGAGTTGTTAATGTAGAAACCGCTTCGATGGCTGATGCCATGTCAGCGACAAGTCGCTAACCTTTGTTAAAAGCCTCAGTCAGTTGATATTGACTACCTACTGGTGTATGCACTCGGTATGTACTGATTAGGTACTGAGTACCCAGTGGATATGTCTCTGCCCTATACTATATACCTATTTAATACCATTTTGATAGCATGGCAACTGGTAATGAGGAAATACAACGGCGTCACGCGCACAACATCTCAGACCCATCGACGCCGCAGCGAATTTCGAAGAGCTATTCGGTCGTCTCGACATCGCAGCGATCGTTAGGGGTCACCATACCGGAGCGCTGCATTGACTACCACGACATCGAAAAAGGCCAGAAAATAAACTTCACAAATGTCCCTGGACCAGTTCCAGTTCTCGTCGACGAACCGGCGCTGATTATCACGTTTTCTGGAGGGAATAAATGACACAAGCTCGAGGAGCATACAGCCAAAGTTTTGAAGAATCGATTTATGAAATGCATAGTCACCGAACTCGTGCGATCCGAGAACGCGGTTGGAGTGGCGAGGTTCAACAGGAAACGCTCATCCAGTTGGAAAATGCGGTGATAACCGTTTTTTACGCACTCCGCCCGCATGTTCTTGGCGGTCAACACCCCGAGTTGGAGGCTCTGTGGGAGGAGCACAATGTCGACACGATCGCAGACAATCACGGTCGGAAACAAGTCAAAGAGAATGAAAACTCGGCATATGGACGCGTGGTCTCATCCCAAGACACCAGCGTCGAGCATTACGATCTGCGCTACCTCCTCGGAGTGAGTGCTGTCTTTGATCAAATCGCGAAACGTCTCGGTTTGGCTCCACAAACAAGCGGCGGCGCACGTCCAAAGGGGACGATCGGATGAGTTCGATGAATTTCAATCCGTTTGTGTTCGAGGATGACCTCTTTAGTGACGGCATTCGGGTGCCATGGAAAGAGACAAGACTCTGGCATCGTTGGCACAAAGCCGTTGCCCGCGAACCTAAAAACGACTTCTTGATGGTCATATCTCCGAGCTCAAGAACGTCTGGTTCTGGGTCTGGTAAAACCACTGCAGCGACCGCATTGGCTAAACGATGCGATCGATCGGAAGGCGGATTCAATGCTGAACATAAAGCAACCCTTGATGCAGGCGAGTTGGCTTATCAGATCATCCCAAACGCAGAATCAGGGTCTGCTTTGATATTCGATGAAGCGCAAGGAGCCCCCGGCACAAAAAGCGTGAATTCACGGCGTGGAATGACAACAGAGTCGCTTGATGCGATCACATCAATCCTCGCAAATCGGGATAAGAACTACACGATAATTATGATCGTCCAACAACTCGGCATGTTGGACAGCCTCATTTACCCCATGGTGGACGCATGGCTATTGATAAACAAAGACCCGAAGATGGCTGGTGGTCCTGAGATGACGCATCATATCCTCACAATGAATGATTATGAGCTGAAAAATCCGGACATAAAGACACCTGCACTTGAAGACCTCTCCTGGCCCAAGATCTCGCACGATGATCCCGATTATATTGTGATGGAGCAAAAGAAGCAGCAAGCAAAACGCAAGCGATCGAAAGACGACGAGGACCAACTGGTTACAGAGTTGCCTAAACATTTACGCGATGAAAAGATCCGCAAAATGGCAGCAGTCGGTATTCGCCAACAAGATATTGCCGGAACTTTCGACATTTCGCAAGCCCATGTATCGAGGATAGTTAGCGATGACTGAAACCGATAGACAGCGGCCGATTTCTGAAATATACATACATACCATTGTATTATACAGTACCGTTCAGAGTATCACGTTGAATATTCTGGAAAAATCTGTCTGTTCTTTCCCGCGATCGGACGTGATTTCGCATGTATGACCTACTAAAACACCGACAGACAGCAGATAAGATATCCAAAGGAAGGCGCGTCATTGTGAAATGGTCGTCTAGGTGTCTTATCCACTGTGTTTTGAACGCTTCCTTCAGGTTGGTGAGGATATCATGATTGACAAACTCAAATCAATCACATCAAATGACACTGTTGCGTTCACTGATTCCCCTCGAGTCGACATCAAGACACACCGATCGTTGGCAACGACAACAAAGTGGATGTCCATCCTTGTGGTATTGGTCGGAGTCTGGAATGTCCAAGCTGTTGGTCATCAGACCGGCGCGGTGTTGATCGCGATCGCGGCGTTCATCTATGTCAATGCGATCGGGCTCGAGCTCCAGGCGCTCCGATGGGAAATGGAGATGGAGGGTGTTGATGAGTGAGTTTGTAATTTGCCACGGCTGCCAACAGCCTGTTGGTCGAGACCGGGCTATACGTGCGCGCGGAGAATTAATGGCATTGCAGATGTCCAGGAAAGGAAAAAGAGACGAGGAATTAATGCAAAATGTTCCCGAGAGCCAAGAATGCGATCGATGAGCATTACCCACCTGTTGGACCGATCGGTGGCCGGTCGACGGGCGTTCTATCTGGCGATCGGTTATTATCTTGCAATGATCTTGTTTGTCGCTGCGATCATTGGGGCCGCCGAAGGTGCGACCGCATCGAGCACGTCGCAATTGCACTCGCAGTTGTCGCTTTTCGAGCACGAACTCTCACAGATCCCTGAAACCGTGATCGCTGAGGCACATCCCGGCACCACACTGTCGTCGCTGTTATTCGTGCCACTGCACGTCTTTCTGACCGTGATGGCAGTGGTGGCCTCCGCGATCGCATGGGTCGTTGGGTATCTCGTGTTTTATGCGAGCGCGATCGTGCCCCAACGGGTGCTTATTTTATTCTTTGAACTGGCCGCGTATCTGTTGGTGGCCGCAGCGATCGGGCACTTGGGCTGGGCGCTCAAGTATCATATCGAAAAAATGCATCGAGAGATCGTGTCGTAGAAGACTCCCTTCTCCGACGCTGTAGCAGGGGTTTACGGTGTCAAAAGTATGTTGCAAACCCCTTTTCTAACGGTTTTGTGTCGGAGAATGTGGAAGATATGCTATTCTGCAGCTTCGTTGCAGTAGCGGCGGATCGTCTCACGGCTGATCGAGTCCGGGCCAGTCGGCTTTGATTCCATGATTCGAGCGATCGCCGAGTAACTCACGCCTTTCGATCGCAGTTCCATGCACTCATCCAGTAGTTTTCCTTCCAGTTTTTGTGGCCGACCGATCGGCAGGCCTTGTTCACGTCGTCGTTCTGCAGCGGCGATCGCTTGCTCCCGTCGGAGATCGGCGTACATCCCATTGATGACCGCAACGATCCTGACAAATGCTTTTCCCATCGCCGAGCCAGTATCAAAATCCTCTGTGATCGAGATAAACTCCGTGTCCGAATCCACGATCTCCTCAACGTGCTGCAACACTTTGACCGGATCGCGCCCGAACCGAGAGAGTTCCCGAACGATCACGGCATCAAAATCTGCATATCGATCCATGAGCTGCGAATACTGTTCGCGGTTGTTCGACTGGCCCGAAATTGCAATATCTTCGAACCATTCGATTTCCCCGAGATTTCTCCGCTCGCAATAGCGCTCGATTCGATCGCGTTGATTCAAATGACTTTCATCTTCTTTTTGCTGCTGAGTTGAGACGCGAACGTACGCTGCAACCGTCATGCACAAAACACCTGCATAGTATGCGTATTTTGCACAGAAGTATTTATACACAACTGCAGCACAGAAGCGTGCCCTTTCGTGCGAGAGTGTGAAAGAAGAGTAGTCCGCTATCCTGTTGTTATCGGTCGGCCGACTTGCCGCTGTTCTCGGAACAGTCGCCACAGTAGTATTCGACCGAATCGAACGCATCGACAACTTGGAGATCGTGGCCGACGGGATGGCCGCAATGGTCACACGTTCTACCCTTCATGATTCCGACTCCCCGGCAGTAGCGGTCTCTTTGTATGGTTCGACTGAGCCGTAGTATTTCGGTGAGTCGCCCCCTTCGAAAAAGTAGACTTCACCGCTTGAATCACAGCTCAGGCAGTCGTACGTCTCTGTGCCTGATGCGTCGGTGTGCGTGTATTCTACCATCTCAACATCGCCGCCACAGTCGGAACATTGGTACCGCATCAGCGACACCCCGCGTGTTCGGGACAGACTGGAACCATCTTCGGGTAATACTCGTCTTCTTGTGAGAGATCGAACCCGTCGACTTCTCTCGGATTCCACTCCAAACCGCAGAAGTGGCAGCAGACATATTCGGCGTTCGGGTCTACAAACGGCGCGATTTCGTTATCGTAGGTTTCTGGCATTAGTCCGACTCCTCCTCATTCTCGGCTTCTCGCTCGGCTTCGTCCATAACGCACATCAGTCCACAGTATCCGTCTTCTGTGGTGTTTCGACGTGGGTCCATCTCTTTGCCGCATCCCGGACAAATATTGACGTTGACAAACTTTATCCGGTCACTCATTGTTCCGACTCTCCGGTACTCTCGGTCTTGGTCTCGTCTTGATTTATTAAATGCATGATTGCCTCGTCGTATGTCATTTCGTGTTTTGCTTTCAAGACTTTCAGCGCTGTGCGCGTTCGTTTCGTTATCTCGATCGTGGTTTTTTCTGCCACAGACTACTATAGGAACTATGGATACATATAGCTATGGAGGAGAAAAGAAACGCAAAAAACGTGGCGCAGGAAGCCACAACGACTGACCAAAATCGAAGTACAGTAGTGTTGAGCGGAGTTGTCTGTCTATGCAACTCGATCGGACCGACCATTCAGCGCCACCGAAGGCCGCTGGCGGCCTTGCAGGGCCCCTCTGTCCGGCGTTTGTCTATTCGCGTATGAATAAATGGAACTTGGGGCCGAGCGATCGGAAAAAAAAGGTCGGTGGGTAGTTTATTGGCCGTTTCGCGCTGGGGTTGCGTTCGTCAGTTGGTCAAGCTCGCTGTCGACCTCGCGTGCAACCGAGCCACCCGTTTGTGACTCCGACGTGACCAACGCCACGCCCTCGCTTTCATCCCAGCGGAAGCGATCGTCATTCGACGCCAGATCGCGTAACAGATACTCGACTGTTTGCTGGTTCGGCCGGCCACCGAGCATCGACACGCCCGTTTTGACCTGGTATTTCGCACGTTTGGTTGGGGCTCGCTCGGCAGCCTCGATCGCATCCTGGCGAACCGCCTCCAATTTGTCGGCGCGGTCCATCAACAGGTATGGCTTCGATCGTGCGTCGCGTTGTGCCGGTAGGAAGTCGGTGGTATCCGGCAAAAACACTTCCTCGTTGTCTGGATGCCATGTGTACGCCAGTTCGTCCAAGACTGCACGGAGATACCGTTCGCGTGCGTACTGGCCGCTTGAAATGCCGCTAACGTGCTCGTCGACGACGCGATCGAAGTCTGTGAGCGTCCACTGGCTTTGTTTCGAGAGTTCGTTTACGAGCTCCAATTTCCGACGCTCGGTTGTTGAGTCACTGGCTCCCAGTTCAGATTCGGCGCGATCGCGGATGCGACCCATGCGATCGACTGCTTTATCGACTGCCGATCGGTCCTGGGCGTAATCCCACATGACACGTTCGACGAGATCGCGCGGATAGGTCACATCACGTTCCTCGGCGAGCGCCATCACTTTCTCGCGCACCTCATCTCGGATTCGGAACCGACACATCACGGATTCAGATCGAGATGGCATATGAGTTTTTTTTTGGCGGGGTGTCTCCCCGAGCGCCTCCGACAGCCGATGGACCGCATCAAACAGGTCCGAAAGCCGACCGTCACCAACGAGGGCCGCCAGTTCTCG
>SL_7KL_010_BRINEDRAFT_10000071_pt1 | contig 41805 bp, 56 predicted proteins | sample SodLak_010_BRINE_FD_10663 | JGI IMG/M metagenome (IMG submission 10663)
TTCCCCCATTGAGGTCTTGGCAAAAGAACAGGGAAAGCATATCATTTTCTTATTCAATCAGGGCGTTCCTCTTCACATGTGAATTCACCTAGTAATGATGGATCACAGCCAACGTTAACAAGAACAGAATACTCATCAGTGTTGATGAACACACGTTCTATGATCGAATCTAGGTCATAAAATCGTTTACGAATTGTCAGGGCTATGAAGGGCTATTCGGGAGCGTAATATGAGATAACATAGGATTATGCAGAGGAAACATCACTCTGCATAATCGATGATCAGGCTTAGGTGGTTGGTAGGTTAATCTTCGGAATCATCCTCGTTGTCAACCTTTTCGACAAAGGTACGATCGACGAGTTGGATAATTGCCATAGGTGCGTTATCACCATGTCGATGTCCATCTTTAATAATCCGAGTATATCCACCCTGTCTTTCTTGGAAGCGAGGAGAAATATCAGTTAAAAGTCGTGTAACGACGTTTTGATTGCCCATTAAAGATAGAGCTCGACGTCGTGCGTGAAGAGTTGGTTTTTTTCCTAAGGTAATGAGTTTTTCAACAATAGGCCTTAGATCCTTTGCTTTTGGCAAAGTTGTTCTTATTTGTTCATGCTCTAAAAAGGAACATGCTAGATTTTGGAGCATAGCTTTCCTATGGGCTGATTCCCTAGAAAATTTACGGCCTGAAATTCGGTGTCTCATTCTTCCTCACTCTTAACAAATATCAACGATATTAATACGGTTCTTCAATTTTTTTTGCTAATTCTTCAATATTTTCCGGTGGCCACTCTGAAACATTCATTCCTAGGTTTAGGCCCATAATCCCTAACACCTCTTTTATTTCATTTAATGACTTACGTCCAAAATTAGGTGTTCTCAACATATCCCCTTCAGTCCGCTGGACGAGATCACCAATGTAGAGGATGTTTTCGTTCTTGAGACAGTTTGCTGATCGAACGGATAATTCCAATTCCTCAACTTTTTTAAGAAGGTTCTTATTAAAGGGTATTTTCTTTTCTTCTTGTTGGGCCACTTCATGCTGAGGTTCATCAAAGTTGATGAACAGTTGCATTTGATCTTGGATAATCCGACCGGCCATGGCCACAGCATCTTCGGCTGTTATGCTACCATTCGTTTCCACTTCTAAGGTCAATTTATCATAATCGGTGATTTGCCCAACACGTGTGTTCTCCACGGAAAATGAGACTCGCTTTACGGGGGAAAATAAAGAGTCAACGGGAATGGTCCCAATTGGGTAGTCTTCTTTCGTATTGAGAGTAGCAGGACGATAGCCCTTTCCGCTCTCCACTGTAAATTCCATCTTCAAATCATTATCATCATTCAAATGACAAAGTACTAAATCAGGATTACTAACCTCAACATCAGAGGAAAGTTCCAGGTCCGCAGCCGTAACGGTTTTAGGTCCTTTAACATCTAACTTAATACGTTTTGGTGTCTCCGAATGAGAAATAAGTGCAAGATTTTTTATATTCATAATGACTTCAGGCATATCTTCATCAACCCCTGGGATTGGGGTAAATTCATGAATGGCCATATCACTATGTAGCGTTGTTACAGCGGCTCCACGTATGGAGGAAAGCAAGACCCGTCTTAAAGCGTTGCCAAGGGTAATACCAAAACCTCTTTCTAAGGGTTCAGCTACAATCCGGGCTTTGCATTTTGTTTCATTTAATGGCTTAACTTCTAAGTTACTTGGCTTAATAAGTGCTTGCCAGTTTTTTTGTATCACTTAACCTTCTCCAAACTTAGAGGAATTATACGCGTCTTTTCTTTTTCGGCCGAACTCCATTATGGGGAACGGGCGTAATATCCCGAATTGATGTGACGACAAGTCCTAAAGACTGTAGCGTCCTTAGCGCCGACTCGCGACCAGACCCGGGGCCTTTAACATGGACCTGCATTGTCTTCATTCCACAGTCCTTTGCGGAATTACCGGCACGCTCAGCAGCAAGTTGAGCTGCATAAGGGGTTGATTTTTTTGATCCTTTGAAACCGCATGTTCCCGCTGAGGACCAAGATACAACATTTCCCTGCAAATCTGTTATCGTAATCATTGTATTATTAAATGTGGAATTTATTGAAGCAACGCCAGCAGGTACATTTTTTTTAACCTTACGAGTTGACTTCCTAACCTTTTGTGCAGCCATTATGAACCCCTAATACTATTTCTTCTTACCAGCAATTGCCACAGCCTTACCTTTGCGTGTCCTTGCATTTGAGTGCGTTTTCTGGCCCCTTACAGGTAGTCCCTTTCGGTGACGTATGCCACGGTAACAGCCTAGTTCTCTTAACCTTTTGAGATTCATGGATGTCTGTCGACGCAGGTCACCCTCTACTGTGTACTCTTTGTCAATGACTTCACGTATCTTAAGAACTTCTTCTTCGGTAAGTTGATGGATACGCTTATTATCACCAATCTTCAACTGCTCACAGATCTGTGATGCATGGTAAGGACCGATACCATATATATAACGTAGCCCAATAGGAACTCTTTTTGAAGTCGGTATGTTAACACCAGCAATACGTGCCAATTTAAACTCCTTGATGTTGTAAAATATAATACATGTGAATTATATTTATTTCTTAATCTAAGTCAATCACTTAATTTTAATAAGGTTGAGATTTCCTCAAATGTTTGATCTATGGACCCGGTGGCGTCTATAGAATGCACATGCTCACGATCATTATAATATTCAATGATGGGATGGAGCTGGTCTTGAAAAATAGCCATTCGTTTATGAAATGCGGTGAGGGTATCATCTTCTCTCTGAACTAGGTCGTCCCCACATATATCGCACTTATCTTTATCTTTCTGCGGAGGACAAAACTTCACATTATAACTTTGGTTGCATTTTGTACACACGCGACGATAAATAATTCGATCTTTGAGAAGCTCTACTGGGACGACTAAATTAAGAACAGCATTGAGTTGAGTCCCATATTTTTGTAGAGTTTCGTTTAAAAACACAGCCTGGGAGACATTCCGAGGGAACCCATCAAAAAGAAAATTATTCTTTTCGATATTGTCCTTGATGAAGTCGCTTATCATCACGTTTATGGGTTCATCAGGAACCAAAAGCCCCTTTTCGACATACTCTAAAGCTTGCTTACCCAAACATGTCTGCTGCTGAATATGAAGACGTATTATGTCCCCTGTAGAGATTTTCGTTAATGAGAATGCAGCTACAAGTTTATCACTTTGGGTCCCTTTACCGGCACCCGGAGGTCCAAAAATTACAAGATTCATTTACGTGAACCACGTTTTTTGGTCCGACCAATCAACCCCTTATACTGATGGGCTAAAAGATGGGATTGAATTTGCGCAACAGTATCCATACTCACCGAAACAACAATTAAAATACTGGTCCCCCCAAGGGCAAAAGGAATTGAATACATTGTCATGGCAACTTCAGGTAAAGAACACACCACAGCAAGGTAAACAGATCCAACGACCGTTAATCTTGTTAGAACGTACTCAAGGTAAGAAGATGTCATCTTGCCTGGCCTATAGCCCGGTATAAAACCCCCATTTTTTTTGAGGTTTTCTGCTGTTTCTTCTGGATTAAATAATATCGCTGTATAGAAAAAAGAGAAAAATATGATCAAAGCCACAAAAGTAATGAGGAACAACGGCTTTCCTTGACTTAACGAGGCAAGAATTGTGTTTAACCACCCCGCGGTTGACGAGGTTGATGAAGCCGTAAATGAGGATATGGTCATGGGCAATGACAATAAGGCATAAGCAAATATCGGCGGAATAACACCGGAACTATTTAGTTTAATGGGCAAGTGAGTCGTTTGTCCACCATATATTTTATTACCTTGTTGCCGTTTTGGATACTGAATGGTTAACCGACGTTGAGCACGTTCAACAAAAACCACTAACATAAACAAAGCAACGACGCACAATAACAACACAAAGATAAAGAAGGAAGTGTATGCCTCAACACGTCCCATTTCAAGTGTAGCTATCACAGCTTGTGGAAGTCCCGCTACAATACCTGAGAAAATAATCAGAGAGATACCGTTCCCGATACCTCTTTGGGTTATTTGCTCACCTAACCACATTAAGAACAGCGTACCACCAATGATTGTTGTGACTGTTGTAAAACGAAAAACAAAACCACCGTCTATCACAGGGCTTGTTTCCATCCCTCCCTCGAGCATCATAGCCAGACCATAAGACTGGACAGTGGCGATAACTACGCTCAGGTAGCGCGTATATTCCTTAATCTTTTTCTGACCGTACTGGCCCTCTTTTTTAAGGGTTTCGAGTTGGGGAACGACTGCCGTCAATAACTGCATAATGATACTTGCTGAAATATAAGGCATTATCCCTAGGGCAAATACAGACATACGCCCCAGAGCACCACCAGAAAATTTATTGAATATACCGATCAACCCGCCTGACTTTTGGCTAATAATTTGAGACATAATCGATGCATCAATACCGGGTAAAGGAATGTAGGTTCCTAACCTGTAAACAATTAAAGCACCGAGCGTAAACCACAAACGTCTTTTGAGGTCCTTAGCTTTTGAAAATGTATCAAAGTTAATATTAGAGGCAAGTTGTTCAGCAGCCGACTTCATAGAATCCACACTTTTATTAATTATTTATTGTTTCTAATGTACATTTGGATTTTTTAAGGGCGTCTTGAGCCCCTTTTGAAAACATATGAGCTGATATATTCAAGGATGCATTGATATCCATTGAGCCAATAATCTTAAGTTTCACACACTTGTCTGATGATTTAATTAATCCTAAACCCTTAAGAATTTTAATGTCGAGGGTATCACCATCTTTTAAACGACCTTTTTGCACAAGGTTTCCTATGGTCCGTGTTGAGATGGCATAGACCGTGTCCGCAAATATATTATTGAAACCTCTTTTTGGGAGCCGGCGGTAGAGGGGGTTCTGCCCCCCTTCAAACCCAGCTAAAGTGACACCAGTACGTGATTTCTGACCCTTCACACCTCGACCACAGGTCTTGCCTTTGCCAGAGCCTATACCTCGACCAACTCTTTTAGCTTTACTTTGTGGGTGAACGGACTTGAGTGTGTTTAGTTGCATAACTTCACCAATCGTTTATTTATTAAGTACTTCAACCAAGTGACTCACCTTGTTGATCATGCCACGAATAGAGGGAGTATCATCAAGTTGACTGACTTGTCCAATTTTTTTTAATCCTAAACCAACCAAACATTTCTCCTGATATGCTTGACGACGTATTGCACTTGCAATCATCTTAACATGAATGCGATTCTTAGGTGTTAGCATCATGGATCTCCAATTTGTTATCTCTGCGCATGACAACTTCGCCCACTCGTTTGCCACGTTTCAGGGCAATATCTTTGGGTGAAGCGATCTTTTCAAGCGCCTTCATCGTTGCTTTTAGCATATTATGGGGGTTCGAAGTCCCAATTGATTTACCAACAACATCATGCACACCTAAGGCTTCAAGAATGGCGCGCATTGGTCCACCAGCGATAATGCCTGTTCCGGGTGGAGCTGCACGTATACAGACCTTAGCGGCTCCAAACGTGGCTTCGACATCGTGATGAAGAGTTCGACCTTCGCGTAAAGGAATCTTAACCAAATTATGTTTCGCCCCTTCACTTGCTTTTCGTATCGCTTCTGGAACTTCCTTGGCCTTTCCTGATGAATAGGAAACTTTCCCCTTTCCATCACCAGTCACAACGAGAGCAGTAAAACCAAAACGTCGTCCACCTTTCACGACTTTTGCAACACGATTAATGCTTACAAGCTTTTCAATAATTTCCGTGTGTTCTTGTTTAGATTCTGCATTTCGGTTCATTTTCTATTACCTTAATTCATTAAAAATTCAGACCAGCTTCGCGAGCTGCTTCAGCTAAGGCTTTGACACGACCATGGTAACGGTACGGACCCCGATCAAAGACAATATCCTTGACACCCTCTTTAAGAGCGCGCTTGCCTATAAGTTGACCAATAAAATGAGCCGCTTTAACATTTCCACCGTTGGAAAGATCTTTTTTTACAATCTTTTCAAGTGTCGATGCAGAGACAATCGTAGACCGCTTTGTATCATCAATCAACTGAACATGTATGTTCGTATTGGCGCGAAAGACGCATAGACGTGGCTTTTGATTTGATTTTTGCGTTAAGTGGTACCGTGCCCGTCTCTTACGAACGTGCTGTGCTGTATATTTTGCCATGAGAAAACCTATTTCTTCTTACCTTCTTTTTGCATAATGTATTCACCTTGGTACTTAACACCCTTTAATTTGTAGGGTTCAGGCTTTCTTAATGCACGAATTTTTGCAGCAACCAAACCCACAAGATCCTTGTCGATCCCATTGATGATCAATGTCGTGTTCTTTTCGACGGTCACGCTAATGGTCTCAGGTATTGCGAAGCGAATCTCGTGACTGTAGCCTAGCTGCAACACAAGTTCCTGACCTTGTACAGCCGCACGGTACCCAACGCCTTCTAGCATCAATGTCTTTGTAAATCCAGTGCTGACACCCGTGAGAATATTATTAATATTGGCACGGTACGTACCCCATTCCGAACGACATTTTTTCGTATCTCTCTGGGGTGATACGATGATATTGTCATTCGTCAGTTCCACAGAGACATTATTTGTGAAAAAAGTTTGGAGCTGTCCTTTGGGACCTTTTACCTTGATGTGATTCCCGTCTTGTGCACACTCAACACCTTGGGGAATGACGATTGGCTTCTTTCCAACTCGAGACATAACATTATCCTAATTTAGGGTACACAGAACTTCTCCACCAACATTTTGTTGGCGAGCCTCCAAGTCAGAAAGGATACCTTTCGAAGTGGAGACAACTGAAATTCCGAGTCCGTTGTCGACTTTTTTTAACAATTTTATTTGTGAGAAGTGCCGACATCCAGGTTTGGAAACACGGGTTACCGTATTGATAACTGGCTTGCCAGCGTAGTACTTCAACTTGACTTGAATCTCTGAAACTCCCGGGCGTATGGATATGGTTTCATATCCATGGATATACCCCTCTCGTTGCATAACATCTAAGACTCCAGCTACCATTTTTGAGGCTCTGAGTCTTACTTTTTTCTTATTGATCATCGTTGCATTACGTATTCTTGTTAATGCATCAGATACAGGATCACAAAATGACATCTAATACCTACCAGCTTGCTTTTATCATGCCAGGAATGTATCCTGCGGACGCTAGTTCACGCAGAGCAATTCTTGACATTTTTAATTTTCTATAGTAACCCCTAGGTCGCCCTGAAACCTGGCACCGATTACGTACTCTTACAGGAGAGGAATTTCGAGGGAGACTTGCTAATTTCAACCTCAACTTAAACTGTTCTTCAAAGGTTAATTTTGGGTCTGATAATTTTTCCTTTATCGAACATCTTTTCTGTAAAAACTGCTTTACTAGCTTTTGTCGATTCAGGTTCTTCTCAACAAGTGCCTTCCTTGACATGTTAACCTCTTAACTTTGTGAATGGCATATTGAATTCCCGCAGGAGCTCAAGTGCCTCGGAATTTGTCGTCGCTGAGGTCTCGATTGTAATATCCATTCCTCGCACGGTATCAATCTTATCATAATCTATTTCTGGAAAAACAAGTTGTTCTTTAATCCCCAGGGAATAGTTCCCTCGTCCATCAAAGCTTTTTTCACTTAAGCCACGAAAATCACGAACTCTGGGTAAGGCAATGTTAATTAACCGATCGAGAAACTCGTACATTCGCGTTTTTCGTAATGTGACCTTAACACCTACAGGCATACCTTCGCGGATCTTAAATCCGGCTTCTGATTTCTTCGCGGTTGTCTGCAATGCTTTTTGACCCGAAATCAGCATCATATCTTGAAGAGCGGCTTGAATCTTTTTTGAATCCTTGACGGCTTCACCGACCCCCATATTAATGACAACTTTCTTTAGCCGGGGGACCTGCATGATGTTTTTATAATTTAGCTTCGTCTTTAAGTTGTTGCGAATCTTTTGTTCGTAGGAGTTTCTTAAATTAGACATGTTTTTGCCTTATTCTTAAATTATTTGACCGGAACGCTTCGCATACCGACGCTTAACACCCTCAGTATCCACCTTAAATCCAACACGCGTGGGTTTTCCATCTTTGGGATCGGCAAGCATAAGATTCGAAACATGTACAGGCATGTCTTTTTCAACAATCTTTCCAGATGGATTTTCTGAACTTTTCTTTTGGTGTTTCGTTACAGTGTTAACGCCCTTAACTTGTGCTTGAGAAGTTTTAGGGAATAGTTTTGTGATCTGACTTTTATTTCCCTTATCTTTACCAGAAATAACTAGTACTGAGTCACCTGTTTTTAATTTTAACATTATAGCACCTCTGGAGCCAAGGAAACAATTTTCATATGCCCCTTATGTCGTAACTCTCTAGGGACAGGACCGAAAATACGTGTTCCTATCGGCTCTTTATTTTCATTCACAAGGACAACTGCATTCCGGTCAAATCGGATTTCAGAACCATCAGCTCGTCGGACCGCGTAAACTGTACGAACAATCGCCGCCTTTTTAACATCACCTTTTTTTACTTTACCATGAGGTATGGCTTCTTTAATGGTGATAACAATAATATCACCGACAGAGGCTGTTTTCCTCTTTGAGCCGCCTAAGACTTTTATACACTGGACTTTTTTTGCCCCTGTGTTATCTGCGACTTCTAATTTTGTTTCTGCTCTAATCATTACCTTGCCTTCAGTTACAACTTATTCAACTACTTTCCAAGTCTTTTTTTTCGACATTGGTCGACACTCTTGTATTGTAACCATATCTCCAACTTTATATTGATTATTCTCATCGTGCGCAAGATATTTCTTTGATTTTTTAATAATTTTTTTATAAAGAGGATGGCGTATTCGACGCTCAACACCAACAACAACTGTTTTATCTGACGCGTGGCTGACTACAGCTCCATGAAATTCACGTTTAGGCATTTTGTCCTCCCACAGGTTGGCGCTCTTTTAGAACCGTTTCTATTCTTGCTAATGTACGACGTATTTGCTTAAACCTATGAAGGGGGACTTCTTCCTGGTTGCTGCGCATGAAATTCAAGTTCATCGTTTCCTTGCGTAAAGCAACTTTTTGCGTTGTAAGTTCTTCAGCGGTTTTATTTCTTATCTCTTGCAATTGCATTTTACCCTCTTTCAACTTCTCTAGAAACAAATTTGGTAAGAACAGGTAATTTTGCAGCAGCAAGTTCGAATGCTCGTCTTGCCACAGGCTCAGGAATGCCATCGAGTTCAAACATTATTTTTCCAGGCTTGACTCTGCACACCCAATATTCAGGGGTTCCTTTACCGCTTCCCATTCTAACTTCCGCTGGCTTTCGGCTAACAGGGACATCCGGAAAAATACGTATCCATATTCTTCCTGCACGGCGCATGTGACGTGTAATGGCCCTTCGGGCTGCCTCTATTTGTCGAGCTGTTATCCGTTCAGGAGTTAGAGCCTTAAGGCCAAAGTTCCCAAAATTTAAAACAGTTCCACCTTTAGCGTTACCATGGATTCTACCTTTAAAGGCTTTTCTGAAATTTGTCTTTTTCGGACTTAACATTTCTTTTCCTCAACGTCTAACGATTTGCGTGGGTTTCCTGAAAGTTTTTATCTTGTGCCAAAGGATCATTTTCCATGATTTCACCTTTGAAGATCCAAACCTTGACACCGATCGCGCCATATGTGGTATGTGCCGTTGCCTCAGCAAAATCGACATCAGCCCTTAATGTATGCAGGGGAACACGTCCCTCTCGGTACTCTTCTTTTCGTGCAATCTCAGCACCTGCTAAACGACCGGAACATTTAACTCGTATGCCACCGGCACCTGCTCGTATCGTTGACTGGATGGACCTTTTCATTGCCCTTCGATAGCTTACGCGTCTCTCGATTTGCTGGGCTATCCCTTGTGCGACAAATTGGGGATCAAGGTCTGGCTTTCTTACCTCAGAAATATTTAGCTGAACCTCGACCCCCATGATGGCCATGATCCGTTTCTTGAGTTTCTCGATATCCGCACCTTTTTTTCCTATGAGAACTCCAGGTCGAGCGGCTCGGATTGTGACAATAGCTTTTTTGGCAGGTCGCTCAATGATGACTCGTGTCACTCCGGCTTGACCAAAGGATTGCTTAATGAGCTTGCGCACACGAAGGTCCACAAGAAGCTTATCAGCATACTCTCCAGTGGGAGCATACCAACGCGAATCCCATGTTCGATTGATGCCTAAACGCAGTCCATTTGGATTGACTTTTTGTCCCATTACACGGCTCCCCGCTCAGCTAAAATAATTTCAACATTACTAAATGGCTTTTCAATTCGTGCAGCCCGACCAAATGCTCTTGGTCTCCACCTCTTCATGACCATAGCCTTTCCAACATAGGCCTCTTTGACAAACAAAGTGTCGATATCCATTCCATTATTATTTTCTGCATTCGCTATAGCAGAATCTAAGAGCTTAGAAATCTCATTTGAAATTCGGCGTTGACAACCCCGCAAGGCTTGGGAAGCGGACCATACATCTCGTCCACGAATTAGTCCAAGCACAATATTCGCTTTTCTTGGACTTGTGCGGAGAGACTTTATTCGCGCCTTAACATAATTCATTTTACTCATCTGCTAGCCTTTTCGTTTCGCTTTCTTATCGGCATCATGACCATAATATGTCCTTGTGGGTGAAAACTCACCAAACTTATGTCCTATCATCTCTTCCGTGACGAAGACAGGTATAAACTTCTGACCATTATGCACACCATAAGTAAGTCCTACAAATTGGGGCATAATCGTAGACCTTCGTGACCACGTTTTAATTATGACTTTCTTTTCAGAAGCATGCGCTGCCTCAGACTTATTTAACAAATAACCATCAACAAATGGCCCCTTTTTTAACGACCTAGCCACGCCAATCTCCTTCTACTTCTTTATCACTCTACGACGGATTATAAGCCTATCTGTTTGCTTTTTACCTCGTGTTTTCTTACCTTTTGTGGGTACACCCCAAGGTGTAACAGGGTTTCGCCCGCCAGATGTACGACCTTCTCCACCACCGTGTGGGTGATCTACTGGGTTCATAGCCACGCCACGGACTTTAGGTCGATGTCCCAACCAACGATTTCGACCCGCTTTTCCGAGAACAATATTTTTTTGGTCTGGGTTTGAGACAGCGCCAATTGTTGCATAACATTCAGACAAAATCAAACGATATTCACCTGAGGAGAGCTTAATCTGTGTATAAATCCCATCACGCCCCACAACCTGAGCATACGTACCAGCGGCTCTTGCGAGTTGACCGCCTTTTCCAGGCTTCATTTCTATGTTATGTACGATGCTACCTGTGGGTATGGATTTTAATGGTAAGGCGTTCCCAATCTTAATATCTGCATTTTCACTAGCAATAATTTTGTCGCCAACTTTTAATCGTTGAGGAGCGAGGATATATACGTGTTCCCCATCTGAATATTCAATGAGTGCAATAAAAGGGGTTCGGTTTGGATCATATTCAAAACGTTTTACCTCAGCATACTCTTCTTTGCGCGTGCGTTTAAAGTCTATAATCCGGTATGACTTTTTATGCCCACCCCCTCGACGACGCATGGTAATGCGGCCATAACAATTTCGGCCACCGGCTTTTGACAAACCCTTGACGAGTCGCTTTTCAGGTTTTCCGTTCCATAGTTCTGACCTATCAACCGTAACAAGTTCACGTGTTGTAGGACTGACTGGTTTGTAGTATTTTAACGCCATTATTTCAATCCAGTTGATGTATCAATTGTGTGCCCGTCCTCCAGACAGATTATTGCTTTTTTATAATCTTTCGTGCGTCCGAGAATATTTCGAAACCTCTTAACCTTACCTTTAACATTAAGGACCTTGACTGATTTCACCTTGACTTTGAATATCTTCTCAACACTGAGCTTAATATACGTTTTTGTCGCCCACGTTGCAACTTTAAAAGTGTGCTGATTATATTGAGTTAAATTCGTAGCTTTCTCTGTAATGATAGGGTGACGTAAGACCGTATACATCTTATCTTCAGCGAGTGTAGCTTTTTGTCCATTCTTAAACATTACCTTAACCTCTCATTCAACGCAGCTACAGCATCACGCGTAAGTACGACGGAATCGCAGGCAATTAAGTCGTACACATTCAACCCCTCGAGTTTAAGAAGGTTGACGTCACAGAGGTTGTAGCTTGAGTTCAAGAAATTAAATTCAAATTCATGACTGTCGACAAACAATGGTCGCGTGAGATCCAGTTTGTTGAGAACATTGATCATGTCCTTTGTTTTTGATGATTCAAACTTTAAGTTATCCACAACAAGGACTTTTTTCTGTCTAATCTTCTCAGACACGGCTATCTTTAATCCGAGTTTGCGAATCTTCTTTGGAAGTTTATGGCTGTGATCGCGTGTTTGAGGGCCAAAAACAATTCCACCACCGCGTTGCTGTGGACTCCGGATACTCCCTTGACGCGCGCGTCCAGTACCTTTTTGCCGAAATGGCTTTTTGGTTGAACCGCTAACTTCAGAAAGTCCCTTTGTCTGATGATTTCCAGATCGGGCCTTTGCAAGTTGCCAGTTAACAACCCTTGCGACGATATCTTCTCGATACGCGATATTATAAATATCATCCGGTAAATCGAGTTGATCGATTTTTATATTCTCAAGGGATATGACATCTAATTTCACTTTAAATCTCCTTAAATACAGCCATATTTCAAATTAATATGCGAATTAATTTGCACTTTCTTGGTTAGGAGTATTTTGATCCTGTCTTACGACTACGGGGCCTAAAAGGGTAAATCCCTTATGTTGACATTTAATTGCATCGCGAACAATGACTACAGCACCTTTTGAACCAGGGATACTACCCTTAACAAATAAAAGATGATTTTCTGAATCAACTTTAACCAACTTTAAATTTTGCTTAGTAACTTGCACATTTCCAAGCTGACCAGCCATTTTCTTTCCCTTAAACACACGACCTGGATCCTGACATTGACCAGTGGACCCATGTGTCCGGTGAGCTTTAGAAACACCGTGTGATGCTCGGCCCCCACCAAAGTTGTGACGTTTCATCACACCCGCAAACCCCGCACCTTTCGAGTATGAAGTCACATCGAGCTTCTGATTAACGGAGAAATGCTCAGCGGAGACCTGATCCCCGGGTTTTACGTCTCCCAAATCATCAACGCGAAAATCCACTAACACTTTTTTGGGCTCAACTTTTTGCTTTGCAAAAAACCCCTTTAATGATTTGGTAGTTTGCTTAAGCTTTTTTTTGAAGGCCCCAATCTGAACGTAATTATAGTGATTATGATCTGACTTTACATCAGTAACCTCACAATCTCTCATCTGCAATACAGTTACAGGGATGTGCTGACCGTTTTCATCAAAGATCCGAGTCATACCTAATTTTTCTGCAATAATTCCTGCTCTCATAGTCAGCATCCCTATATTTTTATTTCGACATCAACACCTGACGCGAGATCCAGTTTCATCAGCGCGTCAACAGTTTGTGGGGACCAGTCGGTTATGTCAATTAAACGTTTATGAGTTCGAATTTCAAACTGCTCACGTGACTTCTTGTCAATGTGTGGAGACCGGTTAACGGTGAACCCCTCTTTTCGTGTGGGCAATGGAACGGGTCCTTGCACACGGGCTCCTGTGCGCGATGCCGTATTGACAATTTCATTCGTCGACTGATCCAGGATCCTATGATCAAATGCTTTCAATCGAATTCTTATTGGTTGTGTATTCATTTTACTGCCTAATACATTTTAAAGTTAAAGAAGGCCGTCTTCAGCCTTCTTTCAACACGCTATATTTATTCGATAATTTTTGAAACGACACCGGCCCCAACTGTACGCCCGCCTTCACGAATCGCAAACCGTAAACCATCATCCATTGCGATGGGAACAATCAGCTCGACATCCATTTCAATGTTATCGCCGGGCATCACCATTTCGGTCCCCTCAGGCAATTGGACTTGACCCGTCACGTCCGTTGTCCGGAAATAAAACTGAGGTCGATAGTTGTTAAAGAAAGGTGTGTGACGACCCCCTTCTTCTTTGGTTAAGATATAGGCTTCACATTTGAATTTTGTGTGGGGGGTAATTGTTTTCGGGGCGGCAAGCACCTGGCCACGCTCTACATCTTCACGTTTGATTCCTCGGATCAGAATCCCTACGTTATCACCGGCTTCACCTGTTCCCAACTCTTTACGGAACATCTCAACACCCGTAACAGTTGTTTTTGTTGTGTCCTTGACCCCAACAATTTCAACGTCATCACCAACATTGACAACCCCCCGTTCCACACGACCGGTGACCACTGTTCCGCGGCCTGAAATGGAAAATACGTCTTCAATCGGCATCAAGAAAGGTTGATCCTTGGGACGATTCGGTTGAGGGATATGGTCATCAACAGCTTTCATGAGTTCAATAATCCGATCCCGTCCAATCTCAGGACTACGGTCTTCCAAAGCAGCCAAGGCAGATCCCTTAACGACGGGATGTCATCCCCGGGAAAATCATATTGGGAAAGCAGTTCACGAATTTCCATTTCCACAAGTTCCAGAAGCTCAGGATCATCGACTTGGTCCACTTTGTTCATAAACACAACAATGGCTGGCACACCCACCTGACGGGCAAGCAGAATATGCTCACGTGTTTGAGGCATCGGACCGTCCGTGGCGGATACAACAAGAATCGCACCATCCATCTGAGCCGCACCTGTAATCATGTTTTTCACATAGTCGGCGTGTCCTGGGCAATCCACGTGGGCATAATGACGGTTATCAGTTTCGTATTCCACATGGGATGTTGAAATTGTAATTCCCCGAGCCCGTTCTTCAGGAGCGTTATCAATCGTGGCAAAGTCACGGAACTCAGCCCCTCCTGTTTCACACATGACCTTTGTAATCGCCGCTGTGAGTGTTGTTTTTCCGTGATCAACGTGCCCAACTGTCCCAATATTACAATGAGGCTTCGTCCTCTCAAACTTTTTCTTCGCCATTTCTCATCCTTTCAGGGTTTTCTGAAATCGTCTTAATTTTGGAGCGGGTGATGGGAATCGAACCCACATGACCAGCTTGGAAGGCTGGGGCTCTACCATTGAGCTACACCCGCATGAATGTGTTTTGGTGGAGGGAGTAGGATTCGAACCTACGTAGACATACGTCGGCAGATTTACAGTCTGCTGCCTTTGACCGCTCGGCCACCCCTCCAAAACATAGTTATGATCGAACTGTTCTAATAGGTGTTGTCAATCTTGAAACTAAACTAATGCAAAAAGATTCAAACTTCAAGTTTTTTTCGCAACCTTTTGACCATAACGTCGAAAGATGACGATGGTGACCCCGAGAAGAACAAATGAGTAGAGGGTGACGGGAAGTAAACTTAATGTGTTGGTAAACCCCGCCATTAAGGCCCCAATTGCTGCTCCTAGGTTAATCATCAGGTTTCGGATTGCCAGCCCCCCACCGATGTGCTCCTCACTTTGCTCCATTGTGCGGGAGAGGGAGGGCGCATACACGACCGCCATGCCCCCTTGGTGAAGCGCCATGGGAAGCATCACAAGGATCACATTCCCGGACCAATGAAAGTGGACAAGCATCTGGAACAGAGCCCCGGAAAATGCGAGTCCCAACCCCGTAAGAATTAACGTGTCATGGTCAACCTTGCGAATAATTTGGTTCACAATAAAGTTAGCAATAAAATACGATACATAAAAAAAGGGAACGACCAAGCCAAACTGTAAAGGCGTGAGATTAAGAACCTTTGTATAATAAAACGGGGCGACCGTTAGGTAAAAAAGAGCAATGCTAAAAAGCACAGGGGTTAAGAGAGCCGAAAATAGAAACCTTGGATTTCGAAGTAAGTTCTGGCTTTGCAGAAAAATTTGTTTTGCGCTTAACGGGCGGGGATCCCGGGTTTGGATATTCCGCAAAGGTTTCATGGAGAAAAATATGAAGAAAAGACTTAAAATGATGCCCATTGAGGAAAACCCCCATCGCCAATGGAGCCAGACTTCAAAAAAAGCGCCAAGAGTTGGCCCGACCGCAACGGATAGGGTTGTGAGAAATTCGACAATGGTTAAGTTATAAGCAAGGTCCTCCCTTTGACTGGCATCCTTTAGGATCGCCAGACCCACGACACAAACACCCCCTGACCCTATTCCCTGAAGGATGCGACTCAATATCATAAAGATAAATGTCGGGGAAAAGCTGCACAAAAAACTGCCGATTCCAAAGATCAGAATGCAAAAATTAAATACAGATCGACGTCTCCAAGAATCAGAAAGGATGCCAGACAGGGGGCCGCCTAAACTTGCGCCCAGAAGCCCAGCCGCAACCGTCATCTGAACCGTGTCGGCGGTCACGTGGAAATCCTGACCCATCGTGGGCAAGGATGCGATGAAAAATTCCGGGGCCATGTATCCAAAGCTTAAGATACAAATGAGGTACCCAATGGGGTGATGAATAAGATGAAGCATATTAAACCTCTTGGTTAACCCCACCATAATGTAAAAAATGGGCCAGATACTCGTCGACCTTCGCCATTGTCGCTTCCAGGCCTTCAGAAGGATCATTCTCCCATGTGGAAACCATTTGATAATAACAATAAAGAAGCCCTTGAAGGCGAATCTCGCCTAAAATATCCTGGGTGTTCAGAGAGATAAGATCGAAAATTTGTTGAAAAAACCGACGTAGAAAGGCGGCACGCCTCAGGCCAAGCCGCGGATTTTCTCGCCAAATTTTATGGGCGTTTCGAAAAAAATCGCGTTTGTCGTTCATCAAATCAAACCGCACCATAAAGAATTCAAAGAGGGTGTCTTTTGAAGGAAGAGATTCCGGGGACGTCTCGAGAGATGAAAGATGTTTTTGGTCCAGCTCATGGAATAGGGATAAAAGGATCATGTCTTTTTCGGGAAAGACCTGGAACACCTGCCCCAGGGGTAAAGACGTTTTCTCTGCAACCAAGGCCAGGTTGAAGTGTTCCCACGTATTTCCGGCAAGAAAATCCATACTAAATTCATGAACGGTCTGGACAGTCGTGTAATGTGAGATATCTAAACTCCCCCCAACGCTTTGGACTGATGGATCGCATGAGTTACGGCCTTATGAAACACGTCTTTGAGTGAGGGGTCCGAATGAGTCAGTTGATCCAAGGCGGCTTGGGTTACGCCCCCCTGGCTTGCGACACTGTTTGTAAGCTCAGGACTTGTCTTTTCTGACATATAGCTAAGATTTGCCGCCCCTAAAAATGTTTGCCGGATCAGCTTCCGGGCCAGGTCTGGGCTAAGTCCGTGCTTTTCAGCTTCGTTTTCTAAGATATCAGTCAAAAGAAAAAGGTAAGCCGGGCCACACCCCGAAACAGCCGTGGCAATATGAAAGTCATCTTCTTGGGGCAGCCAAGAGAGAGACCCCACAGAGTCAAACAGGAGGTCTGCGACCCTTTGTGTCCTTTCGGTTTTTGGTGAGGCCCAAGCACTGATGGTCCCTTGGCAAAAAGCAACGGGTAGGTTCGGCATCGCTCGCAAAAAATCGAGATCATTATGCAAAAACGTTTGAAAAAAAGCCTTTGTTTTACCGGCCACAACCGAAACAACTAAAGGATTATTGTTCAAAAGATGTCGATATCGAGGCAACACGGCGGGTAAAATTTGCGGTTTTACAGCAAACAGCAAAACATCAAAGGAGCTCGGTTCCGGAAGGGCTTCGGGCGAATCGAACCAAGTCAGGTCAAAACGTTGATGAAGGTGAGAGACCGTTGCTTTGTTTGGGGTTATAACCGTAAGCGATGTCAAGGGAATGTTTTTCTGGGTCCACCCCTCCACAAGGGCCCTTCCCATTGATCCGCATCCCACAAGCACAACCTTCATGGGTTATAAATCTTTTGGCTTGGTGGAAAGGTTTTCCTCGAGAAAATCTAACCTGGTGTTGATTTTCTCTTGCTCCATCCTTATTTTTTGCAGTAACGCAAAATTGATATCTGTAGGTTGTGGATCCCCAGAGGAAGCCCCTTCCCTGCCTGGATCACAGATGGTCTTCGGAAGGGATAAACCGATTTTAAGGGCACCATAAGCCACCTTAAAAAGATCATCCAATATTTTTGCGGGCATTTCTTCCTCCTTTAACCGGGGATAGGTTTAGGCAGCTTTTTTCAAAAGGGTTTCGAGTTCCCCACTTTCGGACATATCGCGCACGATGTCCGCCCCACCAATAAATTCTCCTTGCACATACAGCTGAGGAATCGTGGGCCAGTTTGTATATTCCTTAATACCCTGGCGAATATCGGGGTCATCCAAAACATTGACTACAAAAAAATCGCGTCCTGAACGTGTAAGGGCCTGGACAACAAACCCTGAAAAGCCGCACATGGGCATTTCGGCCGTTCCTTTCATGAACAGAACAATCGTATTGTTTTGAATGACATCTTGGATGTAAGCGATTTTTTCGGGAGACACCGTTTCCATAATGTTAAGTCCTATAATGTTTTTGTGTGAACAGAGAGAGCGTGTAACGTTTGATCCATTAATGATCCCAGGGCTTTATACACCCTTTGATGTTGCTGGACCCGTGTTTGTCCCTGGAACGTGGGACTGGCAATTTTTAATTGATAATGGTTTTTATCCCCGACTAAGTCTGTAATTTCAATTTCCGCCTCGGGGAAACTTTTTCGGATAAGAGTTTCAAGCTCTCGTTTTTCAACAGCCATCCTGTATAATCCCAATCGAAGAATTTCCCTTATTACATAATACTTTCATGGCGATTTGCAAGGAAAAAGTCGAATTGGCCTCAGGTTTTTTCTATGGAAAGCGTGGTTTTGCGGAAAAGAATACGAAAACGTATATCTCTCTTGCTCCTGACTCTTGAACCTTGTTAAGATGCATTATAGAGGGAGTTTTAGAAGACATGATCCGCCAATACGAGCTTATCGACAAAGTGAGAGCCTATGACCCGAATTTGGATGTTGATGCCTTAAATCGGGCCTATGTCTATGCTATGAAGGCTCATGGTTCCCAGACCCGGGAATCAGGAGATCCCTATTTTTCCCATCCCCTAGAAGTTGCCAATATTTTAACGGAAATGAAGTTAGATACGGCAACCATTATTACAGCCTTGCTTCATGATACCGTCGAAGACACCCACTCGACCCTAGAGGAAATTGAAGAGCTGTTTGGACCGAAAATTGCAAGTCTTGTGGACGGGGTGACGAAGCTTACAAAAATTAAACTTCAATCCGTTCATACAAAGCAGGCCGAAAATTTTCGTAAGCTTGTTTTGGCGATGTCGAATGATATTCGTGTCTTGCTTGTAAAGCTTGCCGATCGTGTGCATAACATGCGCACCCTATCTTATGTAAAATCCCCTGAAAAACGCAAAAGAGTCGCCCTAGAAACGATGGAAATATATGCCCCCTTAGCCGGACGGATCGGGGTTCAGCATATTAAAAATGAATTGGAAGATTTAGCCTTTTCCGAATTAAATTCCGAAGCCCGGCAATCCATCTTAACCCGGCTTGACTATCTAAGAAAAGCTGGATATGCCAATATTGAAGCGATTAAAGGGGACCTCCTCGATCTATTAAAAGTAAATAATTTAAAGGGGGATGTCTCCGGTCGGGAAAAGTCACCTTATTCCATATGGAGAAAAATGCGCCGACAAAATATTGGTTTTGAGCAACTTGCCGATATTATGGCCTTTCGTATCGTCGTCGAGGATTTGCCCGAATGTTATCAAGCCTTAGGGATTATTCACAGCCACTATAAGATGCTGCCAAACCGATTTAAGGACTATATCTCGACACCAAAACCAAACAACTATCGGTCCATTCACTCAACCGTTATCGGTCCTTATGAGCAATGTATCGAAATCCAAATACGCACCTCTGTCATGCATGAGGTCAATGAATATGGGGTGGCTGCTCATTGGAAATACAAGCAGCAAATCAACAGCACAAAGGGAGAGGAATACCGTTGGCTTCGTGCGTTGATCGATATTTTAGAACAGGCCACCGACCCTGAAGAGTTCATGGAGCATACAAAGCTTGAGATGTTTCAAGATCAAGTGTTTTGTTTCACCCCAAAAGGAGACCTTATTGCCCTTCCCAATGGGGCAACGGTTATTGACTTTGCCTATGCGGTGCATACAGAGGTGGGCAACCATTGTTTTTCATCGCGGATCAATGGGCGTATGGTCCCGTTGCGAACCATTCTAAAGAATGGGGATCAAGTGGAAATTACAACAGCAAAATCACAACATCCTTCGCCAGCTTGGGAGCGGTATGCGTATACTGGGAAAGCCAGGGCCTGTATAAGACGGTTTATTCGGGCTCAGAAAAGAACCCAGTTTGTCGAGCTTGGAAAAGCAATCCTTCATAAAACATTCAAACAGGAAAATATTCCGTATCGAGAAAAAGATATGATGCAAATCCTCACAAAGTTTGAGTGTCAGAATTTAGAAGATTTATTTGGGATTGTCGGGGAAGGCAGGAAAACAGCTTATGATGTAATCCGTTTGATATATCCCGAACATCAGCCAAAGAAAATGGTCATCCCGAAACGAAAAGTCGAAGGCGATTATGAAAATAGCATATCGATTAAGGGATTAATTCCGGGAATGGCTGTGCACTATGCAAAGTGTTGTCACCCATTGCCAGGGGATAAGATTGTGGGAATCGTTGTGACGGGCCGGGGGGTCACCATCCACACGAACGATTGTGTGAACCTAAAACGTTTTCTAAGTCAACCGGAACGCTGGGTAAATGTCGAGTGGAATACAGAAAAAATAGAAAATAAAAAAAATATCGCTCGGTTGCACGTTATTTTGATAAATCGGGTGGGGTCGTTGGCAAACTTAACGACTTTAATCGGGAAATCCAGTGCCAATATCCTTAATTTTAAAATTCTGAATCGTTCCGAAAGGTTTTTTGAAATCAACTTTGATGTGGAAGTTGATAACGTTGATCACCTCGAAAATATTATGGCCATTATGCGCTCTTCGGAATTTATAAATTATGTAGAACGTGCAAAAAATATGTAGATCCTTAACGTGTTTGTGGTATGCAATATATTCGTCTTAGGTTTACGAGGTGCCCATGATAAAAAAACGGTACGTTCCGAAAAAGATTAAAGATAAGCTGGCGTATGGGCTGGTTAAGTTTTTTCGTTTTTTTGCTGATCTCTTCTTTAGAAAACGATACATAAATCGTGCCATTGTCATTGAAACCGTGGCAGCGGTTCCGGGAATGGTGGGGGCTGGCCTTATTCACTTTCGGTGTTTGAGGAAGATAAAAGATGATGAAGGGTGGATCAGAAAACTTTTGGATGAAGCGGAAAACGAACGCATGCATCTTATGACCTTTATTGCCATTATCCAGCCGAATATCTTTGAACGCTTTTTAGTCTTTGTGGCCCAGGCCATTTTTATTTTTATCTATTTTTTAATGTATGTTATGTCCTCTGAGATGGCCCATCGTTTTGTTGGGTACCTGGAAGAAGAAGCCGTGGCAAGTTACACAGAATTTTTAGCCGAAATCGATGCGGGAAGGATTGAAAATTGTCCCGCGCCTGATATCGCCAAAGACTATTGGCAGTTGGATGATTCCTCCACGTTGCGTGACGTGGTGATCGCAGTGCGCCAAGATGAAATGGGGCATAGAGAGGCAAATCACCAATTAGCCAACCAACTGTCAAAAGGAAAATATGATATCTAAGCGCAATTCGGTAATTTAAGCCTTTCAAAATTTGGAAAGGTACGATATAGATGGAAGGGAAATTATTTTTCGTGATCTTGCGCCCGTAGCTCAGCTGGATAGAGCGTTGCCCTCCGAAGGCAAAGGCCAGGGGTTCAAATCCCTTCGGGCGCACCATATAATTTTTTAAAACATAAACTATGAGCGTAGCCATTGCGTGACCCCAGAAAAACACATGCGGTCATTTTTTCCCTTTATATGCGTCCCACTGTGCTGCCTTTCCCCTTTTTAACTTGTTCGAGCCTTTGATAAAATGCACTACTGGATTCTCTTGTAGCCAGCGGGATGTAACGTCCTATGACCAACAGAGGTTCAGGGCGCATGTGAAGTTGCTCATCGGGGGTTGATCAATGAACAGCTTCGAAACTTATGACCAGTGGAAAATAGGCATAATGTTAAACTTTAATTTTGTAACCTAGATCTTATACTCGGGTTTGAAGGCTATGTTTTAGGGCCTGCAACGGTAATTCAAGTATGGAGGGTAATATGGCAAAAAGAGGGCAGTCTCCCGATGCAAAGGGCCACTTCTACCATGTGATACACAAAAGAAGTGATCACAAATGGCACGTAAAGGAGGTCAAGGGACCTGATATTGGTACCTACGATGTCCGGGATGAGGCTATTCGAAAAGCTTCAGAGCTTGCCCAAAACGTTGTCAATGGTCACGTTGTGATTCATCGAGATGATGGGCGTTTTGAAGCGATACAAAACTTCTAAATTAAGACGTCTTGTTCTTTAAAAAACGCGTTCCACTTCCCGCCATGTAAAGGCGCCATACAATTTAAGGCGGGAAGCCAAATTCCAGAAAGAATCTTTACATCCAGAAAAAATCTTTATATTAAGGGTAAAACCTTGACTCCCGGTGTCGATTTTCCGATACTTAGAAACTTCATAATGATGTCCACGCAATGATGACTCATAAAATTCTCACATGGTATGAGGATCACCAACGCGAATTTCCCTGGCGTGCCACTACATTTCGTAAGGTTAACCCCTATTATGTTTGGTTAAGCGAAATTATGTTGCAGCAAACAACAACACAAACGGTCATTCCTTATTTTCAAAACTTCATACGACTTTGGCCGACATTAAAAGACCTATCCTTAGCGTCCCAAGATGATGTTCTGCACGCTTGGCAAGGCCTTGGGTACTATTCGCGGGCTCGGAATTTACACAAGTGCGCAATCTACCTCCAAGAAAATGAACAGGGGAAGTTCCCCACAACTGAACCCGAATTATTGAAGCTCCCTGGAGTTGGGCCTTATACTGCAGCAGCAATTGCAGCGATTGCTTTTAAGACACCAACTTTGCCCATTGATGGCAACATAAAGCGTATTCTGAGCCGCTATCATGCTCAGGAATTTTTTCCGGGTAAGGGCCTGACTGAAAAATTTATTTCAGTTGAACAGCCAGGCGCTGTCGCCCAAGCGTTAATGGATATTGGGGCCACCCTTTGTCGTCCTCAAAATCCTGACTGCCTAAGATGTCCTTTGCAATCAACATGTCAGGCCCATATAAAAGGGCAAGAGCACGATTTCCCCGTCAGAAAACAAAGAAAATCCCCGCCTGAACGCTATGGATATATTTATTGGGTTGAAAATCCACAGAACGAGGTGTTGTTGGTGAAAAGGCCAGAGACGGGTTTGCTTGGGGGGATGATGGGGTTTCCCGGTACCCCTTGGAGCGACACGCCTTGGCAGGATACCTTTCCCAAAGTCCCGTTTGTATATAAACAGGCGCAGAAAATAAAGGGGGACGTGCGGCATACATTTTCGCATTTTCACATCAATCTACGTGTCATCCACTACACAGGCGTTACCCATATTGAAAGAGAAGATTCTTGGCTATGGGGGGCAGACTTATCAAAGTACGCATTTCCAACTGTGATGAAGAAAATCATTCGGCTTGTCAGGGATTATGATCCCTGAGCAATCTTAAGAGCTGTGACGTGGTCAAAATGGTATGAAAACAAGTGCTCAAACACGATATTCACGGTTTCCGTCCATAGGCAGAAAAGTACGAAACCGCAAAGGAGGCCCAGAGAAATGACATTCCTTGATGCCCTCAAGGAATGTCAAATACCTTTATCCTCGTGCGAGATTTTCCCCCTTAAAACCCTCATAAGCTTCAAGGCTTTTCTTAATAAGTTGACTTGAATCAAGGGCAGTATTCAAATGATGGAAATCCTCACTTTCGATTTTCGAAAGGTCTTTTCGGATCTCCTCAACGATATGAAAAGATTCGGATACTTCTTTCATAATTTTTCCTGTTTCTACGGTTTGATCGTCGACCTTTGATAAGTGATCAAAAAGTTCAGCTATACTGGTTTTATCGGTTGGTAACCCTAAGATTGCGAGAATATTCTTTAGGTGATAATGGAGTTTTTCAACTGTTTTCGGGTCATCGACAAGAGATTCCTTCCCTAACTTTTCTGAAGCTTTACCATGGTCATGAAGGTCATGATATCTCATCAAAGTATCAGTCATCATAATGTATCCGATAACGGCGCCTTCGGAAGCATCAAGGGAAAAGGTCTTTGATTTCAGAGGCGAGAAGCTTTATAAAATACTTGTTCATGGCTTCTGCTTTTTTTTCAGCCTCTTCGGCAGTAATATCAGGTGTCTTACTTTGATGTTCCACACTTCCCTCATTTTCTTTGGTTGCGTGTTTTTCCTGATCAGCGGATCCTTTTTCTAGGGGCTTTTCAGCAAAAGACACCGTATTCAGACTGATGAGAAATGAGAGTGCCGACGTCAACGAAAGTTTCTTCATGAGGAATCTCCTAATTATAATTCGTATGGGGTCTATCTATATCCTGGATAATTATGAAGGAAAAAGGGTTAAAAAATCCTTAATAAACCCGGCAATTGCCGCAAAGATCTGTTTGTGTAAAGAAAAAATAGTGCGACGGATGCGACAAAAATGAACCGAACAACAATAAGAACAAAGCGCTTGAAAGGTGAATCCAAATATGAAGAGGAACACCCTGATTGAATCATGATACGCTTTCCCTGTTCTTTTGCCATGAACTCAATGAAGAAATCGCAAACTAATTAACAACCTTTTTGGAGGCCATAGGCTACCCTTGAAATAGCTTGTGGTCATCATGCCTCGCCGATGACGCTTTCCTAGGAAACGCTAGAATCACTATTATGTCGCCCAGCCCTTTTAGACGACATTGGCCTCCTGGATTTACCTTGGCCACCAACGATGTTGTCCTGGGTACCCCCTAGATAAACCACTTGAAAAAGGAACTTTTCCCAAGGAAGGGACACAGATATCATTGTGCCGAACTTGGATAAAGTTTTTTACGAGTCAGTTGGCTCGGGATTTTCCGCATCTATGGAGTCATCACCTTCCGCCTCTTCATTAATACGAGCTACAGAAACAACCTTTTCGTCCTTACCAACGCGGAACAGGGTGACACCTTGGGTCCGGCGCCCCGCAATACGAATGCCATGCACGGGACAGCGTATCAGCTGACCAGTATTGGTGACCAACATGACTTGGTCCGTATCTTCCACTGAAAATACGTCAATAACTTCACCATTTCTTGGTGTCAGTTCCATGTTGGCATATCCCTGTCCGCCACGTCCCATCGCACGATACGCATAAGACGAGGTTCTCTTGCCAAAACCTAATGTTGTCACAGATAGTAAAACCTGTTCCTTATCAAAAAGTTGGTTTACCCGATCCACAGTAAGCCCAGATGTTTTGGCGGCCTCTTCCACAGTGATCGACTTGTCACGTAAAGCACTGGATATCTTTAGATACGCCTCGCGCTCTTCTGTGGTAAAGTCCCCCTGATCAATGATGGCCATGGAAATGATGGCATCGTCTTCTGCCAGTTTAATTCCCCGCACCCCTGTAGAGTTGCGGCTCGAAAAAACACGCACTTGATCTGCGTTAAAGCGTATACACTTCCCCTTTCGGGTCGTCAATAATATATCCTGGTCTTCGTTGCATACCTTGACGCCGATCAGAAATTCATTGTCGCCGAGTTTCATTGCGATTTTGCCGTTAGACTTAATATTTGTAAAATCGTCTAAGGCATTGCGTCGAACCGTCCCCATCGATGTTGCAAAGGCAATTGTTGATTGACTCCACTCCTGTTTATCCTCAGGCAAGGTCATTAATGTCGTAATCGCCTCTCCCTTTTCCAAAGGCAAGATATTAATCAATGCCTTGCCAAGAGACTGAGGTGAGCCTATGGGTAACGAATACACTTTTTTCTTGTACACTTTTCCAAAATTAGAAAAGAAAAGCATCACAGTATGAGTATTGGCCACGAACAATTCGCGCACAAAATCTTCATCACGGGTGGCCATGCCGGTTCGACCTTTGCCTCCCCGTCTTTGAGCCCGATACGAGTCCAAAGGAACACGTTTTATGTATCCCCGGTGACTCAAGGTTACAACCATCTCTTCGCGTTGGATGAGCTCTTCGATGTTTTCGATATACTCGCTTTCAATAATTTCAGAGCGTCGAGGTGTCTGGAATCTTTCTTTAACGTCGAGCAATTCGCTTTTGAGAATCTCGATTAAGCGTGCGCGGGACCCTAGTATATCAATATAATCCTGAATTTTTTCCGCAAGAATTTCTAAATCGCCACTGATTTTATCACGTTCCAAGCCTGTTAATTTATGAAGCCTTAAATCAAGGATCGCTTTGGCCTGGGTTTCACTAAGGGTGTAATACCCGTTTTTTAGGTTCTCCAGCGGCTCACCGGCCCGCTCAATTAATGGGGCAAGGTCATGAAGCGGCCATGATTTTTGGATAAGGCTTTCCTTGGCTGAGCTGGGATCCGGAGCTTTTCGGATTAAGACAATCATTTCATCAATATTGGCAACGGAAATGACAAGGCCGATTAAAACATGTGACTTTTCTCTTGCCTTTCTTAATTCGTAACGGACGCGCCTGGTAATCACTTCTTCACGGAACTCAATAAATGCCTGCAAAAGTTCCTTTAATGCAAAGACCTTCGGCTGTCCCCCATGAAGGGCTAAGACATTCGCTCCAAAACTTGTTTGCAGCGCAGAATGTTTGTACAACTGATTCAAAACCACATCCGAGACGGCATCACGCTTTAGTTCGATCACAACCCGTACACCTTCGCGACTGGATTCATCGCGCAAGTCGGAAATCCCCTCGATCACCTTACTGTTGACAAGTTCGGCAATCCGTTCAATCATTTTTGCTTTATTGACCTGAAAAGGAACTTCCGTAACAATAATGGCTTCACGGTCTTTGCCAAAGCTTTCAATATTGCTTCGAGCACGCATGACAATGGAACCACGACCGGTTTTATACGCACTGTGAATGCCCCCCCGGCCCAAGATAAAGCCGCCAGTAGGAAAATCGGGTCCGGGAATGTAGGCCATAATCTCTTCAAGAGACATATCCGGATTATCCACAAGTGCACAGCACCCGTCGATGACTTCACCTAAATTATGAGGAGGAATATTCGTGGCCATACCAACCGCAATTCCCCCACCCCCGTTGACTAAGGTGTTAGGAAAACGGGCAGGTAACACGACAGGTTCTTTCGTCGTGTTGTCGTAGTTTGGTTGAAAATCAACGGTTTCCTTATCAATATCTTCTAATAAAAAATGGGCGGGATGGGCAAGACGAGCTTCTGTATAGCGTTCCGCCGCCGGTGGGTCGCCATCCATAGACCCGAAGTTTCCGTGGCCATCAATCAAAGGAAGACGCATGGACCAGTTTTGAGCCATCCGCACCATAGCATCATAAATGGCTGTGTTTCCGTGAGGGTGATATTTCCCCATAACTTGACCCGTCACATTGGCGGATTTTCGATGGGCCTTGTTGTAATCCATGCCGATTTCGTGCATCGCATATAAAATGCGACGATGGACAGGTTTTAAACCATCCCTCGCATCGGGAAGCGCGCGACTGACGATGACGCTCATCGCATAGTCAAGGTATGAGCGTTGCATTTCCTGTTCAATTGTGACGGGAAGTATTCCGTCTTGGCCTAAGGGTTTCGTCACACCTTCACTCCTTCATTCGTTACTGTGTTAAAAGGGGATGTCATCATCAAGGTCTTTAGAGAAGTCGTGTTCGGCTTTCTGAGGTTGAGAGGGAGCATGGGACGTCCCCTGGTTCTGAGGCTCCCGATCCCCAAATCCCTCGCTCGTGGATCCGCTTTCGCGATCGGCTTTACTATCAAGCATGACAATTTCACCCCGGAATTGCGGGATAGTGACTTCGGTTGTGTATTTGTCCTGACCGTTTGGGTCCGTCCATTTTCGCGTTTGAAGTTGGCCTTCGAGATAAACCTTAGCGCCTTTTTTCATATATTTTTCAATGACTTCTGCTAGTTTTTCATTAAAAACCACAATGCGATGCCACTCTGTACGATCGCGGCGTTCATTCGTTTGACGGTCTCGCCAGCTTTCTGTGGTGGCTAAAGGAAAGTTGGCAATTTTTCGCCCATCTTGGGTATAACGAATCTCTGGATCTCGGCCTAAATTTCCGATAAGAGTAACTTTATTTAATGACCCGGCCATAATTCTCCTTTAAAGGACTTTTTCACTGTAAAAGTTATACGTCATTCCTCGTCTCTTCACAAGGCTTCACACAAAATTTTCATAGAAAGGCGTATAATTTTTAGCTTTTTTCCATAAAAAAAACCGCCCTACCACCGGGGTACCTTGACCCGAAGATCCAGGGAGATCATAATATCATTCGTCAATGCATTGCCCTTTTAAAGAGTTGATTCTTCATCAGGGAAACGCTATTTTAGAAGTCAAAACGAGGTCAGATTTCAGATGTTTAAAATCTTTCACATAATATTAATTTTTAGTCTTCAGCTTTCTGACAGCTTCTCAAAAGAGGACCTGAAGAATCACTTCGCCTATAAGATAGAAAACATTGACGTCCAGGCCACGGCAGAATCCGCCAACCAAGCCCAAAAACAAGCGATTCAGGAGGGCAGCCTACGTGCGTTTCAAGCTTTGTTGGACAACTTCTCCCTCAAAGAAGGGGTTGAGCTTCCCGATTCCCACCGAAAAGATATTCCCGATTTAGTCGAAAACTATCAAGTTCGAAATGAAAAGCTTTCACGAACCCGTTATTCCGCCACATTAGATTTTTACTTTAGCCCCCATCTTGTGGAAACCTATATCCAAGAAAAACTCAACATACACACCCCACTTCTGCCGAAAAAATCTTCGTTGAATGTTCTTGTTCCTGTGTTCATCAACTCACAAGACCAGCTTTTATGGGATTCTTACAACCCATGGCTTAGGGTATGGGGAGATTTGCTGGATAAAAACTATGGTCAGAACTTTCTTCTTCCTATGGGTGATTTGCGGGATCTTTCAGACATGACCGTGGGGGATGCTGTTGATCACAATCCAGAAGCATTTCGAAAAATTATATTTCGATATCGGGCTCAAGGGGCGTTGTTAGTGATCGCAACGGAAGTGCCGCATAGTCAGAAATACAAAATCTTTGTTATGTTGGTCACACCGGATCAAAATTTTATTCCTATCAAGCTTCCGGATCATCTTCGGGAAACCTCGGACATTAATCCCCGATACACAAACGATCTAGCCCATTTTTTAAGCCAGGAGCCCCCCCATCACGATACCGAAGCTGTTGCAGAAGCCCTTGACATAACGACCTCTGTTTTTGATTTGAATGACTGGATTTCATTGAAAGAAAAGCTCGGTAACTTAGCCTTTATTGAAAATATCACCATCAAAAAGGTTCAGAAAGAAAAGATTACCTTTCATCTTACGGTATCTGGAGCTCTGGAAGATTTTCGTCAGTACCTAAAAGAAACCTGGGGATATAATTTGACCCCAACCCAAGAAAATGCATGGGTTTTAGACCGAACGCCCCAATTATGAAAGCCATTCCGAACCTTCTCACACTTTTTCGCATTTTTTCAGGTCCAGTATGCTTGATTCTGCTGTTTATGGGCTACACAAAAAGCACGATTCTTTTGGTAGTTGTGTCTTCTGCGACCGATTTTCTCGATGGCTACCTGGCACGAAAGTACAACAGTGAATCAAAAATAGGGCGGGTCCTTGACCCCATTGCCGATAAAATTTTTATGGCCTGTCTGGTGATCGGTTTGGCATACTTAGAATGGGCACCTAAATGGTTAGTGGGGATGATCATTTTACGGGATGCCTGCATCTGTCTTGGGGCCCTTCATCTATATACAATCAACATGCTGCATGATAAGTTAAAACCATCCTTGAACAGCAAGGTCAATACGGCTATCCAGTTAACGTTTATATTTCTATCCGTTTTAACACAGGGCCACGTTCCAAGTTATGTTTTTTGGATTGTAAGCCTTTCTACGCTTTTTTCGGGCATCGAATATGCTAATCTTTATCTAAATACCTTGAGGCAGTCCATAAAATGAGTAAATTTTTTCGCGAAAACTGGTACTGGTTTGGTGCATTCTTTTTCATTATCTTTTCGTTTTACCTTGTAAATGACATCCTTTTTCCTTTTATTGTGGCTTTGGTGGTTGCTTATGCTCTTAACCCTATCGTGACCGTTGTGTCTCAGTCGATAAAGTCCCGATCTTTTATCGCTTTTCTAGTGATTTTTACTTTTTTTCTAGTGATTTTTAGCCTTTTGTTGGTAGCCGTTCCGTTTATTAAAGATGAATTATTCAAATTAGCTTTAAGGCTTCCTAATTATGGAGATCGCCTTTATTCTGTCACTTTTCCTCTAATCGAAAAACTCAACAGCTACTTTCCAAATGAATTTGAAGAGTTTAAAAAAGTTGCAGGGGAACATTTAAACAACATGTTAACGTGGGGGCTAAGACTTTTGGTCCAGGTTCTTACGAAGAGCCTTGCGCTTGCGAACCTGTTGATGCTGATCATTGTCACGCCTATCATTGCATTTTATATGTTACGTGATTGGAATCAGTTTTTAGAGGCCGTAAAAAATCTTATCCCTCGCCGCTATAAAGGACTTATGCTGGACACAGCCCAACGCATAAATCGTGTTCTGGCTGCATATATAAGAGGTCAAGCCATGGTGTGTCTAACGTTGGCATTTTATTACACCCTATTGCTTAAATTAGCAGGTTTGGATTTCGGTCTTATCATCGGTCTTATCGCAGGTTTTTTGTGTTTTATTCCTTATCTAGGTGCATTTATTGGCTTCACAGCTGGAATGGGGGCTGCGTTAGCTCAATACCAAGAGTGGACGCCCATTCTGTGGATCGCTGGTATTTTCTTAGTGGGGCAATCTATTGAAAGTTACATTTTAACGCCTCGACTTGTGGGGAATCGAGTTCAAATTCACCCCGTCTGGATCATTTTCGCTTTATTTGCGGGGGGAAGTTTATTTGGCTTTTTGGGCCTATTGCTTGGTCTACCAACGGCTGCGGCAATTGGGGTCGTGATTCGACAAATCATCGGTTATTATAAATCAACGAATTTTTATTTACACGATGAATAATGAAGGGACACCAAACTTCAAACCAATTATGCTTTGATTTTTATGACCCTCGGCCTGAGGCCCCTGATTTTTTTGTTTCAAAATGCAATGATGGGGCTTATGAATGGATTCAAAATTGGCCCTATTGGCCACATCATAGTCTTCAGATCTACGGACCACCAAAAAGTGGAAAAACTCACCTAGGCCGTATTTGGCAGGAAAAATCAAACGCGCTTTATTTAACCCCCCGAAATATTAGAGATTATCTTTGGGAGGATCTTGTGTCCCAGAACCAAAGCTTAGTTTTTGATGAATCTTTTGGGTTACTGCAAGACAATTCAATTTTGCATATCTATAACAGTCTAAAGGAATGTCAAAAGTTTATCTTAATTCTTAGCCAACAACCTGTGGCGCAAAATAACTTCCAATTAAAGGACCTATCATCACGTATTAAGTCTATTCCTAGTCTTGCCTTGTCATCACCAGATGATAAATTGATCAGGGCTTTGTATATTAAATTTTTTGCAGACAATCAAATCATAATGAGCGATCGTAATTTTCAATATTTAATTACAAGAACACCCAGAAATTATCAGTCTATTTTCACAATTAATTCCGAAATTTTAGAGGTTTCCCGCTATTCTAAAATTAGTTTTCAAACCCTGAATCGCATATTAACTGGTATGCATCATCATTAATTTTTTGCCGCCCTACACAGCATCAACGAGCACCGGGGATGTTTTTTCAAAAATTTTCGCAATATCCATAGCACTTTTGCTTGTGCTCGCAAAATGTACAGATTTTTCAAGGAATGCTTTCGGTGAATCCGATACGATCAGCAGGATCCCCGTAAAGGTTAAGAAAATGGCCCCCTTGATTAAAAGCTTGCTATTCATATGAGTCATAATTTTCCTTTCTTACTTGTTGATAGTTTATTTCAATTTCGTTAATAAACTTTTAATTATGGTATTATTTTTTGCCCAAAGATTTTCTAGATATCACTATCAAGATGGCTTTGGGCTGACTCTAAATATGGCTTTAACCTTTAAAAGTACGAGCGTAGCGCTTTGAATTTTCCGACAATCTGTCAAAAACTTCCATAAGATAATAATCATCCAAATCATGGTAACAATCTACATTGTCCAACAGATCATGATTAAATTTTCTTCGGTTATTGTAGTGGTTTATTTTTTTGTTGAAGTCTTTGAGAAGTGATCTAACATTTTTCATTTTTGTGCCCTTTCTTTTTCCTCATGTCTGATTTCAACCTAGGACAAAACACCCCAACAATTAAGTTTAAAAAAGTATTAATTTTCTACAAAATGTATCGCTGCCTTTGTTTTACTTACCCCACTCTATAATCAGAAGATCCGATAGAACTTAGGCATCCTTTTCAACTTGTTTCCTGCTTTAATTATTACTAGCGTATTTATAGTCACGGAAAAATGGAGTTATCAATGGTTCCTATCACAGCTTTTGGAGTTGGGGTTATTGTCTTTATGAATCCTCTTCAGGCCGATAAATCGGCCACGAAATACCCGAACAAGCCCACTCCCGAAAAATCAAAATCTATAGAATCTTCAGCCGCGGATCACAAATATCTTACTGTGAACCCAACAATATGGTCAGGGAACTGGGATATTATAAAAGGTGAAATCAAGAAGAAATGGGCGAATCTCACAGATGATGATTTGTTGGCCCTTGAGGGAGATAGCCAGCTTCTAAAAGGAAAAATTGAAAGACGTTATGGGTTAAAAGAGCAAGAGGCGAAAAAACAGGTTGAAAATTTTTATCGACAACTTGCCCTGTCGATCCCCACATATAAAAAAGACGTCCGTCTTTTTTGGACATCGAACCCAAATATTTGGGGCAGTCGATGGCACAAAATTAAAGGCAGCCTGAAGAAAACCTGGGGAAAGCTAACCGATGATGATTTAAAGGTCTTAGAAGGTCGCCAAGAGCATCTAAATTCCGTTCTTCAGAAACGTTATGGCATTGACCAAGAAAGGGATAAAGCTAAGCAAGAGAGGCTAAGAAAACAAAAAGAGGCTGAAATTGATGAATTTTACAACCACCTTACAAATGAGCTTTATACAAAGCCTAAAAAATAAATGCTGTATATGACTTTGATACAGTCTTTCGCTGTCATCATGATGCTTCGACCTAGGAAAACAGGCATAATGATGACAGAAACCAAGGTGGATGGAGGTAACAATGGATACAAAATTTCTAATCGATAAAGTGCTTTCCATCAAGAAAAGTGAAGAGGACAAAAGAGAAAAGCTAAATCAATTTTATATTCTGGCGTGTTCGATCATTTTTTCAATTATCCCCTTTATTAATACTCTCGGTGAGAAAGTGAATGAAGAATGGTTTTCAACTATTGCCTTCTTGCCGATAATGGGACTTGTCATTACTTTCAGTTGGATATTATCATTAATTTCTATTTATCGAAATATCATATCAATAAACAGAACCCTGTACTCGATTGATCAAGGGTTTTACGAGAAAGTCGAACGAGTCCTTGACCATCCCCCTCGGGCTTTTTATGGCTTTGTCACACTCGCGGAATCTGTTGTCCCCCTAACGTTCCTTACAAGTTTTATTATCCTCATTTTTCAAGAGCTAATAATTGATTAGAAACTATCCTAATCCGGGAGAGTTCTAATCCGGGAGAATAACGACGTTCCGCCAATAATCGATCAGTTTGTTAACAACAGCCTGGAATTCTTCGTACTCAAAAGGTTTACAAATATATCCATTGGCTCCTAAGTTATAACTTCTTTCCATATCTTGGCGGTTAATGCTGTTGGTCATAACAATGACGGGAATGGATTTCAAAGCTCGGTCATGTTTCATGGATTTTAAAAAGTCAAAACCATCCATATTAGGAAGACTCAAATCTAATATAATCAAGTGCGGTATAAAGGTGTTTGGTTTGTTTGAGGCACCATTTTTCAAAAAGTTCAACGCCGTATTCGCTTCATTCAAGGTAAGATGTTTCACATTCTTATAGTTATAGGATAAGGCCTTTTCCAGAAGATATACATCATTGGGATCATCTTCGACAATCAAGATATTAAGTCTTTTAATATGATTTCGATGAATATCAATTTTGGGTGAAAGGGATTTTTCGGATTCATCATGGTTAATGTCCTGAAAGAAAAACTCAATTGGTAAGGATAGATAATTCGAAACTTTATACAAAATTTCGGAGCTTATTTTCGATTCCCCTTTCTCATACTTATAAAGCTGCTGGTGAGAGATATTTAACCTTGCGGATAAAGATTCTAAAGTTTCCCCACGTTTTAAACGGGCCTCACGAAGTTTGTTACCAAAGTGACAGTTGATATCTTGTTGCATTTCACTCCCTCTAAAAAATAAAAATTAATTTAATAACGTAAAACAAATCCTAGCCCCTTTTTTATAACGTGGATCCCCCCATATTTCGCCGTTATGTTTTGTGATAATATTTTTACAAAAGGCAAGGCCAAGGCCTTTACCGGGAATCGTGTTATCATTATGGCCTTTTCTAAAAGGGCTAAAAATTTTCTTAATATTTTGTGTGTCCTGAAACCCCTTTCCATTATCCGTATAAGTGAACAACCATTTTGAACGAATATTTTTGGCTTTCAAACTGATCTCTAAGGGCTGACCTGGTTTTCGAAACTTAATAGAGTTTCCAATAAGATTTGAAAATACCCGAGTCATAAGCTTCCGGTCAATATTAATTTTGGGAAGGTTGATCGTTTCAAAATTTACAGTGAAACTTTTAAGATCCGCTTCATGTTCATGTAATGATTCTCGAAAACATTCCTCAACTTCACATAAGCTTTTGTTCAGGGGGACTAAACCTAACTTTGAAAACTTCAGTATATCCGCCGCCATCTCACTTAGCTTATACGTCGAAGACGAAATAATATCTGTGTACTTAAATATTTCCTTTTCTTCTAGCCGCGGGTATTCGTCTCGGATTAAGCTTGAAAACATAGCAATCCGTCGCAAGGGGGCCAATAAATCATGGGAAATCAGGAAAATAAACTCCTCTAAATCTGATTTATATTTTTGCAACTGGTTATTCAGAAGGTTTTCCTTGTGATAGGCCTCCCGCAGCGCTGAGGTTAAATCGCGCACAGCATGCAAGGCGTTTAAGATTTTTGTAAGCTCAGAGCTTTCAGAATCCGAAACACGTTGCGCGAAGTGTTTGTTTTCTTTACATATCTCTAAAAGCTCAGAATATATTTCTTTTAAAGGTGTAATAATAGAATGGGCGATGATATAGCTGGCCAGCAAAGCCAGAATAATCATGGGTACGATCACAAAAGTTTCATTAAGTATGTTTTTTATGAAGGTTGATTCAACGTCTTCGACAAGTACGCTGGACCCGACAATCCATCCCCAGGGATTATACACTGAAGAAATACTTAGCTTTTCTGTGCACCTGCCCCGATGAAGGGACCAGTGTTTGATGATATTATTTTCTTTGTAGGATTCTCGAATCAGGGCTTCTAATTCATCAATTTCAGTCTGTGGAAGACCTTCGACAGCAAGCTGTTGAGATAGGGGATGAACAATATAGTCCCCAGCCTTGTTAATCACAAAAAAAGTTTTTTCGTTATCATGTTTGACTTTTTTAAGCACCTTCCTGGCAAGAAACTTTGCCTGTTCATCCGTGATAACATCTTTCTTGCTTAGGTCATGAAAGGTTTCAATGACACTTTTTCCTACGGACACAACATTTAAAAGTTCTCGTTTTCTTTTGTCGAAAAGTGTCTTGCGTTCAATCCATATTTCTGACGCAAGAACAACAACATACCCCATCAAGGTAATGAGAGTAATGATAAAGAGTTTTTTTTGAACAGTCAGGTGGGATAGCTTCATTCATTTCTACCAAAAAATAAAAACTCTTACAATTATACAAAAATACAATTTACGTCAAATTATTAAAAATTTAAAGAGATACATATTTTAAACTTTTAACGTTTTTCGGGATTAAAGGTGCTGGAAACTTCGGTATATCACCGCAAAATACGCCGTGTCTCGATTGTAAAATCATTCGTCAATAAGGGGCAAATGGGACATAAAACCACCAAGACAGCTGGCGCATCGCAGTTCAACGGTGCGGTATGAATCAAGTGTTGTTCTGAGGACTCAAACGACCCTTGGCGATTCATTCTCTTCATGGGTTGTATAAAAAGCACTCCAACATTTAAGCTCCTGGACACTAAGGCAATCCACCCTTCTCTAAAAGATAAACCTTTATGCTTGCTAAAGCATAAAGGTCAGGTCGATCATCGCTTAAACGCCATCATGAATTCACATGTAAAAGGCACGATGACACACCATAAATCATAGCTTAATGGTGCTCAGTATTAATTGCTTCTTCGTACGAGGGAGGATCCTTCACGAGGATGTTATCTCTTTCACGGTAAGTGTCATCAGAATGATATCTCAGTCCTCTACGGACCAACTCAGGATATCTTCTGATACCATTTTCATATGTCTTATTAATGCAACTCATTAGACGTGCCCATCGACCTGCAGCAATTCTCAAAGAATAATTTGGGTTACTAAAAAAATGTTCTATAACATCATCAGTCACAGGAGCCGGCGAACTATCCAATATCCAATATGCATCCTTAAAATCTGGAGAATCGGGCAATTCCCACTGCTTCAAATGTTTCCACAATTCAACCATGTAATGTTTAGCTGAAGCTGGTGGCATTTTTGCAGATCGCGCTTTACATATTGCAGGGAAGTGTTTACATGTTAAGGTCATTTTATTAAACATCGCCTGATTGTCAAACTTGCTCCAAGCAGACATACCAAACTTATGTAAGAGCTTGGCCGTTATGTCGGGATCTATCACTCTTTTGGTATTTGAAATCGCCTCGGACAAACTTTCAAATGATGTTTCAAGAACCTCTTCCGAAATCTTTTGCTTTGTATCTTTGTTTTTTAGATTTTTTGGCGTTTCCGAGAGTCCTTGAGGTATATAGCCCTGATTCATATTATTATAGAAATATTCAATGAATTCTTCATTAAGACCTTGCAAATCAAAATCATATTTGCGTTCAGCATTCCGATTGGTTACGTCCGATTCAGAAAAAAATCTATTTTCAGAGCTGGGGCGTCTTACTAATTCTGCATAAAGTTTCTTTAGCTCTTTTATTTCAAGGTCATTTTGCGTAAGCCCATATTGTTTTTTGAGGTTAACTATATCTTTAACTTCGAAACGACTCTCCCCATTCAACATGCTTTTGCGCATTTGATTGTCTTGATCGTTTTTAGTCCAAACGATAGCAGGAATTGTTCCTCTGTTATTCGCACATTCATTTTCCACATAGATTGAAACTTTTTTGGCTTTTTCTCTCAAAGTTGTTGTTTCATCCGTTAGTATATTTTTTAAGTTTTCATCACTCGGTACCTGACCGTTGAAAGCATGTCTAAAAACAGTCTTAGTTGTTCTTGAGATCTTTTCATAATCCGCTTTATACGCTTTACGTTTCTTTTTGTGTTTAAATTTCTTATTGCGTATACGTCCCCTATCATTAAGTCCCAATTGAATGGAAGGAGCCATGATACCTTCAAAAAAATCAGGATTCTCCTTCCATTTTAAGTTATCAATTTTGCCTTGAAGTTCTTTCGCTGCATGCGCTACCAGTTCTTCGTTGTTGAACTCTCTGACCACCTTTCCATCTCTGCGGACATGCATATAGCCCAATTTGACAAGAGCTCTCATGCTAGCAGACGAACTCTCATCAATCGAATATTCAGGAATCATTCCCTGGCCAAAACCATCTAAGATGATTTCGATGCTAAGTTTTCCATAGGGGTTATCTAGGGATTCAAAATCCTCACGTTTATTTTTCTCTAGATAATTCAAGACATCTTGACGATTTAATTTGAATTTTCTTGTTTCCGTTAAGGGATCGTATTTTTTATATTCTATTTGCGAGAAGGCTTTTAGCGAAGAAGCCGAAGGAGTATTGAGATCCCCACGGTCCTCCCCAGCAACTGCGCATGACGTAATAGCCATACCTAAATAGACAAAATATTTCTTCATTTTACATCCTTTGATATTTAAACAACCAGGTAAATTTACCACTAGAATAAATAAATATTCAACCTTTTTTTTAAGAAAGGAGGAGTAAATCCACCTTGTTCGACCATTATTCTGCAATAGCGAATAGCACAACTGATGTTGCAAGCCCCACGACCTTCCTCAAGAAGAATCGTTTTACAGACTGTTGCAAACTGAGCCATAAAATCAGGCTGTTTTAAAGCATCGCATTAAAGAAATTGCAATGGTCCGTGTACAGAGGCCTAGACGTTGTACAAAGTTTGGTTGTTGCGATTCAACGGTATGGCAAACCAAAAAGCATCCTTGTGGATAATGGGCAAGAGTTTATCTCGAAGGAGCTTGATTTATGGGCTTATGCCAATAAGATTAGTTTGGACTTTTCAATACCTGGAAAACTAACAGATAATGCATTCATAGAAAGCTTCAATAGCCAGTTCAGACAGAAGTGTTTGAATCAGCACTGGTTTTTGAGTTTAGAAGATGCTAAATCTCAAATCAGCAGGTGTGGCAGAGCGAGTACAATTCTCATCGTCCTCATCAGAGTCTTGGATACATGACACCTGAGGAGTTTGCCACCCTCTCCGGATCGTCTTAAGATGGTTCATGGAATAAAGCCCGGGAATTTTCTCAAAACACTGGTCCTAAAAATGGGGCAAGACCACAAGCTTTTACGTTTAAGTTGAGCAATTGTTGAATATATTTCAAACAAACACGCCAACTCAATCAAATGATTTCAATATTTTGTTTATACTTCAGGACCGACTATATAAATAAACCTTTATGCTTAATAAAGCATAAAGGCCAGGAAATCAAACCTTAAACGCCATCAAGAACTCACATATATAAGGTGATAACACCCCATAAATGTAACTTAATGGCGCCGAGTCTTAACGACTTTTAGGTAGTAGGATCCTTTACTTGAATGTTTTCACGTTCAGAAAAAGTATTCTCAGAAAGATATCCAAGTCTCTTACGGACCACCTCAGGATGTCTTCTGATTCCATTTTCATATGTCTTATTAATGCAATCTATTAGACGTGCCCATCGAGCTCTGGCTATTGGCAAAAAACGATCTCGTTTCGTAAAAAATCCTTCATAAACATCATCCGTAGGAATTGAACGATCCAATATCCAATGCGCATCCTCAAAATCAGGTGAATAGGGCAATTCCCACTGTTTCAAATGTTTCCACAGTTCAGCCATGTAATGTTTAGCTGAGGATGGTGGCATTTGTTTAGATTCAATTTTACATACAGAGCGTATTTCATCAAACATTTCCTGATTGCTCCACTCGCCGTAAGCAGAGATATGAAAGCTATGTAAGAGTTTGGCCGTTATGTCGGGATCTATCACTCTTTTGGTGTTTGAAATCGCCTCGGACAAACTTTGAAATGATTTTTCAAGAACCTTTCGCAAAATCTTTTCGTTTGTATCTTTGTTTTTTAGGGTTTTTGGCGTTTCTGAGAGTCCTTGTGGGATATAGCCCTGATTGATATTATTATAGAAAAATTTAATGAATTCTTCATTAAGACTTTGCAGATCAAAATCATATTTGCGTGGCTCATGCTTCTCTGTGCTTAAGCCGGAAAATCTATTTGGATAATCTGGGCTTTTCAATAAATCTGCATAAAGTTTCTTTAGCTCTTTTATTTCTAGGTCATTTTGCTGAAGCCCATATTGTTTTTTGAGCTTACCTATATCTTTAACTTCTAAGCAACTCTCCCCATTCAACATGCTTTTGCGCAATTGATTGTCTTGATCGTTTTTAGTCCAAACGACAGGAGGCCATGTTCCTCTGTTGTCCGCACCCACCTGTTTCATATGGTTTGAAACTTTTTCGACTTTTTTAATCAAAGATGTTTTTCGATCCGTTAAAATTTTTTTTAACTTTTCATCACTCGGCACCAGACCGTTGAAAGCCTTTTGAAAAGCAGCCTTAGTTGTGGCTGAAATCTCTCCATAAGCCACTGTAGCCTTAGCCTTGGATTTCCCCCTCTTGTTTCTTCTATATCTTTTGGTCCATTCATTTTTGCTCTTATTAAGACCCTTTTCAATAGCAGGAATCACAATACTGGCAAAAAAATTAGGATTCTCCTCCCATTTCAAGATATCAAGTTGGCCTTGAAGTTCTCTCGCTGCGTGCGCTACCAAGGTTACTTTATTGTACTCGGAATCCACCTCTCCACTGTCTCGATACTGTCTATAGCCCAATCTCACAAGTTCCCAAGTATCATCCATCGAAGGTGCAGGAATCATGCCCTGGCCAAAACCATCTAGGATGATTTCGATGCTAAGTTTTCCATAGGGATTATCTAGGGATTCGAAATCTTCACGTTTATTTTTCTCTAGATAATTCAAGACATCTTGACGACTGAGTTCAAATTTTCTTGTTTCTTTTAAGGGATCGAACTTTACGTATTCTATTTGCGAGAAAGCATTTTTCGCAAAATCCGTTGGACTATTGATATCCTCAACGTCCTCCACCCCAGCTGCGCATGACGTCATCGCCATACTTAAATAGACAAAATATTTCTTCATTTCAAATCCTTTTATATTTAAACAACGAATACAACATATCATTAGAATAAATGAATACGCAAGCTTTTTTAACAAAGGAGCTGGTAAATCTACCTTATTCGACTATGCGGCAATAGACAACAAAACCACCGATACCCCAAACCACACGGTTTTCTCAAATGAAGGGGGTTGTTTATGATAATTACAAGGGATATCTGGCTGCCGTCAAGTTAATTTGGGATATGCTATAAAGGATATTAATGTGTCCAGGAAAAAGGCTTGATAAATTATTAACGAAAGCCCCCAAAAAAGATACCGATATCCTGTTGCTATTATTTCCGAAGATGTATGCCTGGTATCACAGAATTAACAATTTCCTTCGGAATGTAAATCAACCGGAATGTAAATCAACAATAGGCTTATCGGGGTAGTATGGTGACCCTAAAACCATCCGCCCGTGATGCTTAAAGTTTACGCATTATGCCGGGGATGTGATCTGCAAAAAAGAACATTTTCCTACGGACAAGTGGCACTTAGATGAAATGATGATCAGACTCAACGGAGACTCGATTATTTTATCGCGCGCAGTCGATTCACAAGGTCATGAACTCGACGTTCGGGTCCAGAAACGTCGGAATAAGAGATTTGCTATTTGTTTTCTTAAAAAGATTATAGGGTCTTACCCATCTTCTTGGGTTTACAGGGTCGAAAATGCGCATCAGCCGACTCGGAGGAAACAGAAATGGCTCATCAAATTTAAGTCACCACAAAGGCTGCAAAATATGCTCTCCCTTAAGAAGGTTTAGAAACATCAAAACATCGGAAGATATACAAAACCAGCGCACCTCCAAAGACAGGCCTTCGTGAAATCAAAAAAGATATGGCATCAGGAGGCGGCCTAAACCCTGGAAAAATCAATTTATGACCCTGCTCGAATTTTTATGAATCAAGATGCTGACTTCTATTCGTTAAATCGACTTCTGT
>SL_7KL_010_BRINEDRAFT_10000076_pt1 | contig 40115 bp, 41 predicted proteins | sample SodLak_010_BRINE_FD_10663 | JGI IMG/M metagenome (IMG submission 10663)
GAGAAAGGGTTTGAAGGCTCTGTTTATGACACACCCGCCACTGGAAGATCGTATTGCAGCACTACAGAATATGAGCGACTAATCATATTCTGATTTGGCACAATAAACAAATGAGGCAATGAATTCCCCTCCTTTTGAAGGAGGGGAGAAAGGGGTGGTTGAGTAAAGACTCTGATTTAACTACATATTTCAAAATTTTGTCAAGATATTTCTACCATCCCCAAACCCCCTCTTAAATAAGAGGGGAGCTTTTTAGCTCCAATTCTAATAATACAAAGACTACAATCTATGCTACTGAACAAGAGCGAATTTCTATTTAAACAGGCACAGGAATTTATTCCGGGCGGGGTGAACTCTCCGGCGCGGGCGTTTAAATCGGTTGGCGGTATCCCTGTCTTTTTCAAGAAAGCGAAGGGATCGATCATTACTGATGAAGATGAGAATGAGTACATCGACTATGTTGGCTCGTGGGGACCGATGATTCTCGGGCATGCCTATCCGCCTGTGATAAAAGCGGTGCAGGATGCGTCGTTCAACTCCACATCATTTGGTGCTCCTACAGAAATAGAGGTCAAGATGGCCGAACTGGTTCGCCAAATGGTGCCCAATGTAGACCGCGTGCGAATGGTGAATTCAGGTACGGAGGCGTGTATGAGTGCTGTTCGTGTTGCACGCGGCTACACCGGAAAAGAGAAGATCATCAAGTTTGAAGGAAACTATCACGGTCATGGTGATTCGTTCCTGATTAAAGCGGGAAGTGGCGCCTTGACCCTTGGAAAGCCCAGCAGTCCGGGTGTAACTGAGGGGACAGCTAAAGACACTCTAAACGCAGATTATAACAATCTGGAGAGTGTTGAGAAGCTTCTCAAAAAGAATAAGGGGAATGTTGCGGCAATCATTGTAGAGCCGGTTGCAGGTAATATGGGGTGTATTCCGCCTCAGCCCGGATTTTTGGAAGGTTTACGCGAGCTGTGTGATGAACATGAAACCGTTCTCATTTTTGACGAAGTGATGACCGGCTTCCGACTGGCACGCGGCGGTGCACAGGAGCGGTATGATGTATGGGCCGATCTGGTAACGTACGGTAAAATTATCGGCGGTGGCTTGCCGGTAGGTGCCTTTGGTGGTAAAAAGGAGATTATGGATGTGATTGCCCCGGTTGGTGATGTGTACCAGGCAGGCACGCTATCAGGGAATCCGTTGGCAATGAGCGCGGGTTATGCACAGCTTAGTGCACTGGACAAGCATCCTGAAATCTATGTGGAGCTGGAAGAGAAAACCGAATATCTGAAACGGCGGTTGAAAGTAGTGCTGAACGAGCATGAACTCGATTACTATATGAATCAGGTAGGATCGATGATCAGTATTTTCTTTACACCCGAAGTGGTTACCGATTTCAAAACGGCGAATACGACGAATCAGGAGTTCTTCAAAGTGTTCTTCCACGAGATGCTGAAACGCGGGATCTATCTGCCGCCTTCACCGTTCGAGAGCTGGTTCCTGGCCAATACCCTCACTTACGAGATGTTGGACGAAACCGTAAAAGCGGCTGAGGAGTCGTTGGGTATTGCGAAGCTTAAGGCAGAGAGGTAAAAGAAAAAACAGGGTATTTCTATTTTGAGGCAAAGTGATACATTGTTGAAATTTTGGTTTTAGCTTATTCATCAAAAAAGAGCACCTATAGAAATACCATGTTTAAAGCGACTGCAATCATCAATAATCTCGTAGGGATGCAATATCAATAAACCCGTGAGCGAGCGCGGGTACGAATAAACCCTGAAAGGGTGCCAGATCAATAGCCCCGGGTGCAACCCGGGGAGTAAGTGGCATACCCCGTCATCCGCCGAACAGAGAGAGTTATTTAAAACACGAATCCAACAGAGGCGGAACCACTCAAAACCTGTTTGTTCCAATCCTAAAACCGATCCAAATCCAGAAAATTGATCTGCTCATCAGATTTGGCTTTTAATTCACCGTCTGATAAGCGCATATCATAACCGTACTCCTCCAAAACTGGAAGTCCCAGCAATTGATACGTACCGATCACCGACGGGATCAAATCGGTGTAGAGAATAAACATATGACGCAGATTTCGTAGAGCCGTAAATCCGGGATCCTGTGTAAAGTTGATCATATTGGCATCATCGAGCTTCTCAATCAAAGATTGCACGGTATAGATAAATGCCAGCCGGTTGGCCGTTTCGAAAGGGATATCCTTAATGATACCCGTAACCATCACCATGTTGTAGGCCGATGACCGAAGCATGGGCGGTGTGGCTCCTCTGAATCCCTCAAGCTGATATCCATACATTTCGCTTACAGGCTCTCCTGCAATTCGCAGGCTGTCGATCTGTTCAATGATATTGGAGTAGTAATAATAGGTCTCTTCCATCTGCTGATGATTAAACCGAAACTCAGCAGCAATGGATTGAAGTGCATGCTCTGCAACTTTTTGATTTGCCCTGTTCTCTCTCCACTCATTCGCTAAAAAACCGAGCATGACTCCCGTTACGATGGCGAAAATTTCAAGCGTGATTAATACTCCCGTCGAGATGCGTTGGTGTCTGAACCTCTTCTTGTATTTCAGCATAGGCAAGGTGATTTGGGTAAGGTATTTGAATTACGCAAATCCGAACCTGTCATGCAACTGTTTGAAGAACAAAAACGGCTGAACCAATGCACATGTTACCCTCGGCCGGAAAGATTTAAGGCCGGCCGGACTAGCAAACATTAAAATATAGAAAAATTAATGTTTGCAAGGAGTCCAAGCCTTACATTGAGGTTGAAATTCCACGTATACCTTAAATTTGAGGGTTTTTAATGCCCAAAAAACAACTCTATCCTGTCAACCCAGACCGTACGCGTCCTTGGAATGAGTTTCCGGAGCTGCCTATCGATCGGTCGCTCTATCGGGATGTGGAGATATACGAGCAGCTCGGCAAGGCAAAAGAGGCCCTCGGTCTGCTGGCCGGACGCAGCGTGGCGATCCCCAATCCGGGTATGCTGATCAACTCGATCACCCTTCAGGAGGCGAAAGTGTCAAGCGCCATTGAAAATGTATTTACGACCGATGATGAACTCTATAAAGCGGTCAGTGACGCAAAAAACAGTGATGAAGCGGCGGCCCCTGCGAAGGAGGTGCTTCGCTACAGGGAGGCGCTCTGGCAGGGATATGACTACCTGACGCAGAACGGTACCTTTGGCCGCGACTATTTTGTGCAGCTCTATCAGACGATACAGGAGAGCGGTGACGGGATTCGTCCGCCATTTGCCCGAACCTTCATCCGTATGGGCGGAACCGGTACGAATGCAGGCAAGCCGGCCTATACGCCTCCGAGAGGCAAGGGTATCGTAGAGCAGAAGCTTGACAACCTGATCGAGTTTATTAACAACTCTGAATCGGAGCCTGCAGATCCCCTGCTGAAGATGTGCATTGCCCACTATCAGTTTGAGGTGATTCACCCGTTCAGAGACGGCAATGGCCGTGTGGGGCGAATCATGAACATCCATCTGCTCACGCACAACTACATTCTGGACCTTCCGATTCTCTATCTGAGCCGCTACATCCTGGAGCATAAGGAGGAGTATTATGAAACACTGGCCGGCGTCTCGCAGCGCGCCGACTGGAAAGGATGGCTTCTCTACATGCTGAAAGCCGTTGAGTGGACCTCCGGGCTGACCCTCAGAAAGGTGAACGATATCATCCAATCGAAAGAGGAGATTTTGAATGTGATCAGAGAGCAGACAGATATCCGGCGACCCGAAGAGCTGGCAGAAGCGATCTTTACGCAACCTTACACCAAGGTGAATCATCTCACAGACATGGGTATCTACGCTGAAAATACGGCACGTAACTACCTGAATGAGCTCGCCGGCCTGCAGATATTGGAGAAGCGGGAGATCAGGGGCCGCCACTACTATATCAACAAGGAACTGGAGCAGATCCTCTCCTACTGAAAATTGAAGAGTATCGCCAAGCCTCAACTTTAATAACGTATCCGGCTTAATATCGGGGTGAAAATTGTGTATTTTATGTGCCGTTTAATCCGAACCGACAGATGACCTATGCGCAACGATGAAGTGATCAAAAGTATCCGCTACATTTTAGATCTGGACGATGCACAGATCGCTGAATTTCTAAAACTGGCAGACTATCAGCCGACACGAGGTGAAGTGACGGAAATTTTCAATCAAGATAAAGAGACTGAAACCAAAATCGACGGTACGGTTGTTGAAAAAGATACGCCTCACAAACTCACGGCACACTTTCTGGATGGTGTAATTTTTCACCTCCGCGGGAAGAGCGACAAACATCCTCCACAGCCCATTCAAACTCCGGTTACGAACAACATTGTTCTGAAAAAACTAAGGGTAGCATTTAAATTAAAAGACACCGATATCATCGACATTCTGAAGGATGAAGGGCTGAGCATTAGCAAAACCGAACTAAGCGCATTTTTCCGGGATGACAATCACCGCAACTACAAAAACTGCGGGGACCAGGTTTTGAGGAATTTTCTAAGAGGTCTGGCCAAGAGACAGCGGACTTCGCCGAGATAAATCCCTCGCTCGCATTTTAAACCCATGAATAGGTTTTAGTTTAAAATCTGTAATTGACAATCATTGCCCCAAACTTGTGGCTTAACAAACGAGCCGGTCATTTATGGCCGGTAAGCGTTTGCTCCGGCTCAGGTGGGCCATAGCAAATTCTTCGGTACGACGTTTCAGAGACATACAGAAATACCATATCTCTCAAAGTTCATCGTCACATCTCAACTTCTTCATGAAATGTACATTCAAAGCGCCTATCTTAAGCAGTCTTTAGAACACGGATCATTTCATGAATAAATCTGCTTTAGCAACTGTTTTTCTTGTTGTTGTTATCGACCTGCTTGGGTTTGGTATCATCCTGCCGCTGCTGCCCTTTTATGCACAGGAGTTCGCAGCTTCCGCAGTGATGATCGGGTTGCTCTATAGCGTATATTCGTTTATGCAGCTGATCTTCTCGCCGATCTGGGGAAGTTGGTCCGATCGAATTGGCCGGCGCCCGATTATGCTGCTCAGTACATTTGGGGCCGTTATAGCCTATATCGTTTTTGGGCTGGCGGAATCGCTCGGAGTGCTCTTCTTTTCGAGGGTTATTGCCGGGATGATGGGAGGGAACATCTCAACCGCTCAGGCCTACATTGCCGATGTGACCGACAGCGCCAACCGCGCACGCGGAATGGGCTTAATCGGAGCGGCATTTGGGATTGGCTTTGTGATTGGTCCGGCCACAGCCACTGCGCTGATCCACCCTACATTTCACGAAATGGTGGCCAACGCCGGATTTACTGATTTTGCCGCCTGGATGGGAGAAAACCGATATGCACTCCCCGGATTTTTTGCAGCTTTTCTGTCTTTTTGCAGCTTCTTGATGGTACTGTTCAAACTCCCCGAGACGGTGGACACCTCTAAACCGAGGGAGAAAGTATTTCGCCGGCCCAGTGTATTCACTCCAAAATTCTGGCGCTTACTGGCTGATCAAAAAGGAAAATCAGCCCGGGGATTTTTGATTCCACTGGTAATCGGGTTTTTCCTTCTTTCGTTTGGGGAGTCGAGCCTCTACAGTGCTTTTCCGCTATTTGCTGAAGGTCAGCTCAATATGACGGCCGAACAAGTGGGAATACAGTTTTTCTACATTGGGATTATTGCGGTTATCGTTCAGGGATTTTTAATCAAGTCGCTGACCAATGCGTTTTCAGAGGAGAAACTTTTTATGGTTGGAAATATTCTAATGGTGATCGGGCTTGGGCTGATCCCCTTTTCCACCAGTATGCTCACTCTTGCGCTCTTTCTTGGCTTGATGGCGCTTGGAAAAAGCCTCAATACTCCAACCATTACCAGTCTTATTTCAAAAGAAGCGAGCGAAGATAACGTAGGAGCCGTGATGGGTGCTTCACAGGGGCTGTCGGGCCTCGGCCGGATGATTGGCCCAACCTGGGGCGGCGCGCTCTTTGCTGTCTATTTTGGGCTTCCCTTTGTAGCAACGGCAATCATTGTAGCGGCTACGATTTGGATTGCAATTGGATTGATTTCGAAGTCTGCCTAAAAACCTGTTAGCGTTCCGACAGCTGTCGGTTCCTGACAGCGTTTGATCGATTTTGCCACGGCACATCTTTTGACGCGAAGCGAAACATGGATACATACAGAATTTTTAGAAATAACATGGCAATTTTGTTTAAGAAGATTTTGGAGTTCCAACGCTAAGGTGTAATTGTGTTGAAACTAAATCTTTGAGAGATGAACAACCTATTTCTGACTGCAAAAGAACTCCGTAGGAGTGACCTGTTTATAGATCCATAGCGGTTAAAAAACATTCGCCGAACAGAGGGATGGGTTTGGAGGATCTTTCTGCGTTGAGGCGGTGTCAGTTTGAATGAGATTAACCAGTAAGTAGATCAGGGATGTCAATCTACAGCTGAGATGTGAGATGGTAGTCAGCGGAGCAGAACTCCGCGACGAGGTGTGGAAGCCTGATAGAAATACCATATCTGTCTTGATTGAATTTTTAGAGCTTTTTCCTATCCCGTTTTGGCAGCTTTGCCACCACAAGATCATAAGAATCCTTAATCCACTCCTTGATTAAATCATCCGGCAGATTCCCCTGCATGCTTACGGTATTCCAGTGCTTTTTGTTCATGTGATAACCGGGTTCAATCAGTCCGGGATACATCTCCCTCAGCTCAATTGCTTTTACCGGATCGCATTTTAGGTTGATGCTTTCAAAATCATCCACATCACATAATACGAACATTTTTCCCATCACTTTGAAAACAAGCGTATTTTCATCGAATGGGAACTCTTCAGTTACGCCGGGGAATGAGATGCAATATTTGTGATAGGATTCAATGTTCATGCTTGGGGCTGATCATAGACATGGCATTTCTGTGAATGTATGAATCGGGATCTGTAGGCTAGTAAGTTAGATGCAATTTAAACAGATTACAACCTGATAGAAATACCATGTCACGTTTACCCGCCCGTCAGCGATTGCTTCATCCACTCGCTGAAGCTGTTGATGATCAGATAGAGACTCGGCACAACAAAGAGAGTCAGAAACATCGATACCAGCAGTCCTCCTACAACAGAAACCGCAAGTGGTCTCATCAGTTCCGAGCCTTCTCCCATCCCAATGGCCAAGGGCAGCATACCGCAAACAGTGGTAAACGTAGTCATTAATATCGGCCGGAAACGGATCGATCCGGCATCGACTACCGCATCAAATACGTCCAACTCTTTCTCCTCTTTTCCAATTTCGATGTACTCCACCAGCAGAATAGCGTTGTTCACGACAATTCCAACGAGCAGAATTACACCAAGCATTACAGGTGCACTCAGGTTGATACCGGTAATCAAAAGTCCGGCACCAACGCCGATCAATGCAAGAGGAACCGCCGTCAGAATGACAAGCGGGTTGGCAAGCCGCTCATACTGAACCGCCATCACCACAAACACCAAAAAGATAGCCAGCAGGGTAACCGTAATTAAAATGCGATTGGTCTCCTGTATCACTTCCTCCTCTCCTCCAAAAATGAGGCTGTAGCCCTGAGGCAGTTCGTAATCGGTCATTCGCTCCCGGATATGGTCGTTCACCGTACCTACATCAGTGATATTTGGATTCACCTCACCGTCCATCCTCAATACCCGAACCTGATTTTCCCGTTCTATATGTGCCGGTCCGTCAGTTAATCTGAATGAGGCAACATCCGCCAGGGGAACAGACCCGCCATCGGGACGGAACATTAATATTTGACTCAGATCTTCATCATGTTTAACCCGATCACGGGACAACATTACGCGCACATCATACTCTGCACTTCCGGTTGCAAATCGTGTGGGTACAGCCCCCAAAACGGATGTTCGGATCGCATCGCCGATATCTCCAATTTTTAGTCCGAGTGCCGTTGCCCGCTCCCGGTCCACATCAACCTGAAGCAACGGACTGCGGTCGTCACGGCTAATCTGAAAGTTGATTAATCCGGGAATATCGTCTAATAGGTAGAGCAGATCCTGTCCGATATTATCCAGAACTTCTACATCGTCACCCACAATGCCTATTGAGATTTCCGAACCAGCAGGATTGGTTCTGATACCGGAGATACTTGGCGGACTCACACGGGTTCGTGCCCCGGGAATTTCGAGTGAATCGAGTTTGGTTTGCATTTGGTCAACCCATTCGTTGGGCGTCATTTCACGACGTTCGGAGGCGGGAATCAGGTTTACACTGAATCGTGCGGTTCCTGGACGCTCGTTAATCACGCCTTCAGAGAGGTGGCCGCCCACCAGGCTGAACACGCTTTCTACATAAGGCATACTCTGAATGGCTTCTTCAACCCGATAAGCGTGGTAGTTGGTCTGGTCAGGTGTGGTTCCGGACGGCATACTGAAGTTAACGCCAAAGTTACCGTCATCCACCTGAGGGAGAAACTCATTGCCAAGGTTATCCATCAAATAGAGTGTTCCTCCAAGCAGCAGAAAGGCTCCAACTGCAATCCCCCATCTGAATTTGAGGACAGATCGAAGTGAATTGGCATAAAAATTCGTGAGTTTTTTCAGCCCGGAGTTAAAGGCTCGGTTGAACCGGCTCTCTTCCAGTCCGCTCCGGTATTTCACTTTGCTGAGTAGCGCCGCAAGCATTGGCACCAGCGTGAGCGCAGCGGCCAAAGATGCCAGGATGGCAAATGCGATCGTTAATATCAGTTCACTGAAAAGCATGGAAGCAAGACCCGTAATCAGCAAAAACGGCAGTACGGCAGCCAGATTGGTCATAGTTGACGCAACCACAGCTGACGAAACTTCTGCAGCGCCTTCATGTGCGGAGTCTTCTGCTGATTTTTTCAACTCCTCGTTATGACGAAAGATATTTTCGAGCATTACGATGGCGTTGTCGAGCAGGAGGCCGACACCAAGCGCCAATCCACCCAGACTCATGATATTCAGGGTAAGATTACTCATGCCCATCAGTGCAAATGTGGCCATAATGGCGATCGGAATGGAGAGGCCAATCACAAAACTTTTTCGAAGACTGCCCAGGAAAAGCAGAACAACCAGCATTGCTAATACTCCACCAAGTATTGCTGCCGAACTTACCGCCCCAATCGAACTGGTTATAAAAAAGGATTGATCTGTAGTGATATTGTATTGAATATCATCCGGTATAAACCCGCTCCCTTCAAGCCGGTCCAGTTCCGTTTTGATCCGTTCGATGACGGCCAGCGTGTTTGCTTCCGGCAGCTTGGTGATAGAGAGCTCCATGGAAGAGGTGCCGTTCAGTCTTACAAACAACCGCTGATCACGATGAGTATCCCGAACGTCGGCTACTTCATCCACGCGAATCGTTCGGTTCTCACCGGGCAGGCGAAGTCGTACGGAGGCAATATCATCTACTGAAGTGAAGCGCCCGTCGGTTTTGGCCATCACATCAAACCGATCGGACGTAACCTGGCCTGCTGCAATATCCCGGTTCTCTTCTTCAAGCGCCGTTGTCACATCATTCATGGAGAGGCCGTAGGAGTTGAGCCGATCTACATCCACAACAACTTGAAGCTCACGGACAAGTCCGCCGGCAACCTGTACACCACCTACGCCCTGAAGCGCCTGCAGCTGCGGGGAAAGTTCATTTTCCATCCAGTCGCGCACCTCGATTGGCGTACGCATCGGGGAGCTGAATCCGGCCACAAATACGGGATCCTGTGACGGATCGTACTTAAAAATTCGAGGCGGATCGATATCCTGCGGCATCTGTGTACGGGCAAACTCCAGATTTCGGGAGGCATCCTGCAGCGCCACATCGATATCGGTGCCGTAATCAAAATAGAGCTCAATGTTGGTTCGCCCTTCGGATGCCCGGCCGGTAATTCGAACTAAATTCTCAGTAGCTGCAAGGTTCGACTCAAGAACTCTTGTAATCTGCTGTTCCATCACTTCCGGCGCTGTACCGGGGTAGTTTACCGTTACCCGTATTTGCGGATAGGTGATTTCAGGCAGCAGGTCCACCGGCAGGCGATCCAGAAAGAAAAATCCGAGTACGATAATCACAGATGTGATAGCCATCGTACCGATAGGGCGGCGAATAGCGTACGAGGCGAGACCCTCTTTGCGGTTTTTTTGGGCTGTATTGTCAGACTGAGTAGACATTACCTTCCTGCACCTTCAGATGAGTCATTTTCAATCCAGCGGGAAACATTCACAAGCAGATTTTCTCTCAGCGTGGCGGGATTTGCACCAATGATGACATCACCGGCTTGGAGTCCGTCAAGAATTTCGGTCCAGTTGCGCCGCTCAATTCCGGTGGCCACATCACGCCGTTCAATCCGGTTTTCCTCATTGATGATGTAGACAAAACGGTCGTTTTCCTCCGAGGCGAGAAGTGATTCGCTCGGAATGGCAAGCACTTCAGGCCGCCGGTCCGCGTAGGTCATGATTCTTGCTAAAAATCCCGGCCGTATGGTTTTTCCGGACTCCGTAGCAGCCGGAATTCGAACTTCGACGGTAAATAGACGACTGTTTTCGTTTGACGATGGATAGAGCCGCTGGATTGTTCCGTCAATTGTTTCACCGGGGTAGGCATCAATTTGCACCTCAACAGGCTGCCCTTGGTTCAGATAGACAAAATCCCGTTCGGGGATACCTATTCTTGCAACCAGCCGATCAGTATTGGCAACCCTGAGCAGGGGCTCATTAATGGAAACAGCGTCGCCCTCTTCCACATAGCGATTGAGAACGGTCAGGGTCTGACCCGCCCGCATCGTTCCAAAAGAGAGTCGGGTTTCGAGCAGATTGACTTCACTCTCTGCCGATTGAAGATTTGCCCGTGACTCTTCGAAATCGGCACGTGAAATTGTATTTCGGTCAAAAAGCTGTTCAGCTCTTGAGAATGCAGCCTCCGCCAGTTCCAGCTGAGCCTGTGCTCTTGAGAGTTCAGCCCGAAGTTCCTGCGTATCAAACGTGAGCAGGGTATCGCCGGATTGTACACGATCTCCCTCTCGCACGTGAAGTGAGGTTATTAATCCTTCCAGGTGCGAGGCAACGGTAATTACATTTTCGGCTTCAACCGTTGCGGATGCCCGAACAATTCGGGAGAGGTCCATCGGCTCTAACTCATAGCCCGCAACAGCCATTGGTTGCTCTCCGGAAGGAGATGATTCATCAGAAGATTCACACCCGGCAGCAATTAAAATAAACGTTAAAAAAAACAGCGTTTTAATTTGTTTCATAGAAGCCTTTAAAGAGATTTGAATCCATAAACTACTTCTCAAACAGAAACTAATCCAATCACATTTCGCCATTTAGCAAGCTTTAACAGCTTTATATCTGCTAAGAGGGGGATTTTACAGCAGCAATGGCTAAAAATATCCATCCTGCGATAAAAGCCACACCGCCCAGAGGAGTGATCATGCCAAGCCTGCCGAGATCAATCAGAGTGAGCAGATAGAGGCTGCCGGAGAAGATGATAATGCCGGTAATAAAGGCGAACCCGCTCCATTTAATCCACTTTGAGTCCGGAATGTGATAGGAGACAGCACCCAGGATGAGCAGACCGAGGGCGTGATAAAAGTGGTATTCAACCCCGGTTTGATAGACCTGAAAACGTTCCGGTGTGAGTATGTCCTGCACAATGTGGGCGCCGAATGCACCAAAAGCCACGGCAAGAGCCATGAAGATGGAGCCGATAATGAGGAGGGATTTTGATGTCATGGAGTATGAGTTAGAAAGATCCCGAGTATAATTGAAGACTCAATATTGATAACAAAATTGAAGATAATAAGAATTATAGAGGGTTGTTGGTCTGATCGATTCTGCGGGGGGGACAAATATATTGGGAAACTCATTTGTCTCATAGAGACAAAACATGGGTAGAAATCAGGATACCCCACACATAATCAGCGTGCCGTCAGGTACGCAACAAAAATCTGCTTCCCCCCTGCGCCACCGCGGTGAACCAAATCACCCTTCAAATCCAATCTCTTTATGGGTCCCGTCGCAGAATGGTTTGGTGGATGATCCCCCACAACGACACAACGCCACACCTTTATCAGATGTGTGTTCACCTAATTCGGAGGATTCCATCGTGTAATTTCCCTCCAAAATAGCCGGACCGTTTTTCATCAGCTTAATAAGCAGCTTATCATGCTTTTCATCCTCGATAGGGGGCATTTTCTCCTTGTTGGCATTAGCATCCGCTTTCCAATCAATTTCCTTATGGGAATTATCGCAGGCGGGTTTGTTGGATGATGCACCGCAACGGCACAATGCAAAGCGGGTATCTTTCAGCACACTATTTCCCTCATGATCCTGTACTTCGATATCACCAAAAAAATAAACCGGTCCGTCTGCATTGAGTTTGACTCGGTTTTTGGATGAGGGCTTTTCAGTTCGGTCCGTTCTTTTCATTTCATAATGAAGCGCTCCGGTTGGGCACTTCTCAATAACATCGGCAACCTCTTTAGCTGATGCGTTATCGGGCTCAATCCACGGCTTTTTTTTAGGGTCAAAAACATTCGGCAGGCCTTTTACGCACTCTGCAGCATGTATGCAGCGCTTTACATCGTATTTGACCTTGATTTCGTCGTTTTCGTAGCTGTGGATTTTCTTTTCCATGATCCGTTTTGTTTAGTTCTTGTTTTGCATTCAATTAACACAAAACGGAACAGTTTTGAAAAGGAAAATGCATTAATCTGTAATGTGAATTAAATCCTCTCAATGATCGCACCGCACCGCATCATACGGTCGCCGTGATAAGGATTCGCGATCTGTTCTTCGCGGCTAAGCCAGTCGGCCGAACCGCCTCGTACCATCGGACAGCTCTGATGATAAATGGTGTATCCAACCGGTCGGAATGTCTTTACCATTTCGATCATCGCTTCCGAAATAAACTCAAAGTGGTATCGCTGATCATCCACATCATCTTCCCGTATGAGCTCATCTGAACCGTTTTCAATAATCTCTCTATATGATACCCACAGTGCTATGCTCTCCTGATTTAAGCCTTCCGGACTAACCCTTTCAGCTTCGCTCTTCAGCGAATTCGCATGTACCTTAGCTGTTTCAGCATCAGATTCAACTAAAGCGTCTTTCAGTTCAAAATAACGGTCCAGTACAATACTCATCTGGTCATCAAACTCCTGCGTTGATTCTACCATCTGCATTTGAAGCTGCTGTTGCCGCTGCTCCTGCTGGGCCTGTTCTCTTTCTGACGGCCCGCACCCTGTGATGATGAATAGCAGAGTAATGAATGTTGTGAATAGTAATTTCATAATTGTGTTTTCCTGTTGTTCTTGGAATAGCTGTAAGGTAAGCATTCTCATAAAAAAAACCGGTACAGTGAACTCACGCTGTGCTATAATGAGTTCACTGCCCGGCCTGATTGAACGGAGGAATTAGGTTTATAAATTAAACATTAGGCCCTGCCTTAATGATTTCCATACTGCTTTCGGCTTTATACTTTTCAAAATTCTTATTGAAAAGTGAGCCCAGCTTTTTAGCCTGAGCATCATAAGCATCCGTATCGTCCCAGGTTTTTTTCGGTATTAGAATCTCGGATGATACATCCGGGCAGGACTTTGGTATCTGAACCCCAAATACTTCATCCTTTACTGTATCAACATCATCCAGTTTTCCGGAGTGGATCGCATTAATGATGGCACGCGTACTCTTCAGGTCAATTCGTTTTCCGGTTCCATAGCCACCACCGGTTAATCCGGTATTGACCAGCCACGCTTTTGCCCCGTGTTTTTTCATCTTTTCTGCGAGCATTTCAGCATATCGTGCCGGTGGCCAGACAAGAAATGCGGCTCCAAAGCAGGCAGAAAATGTAGCCTGAGGTTCAGTAACGCCCATTTCTGTTCCGGCAACTTTTGCAGTATATCCGCTGATAAAGTGGTACATCGCCTGCTCGGGGGTAAGCTTACTTACCGGAGGGAGTACACCAAATGCATCATAAGTCAGAAATATGATGTTTTCGGGATGGCCTGCTTCGCATGGAATTTTAGCGTTTGAGATATACTCAATCGGATAGCTGGCGCGTGTATTTTGTGTAATGCTGGTATCCGTATAATCTACTTTTCGGGTAACCGGATCGTACTCAACATTTTCCAGAACCGTGCCGAATTTGATAGCATTGTAAATTTCGGGCTCCTGCTCTTCAGTCAGGTTAATGGCTTTTGCGTAGCAACCGCCTTCAATATTAAACACACCATCTTCACTCCAGCAGTGTTCATCGTCTCCGATCAGTTTACGGCTGCTGTCGGCAGAAAGTGTGGTTTTTCCGGTTCCTGAAAGCCCAAAGAAGAGTGCTACGTCATCATCATTTCCCTCGTTAGCGGAGCAGTGCATTGATAGGACATCTTTTTTTGGCATCAGATAGTGCATCACGGTAAAAATGCCTTTTTTCATTTCACCGGCATATTCCGTTCCCAGAATTACCATCGTGTTTGTCTTGAAGTTGACATCCACACTGGCATCAGAGGTCATCCCCTCTGTAAAGGTGTTGGCCGGGAATTTGCCGGCATTAAATACAACAAAATCAGGTTCACCAAATTCAGCAAGTTCTTCCTGAGTAGGGCGAATGAGCATGTTGTGCATAAAGAGACCGTGGTAAGGCCGTTCAGCAATAATCCGTACTTTGAGTCTGTATTCCGGATCCCAGCCTGCAAATCCATCTACCACATAGAGTCGCTCTCGGGTGTTCAGGTAGTCTACAGCTCGGCGGTGGTTGATTTTATAGGTGTGTTCATCCAGGGGAATGTTGATATCTCCCCACCAGATATTCTCTTCAATCCCATCTGTTTTCACAACCCTTTTATCAGCAGGACTCCGTCCGGTTCGTTTACCTGACCGAACAACAAGTGCCCCGTTATCTGTGATGACAGAACCCGGATCATATTTAACCGCGTCCTCATAAAACTTGCCGGGTGCAGGATTTCTGATGATAGTCTCTACATTAATTTCGTGTTTTTTTAAGTCGAATGTTTTTTTACTCATGTCTTTTTCCAGCTTTTGTTTTTCTGTTATGTAAGCCTACTATTTAAATACAAAATTTACATGAAGAAAAGATTAACAAAAATCTATAACCCCTTGATATATTTTGAATTGACAGTGAACAGATTGGAAAACCGCTTACAGTAGTGAAAGTTTTTTCCGTTTTTCTAACAAAGATATTGGCGAGTACGAAAATTCAAGTTTTTGCAGTAGATTAAAAGAGTATAGGCACCACAAATAAAAGTTAAATTGAAGCAATCATGAAAGTAATTGGATTTGTAGTATTTGTGTCGGGAATTCTGTTCACTCTCTATTCATTCTTTGCTAACACCGGGGAAATGTCGGCAAGTTTAAGCTGGGCTCCCTGGATTGGTATTCTTGTTGCTCTGGCCGGAGGGGCATACTATCTGAAGGCTCGGAAGGAAGAGTAAAATCTTATATAAGGAGCAGAGAACAGAACTCCGCTCCGTTTGGGTAAAGATTAGTTATGGGTATTGTAGATAAACATGTTATCCTCGTCGAAAATAACGGACTGATACGTGTTTTCTACAGGAATATCCATGCCGGGTGAGTTTGGCGGCATACCGGGAACGGAAACACCGATCACTGCCGGACGTTCTGCAAGTAATCTTCGAATATCCTCAACGGGGACGTGACCTTCGATAATATAGCCATCCGCAACGGCAGTGTGACAAGAACTGAGTTGGCCCGGAACGCCTTTTTCCCGTTTCACTTCATGCAAATTCTCAACAAGTTCAGAAGTTACATTAACGCCATTCTTTTCCAGGTATTTGGCCCACTCCACACAGCATTCACAACCTTCTCCATGATACATGATCAAATCGAATGATCCGTCGAAATAGTCAGGTTCATTTTCAGCTAAGCCGGCCGGTTGGTTAGGCTGAAACATTGCATACCAAAAAAGAATACTGAGGCCAAGCAGCCCAGCAGCGATAATGTAGAAGGTTCTGTTTTTCATGAGAGAATTAGGTGAATAAGTGTTTGTCTGCTGAGTTTAACAGGTATTGAAGATCTTAATGCGTGTTAAAATATTTGTCCGCTATGAACGAAGGATGAATTAACGTACAAACGTTCGAGAAAGTGCACTCTGTTAGATATCGGTTTACTGTTTGGTATTCATCTGCTCAAAAAAGCTTCGAAGCTGCTCCAGCTCCTCGCTTGTCCACCCTTCAGGTTCGGTAAGTGCCAGCCAGGAATCAAAATAGTGTTCAGCTGCATATTCGTGCCCATATCCGTATGGTGCTGTAGAGATAATCATATCGGCTGTAAGCTGCAGGCCGGTTACTATTGGATACCAGGTCAGGTAAGAGGAGATATCCGGACCTCTTGGTTCTCTCATCCACTCCGGTTCATGAGTAAAAGCTGTTGGTTCGTAAAAAACAATCGGGTCGCTGGCGTACTGCAGGTACGCAATGCGAAATCGGCCCCAATCAGATTCTCCCTTTTCCAGGCCGCCATGTTGATTTGCAAAGCGGACAATGGACCCATCGCGAAACTCTGGAAGCCAGGCCGGTGAGCCGGGTTTTCTGTTTTCGGTAATATTTCTCCAGGTCGACTTTCTGAATGGAGGTCCAACCCAAAGTACCCCGTGAAACGGATCCTCAATGATATCATAAAAATCGAATGAGTGATCGGAGTTCAGAGCACCAAGGCTCAATCCGTGCAGGTAGAGTTTCGGCCTGGTCTCTTCAGGGAGTGAAGTCCAATAGCCATATACTTTTTGAAATAACGCGCGGGCCATCTCTGAGCCGTAATCTTCTTCAACAATAAGAGAGAGAGGGCTGGGCAGGTATGAATATTGTGCAGCCACACTAGCAATATCACCCCGAAAAAGGTACTCAATCGGTTCAATTGCACCCGGATCCACCCATCCGGTTCCTGTTGGTGTGATGAGAAGCAAGACGGAACGGTTAAATGCATTTTTCCGAATTAGCTCCTGCAGTGCAAGCTCTGCCCGCACTTCAAAATCCTCTGATGCGTGCATACCCACATATACCCGAATGGGATCGGTTACACTACTCTCTGTAAAACGGCTGATGTCTGTAGCAGTAGGACCCTCTGTTAGAAACCTTCGACCTTGCCGCCCCATCTCCTCCCAGGATAGTAGAGATTCCACACTTCCGGCCTTCATCGGATCGGATGGCTTTTCAATATCAGGTTCAATCAGTGAGTCGAATTGCTGGTAGGTTGAATCGGCAACGCGGAGCAACTGCGAAAAGAGAACACCATTGATTACAAACCAGAATAAGATAAAGGTGGTGGTAAGCCCAAGCACAAAGGATACACGGGGTGGAACGTATGGCTCCATTTTATCCGCAAGAAATCGTTTAGTTACCAGGAATAGTCGGCTTAGAAAAAGGACTCCAAGAAAGATGGCGATAGCTACCAACCCTACGATAACAGGCTGGACAAATGCATTTTGCTCCATCCCCATAAGCTGCCGAAGAGAATTTTGCCAGATGCTCGCCCTCCAGAGTGATATAACAGCAATAATCAGAAAAAAAGATCCTGCTACAATCTGTAGATAGAATTCAGTTTTTTCTGCCGGCTTTGGGAGTTGGAAGTATTTCCAGATCCATATACTGAAAACTCCCAATCCATATCCTGAAGCGAGAGCAAGCCCCGAGATAACTCCTTGAATAATATCGGGACGCGGCAACAGAGTAGGCGACATCGACAGGGCAAAGAGCAGGGTGCCGATGATAAGTCCGGTTGTGGAAAAGTAGCGTTTTAACATTGTGATTCTGTACTCAGATTGTCCGTAGAAAATACGAATAATTTACCCGATGGCTGAATAGAATCTTTAAGAGTTTGCAACAGGTCCAGTACGGAAAAGGTCATTTACGTTGGTGTAATCAGTGATATTACTTTGATATCGTGAAGATCCGGTATTTGTGCATACCATCCTCGTGTATCGCTGAGTTTGACCCGAAGTGTATCGAGTGCCTGAGGTTCTCCGTGTATTAAAAAGATATTATCCGGTTCTTTTTTGATTTCAGATAGCCAATCGATCAGTTCATCCCTATCGGCATGAGCTGAAAGGCCATCCAGGATATCTATCCGGGCCTTAACCGGAACATACTTCCCGTAAAACTTGATCTCACCCGCGCCGTCAAGCAGCTGCCGGCCTCGTGTGCCCTCTGCCTGGTATCCCGCCAGCAGAACGGTGGTGTTTTCTCTGTTCAGGTATTTTTCGAGATAGGTAAGCACGCGCCCTCCGGTCACCATTCCGCTGCCGGCGACAATAATTTTTGGAGCCGGATTGTCGATGATCTCCCAGGTTTCTGCGAATGACTGTACGATGTGAAATCGCTCCGACATCCGGATTGTGTCTTCATCGGAAAGCTTGTGCCAGTCGTGATGTTTCCGGAATACAGACAGTGCATTGGTCCCCATGGGGCTGTCCAGAATGACGGGAAGGGATTTTGGAATTCGATTCTGCTCGGTAAGCTTCCAGATCATATACATCAGAAGCTGAGCACGCTCTACTGCAAAACTTGGAATGATGAGTGTTCCGTTCTTCTCTAATGTTTCGAGGATCACCGCTTCCAGTTTGTCGGTCATATCTTCTTTGGGATGGAGCCGGTCGCCATACGTGCTTTCCAGAAACAGAACATCCGCCCGATCAGGTTTTTCGGGATCCTGAAGGAGTAGGTCGTTTTTGCGTCCCACATCACCGGAAAATATAAATCGTTTACCAAACGCCTCCGGTTCAATAAAAGTGGCGCCCAGTATGTGACCACTGTATCGAAATCTGAGCCTGATCCGTTCCGTTACGGTATGCCACCCGGTAAGCTCTTTTGATCTAAATCTTGACAGGGTTTTTTCCACATCGAGCAGATTGTAGAGCGGTTTTGCGGGCTTATGTTTTGTGAATCCATCCTTGTTGGCCCGATCGGCATCCTCTTCCTGTATTTTTGCGCTGTCGCGAAGGATGATTTCGGCAATATCGAGCGTGGGTGCTGTTCCCCAGATTTCACCGGTAAATCCCATATTCACCAGCCGGGGGAGAAAACCGGTGTGATCCAGATGGCCGTGAGTGAGCAGAACCAGATCGATATTTTCTGCATTAACCGGAAGCTGCTGCCAGTTTAGTTCACGCAGCTTTTTGATCCCCTGAAACATCCCACAGTCTATCAGAATGGTTTGATCGGGGAATTCGAGCAAAAACTTAGACCCAGTTACTGTACCGGCAGCGCCTAAAAAGTGAACATTCATTTTTTGATTCATTACTCACTCCCGATGATTGCAAATTTCCACAGCTTCCTTATGAATCGAATTGATCTTTCTCTGGTTGATTCCGGATTTTTGAAGCAGTGATTTGTCCTCACTGATCTGTCTGCAAAAAATGATCTCCTTTTCCAGCAGCTGACTCTTCTCCTGCTTGTTCAGGCTGGAGAGACAAGTTATCGGGTGAAGATTCATGCGGCCGATCAGATCTTTAATCCCGTCATTTTTTGGATAGTCCCAGCTCAGAAGTTTCAGCCCGATACATTTCCCATACGTTTCCGCATCGCTTGTAAATCGTGTGTTGGTAACCACCCATGCTGTGTGAGATTTGTTTTTGTGACCCGGCTGAGAAGTCCAGTTTTTCTTCACATCCAGAAACCGCGACTGTATGTAGAGCGGCACCTTTACGTTACAACGATTCTCTTTACGGTTGTGAAACTTACACTCTACTAAAAGGTATTCATTCTCTTTATGAGCAATCACGTCCACTTCGTGGTTCACGCAATCTCCCTTTACAATCACTCCGGTTTGTGTTTCAAAACCGTAATTACTGAGCAGTTTGCTCACAAACTTTTCAAACGGAAAGCCGGTCGGCCCCAATTCGAAAATGGCTTCTTTCAACTTATATCGTCCGGCGGTTTTTTGGGATTCTGCTCTTAATTGTCGGAAGGCTTCTTTGTAAATTTTTTGAGTTGAGATGCCTTCGTGAAGTTGATTGCCGATACTCTCGGCAATTTCATCGATGATAGCCGGAGAAGCGCCGGCACTGCTCAGAGATTTTCGGAGTTTGGACTCATCGTACTCTTCCGTCTCCCCGGAGTATTTGGTGACATGAACCGTTTCCATAGCCGATTGGATTTTAGCGGGTTAACTCTCTTCAATATACAATGAAATTTGCAGAGTGCTTCAAAATGCGGTATAAAATTCTCAAACCTATTGCTGTATCAGGGCTGAAGCGGCCGCACCTGAACGTCTGTATAATGAAAATTTTTCGGGTATTTAAGCATATGAACTACAGACGCGGCGAGATCTTCCGGAAGAAGCTTGTTCTTCTTTGATTGTGAAAAACCGGTATCCACTGATCCCGGAGATAGACAGCTCACTTTCACGCCAAAATCGCGAAGTTCTTGGTGGAGTGATTGCGTAATTCCATTGACGGCAAACTTGGTTCCGCAATAGCAGCTCATTTCAGCTATGCCGTTTGTACCGGCTCCCGACCCGATGTTGATAATATGTCCGAGTTGTTCGGTTTTCATTTGAGGGATCACCCGCTTGGTGGTATAAAACAGTCCGTGAACATTCAGGTCAAAGAGTCGGCGCCACTGTTCACTTGGCATCTCATCCATAGGTCCGCGGTATCCCATCCCCGCGTTATTGATGAGAATCGAGATCGAATTTCCCAGCTTACTCAAGGTTTCATCAAAGGCGCTTTGAACGGAATCCTCGATAGTTAGGTCGGTTTTGATATGATGAAACTGATTGTGTGTAAAAGATTCAGGGAGTGTGCGGCTCCACCCTGCAACCTTTACTCCCTCCTCGATGAGAGCTTTGGTAATGGCGAGTCCGATTCCACGGCTTGCGCCGGTTACAATGGCTGTTCTTCCTTGAATATCCATAGGGTTGAGATCTGTTTTAAAAATTATCTGCCTTGTTTCGATTCAAATTTTACTACTGAAGCTCTATATTACATGCAGTTATTGACGCACATTTCGAATCTGCAACTCTGTATCCAGCTCTATGATCACCATCCCAATACCTCCTGCCGATTCCTGTTCGGGATGCACGTACCGCAGGTCCCTGATAAACACTCTCCAGCCGTCACCGAGTTGTCGCACTTCATAGGCAGGAAAACGGATCCAGTTTTTCAGGCCGCGAATTTCAGGTGAAGTTAAAGCAGCCTTTACGATTTCATCCGGTTGCTCAATGGGAATGGGTTCGCCGGTCAATTCAAAACTTTCCGGGCGCAGCCAGTTGATTCTGAATCGGTAGTAATAAGTATCGGAAACGGCAATGCCGGTACGGAGAAGAACACGAGCCGGTAGCGGGTTTGCCATCACCTCATTGATTTCAACCCCATTATTACTGAGCTGGGCTCGGGCATGGGACGCCGTCATTTTCGAACCGGTAAACATAAATCCGATATAGAGTATCAATATGGTGAGCAGAGAGAAGGCGATCGGCTGAGTGACGTTCTTATATCGGCCTGACCAGCGTACAGCAACAATACCTGCAATGCCGATCAGCCAGATTACTTTTAGTGCAAGTGGAACCATATCGGCTGTTGTAATCAGTGCCGTAACGGCGGTGCCCAGTACCACCCACCCGCTGATGCTCAGCCACGATTTTGACCGGGCCAGTGCTACGCCGGCCCCTGCAAGCAGCCAGAACCACGGATCAATGATAAAAAGGGTGTCCCCGTAAAACCAGGTTTCGCTGAACGGCATCAACAGGCGAATGCCATAGGTGTTCAATAGATCGAGCAGAGGGTGACTCCAGACGCCCAGGAAAGCGATGCCCAATAGTGCGGAGGGTTTCATGGCCGGCGCGCGATTTCGTTTTGCTGACCGGTTTCGACGCTCTCTCACTTTTTGGATCAGCCGGTCAACCCCAAGCATCAGGGCGGTCAGAAAAAAAGGCCAGATAAACAGCGCCAGTACACCGTGAGTCCATCCGCGGCGAACCAGCAGGGCATAATCGGAGCTGATAAACATGGTAGCTGCATCAACATCAGGTATATTTGCACCGATGATTAATGTAGCGGTAGCAAAAGCTGTTTTTCGCTTAAGGCCGGCTTCGGCCATAGAAGCACCAAAAAGTGTGTGTGCAAGTGGGTCCATGAATGGAGTGATTGACTAAACTGAATGTAAATTTAACAGTAAAAAAGATGTTAGCTTATTTTACAGAGTTAAAACTGATAGATGATAGGTATACGAATGGTTATATGAAATTGATTTAAAAGAAGTCTGACTTATTGATCTAAATAAAACGAATACAGATTTACATATTGAAAGGGAAGGAACTGAAAAACAATTTTGGTCATCTGGAGGGGGAAAATAAACCGCTGCAACAAATAGGAGTATTTGATTCAGCCTTGAAGAGGCACTGCTTTACTATTTTCTGACTCCGGAAAAGTTAAATCAGTGAAATATGTAACCTTCTCTTCCTAAATGAGTAAGCACCAAGGCATTAAATTGGTTAATATGAAATCCTGTATGCAGAATAACTTATTCCAATTTGGGTAATTATTAATGATTGTGATATAAAGAAGAGATGCAGGTCCATCTTATTTCATTAAGATTGACAACATTTTATAGAAAGCTTAAATCAGTTAATGGGTACAACATGAAGCTATATATTAAATATATGGTGAGTTTGCGGTGCAAAATGCTGGTTAAAAGTGAGCTTGAAAAACTTGGCTTGACCTGTGTTTCTGTGGATCTTGGAATGGTTGATGTAAGGGAAGATGTTTCACAGGAACAGCTGGAGGCATTCAATGCGAACCTGAAGAAAGCAGGCCTGGAGCTGCTTGATGATAAAAAGAATATCCTTGTAGAAAAGATTAAAGCCGTCATCATCGAAATGATTCACTACTCTGATGAAGTCCCGAAAGTAAATGACTCGGATTATATCAGCGAGAAATTGAACTACGACTATACCTACCTCTCAAACACTTTTTCGGAAGTAAAAGGTATGACCATTCAGCATTACATTATTCTGCACAAGATAGAAAGAGTGAAAGAGTTGCTGATCTATGATGAGCTCACACTTACTGAAATTGCCCATAAATTACATTACAGCAGTGTTGCCCATCTATCGAACCAGTTTAAAAAAGTTACGGGGCTGACTCCCACATACTTTAAAGAGTTGAAAGAAAAACGCGGCAGAACCCTGGAAGATCTGTAAATAAAAATTCTATTAACCTCAGTTCAAAATAAGATTTTGTTAAGGAGTGCTCTCCGCCTGAGGCGGAGGCAATGGGTGATGAAAACTCTATAATTTAAAGCTTAATGATGAATATCTGAGCTAAATCTTGGCTCATGGAGGCATCCCCCGGTGTTGTGTCATTGATAAAATATCGGCTTTCTTGCGAAGCTTTATACTTGACACTACAACAATCGTCTCCCTCAAATACCGTCAGGTATGCCCGATCTTGTAACGCCGGAATTTATTCCGGTAGATTGAACTCCCCCCGTTCTAAATAGTGCCGTAGGCACGGTTGATATGGAGCGTGCCGATGGCACTAGTGGATTCCCGGGCATGGCTTTTCCCCGGCGATGAATCACCGGGTTACAATATGAACCATCCGATATGCGGATTTTAATTGGGTAACGGCACGTGTCATTTTTACATATGCAGCCAACAATTTGTAGGAAACATTGCGTGTTTATTGCGAAGCTTTATACTTGACACAACACCAGACACTTACGAGCCTTTTCCCTCTTCGAGAGGCTGTGAAAAAATACTTAATCAATGATAATGACCATTAAATTTTACCACGAAGGTACACGAAGTATAGCGATATCAACATGATACCCTTTGTATTTCTTCGGGTCCTCGTGACTTCGTGGCCAAATAAAAGGAGTGTTTTAAATGCTTGAATTTTTAATTTCTCACAGCCTCTCAAAGGGGGACTTTTTTAGATTCATTTCCTAATGTTGAACTCACGTTCTTCTAAGAAATCCCGTCCAAACTTACTTCCTCATAACCGCTTTTGATCACGGTTGAAATCATCTTAAAGCGTACTTTTGCCTCAATGATATTTCGGGTATGTGCAGGAATGATGATCGATTCACCGACAGCCAGCTTATGCGCCTTGCGGTCGATCACTACCACCGCTTCTCCATCAATTATCTGAATGAAGGTATCAAACGGCGAAATTTTCTCGGATAACGCCTCACCGGAATCGAAGGATACAGCCGAAATATTACCTGTGGTTTTTTTGATGATCGTTTTTATAACCACCGAGTTCGGTATGTACTCAATGATCTCAAAAATGATATGAGTTTTTGCTTTTTCTAACTCTTGAATATTTGAACTCATAGGGATGGTTGAAGTGAGTATGTTATCCATAATTTTAATGGATGATTATGATAATAAGGAATAAAGATGAGATCACTTGCAGAATATTCAGCCTATTACTTGCGAACAGGGTTATATAATTAAATCGGGCTTCTGATTAATCAGAAGCCCGATTTAAAAAAATGGAAAATTACGGCTAAGCTTTTTTGCTTTTCACATTTTCGTCTTTAGCCTTTTCCGGTCTGTGTTGTGGATTTTTGTTCACTGTTTTCTTCTCGTCTTTGTTTTTTTTGTGGTCTTTATTGTGCTTATCCATGGTTTCTCCGTTTGATTAACTAATTAACTGTTAATCAATGTATAGAAACAATCAACGCAAGGTGTTACACTCTATCTGATTTAAGTTATACAATTACTACAGTTTAAGTGGGTTGGGATGATGACTACTGACTCTTGTTTATCATCATATTGTCGAGGGTCACGAGTGTTCAGCGGTATCTTTTCTCACCTATTTTTTATGATCGGATAGCTTTGGGACAGCCATTTTACCTTCTTGCTTATTACTCTCTTCATATTTGTTGTACTCAATAAAATTACCCAAAAGGTACCCGTAGGGTTTTAATTCATGAACCTGGGAAAACCCAACCCTCATGATTCCAATGAGTGGTATAAAAAGGATCATACCCGCTATTCCCCAAACCTTTCCTCCCAGAAACAATACGATAATGGCCACAAATGGATTAATAGAGACTTTTGCCCCTACAATTTTTGGAGTGAGAAAACTGCTTTCGATAAGCTGTACTGCTGTAAAAACCGCAATAACCAGAAACGGTATTAAAAGACTGTCATAAAACAGGAAAGCATAAAGAACTGCAGGAATGGCCCCTAATATTGCACCCACATAAGGGATAATTGCCAGCATAGATGCAATAATTGCAAAAGGAATAGCATAATCAAGTCCAATAATCAGCAATCCGATTGAATTCAGTACGGCCATAATCCCAAGAACAGTGAATAGCCCCACCAGGTAATTCTGGGTTACATTTTGAACTCTGAACAGAACCTCATCAATTTCAGAATTTTGACTCTTCTCAAACACTTTCTGAAGAAAGGTTATAAACATTTCTTTGTAATAGAGCATGAAAAAGATAAAGACTGGTAACAACCCAAAGAAGGTTATTGTGCCTGTTGTGGCTTCCAGCAGAGAGCTTAAAAACTCACTTCCTGTATCAAACAAATTATTTATACTATTAACCGCATACTCTGTTTGCTTATCCTGTGAAATACCAGAGAACCGTTCAAGGATAATAGTACCTTCAATCACTGACTCTTTAAGTTTTTCTGTAGCTTCAGGGATCTTGTCAGAAAACTCTATGGCACGTATAGTTAGCAGCGTCAACAAACCCGTAAAGATCACGATGATCAGAAATAATACAAGAACAATGCTAAAGATTCGTCCCATTTTCCAGGTTTTAAATCTTTCTACAACCGGGTTCAGCAGCATTGAGATAATAGCGGCAAAAGCGAGAGGCATCAGAATAAATTTTCCGAAGCTTAAAACGACAACCAACAAGCAGAGCCCAAACAGAATAATAGTCGCCTTTAACCAGAATGGGTAGGGTACGGTTGGTGTGAATATTTGATTTCGCAATTTAGGTCCCTATCTCGGAATCTTGATCCATGTGCCGGCGCTGATCTGTTCATCCAGCTCAACCTGGTTCATGATGGCAAGATCTTCAGCTGAAACGTTTATGATCAGGCTTTCGAAATTTGCCGGAAGGAAGGACCGAAACGTTCCGGACCGGGTGGTTTTAACGGTTTGCAGTCGCACCGGCTGTATATTTAAAATCCCTGAATCAGTAAGCTGCCTGAAGCCACCGGTGATTTCATCAAATCGTGAAGCATAGGTGCCATATTTATCAGCGGTAGTATAGTTTAAAAAGCGATAAATATTGCCACCATACTCAATCGCATAGAGATAGAATTTGAGTTGGGTTCCATCCTCGGTTTGTGCTGTAGCTTCCGCCCGATAAGCAGGTAGTCCGTTACTTTGTGTTCTGCCTTTACCTTCCGTATTTATGCCCTCCTGATTTAAAAACTCATTGACTGAAGCCTCAGCATTTGCAGACTGCCCGTCCAGTGTCATGACCGTAACCGCATCCTGATCCCTGTTTACAACGGCAACCAGCGAACGTTGGTTGATTACCTGCCAGCCACTTGGAAATGGGAAGTGAAACTTTAAATCCGGATGATAGAAATTGCCGTTACGGGTAAAACCCTCACGCGGATTCTCACCATAGATCAAATTGCTAAGCCTCTCCATGTACTGATCCTGATTGTCAATCGTCTGTTCGTACCCTTTGGCTCTCCACTCATCGGCAAGTACCGGAATACTACTTGCCCTTTCGGCCGGGTCGGGGTGTGTGGATTGCCAGTTAGGAAGGCTTTGGCCGGCTTGTTCGGACATCCGCTCTAGGGAAACAAAAAACTGTGCTCCTTCAGCAGCTTTGTAGTGTTGCATGGATGCATATTCCACGCCAAGCCGATCCGATTCACGTTCATCATCCCGGCTATAGCTTAAAAACAGGAGTTGGGCAGCCTGACTCCCAATTCCGAGGATGTCACCACCCGGTAGCCCCAGCAGTTCACCGCCTATTGCTCCCCCAATCAGGGCAATTTGTCCCATCTGTTGCTCAAAGGCCCGCTGGGAGGCGTGTCGTGCAACCACATGGCCGATCTCATGACCTAATACAACGGCGAGCTGGGCTTCATTGTCTAAATGGGCCAGCAGACCCCGGGTTACATATATATAACCACCGGGTAGAGCAAATGCATTCACAACCTGGTTATCCAATACACGAAAATAGAAGTCTGTACCGGCATATAGTGAAGGTGTGTCCTCTCTGTTGATATGACTCACAGCCAGCATCTCCTGTCCAATTTTATCAACATAGGCCTGGAGTTCATCATCATTGTACAAACCATACTGCAGCTGAATTTGCTGGTCGGCTTCCTGGCCGATCTGTTTTTCCTGTTCCCAGCTATAGCCATAAGCCCGCTTGTCACCGCTTATCGCACTGCGCTGAATGCTGCAGGCAGAAACAAAAAGGCCAATTAGAAGCAAAAGACAAAATCTTGAAATAGTGGATTTCATATTTCCTCTCAACATGATTTTATGCTCTATATACATCTATTTAGACCGGTAAATGAACACGCTTACAATGAGAACGATGAGTGATATCAGAATTGGAACATAATCGCCGGTACTTACTGCGATATCTGCTCCCAACACTTCAAAAGATTCAGAATCGTCCAGATATTGAATTCCGAAATATATCACCCCGATTAACCCACCTATACTCAGTATACTTCCTAATGTTTGTTTCATGGTATCCCTCTTTAATCTTTTGTTTTAGCCTTACGGAACATCAAAAATGTTCTTTATTACTTAAATTTTAGAACATTGAACCATACATGCATTATGTGAAATGATGTAAGTGTTATATATATCACAGGTTTTAAGGAATATTCGGATTTGAGTGGAGCATGAAATTCCATTAGGCGGATCGGCACCGATAGAAAAATGACCAATCAACAGGCAGCGATCTGTGAATTTTAAAAGTCTATCCATTAAAGTAGTATAAGCGAGGCTATTCAAACTCAGCGATGGCCTGTGCCATACGCTTCAATGAAATCTGCAACTCAACGTCGGGAAGCTGTAACGACTCTGGGATTATTTATATGCAGTTTAAACACGTGATCATTACTTCACACCAATATTTAATATCTAAATCATGAGAAACTATAAAAGAAACTACAAAAGCATCTCGCTTACAGCGTGTATGGTACTTGGGCTTTCTGCCTTTGCCGTTGCACAAGATACAACCGACATCAATATTCCGGACGTTTCTGCACCCGTAATTGTATTTACTTCCCCGGCCACCGGCGAGATGAATGTAGATCCGGGCAGTGTAATCGAAATTACATTCAGTATGGATATGAATGAATTGAGTATTAACGGGTCGAATTTAGTGTTGTATGCAACAACGGTAGATTCTATCTATGAAGTGCAAGGAGAGTTATTACTAAATAATCAAATAAGAGACAGCATAACAACAGATTATCCTAAGTCAAGCTGGAAATACTCAGCTGCTACTGTTAACGGCACCATCACTTATTCTGATAGAATTGCAATATTTACACCCAACTCAGATTTAAAAGAAGGCACTATGTACACATTTATGGTTACACAAGGTGTGGAAAATTCTGAGAATGTAGCTCTTAAAACAGACCAAAGCTGGGACTTCACAACCTCAGTTACACCGGAGCAGCCCTACTTTAATAAGCAGAATCAAAGATACAATAACGATTCATCCATAGAGAAGTAAGCCAAAAGGATGAACAGATGTTTTTGACTTGAGTAACTCAAGGAGATCCAAAAAAGGACACCAAAAGTGTCCTTTTTTTTGCGGAGTATTCATTTGCTGAGACAGGACTTGAAAAAAACATATCGATTGACCGGTAGTGGAGTATAATAAATAAGTGTATGTAAAATATGTAAGCCAATCTCTGCAACTTGTAATGGATCAAATGGAAATTAGTCTGAATTTACAAGTGTGAAATAATTTCACAAACAACCCAATTTAAAAGGGCTTAAAGGATACTCAAATGAAAACAATAATCAGTTCAAAAATTTATCTGCTTGCGCTAATGGTACTTTTTAGTATCTCATGCGAAAAAATAGTCAGCGGATCTGAACCTAATCTTTCAGAAACACTGGAACCAATCGAAGATGTATTGCTCATCCCGGGTGGAGAAAATGCAACCATACAGGTCAATTCAAATCACCAAACAGCTTATTTTAACGTGCTTCTAAGTAACATCAGTACGAATGATTTGATCGGAAACGGTTCAAAAGAAGCCTGGTGTATTGACTGGACCAAGCCTATTGAAACCAACAATGCCACATACAATGGCATCAAACTTTTTTCAACAGATATGGTGGAAAAGTGGAAACCGGTTAATTATCTGCTCAATATCAGTAAAAACCTTAGAAGCAGTGATCCGGATTTAACGTGGCATGAAATCCAGTTGGCAGTATGGTCACTTCGTGCCAATCCGGAGTTTGATCTCAAGGCAGTTGCAATAGAAGACCTTCCGTCATCTTTTCGAACCGCGGATGGACAACAGAATTTTGACTCTCAAAAAGTATGGGATATTCTGGCTATTGTAGAGGCCGGCTATAAAGATTTTGATTACTCTTCAGGGACTAAGTTTGCTATTATCGCCGAAACTCCCGTCGATGTTCAAACAATATTTGTTGTGGCAGAGAAAAAGTAATCATTGATTCTATTCACCCGGTGAAAACCCAACTACCAACTCATAGTTTAAATCAATAGAGTATTTTTCAAATTCAATAAATGTGTAGAGCGTAAAGACTGAATCAACAAGTACTCTATAAGATATGGCTTCAACTTAGAGATCCATTCAGTAGTAGCGACTTGATTTTAGTTGCAAAATGGAAAGCTCCCTTTTTGTGCAAATTTACACCCGGCAAAGGGAATGACAGTGAAAATGTCGTTCCTGTGCCTTTTTTGCTTTCAACAGCTATTCGGCCATCGACTTCAAAAACCATCTTTTTAACATGTTGAAGGCCAATACCCGAACCTTCCTCCCCGTCAGTTCCCAAAGATTTTGCAATCGGTTTTCCCTCATTAAATGCTAAAATCTGATCGGCTGCCATACTTTTTCCGGTATCTGATACACTTACGTACAGCATGCTAATATCATCCTCTGATCCCAGTGTAAAATCCACGTTAACCGTTCCACCGGAGGGTGTAAACTTGACGGCATTCGCGATTAAATTCCCGGTAATCTGTAACAGATTCAGAAATAAGTTGGATTGAAGCTCAATCTCCGTTTCGATTCTGTTTCTGAGCATTAGATTAATCCCTTTGTTTTTGGCCATGGGGAGATACAAACGATGGATCTTTTTCATAGCTGATGTAATACTTCGATCGATGATCGAACTTTCTTTCTCGTTTTGCAGATCCACCCGGATCACAAAATTTTCATTTACCAGGTCTAACAAAGACTCTGCTGTAGCTTTAATCATTTTCAGATCACGAACTTCCACGTCCACATAGTCAGTATCTTCGCTGATCAATATCTCAAGCATTCCGATAATACCACCGAGCGGACTCTGCAGGTCATGCTTTAAATTTTTTGCATGATTGTTCAGATACTCCACCCGGGAAGAAAGCAGTTTGTACTTTTTCTCGAGTTCTAAATTCCGGTCTATTAACAGAGTAATTTTTTGCAACTGTTCTGTTTCATCAGGTTTATGGAGCTGATCGTATTTTTGTTTTTCCATAAGCTCTTGAGTTATCTCTTAATATTAATTTACTCTAACAATATAGGGTTTGAGAGCCGGCTGGGTGTTATAGCTAATCACCGCAGAGTTGCATATATCACGGATTATCAGGGTTGATAAGCAGTATCCGGGAATGGCAGGAGAGTTAGGCCGGATATACCTGTCAAATGTATAACACTGTCACGTCTCTGTATAACGCAATTCAGCTTTTATTCTCACACATTACAATTGTGTGAATACAATCACATCTACTCCTGCACGCCGCAGGAACTGAAATCAACATCAAGACCAAAATTTTATGAAACACTCAATAAGTATACTCGCAGCCTTCGTCCTTACCGCAGGGATTATTTTTTCTGGTTGTGATAGTCCGTCCAATAAAATGCAGAATGCTGAAACCTCCGTTATCGAAGCCAACCGAGATTTAGAAATGGCAAAAAGTGAAGTGGAAGCTGAACTCGGAATATACAGAGCAGAAAATGCAGATCGAATTAAAGACTATAATCGAAAGATTGGTGAGATCAGGACGAAAATTAATAGTGAAGCCGATATTGAAGTAAAAAACAGACTTGAAAACAAACTTGCTGATTACGAATCAATCCACCGCGAATTGAAACGAGAAATAGATAATTACAAAATTTCAGGAAGGGAGAGTTGGGATAATTTTAAAGACAGCTTTAGCAGCAGAATGAATGATCTTGGTGATTCCCTGGATGACTTCTTTACAACCTCCGGTATTACCGCAACACCCCGAAATTAACTTAAATCTAAACTTTAAACACCAATTGTCATGGGAAATCTATTATATCTTATTGCCGTCATTTTAGTCATTGCCTGGTTAGTCGGGTTTGTGGGCTACAGTACCGGCGGGCTGATTCATATTCTGTTGGTTATCGCCGTCATTGCCGTATTATTTCAGATTATACAGGGCAAAAGAATAGCTTAGCAATCAAACAATTCATCAGAGAGTTAAAATTTGGGCATATAAGCTGTAAAAATGCTTTGCTGGCCTAAAAGGATCCGACTTTAAAACGGTAGGAGACTAAAACCGGGGGTCAAAAAACACCCACTAACATTTAAAAGGAATAAAAAATGAAATTTTCAACAGTAATTGGAACAACCATATTAGCAGGAACTGCGGGGCTGATTGCAGGCACTTTATTTGCTCCGGGTAAAGGGAAAAAAACCAGAAAAAAGATAGTCAGGAAGGGAAAGCTCTATAAAGATTTTTTGGTGGACAATATGTACGACTTTGCAGATTCCGTATCACATCCATTTGAGTCTCTTGAAAAAGAAACCATGCGATTAAGTCAAAATGCCAATAAAAAAGCAAAGGATATCAAAGCGGAAGCAAGTAAGAAAATGAACGCATAATAACCTCAACAAAAATCAAAAAAGCAATGAAAACACTTATCACAGTTTTAGCTTCAATACTGTTTGTATTTGCAATTCATACAACATCTTTTGCGCAATCAACAGATGTTACCGAATCTTTTAAAAAGCATTTTAATCAAACTGTCCAGGATGTACAGAGTTCAGATAATGCTGATGAAAAAAGAGCAATTTTAAACGAGTCATTTAATAAAATGATACGTGCAATTGATCAAATAGAATCGAGGGTTTCCCTAACCGAGGATGACATTGCTAAACTTGGCGCCTATAAATTAGGGCTGATGGAAAAGCGGAGTGAGTTGAATGGTTTGGATGGTTTTGACGAAATCATGGATGAGGATCTGGATGATTTTTCCAATTTTTCCCAGGATTTTATTGAACAGGCCAATAAGACAATCACAATTGGTGTGACTACTGCTCTGTTGATTTTGATCATACTGTTACTGTTATAACCCGGTCACTTTTTTGAGTTGAGTTATTATCAAGAGAGAAGTTCCTTTCTTCCATCTTCAGGATTATCCCTAAGGATGGTAGATTGGGGCTTTTTTAATTTTTCAGTAACTGCAAAACCGTTTGTTTACTCATGTGAGTTTGATATCGGGAAATGAGTCAATAAAAGTCCTTCTTTGAGAAGCTTTGAGAAAATAGAATTCCAAATAAATTGCGACTCATTAAATTAAATCTTTTGTCTTCTTCAGCACTACCAGTTCTTCTGACTCACCCCCGGCCCCTCTCTATCGCGCCAAAAAGCGGCTTGTCAGAGAGGGGGCTTCAGGATGAGTTTTTAAACTTAATAATATATAGGAGACTTTAAGGTTGTACGCGAATATTTTCACAGCCTCTCAAAGGGGGGGACACTCTTTAACAAACTCTTATCTCAAATTGACGTTAATTATCATTCCCTGACATGAAACTTCTTTTTCCAGGCCTTGCAATTATTACCGGACTCACTTTTTTAGGATGCAGCCATACCGCTGAGTTATCCGGAGGCCACATGCTGGAAGGTGAGAAGGGTGTAAATTATTCGGTGATTTATTACATACATGCCGACTCTGATTATCTTTATCACGATTCTGAGGGAAAGTCGTTTCGGGAGAATTCCGGGGTTCTTGAAATTGCAATTAACGTTGGTGAAGAAGCCCTCTCAGGTGAAGTTTTTATTTATCATCAGCGGCCGGAAAGAAAAATATTAGGCTTGTTTCCGCGAAGAAGCAGTCAGCTTTATTACTACAGAAATGGGCAGCTAATCAGCCATATAAAATATCGCCACCCGGATAAAAAGGAAGCCTTTCTTGCCACCGAAGCAGATTTAATGAAACGATTTCGCGCTCAAAAACTAGGTGAGAATCATCAGAATTACTTCCTCTATTTTGGCCACGAAATACCGTCAGAAAACGGCAAAGGCTATCATCGAACCTTGCCCGCTATAGATGTAAATACCGAATCCTTTACCAAAGGTGTCCGGAATTTATTGCAGTCGGATACGGATCGGTTCAGCCTGGCTGTTCTCTCGACGTGTAATAACGGAACTCCTGCAATGGCAAAACATTTAATGCCGTTTACCGATGCCATGTTTGCCTCCCCGCAAAATTTACACCTGTCCCATATCGATTCTGAAAGTATGGCACTTCTGGAAAATGAGCCGGGGATTTTACCACTTCAGTTAGGCCGAGCTATGGCGAACAAAACGTTCGAGCGACTGACAGAAACGATTCATACTACCATTACACTTAGTCTGTACGATTTAAAAGAACTTCAGGGTTACATCCATTCTCTTGAGTCAGTCACCGCTCTACTGAATACCACAGATAGAATCGCCAGGTTTAAGGATAATGTGGATTGTGCAGAGATCTATCCCGATGAATCGGATTTCTATCGGCAGGGAGTGGAAACATGGTACAAGCCGGCGCGTTTTGGGAGGCAGTCTTCAAACACTACTCATTCCGGATGGGGATGTAAGCCGGGTGTGAAATAACGTTCTTGAGAAAAATCTACAGGTCAGCACTTTATCAAAGGCCTTAAATATCTGTCACGTTTTGGCTTCAGAGTAGGAAAAATCAGGATCACCGAATTTCTTGAGGGTTCGGTAGTGGGAGGCAACCGCTTCAAAGAATGTTTCGTGGTGATTGTAGGGGATGTTAAACTCACGGGCAGTCTGCTCCACGATCGGGCTGATGGCAGGATAGTGGATACTGCAAACTTTTGGGAACAGGTGATGCTCAATCTGAAAATTGAGGCCACCCACAAACCAGCAGAGTGCCTTGTTATCGCGGGCAAAATTATTTGTAGTCACCATTTCGTGAATCATCCAGTGCTCGTCGATCATATTCTTTTCATCGGGCAGCGGATGATCGGTCTCCTCAACCACATGGGCAAGCTGAAAAATGATTCCGACAATCAGTCCGGCAGTCAGGTGAAGGGTTAAAAATCCAATCAACAGGTGAACCCAGGTGATATCGAGCAGCAGTATTGGCAAAACCAGCATGTAGGTGTAAAATGCTGCTTTGGTTACAAACAAGATGACCCATTCACTCCATGGATGATTCTTATTGTTGTAGGGTCCAATATTCGATTTCAGAAAATTTTTGTAGTCTTTCACAAAAACCCAGAAAACCATTGCCAGGCTGTAGGCAAAAAATGCAAGTACATGCTGAACCCGGTGGATTATTTTGTACTCGGAATGCGGGGATAGCCGGATAAATCCTGCCACTTCGAGATCTTCATCGTGCCCGTGGATGTTCGTATAGGTGTGATGGATGATGTTATGGGTAATTTTCCAGATGTATCCGTTTGCCCCGAGCATGTCGAACGTAAAACCAAGCGTGCGGTTTACGGCATTGCTGGAAGAGTAGGCGCCATGAAGGGCATCGTGCGATATGGAGAATCCAATGCCGGCCGCCGCCACGCCCATTATAAAGGTCAGAAACCACATCGCACCTAAAGAAAAATGCCCGGAAATGATCATTGCGTACGACCCGAGGAAGAGTGTGAGCATAATCACAGTCTTGAGAACCATCTGCAGGTTCGCATGACGCGACAGCCCATTTTCTTCAAAATAGTGATCGACCCTCTTCTTAACCGTTTTGCTGAATTCGCGGCTCGTGCGATTGTTAAAGGTAACTTTTTCTGGTGCTGACATAGTGTGCCGGATTTCTTTGCTATTTCATAAAAAATAGCCACTACATTTTTGAAGCCGGTTACATATGTTTTTGATTGATATTACAGATGTTCCATCTCCTTAAAAATCCAGAAGAGCTTGTTGTTGATTTTCAGGCCTGTCTTTACTCTTGAGATCCTCCTCTTAAATTTCCCACCACCTGTAAATTATGCAAGATTGAATCACTTGCCTGTAATACGATTGAAATAAAGATTTTTAATCTTGTAACCAACGTAAATAACAGAGCATGCTCAACATTAAGTCAGAGAAAGTTCTTCAAAACATAATCACATGAAGCCAGAAACAAATAAAGTACCGGTCTCACTGGAGGTCGAAAAATCGAAGGCATTGATTATTGTCGAGATTATCGAATATGTCCCGGATTCGGTTGTGATTAAAACGATCATCAAAAAGACGACCGGAAATATCACTGCCGTATCGTTTGACTCGGGTGAAAAAATGGAGGAGAAAACATCTCCGTTCGATACGTTTATCCAGATTATCGATGGAAAAGCGGAAATTATTATTGATGGAAAGACACATCTCCTGGAGACCGGAGAGTCGATCATCATTCCGGCTCACTCCCGTAATTCATACAAGGCAAATGGCAGGTTTAAAATGATATCAACCGTAATTAAAAGCGGATATGAGGAGGTAAGCTAATGGACGAAATGAAAAACCTTAAACACGCTCTATCCAAATTTGATGAAATTGATCGGAGCGAATGTCGTTCAGTGATGTCAGATTATGACAGTTTTGTAAGTAAAATTCAGCACATGATTTACGTTCAATCGTTTATTGAACAATACATACTTGTTGAAAAATGGTATCTGAAGGGGAACAGTGCATTTGAAAAAAGATCACTTATGCATGCATACAGCATTCTTAATTTAAATAAAATAACAGATGAAGATTTGAGTGGCGAAAACCTTCAGGACTATAAAACAGGAACCCTTCTGACATCAGAAAAAATCACGAATCGGCTGCGTGAACTTCAAAGAGATGGATGGAAATAATTTGGCAGCATAAGAATTTACTTTTTTGAGCAAAAAGGGTGGCAGATTGAGAGTCTGTCACTCTTTTTGTACCACCGGAACAGATAACCCGACAGAAATATAAAATATTAATTTGTGCAAGCTACAGATGACTTATCCAAATTTAAGCAACAACAACAATAATAATGAAGGTGTAGTGGCTATTCATTCAAAACTGTATGTGAAATATATGGTTTGTTTACGGGATAAATTGTCCGTGCAATCAGTTCTGAATAAACTATCGGTCAATTACAAAATATCGGTGCATGGGGGAATTGATTTTTTTGATGAGCTCTCCAAATTTAAGTATCAGGAATTAAAAACAGACCTATCAAAGGCAGGCTTTGTTTTACTTGATGAAAAAGAGAGTATGCTGATTGACCGAATTATAAATATGATTGTGGAAGTCATTCATTATTCGGAAACACTGCCAAAAGTTAAGTTCAGGGATATCATCAATAGCCATGCAATTTCTGCAGAAGAATCCATTCTGAAAATATTTTCGGATGTGAAAGGGATGTCGGTATTGCAATTTATAATCAACCAAAAAATAGAACGGGCCAAAGAGTTGATGCTGTATGAAGATATGCCCTTGTCGGAGATTGCTGAAATACTTCATTATAAGAATGAACACTTTATGTTTGCCCAGTTTAAAAAGGTAACCGGTCTTACGCCTACCTATTATAAGCGATTAAAAAAAGAGCGTGCGAAAGTTGCTGAAGAATTTGTGAATGAATCCCGGTAGGGTGTTACCGCTGCAGGTTCCTGAAATGAGATTGAGTAAGAATTCTTCGAGAAAGGAAGGTACTTCAGAATAAAAATATCGCGGGTTTTGTTCCGGGAAAGTTCATTTCTAATACAGTGATCTATGTAACCTAAAAGTATCTGCTTGTAAGGGTTCTGACCTGTAATATGATCATATTTCAATGTGAGAATAATTTCACGACTGTCCCGCAAGTTGTGGGAGAAAAATATATGATCATGAAAAAATTAATAACGTTTGGTAATACCTATATGCTGATTTGTATGGCAATGGTTTTTGCTGTGTCAGCATGCTCAACAACGGGTATGCAGCGGTCTGAAGAGGTTCAATCCACAATGCAAACGGTAGACAACGATATCAAACTAATCGTTGTGCAACTTGATGCCATCGGCGCTTCACTTGATGAACTAATCAAGCCTGGACAGGCAGATGTGAAGAAAGCATTTGACGTTTATTCGGGTAATGTATCCAAAATTAAAAAAATGGAAACTAATTTTGCGAAACATGCCGGTGAAATGGAAGCCAGCGGTAAAACCTATTTTGCTGAATGGGATAATAATGGACAAAAATATGATAATCCCGAAATCCAGAAACAGAGTGATGAACGGCGTGCAGCACTAGGCCTGATCTATGACAAAATTGCTCAAAATAATATCGGAGTAAAAGAAGCATTCCGAGCGTATGTGAGTGATGTAAACGAAATTGAGACTTTTTTGTCGAATGATCTTACAAGCTTGGGAGTCGATTCAATATCGCCTGTAGCAAATAAAGCTGTGAATAATGGCAGACACCTCAGAAATGAATTAAGTAAACTTCAGGGTGCTATTGAAGATGCCAGGGCAGAGATGACACAGAGCGGTATTGCAATGAATTAAAAAAGTGTACCCGTAAGGACTCATCAAGAGTGATACATGCACCTTTCAACACATTCTCGGAATGGTATAAAAACCAATTCGAGGTTTGTTGGAAGGTGTTTTTAATTTAGAGGTGGTGGCGTTTTTAGAGCTTTGGGGTTAGATAAATATTTGTGAAGGCACAAAACCGTTATCCAATTTCAAGTTGATTCAAGGAAAACAGACGGTTTTAAAACCGGAAGGCGTTCTGAGATGTATTTATAATCAGAAATATTCCGGGTAATAAAATAATCTGCCCCGTGATTCAGAGCCGTAAAGTACTGAAGTGTATCCTCCTTATCTTTAAATGATGAGGATAATGCCTTAATCATGACCTCTTTTCCGCTACCTATAATTTCACACGCAGAAATGAAATCGAGCAGCCGCTGTTCGGCTTTCTTTAATTTATAGATATCGAAACTAAGATAGATCAGGTTGGCGAGGCTGCTTTCTGTTATCAACAAAACTGCTTTGTCTTCCGCAGCCAATTCAAGCAGCCGAACAGAGAGTTGAAAATACGGCATCCGTTTTGAGAGAATGTCGAAAGCTACATCGGTATCCAGGAAAATTTCAGGCAAACTTCCTTTTAACATGCTCTCTAATTAGCGATTTATCATCTTTTGTTTCAACACTCTCAGCTTTTTTCAATGTTTGAAGAAGTCGTTTTGCAGCTCTTTGTGATTCCGTCTCAATTTCACTTTGTTCTTCTTTTCCGATCACTTCTTCAAACATTTGAGAAACAGACACACCCCTTCTTTTTGGTTTCTTCCACCAGTTTGCCAAAGTCTGATTCAAATGCTCTGTCCTGAATCGGCCTGAACTTTTCGTACTCATCTTCCGCTAGCTCCTTAGCTACTTTGGCTGATACATTTCCGGCATCCTGAAGAATTTCATAGTCATTGAATTCGAGAAAACCATCCAGTTTTTCAATCCAGTCTTCCATCGTCTTGGCATTCTGTCGTTCAGCCTGCAACTCGGCATAATCCAGATACATCATTACAATACGGTTGAGTGACTTTAGCTCTTTTTCACTCAGGTAATTTTTGGCCGTGGATATATCGCTTTTCAGAACTTTTCTCTTTGGTGGCCCATTTCCGAAAAAATCTATGGGCAAGCCTACAGCTCTTCAGCCATTAGCAACTTTACCCAGCAGATGGCCGGGCAGATCCACAATTGGCGGAACCGCCCGCTGGCACGCCGATATCCGGTGATCCTGATCGAGGCCATCCATAAGAAAGTGCGACGCGGCCACGTCAGCTCTGAGGCTTTTTATGTTGTTCTGGGGCTTACCGAAGGCATGCAACGGGAAGTTCTGGCCATTACGAACCTCCCCAGTGAGTCTCCTGCCGGATGGGGTGAGCTTTTGGAATCGTTAAAAGACAGAGGACTTACCCAGACCGATCTGGTTATCGCCGATGGGCTTCCGGGCCTGGATCAGGTGATTCACAAGGCCTTTCCTGAAGCTCGCCATCAAAAGTGTGTTACACACTTTAAACGCAACATCCAGTCGAAAGTCAAAGCTTCTGACAGGGATGCAATCGCCGAAGAACTCAGGGAGGTATTTTTGACCGGACAGCGAAGCTATACCCGCGAGCAGGCCCTTGCCAGGTTTAACGAGTTTGCCACCCGCTGGGGTAAAACATACCGGTCGATCAAGCGCCTGGCCGGCAGCGAAGAGATGGACTACTATTTTACTTATCTGGATTTTGACCGGCGAATCCAATCCATGATTTACACGACCAACTGGATCGAACGGCTCAATAAGAAGTTTCGCAGAAGCCTGAAGATTCGCAATGCACTGCCGTCGGTCGAATCGGCAGTAGTGCTAATTGGAAAAATGGCTATTGATACCGAAGAATCGACCTACCAATATCCAATTTATAATTTTAAATTTGACCAAACTTTATTCCCAGATGCGATCCAATAGATCCATAAGGAGACCGAAGCCCGGACACACTTTTTTGGACAGTGCCATCCCCCAGTTTCAACAGCCGTGCATTAATTGCCACAATCACTGTACTGGCTGACATCAGAACTGCGCCCACGGCCGGACTCAGAATTACGCCCCAGGTGTACAATACACCCGCTGCCAGTGGGATCGCCACCACGTTGTAGCCGGTTGCCCAGGCGAGGTTTTACGTTATTAAAAACAACAGGTGGATGTATAATATTTTTGGGAAAAAAGAAGACAGGTAAAGAAAAGATCAGTGTTGTT
>SL_7KL_010_BRINEDRAFT_10000078_pt1 | contig 39728 bp, 38 predicted proteins | sample SodLak_010_BRINE_FD_10663 | JGI IMG/M metagenome (IMG submission 10663)
AGATCCGGGGGAAGAACAAAAAGACGTAGCGAAAAATAAATCCCCAGCATGACAAAAACAAAGCTTAGGGGCTGAGTTAACGTTTTCAGAAAGCGTTCATGAAATGTCGGATGATCATGTTTGGAAACACTTTGGACATATTCAAGAATTTTACGACTCAGAAACTTCCGCAACACAAGGCTTAGGAAAATGATGCCCGCTGCGGCGCAGACTTGAATAAAATTTCCCCCAATCCAATCTTTATATCCGACAAATTGTTGTATAAAATCCATAACTCTCTCCTCACTTAATTAATCCTTTACACGGACAATCCAACCCCCGCCTAACACTCGGCCATGTAAGTAAAACACGCAAGCCTGGCCCGGGGCAATGCCATACTCGGGCATCGCCAGTTTAACCTTTGCCTTATTTTCTCCTTGTAAAGAAATTTGGGCGGGCAAGGGCTGGTGTGTGGACCGAATCTTCACATCACAGTCATAAATTTTTCCCGGTTTTTCTGTGGGCCCTAGCCAATTTATATTTTCCAACTCAATTTCGGCTTTGGCAAGCATCGTCTTTGGGCCGACGGTGACTTCTTTTTTATCCGCATTAATGTTGACAACATACAAGGGTTCGTTGGCGGAAATTCCTAATCCTCGCCTTTGTCCTATGGTAAAATGGATGATTCCCTGATGACGTCCTAACACATTCCCCTGGTGGTCGACGATGTGACCAGGATCAAGCGCGCCGGGGCGCAGCTTGGCCACAACATCCGCATACTTCCCATTCGGAACAAAACAGATATCCTGGCTATCAGGTTTATCAGCAATCGAAAGACCCAACCGCCGGGCGTGGGCGCGGGTTTCGGTTTTGGGAATATCCCCTAAGGGAAAGCGCAAAAAATCAAGTTGGTTTTGAGTGGTTGTAAATAAAAAATAACTTTGATCACGGGACTCATCTTCGGCGGCATGAAGCTCAGCCCCATCGGATCCCACACGTCTTTTCACGTAGTGACCTGTCACCATGGCATCGGCTTCTAAATCTTTAGCCGTTTTAAGAAGATCCCTGAATTTAACTGTTTGATTACATCGCACACAGGGTATTGGGGTATACCCATTGACGTAGCTATCCGCAAAATCATCAATCACAGATTGCTTAAATAAGGATTCGTAATCAAGCACATAATGGGGAAAATCAAGCTGTTCGGCTACCCTTCGCGCATCATAGATATCTTGTCCGGCACAACAGGCTCCTTTTTTTTTCGCCATGTCGCCTTGGTCATAAAGCTGCATCGTCACCCCAATCACATCATAGCCAGCCTCTTTGCATAAAGCAGCTGCCACAGAACTATCGACGCCGCCGGACATGGCGACGACGACCCGCGAGTTTTTAGGGTCCTGTCCAAGATTTAAAAAGTCATTCATGGTTTTCTTCATCTTTATTGAGAGTAAACGTTGAACCCCAATTTATTTTTTTCGCCATTAAATACTGAGGTTTGTTTTTTTTCGTGACTATCGTTCTTTTTAAACCAGATTCTGTGCATAAATCAAACAAAATATGACCCGAACCCTTTATCGGTTTTTTGACAACACGGGGGAAAGGTTTCTCCACAGCCGGGTCCTTCACCATCACAAGGTAACAAAACTTTTCATCTTCATATCCGATTGACCCTTTCTTTGCGTCCTGCAAAAAGCGTGGTCTCTTAAGCCGCAATGAAAAATGACACCAGTCTTTTCCATTCGCCAACGGACACTCACCTTGATGGGGACAGGGGGCCACGATGCGTCCTTTGCGAGAAATGAAGAACTCACGGATCTTCATAAGTTTTTGAAAATCATGGGGGGTCCCGGGTAAGGTCACGATAATGGCTTGATTGGCCTTTTGCCATAACGTGTCTAATGTATGTTCAAGATCCGAATCTTTGATTTCCCCCAGGACATAAGACGCCGATACCAAATCATGGGCCTTTAACGCAGCTAAATCCTTCCGAATATCCCCAAGATGCCATGTCATGAAACGCCCCCGAGGCAAGGTTTTCCCCAATTGAATAAACCCCTTATCTTGTTCAAAGCATGTCATAGGTTGTGTCATTCCTTCGGCGATAAACGCCTGAGCCATGCTTCCAGGACCCGAACCGACATCAAGGATTGATTCCACGGAAGACAATTGGGTTTTGACGTGATGAAGGACAAACCGAGCCACCATATAGGTGGGCACAAATCGTGAGGCTAAGTACGCAAGGCGAATCGTATCTTGGAAAAGATGCCCGGTTTTTTCATAACGATAACACTTGCGAAGGATCTCACTTCCACGAAAGACGTCTTTCCGGGTCTTCGGTAAACACGACTCAATGGCGTCTTCGAGGTCCTTTGGAAGAGAATACATCCTTTGAATCCGCTAAAAGCTTAAAGGGGCAGGTTTTATGAGCTGAAACCCTCGGGGCGTAATTTTAAACACTGAAAACGTTCGCTCCGTCTCTCCATCGGTGTGAAACCGAAAGGCCCCCTGGATGCCATTAAACCCACGAGGCTGAGTTAACCCTTGAAAAATATCCCGGTAGGTTGCCAAAATACCGGCAAGAGAAACCATATCGTACATCAGGATATCAATCTCACGGGGGGGATGCGCAAAAGTTTTCTGGAAACGTGTCTCAAAATTCTGTTTTTCATAGAGGTCAAGATAGGGGAAAAGACCTCCCCAAAGGGCCGAATGCGTCACAAACTTCTCATCCCCCCACTTCAAAGACCCCAGCAACAGTGTCTGTGAGATATCAACCTCGTGAAACAAAAGGGCTGAAAGAATCAGGTTCAATGTTTCGCCCCCTTCAGGGATAAACAAAGCATCAAAATCCTTGTCTTTTAAGGGTTTGACNTTTTCACTAAAATTTGTTTCCCGGACCGAATAAAAAATGACCTCGGTCTGCGTATGATTCTGCGCATCCAAAGGTTTAAGGGTGGCGTGAATAAGGCGCCCCAGGGCATTGTTTGGCAACAAGGCTATCATTTTTTTGGCCCCATGCTCTCGCGCTGTTTCGATGATGGTTTGGGTTTGAAAGGCCGGAGAAAATCCTACGGGATAAACCCCTTGGCGTTTTAACTTAACATTATTCGATAAACTCAAAACAGGGACTTTATGATGCTTGGCTAAGGGAATCATAGCGTGGGTTGTTTCCGAAAATACAGGCCCTATGATAAGGCGGACCCCGTCGTGAATCAGATTTTCAGCCTCTTGCAAAGCCACTTTTGGCTGGCTTTTTGTATCTTTAAAAATAAGCTCGATCGTGTCTTGCCCTCTTTCAAAAAGAGATAATAAAGCCGCATTTTGCAAACTTGCCCCAATTTTTTCATGGGGGCCTGTCAAGGGCAGAAGAACACCCACACGCATTTGTGGTTCCTGGGGGGCAACCGTTTCAAAATCCGGCTGGGGCACAGGAACTTCGGGAACCTGTTGTGTCCGAGAAGGGATGGGTTTATGCTGGGGTTGGCACCCTCCGACAATAAAGACAGTTAGGAAAAGCAATGAACGCAACATACAAAACGACATATCTTAATACACTTAGCGGCTTCTAAACTATGGATACAACGTCTCTTGGAAAAAATCAAAATAAATCCGGTCTTTATTTTGTTGGGACCCCGATTGGGAATCTTGAAGATATGTCCTTTCGGGGGGTCAAGACCTTAGAATCTTGTGACCTTATCTTATGCGAAGACACACGGCATAGTCGGAAACTTCTTACTCATTTCGGAATCAAAAAGCCCCTTTATTCTTATAACGATCATAATGGCATGAATATGCGGCCCAAAGTCGCACAATGGTTATCCGAAAAAAAACGTGTAGGCTTGATCTCGGATGCCGGCATGCCTGTTATTTCCGATCCGGGATATCAGCTTGTTGCTCTGTGCCAGGAAAAAAATTTTTACTATACTGTGATTCCCGGCCCTTCAGCTGTGTTATGTGGCCTTGTTTTGTCCGGNCTTCCGCCCAATCAATTTTTCTTTGCAGGTTTCTTGCCTAAAAAAGACTCAGACTGCAAAAAATTTGTTAAGACGCTGAAGACGATACCCGCCTCTCTTATTTTTTATCTCTCTCCGCACCGTTTTCGTGAGCATCTGAGCGTTCTTTTTGACGAACTCGGCAATCGCCACGTGGCGATTGTGCGTGAGATCTCAAAGGTATACGAAGAAAAAATTACGGGGTCGCTTGCAGATCTCATTTCAAAATATACACACGAAAATGCGCCCTTAGGAGAACTGGTTCTGGTCATCGAAGGATATGAGAAACCCATGGATAGCCTTGAGGATTGCCAAAATTATTTGAAAGACATTTTAAACCATACCTCCCCGTCCGTCGCCATCAAACAAGCCCGGGAACAATTCAATCTCCCCCGGAACCAGATTTACCAGATAGCCTTACGTTTGAAGGGGACAGATACGTAGCTTGCTGCGGCAAACGGCACGCTAAGATGGCGTGAAACGGACACACATCGATCGATTTTTTTGTTTAGCGCCCCCTGGGGATTTCCAATTGGATCGAAGGACAATATGGTTTATAATAAGAAAAAAAAGAGACGGATTCTATGACCTTTGGGTTGCGTTTGTATTCTTGGATCAATGGCCGGTACGTTGGGACAGATCGTTCGGGCAACCAGTACTATGAAGCCAGGGAATGGTTTACGCGGGCGCAAAAACATTTACGAAGATGGGTTCTGTATAACGGAGATCCCGAACCTTCAAAAGTCTGCGCAGATTGGCATCATTGGTTACATCATGTGGAACAAGATAAACCTTTGGTGGACACACGATATTCCTGGGAAAAACCCCATCAACAAAACACAACCGGAACTCAAAAGGCATATTTTCCAACGCCCCCCACACACACATCGTATGAATCGTGGGCACCAAATGAAAAGGACGAAAAATGGGACGAAATTCACTTGAAACATTAATGGGAGGCTTCGTTCTTCTTATTGCAGGATTATTTTTAGGCTTTGCCTACATGAATAGCCAGGTCACCCCCACGGGATACCAGCTTAAGGCTTACTTTGATCGTGCGGATGGCCTGACCCTGGGTAGCTCGGTTCGTATAAGTGGTGTCCAGGTGGGGACTGTGGTGGGCCAAGATATCGATCCCAAGTCGTACCTGGCTGTGGTGACCTTTACCGTAAAAAATCAGATCAAAATTCCCAAAGATACCTCGGCTGAAATATTGTCCGATGGGTTTCTCGGCGGGAAACATTTAGCCCTTGTGCCTGGCGGATCCGAGGACAATCTTTCAAAAGGCGAAACCGTCCGTCATACGCAATCTTCGATAAATCTTGAGTCTTTGATCCAGCGAATGATGTTTAGTTCGAAAAATACAGCCGATAAATAGTATGCTTTTTTTTCTTGGTTTGGTGTCTTTATTAAGTGCAACGCCCCCAGCCGTTTCAGAAGACGTTTCTTCACTTGATAAGGATCACTCCTTACCTTTTGATCCATCCCGTGAAGACCGCCCTGTGAAAGCCGAAAAAGTCATCCTTCAAGGGCTCAATAAAATCACCGGAAAAACTTTTGTTGTCGAAGCCTATGTCAATCAACAAATTAACTTTGGCACCTTACGTATTTACCCGCGTAAGGTCTATCAATCTCGTCCTGAAGATCTACCTGAATCTTACTGCTGTTTAGAAATTTGGGAAGACAAGCTAGACAAGGGGGAAACCTTAATTTTTTCCGGATGGATGGTGGCCTCAAGCCCTAACCTTATGGCCCTTGAACACCCCGTCTATGATATATGGGTTAAAGGAGCAAAACAGTCCGTAAAAGAATAAGCCCTTACGATTCCAGGCTTTCGCTGCCCCCACGCTTAACACATACGCTGCCGATGAAGTCTATCATCAAGGAAAATTACATCCCTAAGGCCTTCTGAACCAACTGTGTTTGCCGTTCCCGGTACACATTCAGATACCCTGACGCAGGAGACGCTGCGGCATCACGCCCACAAAATTCAATAGGGTCTCGGCCCAATTCCTTAAGGATTGTTTCAAAATAAGACCGAAGGCACAACCAAGCCCCCATATTTTCGGGTTCCTCTTGGCACCAAATGATCTTCCCATGGGAATAAGACTTCACTATTGTCCGAACCTGGTCTTGGGGAAATGGATAAAGTTGTTCAATACGCACCAAAGCCACCCTATGATGAGGGACTTTTTCTCGCGCCTCAAGCAAATCATAATATACCTTACCGCTACAAAAGATCACCCGTGACACGTCCTCCTTCAGCATTTTATCGGCAAGTGGGTCGGTCAGCATAGGTTGGAAAGTTGTACCTTGAAGAAAGTCCTCTTTTTTTGAAATTGCGGACGTGTGACGCAACAAGGATTTGGGCGTCATCAGGATCAAGGGTTTGCGGAAATCACCATACAGTTGACGACGCAGAATGTGGAAATAATTGGCAGGAGTCGTACAGTTGGCAACAATCATATTATTTTCGGCACATAACTGCAAAAACCGTTCCAAACGTGCCGATGAGTGCTCGGGGCCTTGACCTTCATAACCATGGGGTAATAACATAACCAAACCTGTTTTACGCAACCACTTTGCTTCACCCGAGGCCAAAAACTGGTCGATGATCACTTGGGCGCCATTGCTGAAATCGCCAAACTGAGCTTCCCAAAGTACCAATTGCTGGGGCAACGTCCCACTAAAGCCATATTCAAACCCAAGAACAGAAGCCTCGGATAAGGGGCTATTGACCACCTCGAATGACGCTTGGCCCGAAGATATATGGTTTAAGGGGACAAAATTTTCTTCCGTTTCTTGATCGACATAGACCGCATGACGTTGGGAAAAGGTCCCACGTTGAGAATCTTGTCCACTAAGACGTACGGGGATTCCTTCCCCCAACAGGGATCCAAACGCTAAAGCTTCTCCCTTCGCCCAATCGATGCGTTGGTCCAAGGTCTTTTCTTTTAATAAGCGTTTCAAGCGTGGGTGCAGGGAAAATCTTTTCGGCACCGCTGTCAAGGCTTGGCTGACACGATCAAAGGTTTTCTCGTCAATACCTGTGGGAGCGGTCCTCGAGATATCTTGGGAGAACGCCAGCCAATCCTCATCAACCCAATCGGATGTTTTTGGTTGATAGCTTTCGGACTCTTGAAATTCTTTTTGTAAGGTTTTTTGGTAGTTATCTTCCTGTTGTTTGACCTTGTCTTCTGTGATTTTTTTGGCGTCCTTCAGCCAATGTTTGTACAGGCTGTAGGGATCTTTTTTTTGGCGAATGATTTTATACATTGCCGGCTGGGTAAACGCCGGTTCATCCATTTCATTATGACCGTATCTTCGGTAACAACACAGATCAATGACCACATCTTTGTTAAACTTTTCACGGAATTCATAGGCCAGACGGGCCACATACGTGACGGCTTCTGGATCGTCTCCATTCACATGAAAAATCGGGGCATGAATCTGNTTTACCACATCCGAACAATAAGGCGAAGATCGAGAATGTTGGGGGTTCGTGGTAAACCCTATTTGATTGTTAATAATCACATGCAGCGTACCGCCGATATGGTAGCCTTCCAACTCGGACAAGGTTAACGTCTCAGCAACTAATCCCTGGCCCGCTATGGCCGCATCCCCATGAATTAACACGCCTAAGGCTTGGTCGTAGTTCTTTCCCTGTAAGGCGCGCACACGCCCGACAACCACAGGGTTGACCGCCTCAAGGTGGGAGGGGTTTGGAACCAAGGAAAGACGCAACTTTTCCCCACCTATCTCTTTTTCTGTCGTACACCCTAAATGGTATTTCACGTCCCCAGACCCTTGGATTTCCTCAGGAGTCTGGCCTTGAAATTCCGATAAGATGGCGCGTACGGGTTTTCCAATGACATTCGCTAATACATTAAGGCGTCCCCGATGGGCCATTCCAAAGACAACATCTTTAACCTTTTTTTCAGCCGCTTTTTTCAAAATAATGTCCAAAGCCGGTATCAAAGATTCAGCCCCTTCTAAGCCAAAGCGTTTTGCACCGGGGTACTTCACACGTAAGAAGTGCTCAAAGGCCGATGCTTTTAGTAAATTTTGGAAAATATCGTCCTGGTTTGCGTCTGTATACCGTTGTTCATAATTTTCAATATTTTCGCCAATCCATGCCTTTTGCTCTGGGTCTTGAATATGCATGTATTCAACCCCAATTGTCCCACAGTAAATGGTTTGTAGGCGATGAAGCAAATCACCGAATGTGGTCGACTCTAACCCCAGCACGCCGTCAAGATCAATTTGCACATCCTGATGCGATTCCGAAAACCCATACTGGCTTGGGTCAAGTTCTGGATGCTGAGGACGATTTGCTAACCCCAAAGGGTCAAGATTTGCATGAAGATGCCCGCGCACGCGAAAAGCACGCACCATCATCAAGGCCCGCATGGACAGCTTCTCTTTCTTATCCTGGGAAAAAGACGGCATTTTCCCCGTGGACGACGGCTGCTTTTGCCCTTTTTGATCATACAGAGATTGTAATAAAGTGCGTGCTTTGGAATCCATTTGACCAAAAACGTTTTGCCACCCCTTATCGATGGATTGAGGATCTTGAAGAAATTTTTGATAAAGCGTGGCTAAGACATAAGCATTCGGGTTCATAGGACGCGTTCCGTTTATAAGATGTGACCAAGAGCTTTTAAAATGGTGTCGCCAATTTTGGCTGGGGAGTGGGTGATGTGGACACCAGCTTCCTCTAAGGCCTTTATCTTACTTTCTGCTGTTCCCTGGCCCCCGGAAATAATGGCTCCGGCATGTCCCATTCGTTTCCCCGGAGGGGCCGTGACCCCCGCAATAAATCCGGCGATTGGTTTCGGATTTCCTTGGGCCGCAATGAAGGCGGCGGCCTCTTCCTCGGCCGTACCACCAATTTCGCCAATCAAAACAATGCCTTCGGTTTCTTCATCTTCATAAAACAAACGTAAGGCCTCAATAAAGGTCATCCCCTGAATGGGGTCCCCGCCGATGCCTAGACATGTGGATTGCCCAAGGCCGACTTCTGTTGTCTGAGCCACAGCCTCATAGGTTAGGGTCCCCGAACGGGAAACAATGCCAATTTTACCCGGTGTATGAATATATCCTGGCATAATCCCAATTTTACACGCGCCAGGGGTTATGATTCCCGGACAGTTTGGTCCAATCAGGGTACTATCCGAATTTTTTAATGCCTGTTTGACGCTCAACATATCCTGCACGGGGATCCCCTCTGTAATGCAGACAATTAAAGACATTTGGCTATCGATGGCTTCGAAAATGGCATCGGCGGCAAAGGGCGGAGGTACATAGATCACACTTGCATGGGCACCGGTTTCCTGGCGGGCTTCTTTGACAGTATCAAAGATCGGTACCCCAAGATGATGGGATCCTCCTTTTCCCGGTGTGACGCCGGCAACCATTTGAGTTCCATAAGCAATGGCTTGTTCCGTATGAAACGTTCCATGAGTTCCTGTAATCCCCTGGCAGATCACTTTTGTTTGGGCGTTAATAAGAACAGACATTACACATCCTCCCTTGCGGCTTGAGTAACCAGTTTTGCAGCATGTTCTAAGTCATTCGCCACCTGCACAGTGACATCTGCATGTTGAAGTATATCACGTCCTTGATCTCTGTTGGTTCCCGCTAGGCGAACGACCAAAGGCACATGCATTTTTATTTCTTTTGCCGCCGCAACAATGCCTTCAGCAATCACATCACACCTCATAATGCCCCCAAAGATATTCACCAGTATGGCTTTTACATGGGTATCCTTTAAGATCAGTTTGAAAGCCTCGGCAACCCGTTCTTTCGTGGCTCCCCCTCCCACATCAAGAAAATTCGCCGGCTCTTCTCCATAAAGTTTGATTAAGTCCATCGTCGCCATGGCCAAACCTGCCCCATTGACTAAGCACCCAATACTCCCATTCAGTTTGACATAGTTTAGGTCATGCTGGGCGGCCTCTTGTTCTGTGGGGTCCTCTTCATCTTTATCACGAAGCGGGAGGATGTCTTGGGAATGGCGGAAAAGCGCATTTTCATCAAAAGTCATTTTGGCATCCAACGCCAAAATATCTCCGTCCTCGTTTTCAATGAGGGGATTAATTTCGATCATACTGGCGTCATACTGTCTGAAGGCTTGGTAAATACCGGGAAAAAAGCGAGACACATGTAACATTTTTTTTCCCCTATACCCCAAATATTGGGCAAGTTTTCGACCATGAAAAGCTTGAAACCCAACGGCGGGATCGATTTCAACCTCATGAATGGCAGAGGGGTTTTTCGCGGCCACATCTTCGATGTCCACGCCGCCGTCTTGGGAAACAATAGCTTTTATTTTTTGTGTGGCCCGGTCCACAAGCATTGCGAAATAATATTCATGTTTTGGGGTCGAAGCCGATTCAATATAAAGCCGCTTGACCACTTTTCCCTCGGGGCCCGTCTGCGGAGTCATTAACGTTTTCCCGAGAATATCTTGGGCATGGGCCTGGACATCCTCAAGGGATGTCGCCATTTTCACCCCGCCTGCTTTGCCCCGTCCCCCGGCATGGATTTGCGCCTTTACAACCCATTTATTACCGGGAAGGCGAGCGGCCACCTCTCGGGCCTCTTCCGGTGTAAACGCAGGAAATCCTTCACAGATTTTTACATTACAAGATTTTAGAAGGTGTTTAGCTTGGTATTCATGAATTTTCATTTTCAGTTTATTTTTTTCTTTAAGTCTAGCATGTTCACGCCAAAATGAAAAATTTCTTATTCCATAGGGGGCGTCAAATACGTTTACGTCGCAGAAATGAAACTCCAAACATAAAGAAAGCCATAAGCCCAAGTGCATAAAATCCTTCGTGGAAAGATGAGAATATTGCGATTTTCGATGCAACATACCGCGCCACGGCAATCACAAGAAAGAACAAAGACATCCCAACGGCTTTATTCCCTTGAATTCCTCCAGCTAGACGTTGAATAAACTGAGGAATAAATAAGGCCTCAGCCAAACTCTTGCAAAAAATGAGAAAGATCGCCCCGATCCAAGAAAATCTAGCAATCGGTAAGACCCCGAAAACCATCAAAATAATAAAGCCAAGCCCCAAAGAAAAAAAGGACCACCGGATGGCTTGGTTGAGAGACACTGTGATTTTTTTGTAAAATGGAATCAGGATTAAAGAGTGAAAAATTACAAATATTGGATTAAAACTAAAAAATAGGGGCGTCGAAAAGGGTTTGTCCACTTGGACTTCGATGTATTTTTGCAAAAGAAAAAATTCCTGTTCAAACAATATAAATAAAATAAGGGCATTCATAAGAAGGTATAAATACTGAGGAGCCCCCAAGGCCATCAACGCGTCTTGCCTATAAAACTGATACGCAATTAATCCCATAACCGGAATCAGACCAAATAAAATGGACATATGTAAACATAGATAAAGACATAACCCTAATATGCCAAGGAAAGCCAAACGAAACTGAGAGACTTGTGTCGGCCGAAAATAGAAAACGCTAAAAATCCCGGTGACTCCTAAGGTCAAAAATCCAATCCCAAGGTAGCATTGACAAAAATCAAAGAGGCTAAAGATTCCCGCAGCTAAAATACTCCCTAGATTCGTCATGATATAATAAAATTGGAATAGACCGGTTCTTTCGCCCCCCTTAAGAAGGATGGGAACACTGGGTTTGGCAATGCCGTACCCAAGGGCTATAAAGCTTAGGGCCAGAAAATAAAAACTCTGTAAGGCCAGATAGCCTAATGCGATGAAAAACAACCCACTCACAAGACGGGCTTTTAGCACCACGGTCTCTTCAACTTTGATAAACCCAACCGTGATCGCCGTCATATACACACAACTTCCCAGCACTCCCAGGATTTCTATGCCGTCGTTTAAGCTATACCCTTTTTGGGATAAGTATAGCACCGTCGAGACAAGCAAAGATTGAAATGTAAAAGCCAACCAAAGTTCAATCCCCGCTAAAAGATGTGTTTCCCGATTCACATATGGCCTCATTTTCATACACATTTAAGGATCGTAAACACAAATCCCTTCAATGTGAATCAAAAATAGGACGCGTTTACGAACATTTCGGAGGTTTAAAGGAAATCGCCACGCCAAGATGTTCCAGTGTTTTTAAAATATGGGGTCGCGGCTCATGAAAGCGCAGAAGGCCTACATCCACTTTTTGGTGATCAAGATCTGTACCCCTGGAACGGGCGATGAAGGGCCACGGAAGTTTCAGTTTCTTGCGGGGGGCAAAAACCACAACAAACCGAATGCTATGATCTTTCGTAAGACGCGAGATTTCAGAGTACACCTGCGTAAGGAATATATCTTGGATTTCTTGAAGGCTATCCTGGGATATCCCCCCTGGAAAAGAAAAATGGATATGGTTGAGCTCCCAAGTTTTATGCAAAGATACTCCATAATCTTCAAAGACATTTCTGTGTTTGAAGCGTGAGAGCTCGGCACTGGCTACGGTTCCATATTTTTTATGTTCAAAAAGAAGATAGGTCATTGTATCGCGCGCAATGGTCCCGCAATTTTTCAACGTCTTCGGGGCCACGGACGCCGATGAATAGGGAGGCACAAGGGCATCATAGCAAGAGGGTACAGAAAAAGAGACCTTTTTGAAAATGAATTCACCCATAAAAAAACACCCATAATATCAAAAACATTACCTTAGATATGGGATCTGATCCGAAAATATCAATGGGATGAGGCAAAAAATTACACGGCAACGCCATGGATTTCACTGGCTCCCTTCATAAGGGACCGGGCGTATCTTGAATAAGAAGGGGGTCGGCTTCAGTCAACGGTGATCAGGTGAATTTTGGCATAAGTTCCAAAATATTCCAGCCCCTCCATAGCCATGACCTCTTGCCCCACGAAAACCTCCCTCGATATAAAAGACCCCTCGATATTTTCATCCCTCATTCCAGGGACGCTTTCAACTCATAGACGAAGTCTAGGGCCTCCCGCGGTGTTAAATCATCTACGTGTGTGTTTTGAAGACGACAGACCACCTCACTTGGAGTTTCTGAGAATTGGGGAGGTCCTTCAGAACTGTGGGACGTCTGGGAAGACGAGGCCTCCAACTGGACCAAAATGTCTTCGGCTCTTTTAATAACAGAATGGGGCATCCCCGCAAGCTGGGCAACATGCACACCATAGGACCGGTCGGCTTTTCCGGGGATCACTTTATGAAGAAAGAGAACTTTGCCTTTCCATTCCCTAATATCAATCGTGAAACACTTCAAAAAAGATAATTTATCTTCAAGGTCTGTTAATTCATGATAATGTGTCGCAAATAAGGCTCGACACGCATTGACGGTGTGGAGGTGCTCCACACTTGCCCAAGCAATCGAAACGCCATCATATGTCGATGTTCCTCGCCCCACCTCATCTAAAATGACAAAGGATCGGCGCGTCGCTTGATTGAGGATGGCAGCGGTCTCAATCATCTCCACCATAAACGTTGAACGCCCCCGCGCTAAGTCATCTGCGGCCCCCACCCGACTAAATAAGCGATCAACAACTCCTAAACGGGCCTTTTCCGCCGGGACGAAAGAGCCCATTTGGGCCATAAGAATAATTAAGGCATTTTGCCGTAAATACGTGCTTTTTCCAGCCATATTTGGCCCTGTCAGAAGTAATATTTTTTGGCGGTCATGGCATTCGCAGTCATTCTGAACGAAGTCTTGATTGCTGGGTAACATCTGCTCAACAACAGGGTGACGTCCGCCTGTGACATGAAAGTCAAGGGAATCATCGATTTCAGGACGACAATAGTGATGGTCTTTGGCCAGCCGGGCAAGGGATGTCATGACATCTAAAATCGCCAACCCCCGTGCCGCGCGGGTGATGTCCTCGGCTCGGGACGTAACCTCCTTCACAAGATCATCAAAAAGGTGAAGCTCAAGCTTTAAGGCTTCCTCGGCGGATGAATCAATTCGATGCTGTAGCTCGGTGATTTCGGCCGTTGTATAGCGTTTGTTATTAACGAGAGTTTGGCGATGAATAAATTCGGGGGACAGTTTTTCTGCTTGGGCCCCGGGAACCTCAACAAAGACGCCCAAAATATGATTATGTTTGACTTTAAGGGTTTTGATTCCTGTGGAGTGGATATACTTATCTTCTAAAACCTTCAAATGACCCTGTGCTTGATCACGTAAGTCAATAAGCTCATCAAGCTTTTCATGGTATCCTTTGGCCAAAAAACCTCCTTCCCGAGCCAGATAGGGAAGGTCATCTTTCAAAGCCCGAGACAATCGGTCAACGAGGTTGCCATGGATTCCAAGCTTCATAATGACATTTTTCAAATTTTCGGTTAAATCGCCTTTCTCTTGACACAGCCGGCGACGAATTTCGATTGTCTGTTTTAATCCGTCTTTAATGGCGGCTAAATCCCGGGGTCCTCCGCGACCTAGGGTTAAACGAGCCAGGGCCCTTTCCAAATCAGGACACTGTTTTAAAAGCTCGATGATATTTTTTTGCACGTCCTGCTTCTGAAGAAAATATGCAACGGTCTCATGACGTTGTTGAATGGCGGAAATATCAGTCAAGGGAAACACAAGCCGCCGGGCAAAAAGTCGCGCCCCCCCGTTGGTCACGGTTTTATCGAGTGTCGAAAGAAGGCTGCCTTTTTTTTCTCCAGACAGGGTTTGCAGCAGTTCTAAGTTTTGTTGTGTGGCAAAATCGACCTCTAGGTATGTGTGTGTGTGCAAACGTTTTAAAGGATCCAAACGCGGCATTCCAGATTTTTGGGTCAACTGCACATAATCTAATAATGACCCAGCAGCCATTAAGTCGGTGGCTGAGAAATCCCCAAAAGCATCCAGTGTCTGAACGCGGTAAATTTCGGTTAAAAGACGCCGTCCATTTTCTTCATCGAAACGACTATTGGGAAGGCAGGTCAAAACCGTCTTCCAGTGGCGAAAAACATCGTATAACTCAGGGCGTTGGATCAATTTTTGCGAAAGAATAATCTCGCTGGGACGCAACCTTGATAAGGCATTGAATAGGTCAGACAGGGGCAAGGTTTGCAGATAGAATTCCCCCGTAGAGATATCAAGGAAGGCGATTGATAAATGTTTTTCTTTGGACGACTGTTGGCATATCGCCGCAAGAAAATTATTTTTTCGCCCCTTCAACAGCGCATCTTCTGTTAAGGTGCCAGGCGTCACCACCCGAACCACATCTCGTTTGACAATTGTTGAACCGGGTCGCTTTTTTGCCTCTTCCGGGTCTTCGACCTGTTCACAAATGGCGACGCGATACCCTTGACGAATAAGCCGTGCGAGATAATTATCACTGGAATGAAAAGGCACCCCACACATTGGGATCTCTTTGCCTTCATGGCGTCCTCGCTTGGTAAGGGTAATATCAAGAGCTGCGGACGCTTTTTCCGCATCCTCAAAAAACATTTCGTAAAAGTCACCTAAGCGAAAAAAAAGCAAACAATCGGGATATTGGGCTTTAATGGCATGAAATTGGACCATCATAGGGGTATGTCGACTTGCCTTTTCCACTGATGTGCCTTGTGCAGCTGACGGTTTCATAGTATGTCTCATAAGTATCGATATTTTAAATACCTTACGCATGCGCCACCAAATCTTCAATACCTTCCCGCTTCTCTTGCTTATTTTCTCAAATGCCTTGGACCTACAAGGCGAAAGTCCCGCACGCATTGTGGGGTCATCCGCCGCCTTTCCCTTCATGAGCGCACTTGTCGAGTATTTTGCTCAGAAAACAACAGACTTTCACCCCCCTTTGGTTGAGGTCACGGGAACGGGAAGTGGTATCCAACTTTTCTGTCAAGCCTCGCCGCATTCGCCGTCTCTGGTATCGACATCCCGTCCGATGTCCCAAGCAGAAAAAAAGGTCTGCAGAAAGAATGGAAGAGATTTTTTTGAAATATCTTTAGGTGTTGATGCTGTGGTTTTGGTGACACAAAAAACGACGCCCCTGGACCATCTTTCTTTTCAAGACGTCTGCAAAGCGCTTCGCAACCATCCTCCGTCTTTGGCAAAAACCTGGCAGGATATCCAACCAAGGTATCCGAAAATTCCAATTAAAATTTTTGCTCCCTCTCCCGCCGCAGGCACCCGAGAAAGCTTTGATTTTTATCTTATGAATCATTGTCAAAGCCTTGATGGGTATTCTCTGCGACATGATTCGGGGTTTGTGGAAATTGGGGGGCATGAAAATATCCTGATTCAAAAACTACTCCTTACCCAAAACACCCTGGGTATCGTCAGCTATATATTTTTACAGCATGCTTTAAAGGCCTTAAAACCTTTAGCCATCGATGGGGTTTACCCGGATCAAGATACAATTAAAAATGAAACATACCCCCTTAGACGTAAAATGTACGTGTATGTCTATAAAAAAGATCTTGAAACCAATGCCTCTCTACAGAAATTTATCAAGATGCTAGTATCCGAACGTATCATGGGCGACGCGGGCTACTTAAAGTTACAAGGGTTGGTCCCGTTAAAAAAAGACGATCGAGAGGCCCAACGCACCCACCTTCAACGCTACGTCAAAAAGACGCCTACGGTTAAGCGCGCTGAAAAACCCCGATAACCTCTATATGGTGGCTCCAGACAAACTGATCTAAGGGGATCACATCTTTAAGACGATAGTTATGGCTTAAAATTTTGGCATCCTCGGCAAAACTTTTAGGACTGCACGATACATAAAGAAGTGTTGAGATGTGACTGTTCAAAAGAGCGCTTGTTTGGTGTTTGATCCCTGTTCTTGGTGGGTCTAAGATGACAGCCTCGTAGGTATTTAACTCGTCAACACTTAAGGGATCTGCAAACAAATCCCGATGGTAGGCCTTCAAGTTTGGAAACAGAAAACGGTTTAACAGCTCAATTCCTCTTTTGTCTCCCTCAAATCCTTCGACCTGATACCCCGCCTTCACTAAGGGAAGAGTTATCGTTCCCCGACCGCAAAAAAGATCGGCAACGCGCGACACACCGGCGGGAATGTGTTTTAAAAGGGTGTCCGCAATAAGGGTATCGGCAACCGAACTGGCCTGCAAAAAACTATTTGCTTCAATAGGAACAGGGATGCCAGCAAACCGAACAAAAGGAGGCTCTTGGCATATAAGAGTTTCATAAGATTTTTTCTTTTTTATCTTAAGGCGAGTCACCTGATGGTCTTGGGCAAAACACCTGAGACGGTCTTTATGAACGTCGTCCAGGCTGCGCTTAAAACCAGCAATTAATATATCAAGTCCGTTGTCAGCCTTCGTAATAAAGATGTGCACTTCCTCCTTCTCCCGGAGAATCTCGTTGAACAGGTGCCGTAAGGGAGTCAATATGGCCTCAATATCAGGGACAACAACAGGACAAACCTGAACGTTTATTTGTTTCCGTCGNTGAAATTGATTAAACCCCATAACCACGTCATTCTCAATTTTCTGAGCCTTAAAATCAACGCGCCTACGCAAACCTGGGCCTAGGAATATCGGATCATGACATGTTTCCACGTCAACACTATGCTCTTGAAGAGACTGACGAACCAGTTGCGTTTTAAAATCTTTGTAAGATGAGGATGAATAATGCTGCAATCGACACCCTCCACATAGGGTGTAGTGAGGACAAGGGGCGTTCACTCGTTCCGAGCTTGGTGTGATGACCTCTGCTAGGCGGGAATATTTTTTTTCCTTTTTGTGGTAAATATCCTCTGTTCGAACGGTTTCTCCCGCCAGGGTAAATGGAATATGCACATCGTTCGAAACACCTTCACCAAATGCATTGACGCGGTCAATCTTGAATATATTCATCCTAAAAAAACAGTCCTTCTCACCTGCCTGATCGTACATGTAACGCTAGCTTTCCAGCAAGACAAAATTTGTCTCCGTCGTCGTTCGTGTGGAAAAAACCAGGGGAAACTTCTGCGAAAAAAAACCAGGTACTTCGACGTTCAAAACCCACACGTGGACAGGGTCCGATTCTACCCGACTTGCCATAAAAAAAATAATTTGATTGCAGATTAAGAGAATTTGATTACTCTTAGTAAAAAATACTGGAGATATCTTATGAAAACCCCAATCATTTTTTTATTTTTCACCCTTTTTTTAGCCGGATGCGAACCCATTTCTTTCATGGGGGCCTCAACATTTGTTGGCGGCTCTATGGTCGAAGAAAGAAGTGTCAAGGAAGCCTGGTCCGACACAAAGATCAAAACGAAGTTAAATTTGCTCCTTATGGATCAGGCCCCTAAAGTCTCGGATCATGTGGAAGTGAATGTCCGAGAAGGGCGTGTCTTATTGACAGGCACCGTTACTTCGCCAAAAGATCAGATCGAGGCCGTGCGTCTGGCTTGGCAAGTCAAAGGAGTTAAAGAGGTCAGGGATGAAACTACCTTAGGTGAAAATATCGGTTTTGGCCAATACGCAAAAGATAGCTGGATCACCATGCAGGCAAAAACAAAACTTTTGTGGGATGGGGATATAGTTTCCGTGAACTACTCGATCAACAGCATTAATGGGAATGTGTATCTTATGGGTATTGCCCAAAACGAAGAGGAATTAACCCGGGCCATCCATGCCATAAAAACGATCTCAGGTGTTAAAAAAATATTTAGCTATGTGCGTTTTAAAGACCAAAGTGATCCCATTGCAAGCTCGACGGACCCCAACTATGGAAATGCAATTGACAGCCCCCCTACCGAAATTCACGTGCGATCCTTGAAGGATCCCTCTGGTCGGGGTCTTACGGATTAACGCCAATGATCTCGCGTATCCAGACCGTCGCTTTTCAAGGAATTGATGTGATTCCCGTAGATGTTCAAGCCCAAATCACACCTGGAATGCCTGCTTTTACCATTGTAGGGCTTCCAGATAAAGCGGTGGGGGAATCCCGTGAACGCGTGCGATCGGCCTTGCAATCCATGGGGTTAGGGCTGCCATCCGATCGCATCGTGATTAACCTATCCCCCGCCGACTTGCAAAAGGAAGGAAGCCACTTTGACCTTCCGATTGCCCTGGCTTTACTGGTCTCTATGGGCATCCTGGACCGGCAGGAGATGGAAGGCTATGTCACTTTGGGTGAACTCGCCCTGGATGGAAACATTCAACCTGTCAACGGGGTTCTCCCCGCAGCTCTGTATGCCTCTCAAAGCAACCTCAATTTTATTTGCCCCACGTCCTCCGGAAGTGAGGCCAGTTGGGCGCAAGATATCCAAATACTAGCCCCGGCGAATTTAACGTCGTTATTAAACCATTTTAAAGGAACACAGGTTTTATCGCCGCCGTCTCCTCTTGTGGAACCTGAAGTCGATACGCTGCTTGACCTTCAAGATGTCAAAGGTCAAGAAACGGCAAAAAGAGTTTTAGAAATTGCGGCAGCGGGCAATCACCATCTGTTGATGTGCGGCCCTCCTGGATCGGGAAAATCAATGTTGGCCTCGCGTTTGCCGAGTCTGTTACCCGAGCTTTCCCCTGAGGAAGCCCTAGAGTCTACAATGATACATAGTGTCTCTGGGCATCTGAAACATGGAAAACTTCTTAGGAATCGGCCCTATCGAGACCCCCATCATTCGGCTTCCCAGGTCGCCTTAGTCGGGGGAGGACTCCGGGCGCTTCCCGGAGAAATTTCTTTGGCGCATAATGGAATTCTTTTTTTGGATGAATTGCCCGAATTTAACCGCCCCACTTTAGAAACACTTCGGCAACCCCTGGAAACGGGAAAGGTGACGATTGCACGGGCCAATGCCCATGTGACCTACCCCGCCCAAGTGCAACTTATTGGGGCCATGAATCCCTGCCGTTGTGGGTATTATCCCGATCCCGAGCGCACCTGTGGACGGGTTCCCAATTGTGCCCGGGATTATCAAAATAAGATTTCCGGCCCTTTATTGGATCGTTTTGATTTAAAAATCGATATTCCAGCAGTGCCTGTCAAAGACTTAGTTCGCATCCAATCCGGGGAATCGTCCCAAAGTATAAAAAAACGAGTGAACAAAGCCCGAGATCTTCAAAGAAGACGGTATCAACAGCTTCAAAGTCCAGTTTGGGTGAACGCCCATGTGGATGGAAAAACCTTAATGCAGGTGGCCATTCCCGATGAACAAGGCCAAGATGTTTTAGAACAGGCAATCGATACGTTTAAACTCACTGCACGGTCCTATCATCGCATCTTACGTGTGGCGCGCACAATTGCGGACTTAGCCGGGGAAGACAGGGTCAAAAAACCCCACATTACAGAAGCCCTCGGATATCGACACCGACCGATTACCTAAGGCGTAGAGGTCCCCAACCTTAAAGAAAAGCCATAGGCCTTGCCTTTAGCGCCCGGAAGGTAAGGTCACCCCCCCTTCAAATGGACGTTAAATGTATCTTCAAAACTCGGAAACGATTAGATCTTTTCCTGGTGAACCGATATAAAACCGCCATCAGGGATTTTGTAATTGCGTATTTTTACTTTATCTCCGTTGATCCGATCCCGGACAAAAGCCGTTTCGAAGTTTAGGTACGCCTGATCTTCTTGGGATGGACATGACGACGTTGTTCCTTCCGGGAACGTCTTTTTAAAATGGGCATGCAGAAAATCGGTTAAAGAAATAGCCCCCCCAAAATCGTGAATCCGCGGATAAAGATCAATAAATTTTTGGTTAAAAAGGACAATGTGATGATTTTTATCAAAGAGGACCGCTGCATGCTCAAAACGATTTAAGGTGGTTTGCAGGCGTTGCTGGCTAAGTTTAATTTTATCAAGATAATCATATTCTTTTTCACGTAATATTTTTTTCTCAAGGGCCGATTTAATGCGATAGTTTAACAATGTGGGGTTCAAGGGAAGGGGAAGATAGTCTTCGGCTCCGGCCTCAATAGACCGAATAATGTTTTTCACCTCATGCAACGAAGATAGGACTAAGATGGGAATCAAACGTAATTGGGGATCTTGATGAATTTTTTGGATAAACGCATATCCTTTGTCCTGGGAACAGTAAATATCAAGAATCACGATATCAGGTTTTATTTTATGAATAAGGGCGTCGCCTGAAGGAATATCTTTGGCTTCATGGACATGAAGGTGAATTTTCCCCAATCGCCGCGTCAGAATTTCTCGTATGTTTTCACATTGGGCAATCACCACTGCGGATCGCGAATGAAAAAGAGGGGTGAAGCTTGCCTCAAGTTGCCTTTGTTTGTCTTCCGCCCCGCCAAGGGTGTGAATTTTCAAATCTTCAATCCGATCAAACACGGGGTGTGTTAACATAAGAAGCGTTTCGACTTCGTCATACAGTGGGGAAGGAAGGTCGTCTTCTATGAAAAGATCACAATATCCTTGCAAGGCCCCTAGCTGCGTTCGCAGCTCATATCTTAAGGATTGCAGTTGTTCTTCTTGAATCGCATCCACATTGTGAAGTGAAAAATAATGTCTATCAGCATAATCCAGCTGTGTCTTTAGCGTTTGAAAACAAGAGACTATTTTATCTAAATCCCGTGACGAGACATTGGTTTCCTGGGCTTTTCGGAGGGTCTTACTTAAGGCCTCTTCTATTAAAACTATGAATTCTTGAAATTTATTTACAGATTTCAGAAGACGCTGAGAATCCTTAAACACGAAAATCTCCTTTTTTTATGTCGATCGGGGCTAGATCAAAAAATGAAGTCTACCTTATCCGGTTTCATGGAAAAAACGCAAAGGTTAGGATATATAAATCCTTATTGTAAAGCTTGGATCAGAAAGCCCCTTGTTCTTTTTTTTAAATTATTTAGAATAATAAAAAAATTTCTAACCATTATTATTATGTTTGCACTTAATAAGCAAGATGTCTGTGAAAAAAAAACCCTTTCGTTCCCCAAGTATGCCGACATAACGACAAAATTGTTGGAACGGGGCCTGGTGACAGAAGAGCAATTAAAAATTGCAAAATCGGAACAAAGGCACAGTTCTTTGAGCTTTGAAAACACCCTGATTAAACTCGGTTTTATCACCGAGTCCATCCTTCAAGAGGTGTTATCGGAGATTTCAGGCCATCGGGAAATTTCCTTAAGCCGGACCATCATTAACCCCACCGTTGTGCGTCAATTTCCAAAAGACTTAGCCCTGCGTTTTTTGGCCATTCCCATAGACTTTTCAGAAAACAGCCTGATTGTTGCTGTCACCAACATTTTTGATATTTTAGCCCTGGACCAACTAAAACGTTTTTTTCCCAAAAATGATATCCAAACCTACATCGCCAAACAAAGCGACATTCTTCAAGTTATTGAAGATGCCCATGAGGATGAAGAAACCAATCTAAGTTCTTTATTTCAAAGGTTAGAAACGAATGAAGCTAAGCAGAATGGGGATGATAACTTGGTTGTACGGGTGGTGAACTCCCTGCTTTTGAAAGGAATTCAGAAAAAGGCGTCGGATATCCATTTCCAGCCAGAGTCGCATTTTGTTCGAATGTGCTTCCGCAGGGATGGTCAACTCCATCAAGTCATGTCTTTTCATAAATCTTTGTGGGGGTTGATTTCTAACCGTTTAAAAATTTTAGCGGAAATGAACATTGCCGAAAAAAGAAAACCCCAATCGGGACGCTTTTCTTTTTTACGAGGTAGCTTTGAAATTGACTTTCGGGTATCGAGTCATCCCACAATGTTTGGTGAAAATTTTGTTCTAAGAATTCTTGATAAGAGTCAAGATTTAAGATCGATGCCTGACTTAGGATTTTCTGCGTCTCAAGTGGAAACGCTCAAGAAAAGCCTTCGTGATCCTCAAGGTTTGTATGTTATTACCGGTCCCACGGGATCGGGAAAAACAACAACATTATATTCCATTTTGAAAGAATTTGATGCCCAATCTGTAAATATTATGACCCTAGAAGATCCCATAGAATATTCCCTACCCCAAATTCGTCAATCGGAAATTAAGCATTTCCAGGGTTATGCAGATGGCATACGCTCGATGCTACGCCAAGATCCTGATATTATATTAATCGGGGAAATTCGTGATGAAGATACCGCTAAAATGGCCTTTCGTGCTGCGATGACAGGGCATAAAGTCTTGACCACCCTGCATACAAACAATGCATTGGGGGCCCTTGAAAGACTTCTGGAATTGGGAATTCCCCACTCTCTGATTGAGGACAATCTGAAGTTTGCCACGGCCCAACGACTTTTGCGCAGGCTGTGCCCGCAGTGTAAAAGGAATGACATCCCAGCGCCTGAACACCATCTTAAAACCCTGGTGTACAAAGCCGTTGGCTGTGAAAGGTGTCAGTTTAAAGGGTATGACGGACGTTTTGCCGTCACCGAGATTGTAAACCTTTCGAGAAAAGGGGCGGGCATATCCCAAAAATTGACCTCTAAAAGCGTCTCGCGCACAAACACTTTTCAATATTTTGAATTTCAAAGTCTGTGGGATGCAGGCCTAGAAAAAGTCCTATCTGGGGACACAAGCCTTGAAGAACTCAAGTCCTGTGTGTCACAAGTTTGATGGGGTCTTGGACAGGTTTATCTCAGGGTTTTGACCCACGTGCGGTTTGGTGAATGATGCAAAAGATATATACATTTGTCGCTCTTAATCCCCTAGGCCAAAAGTCTTTTGGTTCTCTCGATGCACACACGGTACAAGATGTTTTAACCGCGTTAGAACACCATCAACTTAAACTTATATCGGCCCGGGTGTCTTATTGGCTGACATTTTTATATTGGTGCAACGTCAGCCTATCCCGCCAGGAAGTTTATCTGTTTTCTTTTGACATGGCGTATCTATTAAGGGCAGGGGTTTCGATCAAAGACTCCGTCCACAGTTTGTTACGCCAGAAAGTGTCTCAAAAAATGAAGATTATCCTAAACCGGACCAGCATTTACCTGAATCAAGGCCTGAATTTATCCGAGGCCTTAAAAATGTATGTGTCCGATTTCGGGGAATTTTATATTTCGGTCATTCAAATCTATGAAAAAAGTGGGTGTTTAGACCAGGGTTTTTTTAAAATTCTTAGCTATTTAAAGTGGAAAGATGCGCTGGAAAAAAACCTGATCAAAGGACTGAGTTATCCAATCCTGCTGCTGGTGGTATTTTTTTGCTTGTCCGTGTTTTACATTGAAAGTGTCGTGCCCATAGCCGATGACCTTCACATGTCTTCAGAGACCGGGAACACTTTTTCCTCGAGTGTGACGTTTTTGTGGTCCTATGGGCCCGAAATTTTGCTGGGGATGATTTTATCTTGGGGCCTCGGAAGGATCCTCTTTCATCAATCGCCAAGATTTAAATTATCCTGCAACTACCTTTTCAGTCTGCTGCCTTTTATTGGCAAACTCCATACCCATCGCGCCCTCCTTATTTTCTCGCACCAGCTTGAAATGCTATTAAAGGCCCAATATCCTTTAGAAAAATCCTTGGAAATTGTCACAAAAGGAACAAGAAACCTATGGTTGCAATCACGTTTCAATGACATAATGAAAAAAATTCAAGGGGGAAGCAGCTTCTATAAAGCTATGAAACATGAACACTTTATACCAAAAACCTACTTACGGTTAATTCAAACCGGAGAAGACAGTTCTAGCTTAACGGAATGCCTTGAAACGGCTCGAGATTATTTAGAAGACCGGGTCAAAGCCTCTGGGGACAGGATAGCTTTATTGTTGCAACCCGTTATGATGGTCTTTATTGGTATGATCATGATGATGTTTGTCCTTCATTTCATTCTGCCTTTATATGATGGGATATCTGAATGGGATTTCTAAACGCATCCCCCCTGACCGTTATATTGAAAAATGATGACGGGATATCGGCTTATAAGATCAACCACGAAAAACATGTTCAACGCCAGCAGGTGTCCCCCAATTCTTTGGATAAGATCCGCAATACAGACCTTTTTTTGATTCTGAACTCGAGGGATATTTTTATAAAAAAGGACAATTTTTCCCCCTCCACAAGGAAAGAACGACAGGCGTATATCGACACTCAAGAAAAAATATTATCATCTCAAGCCCACTTTATTGCCTCAAAACACTATCCGTTTACCCAAAGCTTTACATTTGTGGCCCTCCCGAAAGAATCATCCTTAGAAAACCTGCCCCAGGTTTCGCCTAAAAATGTTGGTTTTTTCCCCTGTATCATTGAGTCGATCGTGTCCAAGGACCTCTCGTCCCACCATTGGTCTCTGGTGGTTACGGATCACGGGAAATCCGGCGTCCGTTATACTGCCTTTGACCGAGGACAACTTAGTTTTTCACGCCTAATCCAGGGGGACCCCCTAGGGCATCTGGGTGAGACCCAACTCATTCAAGAATTTGATATTACAACCCGGTATATACATCATCTTTCTCCCCATACCCCTATCGATATATATGTCCTAAACACAGAGTTTCATACGGCTTTTCGCCAAAGGCTTCGGGAAAAGGATACTCTTGTCGTCATACATAAGCCCGTGGAAGATAGCGATGAAACCTATCTTATCAAGCAGATTCTTGAAAACCCCAGTCTTTACAAACCGTGGAAAAGCTCAACCAAAAGTTTGAAGCTTTTTTTCAAACCGATGATATTTATTGTTGCGACCCTTATTATGGGTATTTTTGGTTTTAAGCTCTATTTGGCTTATCAGAAAACGCGCTTTCTGAGTCCAAAACCCATCAATCGCCCTCGACACCAAAGTCTTATAACGCATTATCAAACTCTTGCGAATGTCCTTCACCCCTATGGTGAACAAGTTGCCACAGTCCGGTTAAGAGAAGATGCCCCCATCACCCTGACCTTAAAACCTTTTGTGCCATATAAAACGCTTTTAAAAAGCCTTCGGAAGCATTACCATGTCACTGTCAGACCGTGGAAAGGACACGTAAATCTTGATTTGAAGCCCTTGAGGACGCCTTTATGAATATATTGAGAATCGGCATTGTCGCAGGGGGCGTTGGTTTTTTTTTAGCGCTATTGTTTCACGTGAAACAACTTAATCATTATCTTGAAACCCCGTCGCCGATTATGCATACATCCCTCAAGAGCGGGGGGAAAAATCAAGGTCTTGAGACTTCAGGTGTACAATCGTTTATTAATAAGAATTGTGAACGGTTTCTTATAAGGCGATGTCGTTTTGAAATTCAAGATCGAAAGGCGATTTTTTTCCTTGAAGCCCCTACAGACCTTCATATTGTGCATTTCCTGCGTGCACTGACGGGAAAGGCCGACGTACATATCCAGACTCTCGTCTTCCATAACAACTCTCTTCCCAACCAGCCAAAAGTCAAGGGACAGGCTGTAATCCGATGGGGGGAATAACCGTGATGCGTATCCCTTTTTCTATTGTTGGCAGCTTGCTTATCAATTCATTACAGGCTCATTCCCTTTTCTTTTCAAACCCTCAGCTTGCCAAAATTGAACAAGATACAAACCCGCGGAAATGGAACTCGTTGCACCTAAAAGGGATCACATACCTTGGTCCTAAAAACTGGACCATCTGGTTGAACAAAGTTGTTATTCACAGTTCCACTCCGTCCTATTATGGCTTGTCAGTTGAACACGTCACACCTACAGAGGTGCAGCTGAAATGGAACGGAGAAGATCATCCATTTGTTCTAAACATACACCAAGTTCTGCCGATCCCCAAACCCTAAGACCCTCTCCTGGGGTTCGATTGCGCTGGACCCGTGAATTTGAAATAAGGTCCTATATTGAGACTTGCCAAAAGAAAGGTGCGTTACCAATCATTTCTATTCGGACCCTACGTATCATGTAGGCTTCACATCTCAGCCTATTTAAAACGCCTGCTTTTCATAAAGTGTAGGACAATGGCAACCCTCGATCCGAACATGGGATCAAAACCAAGATGGTTCGAAATGCCCTTACCGTTATAGTTTCGATCGGTTCCATAAATTCGATCTGTTCTATAAAAAGGACTGTACCCGATTTTCCTCTTACGTCTCCAGTTTTCACAATTTTTGGGAGGGGGCCTTGAAAGAGGACATGGCTCTTCAGTCGGGCATCCTCACCCGACAAGAACACATTTCATCGTCTGATAAGACAAAACGTGCCTCAGAATCAATCCTGCTTGCCAAGCCTATATCTTTTCAGATGGGCACGAATCTTCTATCTGGGAAGAAAAGGGAACAGAACGCACACCGCATCCCTTTTTCACTTTGAATCCCCCCAATTATCTTCACGATCATCAGAAAATACACCCCCCCTAAAAAGGGGATATTTTGCATACGGAAACTCTACCTGCCAAGGATTCCCTTGATAAGACCGCGGCAGACGATTTTCAGGTCGTTATTTTCTCTCCCATTGGCCCGTCGCTGTTTTGGTATATTTTTTTTCAACCGCGCTCCATGCCACCTTGTGACACACTTGGTCCAGACTTTCTTGGGGATTTCGGCGTTTTTCGGGATGACAATATTGCACCTCAGCATGGTTGAAAGCTTCTTTATAAATTTCTTGGGCATGCAAAGGTAAGTGCTTTTTGACGGCTTCGGGTAAATCGTGTAATGATTTGTAAGGCATGATCCTCTTTCTCCATTAAAAAAAGAATCGATGGTCAGGACCTTTATTTTAATCCGGCTGATTCTCCAGAGCTTTGATTTCTTCAATGGCTCGTTTTTGGTTAATTCCCGTTTTTTCTTGGATTTTTCCCGCAACATAGTCTTTGCGTCCTTGACTTTCAAGAAAGACATCATCGGTTAAAAATCCCCATTTTTGCTTGATTTTTCCTTTTAAGGCACGCCCCTTTCCTTCCCAATAATTCTCGCTGGCTGTCATTTCAGCTTTTTCGAGACCACTTGTCTGCGGATGCTCACACCCTCCAACCACCAAAGCCATACCAAGAAGGTTTGTAAAAAATTTAGACGTCATGGATCCCCTCCTCTGGATTTCCATTGTGTTCTCGAAACTCCCGTATCTTTTTTTCGGCTTCGTCCCGGGTTAATGCATACTGAGATTGAATGTACCCCAGAAGTTTTTCATAATTTCCTTCGGATTCCATAAGCTGTTGATCTGTAAGCTTGCCAAAGGCTTCTTTCACCGCCCCCTTCACCTTATGCCAGTTTCCTTCAATATAACTTTTAAGATTCATTTCTCTCCTCCCTTAGGTTGTGAAGTCACCAATCTTCGAAGACACGCCTTATGATGGAACATGAAAAAGAAAAATTTAAGTTTAAAAGCGTCTCTGCTTTCAACTTAGTGTCAAAAAATAGAGGGTTTAGGTAAAAAAAACTTCAAACACGGATAAATTTGGCGGCCATTTCTAAGTGATGCGACCAAAGAAATTGATCAATGGGCTGAAGGGTTTCCAGACTGTACCCGCCCTGAATAAGAACTTTTGCATCGCGGGCAAACGTAGCGGGATTGCAGGATACCATAAGGATCGTTGGCACATCGGATTGCGCCAACTGCTCGGATTGCTTTAAGGCCCCTGACCTTGGGGGATCGAGCACAACGCGATCATAGGACCGAAGCTCTTTACAGGTTAAGGGGTGGGTAAAAAGGTTTCGCGCCTTGGCTTGAACAGGCGATTGGGCTTTGCGGGCGGCAGATTCTAAAGCTGCAAGGGCGGCGGAATCCATTTCATAAGCATCCACGAAACCGTCTTTGGCCAGGGGGAAACTTAACGTTCCTCGCCCACAAAACAAATCAGCGGTACGTTTGACACGACGTTTTGGCCCCTCGGCGACAAAGTTTTCTAAAAATTGATCCATGTCCGGGGTAGCCTGGAGGAAAGCGCCCGCCTCAACCTCGACAGGCACACCAGCAAAGGAAACCGTGGGTGTATGAAAGCACAGCTGTAGATCATCACCGCGTGGATCCGAGACCCCCAACCGGGCAATGTTTTGAGTGTGTGCAAACTCAACGAAAACAGAGCGTTGATCTGGGGATATATCTTTCTTTTTGGCAAAATGAAACTTCACATCAAGACCTTGGTCGCAACGGGTGACAAAAATCTCAATTTTTTCATGAGAATGAAGAACCCAGCCCAGCAGATGTCTTAGAGGAGGTAAAAAATCTTCAAGATCTTTATGAATCACCGGGCATTCTTGCACATTGACAATGTGATGGCTTTTCGTCTGAAGGTAACCAAGGTGGATTCTGCCCTGAATATTCATGGCCTTCCACGCGACCCGCCGTCGTGTTTGAGACGGAAACTGCACTAAGGGACGAATATCAATGTTATGGATCTCCTGCTGCTGTAACGCTTTTTCCAGGCGCCCCAGTTTCCAGGCTTGGTAGGTGGCTGAATCCATGTGTTGGGCGCAACACCCGCCACATAGCGTAAAATGGGGACACGGGGGCGTCTTACGAGAAGAACTTGGGCGGATCATCGTGGCTATTTTGCCTTGCTTACCCTGAAGATGGCATGCAACTTTTTCTCCTGGCAGGGCATAGGCCACCGCAACTGTCCCTTGATCCGTTTCGACGAGACCATCCCCAAGATGCCCAAGTGTCTCAATTTCCAGGATGGTTTTCATGTTTCACTATATTTTTGGAAACGGTGTTGTTCAAAAATTCCTTCGGGATCTTCGTGAATAAGCACATCCGCCTCGGGAATATCTTGCAAGATCATCTTTTCAACCTGATCAGCGATTTTATGGGCTTCATTTAAAGTGATGTTCCCATCCAGCTCTAGATGCAGTTGTATAAACTTCCGTAAGCCCGAAGACCGCGTGCGTAACTCATGTAACCCTTTCACCTCCGGGTGTTGCAAAACAATGTCAGAAACCTTGTTGCGGATCTTTACGGACAACTCCTTATCCATTAACACCCCCAGGGCTTCGGTCATCATCTCACCTACGGTATAAAGGATATAAAGAGAGATAATCGCCCCAACAAGGGCATCCAGCCAAAGGATTGACCACTTTAAATTAATTAATAAGGTGATCAGAACACTGCCATGAATCAGAAAATCCGTCCGGTAGTGGATAGAATCCGCCTTAATGGCCATCGACCCTGTGAGGTCAACCACCGTTTTTTGGAGAACCAGAAGTCCATAGGTCAAGATCAAAGAAAAAAGCATGACCCAAATTCCGATCCATGTTTTGACCAAGGGGGCTGGGGTGATAAAATGTTGATAGGCTTCGTAAAGAATCCATAAGGCGGATAGAATAATAAAAACGGTTTGCCCTAATGCGGCTATGGCCTCGGCCTTGCCATGGCCAAAACGAAAGTCACGCGTTGGCGGTTTTTGCGCTTTACGAATGGCATAAAGGTTGATAAGAGACGCCGCCGCATCTAAAACTGAATCGATCAATGCGGCTTGTAAACTCACAGAGCCAGTCTTAACCCACGCAAGCCCCTTCGCAAGAATAAAGAGACTCGCCACACCAACGGCTGCCATTCCTGTCCAACGTATAAGGTTTTCTTTTGAATATCTCTCCAGGAGGGTACGTAGCATTCGGATCATATCATTTTTATATCGTCATCATACTAACGAACAAATTTTGGTTTGCAAATCAGTTAAGATTTTTTTCTGGAAAACCAAGCAGTATTCCTGCAACCATGACGCTCCCCACAGCCCCACCATAGTTCATAAGACATTAAGGCTTTTCGGATCTCCCAAAATACACGGGATCTTGTCCTTCCTGCCAGGGAGGATACTTTGTCATGATTGACGCAAATAATTCCCCTTCGGTTAAAGTCTTAAGCCAGTTTTGAACATAGGGGTAGGGAAGCCCTTCGAACCAACTCAGATCGACTTTTGCGAACTGTCTAATAAAGGGAAAAATCGATATATCCGTTAATTTGGGGGTTTTACCGCTAAGGTAAGGGGAAATGGAAAGCACATACTCAAGGGTTTTTAGAAAGGCCTCGCCGCGATCTCGGTGAAACAAAGGGTCCACCCCGTCATAGCGATTGGGATATTTATAACGATCTAACGCATATTTAAATCCTGTGTCATTATCCATTATAAGCGCTTCAGCCCTTTGACAATTCAACCACCCTTGGGGATCATTTTGTTCCAAGGCCCAACGCATAATGTCTAAGCTTTCCTCTAGCACGCGACCACAGGGCAAAAGAAGAACAGGAACCGTACCCTTTGGGGAGATATCCAGAAGGTGTTGGGGTTTCTGACGTAGAATGACCTCGCGAATTTCACAAAGGATATTCGCAACTTTCAACGCCATTCGCGCACGCATAGCATACGGACACCGTCGAAAACTATAAAGGATATTACTGTTTGTCGCCAATATGTCTCTCCCCCCGTTGTCGGGCGAGGTCCACTTGACGCTGGCGAGCCCGAGCACTTTTGATTTGTTGGGGTGTCAATGTATCATAGCATTGGGGACATGTGACACCGGGTTCATAGACTGGGGATTTGCGGTCCTCGGCGGATAAAGGGTGGCGACATCCATGACAAAGGGTATGATTTCCCTCTTCAAGACCATGTTTGACAGCCACGCGGTTATCAAAGACAAAACACTCTCCTTCCCACAGGCTTTTATCCTGGGGGGTTGTTTCCAGGTATTTTAGAATGCCCCCCTTAAGGTGATACACTTCTTCAAAACCTGCTTTTTTCATGTATGAACTGGCTTTCTCACAACGAATTCCCCCTGTGCAAAACATAGCCACTTTTTTGTGATTTTCAGGGTTCAGGTTTTTTTCCACGTACTCAGGAAAATCGCGAAAGCTCTCAGTTTGCGGATTCAGCGCCCCTTTAAAAGTTCCAATTTTGACCTCATAATCATTACGCGTATCCAATACCAACACGTCAGGATCCGACACAAGGTCATTCCACTTTTCCGAATCAACATAGTCCCCCACGGTCTTGCTGGGATCCACGTCCGACACCCCAAGGGTCACAATTTCTTTTTTTAAACGCACCTTCATGCGGTAAAACGGCATCGTGGATGCAAAAGACTCTTTATATTCCATGTTTTCGAGCCCCACCATCGTCTCGAGGATATCTTTCAAAGCAGAAATAGCTTCTCGCGTTCCCGCCACGGTTCCGTTAATCCCTTCCTGGGCTAACAAAAGGGTCCCTTTTATCTGGTGCTGATCGCAAAAAGCTTTAAGCGGAGCTTGTTTCCGCGTATAATCAGGAAGTGAGATAAATTTATAAAGAGCCGCCACCACATATTTTTTCATATTTATACGTCATTTGTGAAACCTTTTAGTATTTGACATAAATTTGATGGGGCTTGCAAGAAGAAAGATACTATAATATGAGCGATATTCAATCCGTAGGCGTCTATTTAGGCTCATCGAGCCATGTAGCCGACATTTACAAACAGAACACGCAAAGACTTGGCCAAGAGCTTGCAAAAAATCAAATTCGTCTTGTGTATGGCGGCGCTCAAGTGGGCTTAATGGGATTGCTGGCCGATCAGGTGATGGAGGCAGGCGGTCAGGTGACCGGAGTGATGACCGAATATTTACATGAATATGAAGTGGGTCACAAAAATATTACAGAGCTTCTCCTTGTAAAGGACATGCATCAACGAAAAATGAAAATGTTCGAAAAATCCGACGGTTTTATCATTATGCCAGGGGGCATGGGAACGTTAGATGAGTTATTCGAAATTTTGACCTGGAAACAGATAGGGCTTCATAAAAAGCCGATTGTCTTGGTCGACATCCATCACTATTGGTCAAAACATTTTGTGCCGCTTATTGCCCAATTGGTTGACCAAGGTTTTGCACGCAAAGAAGACGGTGAGATTTTTAAAGTTGTTGAGTCCTTAGACGGAATTATCCCCTTATTGAACTCATTGCCCAAGCAAGATCTTAATCTTGTGACAAAATGGGGATAACTTTTCTTGCAAAAGTTTGGGGATTGTGGAATATAGGAAGTATTGGGTGTCTTAACAGCCTCTCTCACGTCTACATCACATAAAAATGGATACAATGATGGACCGAAAAAAAGCATTAGACGCGGCACTTTCGCAAATTGAAAAGGCCTTTGGCAAAGGGTCAATTATGAAATTGGGCCAAGAAAGCCATGTGAACATCGCCTCAATTCCCTCAGGGTCCCTTGGTTTGGATATTGGTTTAGGTATTGGCGGTCTTCCCCGCGGTCGTGTCATCGAAATTTTCGGACCTGAAAGCTCCGGCAAGACCACCTTAGCCTTACATACGGTCGCAGAAGCCCAAAAACGTGGCGGCGTGTGTGGATTTATTGATGCCGAGCACGCCCTTGATCCTCAATATGCGCGTAAGATCGGTGTCAATGTTGATGATCTTTTAATTTCTCAACCCGACGCAGGCGAGCAAGCCCTTGAAATTGCCGATACCCTTGTGCGTTCCGGGGGGCTTGACGTCCTGGTTGTGGACAGTGTCGCCGCGTTAGTCCCCAAAGCCGAGCTCGAGGGGGATATGGGGGATTCTCATATGGGCCTTCAGGCCCGTCTTATGAGCCAGGCTTTGCGCAAGCTGACGTCGTCCTTATCAAAATCCAATTGTATATTAATTTTTATCAATCAAATTCGTCATAAGATTGGCGTGATGTTTGGAAGCCCCGAGACAACAACGGGAGGCAATGCGTTGAAGTTTTATGCCTCTGTCCGGATGGATATTCGCCGGATCGCTGCGATTAAGAACAAGGACGAAGTGGTCGGCAACCAAACACGTGTGAAGATCGTCAAAAACAAAGTGGCCCCCCCTTTCAAAATTATCGAATTTGATATCATGTATGGCCAAGGCATTTCGAAGACCGGAGAATTAATTGACATGGGGGTCAACCTGGGCCTGATTGATAAGGCCGGCTCTTGGTATTCTTATAAAGACCAACGTATGGCCCAAGGAAAAGAATCAGCCCGTCAGTTTTTAAAGGAGAATCCGGACATTGCCCAGGACATCGAAACGCAAATCCGAGAGAAATCCGGCTTGACCGAGCAACAACCTAAAAAAGACGCCTCCGACGAGGCCTAGAAAAACCGATGCAGACTCTTTCGGACATTCGTCAACTTTTTTTGAATTATTACCAAAAACACCATCATGAAGTGGTGGAATCAGGGTCTTTGATCCCACGTCACGATCCCAGCTTGATGTTCACTGCCGCCGGCATGGTTCCCTTTAAAAATGTCTTCACCGGGGCTGAAAAACGCCCCTATAGTCGGGCAACATCCAGCCAGAAATGTCTTCGCGCTGGGGGAAAGCATAATGACCTTGAAAATGTCGGGTATACAGCCCGGCACCATACATTTTTTGAAATGTTAGGAAATTTTTCTTTTGGAGATTACTTCAAAGAGGAAGCGATTGTCTATGCGTGGACGTTTTTAACCAAAGAGCTTCAGATTCCGCCTCAGCGGTTGTGGATTACCGTCTATAAAGACGATGATGATTCAGCCCTTTTGTGGAAGAAGCTTACGGGGTTTTCCGATGATCGCATCATTCGAAAGGGCTCGAAAGATAATTTTTGGTCCATGGGGGATACAGGACCTTGCGGCCCGTGTACAGAAATCTTTTATGACCATGGGGACACGGTTCCCGGCGGCCCCCCAGGCTCTGACGACGAAGATGGGGATCGGTTTGTTGAAGTTTGGAATTTAGTTTTTATGCAATTCGATCAACAAAAACATAAGGATGGAACGTGGTCCCGTCAGCCTTTACCCTCGCCATCGGTGGATGGAGGCATGGGAATAGAACGCCTTTCGGCCGTCCTGCAAGGTGTTCACGATAATTACCAAATTGATCTTTTCCAATCTTTGATTCAAACAACCGAAGACCTTTTTCATACCGCTTGTCATCGACAAAACAAAGCCTCTTTTCGTGTCATCGCGGATCATATGCGTGCCATCAGCTTCTTACTTGCCGAAGGATTGATGCCTTCAAATGAAGGACGGGGCTATGTCTTGCGCCGGATTATGCGTCGGGCAATGCGGCATTGCCACATTTTAGGCGTCCAAGAGCCCCTGTTATGTCAGCTTGTCTCCCCGCTTGTGTCCTTAATGGGGGATCACTATGCTGAGCTTGGAAAAGCCCAAGGGTTTATTGAAGAACAGGTGCGCATAGAAGAGGTCCGTTTTCAACGAACCCTAACCCGCGGGTTAGAGATTTTAGAAGAAGAAACCGCCGGCATGAAAGCCGGTGATAAACTTTCCGGATCAGTGGCGTTTCGTTTATACGATACCTTTGGTTTTCCCCTGGATTTGACCCAAGATGCTTTAAAATCTAAAAATATTGCGGTGGATGATCAAGGGTTCGCTACAGCGATGGAACAACAAAAAACAGCCGCCCGCGCGTCATGGTCTGGGTCTGGGGAGGACAAAATCCCAGAGGTTTTCTACACGGCCCACGATGTCTGCCCCCCCACGGAATTTCTAGGCTATGATACGGACATCTCCGTTAGCGAAATTCTGTTCTTAGTGGCCGGCCAAGAGCGCGTCCACACGCTTGACCCCGGTCAAAAAGGGTATGCCATTCTTGATAAAACCCCTTTTTACGCTGAATCCGGTGGACAGGTTGGGGATACGGGAGTCTTCCAAAAAAATTCAGAGATGACGGCGCAAGTGCTTCGCACCCTGAAAGGCCCCCACAAGCTTTTTCTGCATGAAGTGGTCGCAGGAAAAGACGGGCTAAAAGTGGGACAGCGCATCACAGGGATCGTGCATTCTTTCGAAAGAACAAAATTACGTGCCAATCACTCGGCAACCCACCTTTTGCATGCCGCGTTGCGTCAGCACTTTGGACAAAACGTTGTTCAAAAAGGATCTTTGGTCTCCCCCCAGCGATTGCGGTTTGACTTTAGCTTTTCTCGGCCTTTATCCCTAAAAGAAATTCACACTATTGAACGTACCATACAGGCCGAGATTCGGCGAAATACCGAGGTCACCACTGAAGTTTTGTCCCCCCAAGAGGCAGAGGAAAAAGGTGCAATCGGTCTTTTTGGTGAAAAATATGAAGACAAAGTCCGTGTCGTTTCCATGGGGGCCGACAAAACAGATACACCCCTGGTGTTCTCCAAAGAACTTTGTGGAGGAACCCATGTCAAGCGTACCGGGGATATTGGCAGCTTTACGGTGATCTCAGAATCCGGTGTTGCCGCAGGCATTCGAAGACTCGAAGCCCTCACTGGAGACGAGGCCCAAGCCCACATTCACCAACAGCAAAAAACCCTTATGAATATAGCGAAGGCCTTACGCTCTCCTCCAGAAGACCTCGAAAACCGTATACAGAAGCTTATAGACGATCGAAAAGGGCTTGAAAAACAAGTCTCGACCCTCAAAATGGCAAAATCTACAGGTTCGGACCCAGGACACTCCCTTAAAAAAGTGGGACAGATAAATTTTCTTTTCCAAACGCTGCAGGATGTGCCACCAAAAGATTTGAAGGGGCGCGTCGACCAGCTAAAATCACAAATGAAATCCGGAGTCATCCTTCTTATCAGTCAGAAGGGGCCACGTTTAACCGTGGTGATAGGCGTCACAAAGGATCTGACCCACAAAGTCAGTGCCGTCGATGTAATCAAACGGGCAACGGGGATCCTTGGGGGCAAAGGGGGCGGAGGACGTCCCGATTTAGCCCAAGGCGGGGGCAGCGATCCCTCCCAAATATCGAAGGTCGAATCCGACATCACATCCTATCTTGAAAATGAAGTCTAATCCCGAAACGGACATTTGTCCGTAATGGGGAAATCTTTTTCACTTGGTTAAGTCCGAAATCCATGACATACTTCTTTTACTAGGTAGAAAAAAGACGTGCCATGTTACACCGTGTATTGGTTGCTTTAGATTCCCCAAAAGTTGGAATGGGGGCGTTAGACCTTGCAGTTTGCATCGCAAAACAATTTAACATTCGATTAACCGGCCTAGGCGTCCTTGATATTCCCTGGATTACGGCTGCCCAGCCCGAACCCTTGGGAGGCGGGGCCTACAAACTTCATAGGGACGATGAAGTCATTCTTCAATCACGTCTTCAGATCGCCCAGTCCCTTGCTAGCTTTAAAAACAGATGTGAAACTGAAAATATTGACCATGATATCAAGGAAGTTGAAGGCTTTCCTGCAACGGAAATTGAGATTCTTGCCCAAGAACATGATTTAATCATCATGGGCAAAACAACGGATTTTCACTATGAATTTGATGATCAAACGGGCCTAACGGTTCAGCATATCTCTCGCTATAATCCTCGTCCGTTGTTAATTACTCCGGAAAAAGTCCCTGCGGGAAACAAAGTTCTGATTGCCTATGACGGAAGCTTACAGTCGGCACGTGCTCTTCACATGTTTTTACTTTTGGGCCTGGGGCAAGGCAAGGATATCCATATTGTAAGTGTGTCCCGTTCCCAGAACGAGGCGGATTCCACGTGCGTCTATGCCAAAAGAATGTGTGAAAGTCACAATATCCCTGCGGTTGCAACCGGCGTCCGGTCTTCGTCCGCACCAGAGAAAATCATCAAAAAGAAAATCCAAGACCTGAAGCCCAGTATGTTAGTGATGGGAGCCTTTGGGGATAGTGGATTCCGAGAGTTTTTATTTGGGACGACGACAGAAAATTTAGTTAAGGAAACCAATGTGCCACTTTTCATACATCATTAATCTTTGCTTATTTTTTGTTTTCATTCCCCATTTTTTGTTCGCAACCCCCTCCGATTCTGAATGTGAGATGTGTGGACTTCCCGAGGGTGCCTTGCACGCCTTTCATATTTTACCCGATCACTTAAACTTTGAAACGCGCTTGCTAAAGGAAGAGCATGGGAGTTTACCGACAAAGATGTCCCTTCCGGAGATTATCCACTACGCGGAAAGATATCTCCGTGTCCGGGACGTTTTACAAGAAAAATATGATCGCTACTACTCTACCCTCACCAAGGATGCCTACGCCGAGGTCATATCCGTTGGCAAGACATGTATCCTAAACGAAGAAGACTTTAAAATCATCTCATACCATAAAAAGTTTTCGGTCAACGGCAAAGACAGGCCCCACCCAAGCTATTTTATCCCTCAGGATCTTCTGATCGGACCATTAGCCAACAATGAGCGCGAAAAGATCAAGCGGGTTTTCATTGATAAAAGTCAATCCTGGCTCCCCATTATTGACGCCTATAGAAAAATTGACACCTATAGAAAAACTAAGGACTATAAAAAACTGGAAACGACCTTACCCTTTCCTAAGCGTTTAGAGGCAATTGAACATTTTTATCTCACCCATGTATTACAACCCTTTATGGCTAAGATGATACGTCAAGAATTTTCCTTTGATGATTTTCGTCACAGTGTGGGGTTTTACTATTGGCTCACTTTTTCAGACCAAAAATTAAAAAACACGTCCGATATCAATACGAGCAAAACTTTATTTAAAAACTTCTTTCGTCGATATCTTGATATCTATAGCCAAGAAGCCCGTAGAGAGGAGATTGTTGAATATAATAAACAACACGACTGGATGCACGGATTGGCCCTTACGCTGCTGATGGTAACCGATGATTCAGACCTGAAGGAAAAAGTATTTTCTATTTTTTTCGAGGATGCATCCTATAACCGGTTTCTAATATCTTATTGGTTCCCACGAGACATTGACTTTACATTTCAACAGTTTTTGTGGCTTATGAAAAACCACCTCAATGCCTCCCAAAAAAAAACACTCAGAAGCTTGTTAGCCAACTATTATAAATTCGAGTCCTTTTCATCGTTTCAGATGTTTTTAGCTCTCTGTGAAGATAACGAAAAACTTGGATTCCAAAAGTGTGTATGGGAACGAAACCCTTTTTCTTTCGAGGTCATTCGATAACATCTCGTCCTTAGCTAATCCTCTCAGAGATTGGGGTAAGAATCCATAGCGGCCCATGCAAGTTTTAGGATTGAGAACGCCTTAGAGAGGCTTTCTGAAGGATGCAAGAAGGTATGCTAAAAGCGCGTTTGCCCTTCCCCCATGAACTACCAAAAGATTGCTTGATTTCATTCTCAAAGGCCGAAAAGAATGCTATTGTAAAAATATGGAAATATAGCAATCGAGACAAATGTAGATCTGGTTCATCTTAGGTCTGTTTCTTTCTCATCTTACAGCGATAGCTAATAGTCAAGCAAACCCACAAAAAGACTTCTTAGATCAGAAATTGATTAAATATGAACTCTCTAGCGACATATCCGAAGCATTAGGGAGTTCTTTTTATTTCTTTCGTGGGGACAAAGGATTACCTGATAATTTGAAAGGAATGTCTCAAATTTATGCGCAAAGTGGTGAGATCCACGCAAAAGTGCCGTTAATTCATCCTTACCATCCTTCTGATAAAGCCTTGAATTGCTTAACAGTTCATTTGGGTGATCAGTTGGAAATATTACCAAAGGATCTGCAAGAGATCGTAGAGAAAAATCAGAAACTAAGAATCTACTTGGTCATTCAACGCACACCGGACATTGACGGCCGGAATAACAAAAAAGCCCCTCTTTTATTAAGACCTCACTATTATTTTGACCCTGATGCTCCCACCTCGGGAGAATATTCTAAAAGTCTTAACATGAAACCTGCCATATTTAACTTTACAAATAATGTGAAGATTAACGATCCAAAATTAGAAGAGGAAGAGACATTAAAAGCCACGATTCATAATACAAAGAATTCTTATGGTCAAGTGGTTCTCTCGCCTAATAATATGGACCTGGTAAATTTAAGTCATGAACTTGTCGAAAATAATGAGGGAATAGGATTTTGGACTTATTTTAAGAATGAAAAGGATAACAACCAGGTCATCACATTGCACTGGATGGCGACAGATCGTCAAGCAGACCACCTACTAAAAAAAGCAGATGAATTGTATAAAAAACATAACCTACAATTCAAACATCTTGTTACATATCTCACAGAAGATGATATTTATAAAGACACAGGATTAGCTACGCAACTTTTAAAGATGTTTGAAAAAGAAAATCCTTAGCTACCCGGGGCGGCACCGCCAAGTTTGAG